>Ga0123333_10005638_pt1 | contig 11200 bp, 9 predicted proteins | sample BioC12SIPDNA_3_FD_89957 | JGI IMG/M metagenome (GOLD analysis project Ga0123333, IMG submission 89957) | Anaerobic biogas reactor microbial communites from Washington, USA - Biogas_R2_B C12 SIP DNA | ecosystem: Engineered > Bioreactor > Anaerobic > Unclassified | place: Washington, USA...
CCCCCACTGATGAACCGCTGCTGACCGGCGAGGAAATCGCCGCCAATGTGCGGATCAGTTGCCAGGGTAAAATCCGCAATGACAGCGCGATAGAGATTCCATCCGATATGTTCGACATACGCCAGTACAAGGGCGCCGTCGAGAACATCCGCGACCTGACATACGACACCAAGGAGCTTCGCATCCGGCTGATGTCGCCCGACAGCATCAAGTTCGAACCGGGCCAGTATGTGCAACTGGAGGCCCCCGCCTACGGCAGGAATCCCGAACCGATCTACCGCGCGTACAGCATATCCAGCCCTCCCAGCGACAGCCATTACATAGAGATGATCATCCGCCGCGTGCCGGATGGAATCTGCACCACATGGGTTTTCGACGTGCTGCGCGACGGCGACACGGTGATGCTTAACGGCCCCTACGGCGAGTTCAAGATGACCGACAGCGACCGGTCTATGGTGTGGATCGCCGGCGGCTCGGGCATGGCGCCGTTCTGGTCGATGATCCGGCACATGAAGGAAACCGGCTCGAAGAGAAAGTGCACGTATTTCTTCGGCGCGGTGGCGCGGCGGGATCTGTTCCTTGTGGACGAGTTGCAGGCCATCAGCGCCGAGATGCCGAACTTCACGTTCATCCCCGCCCTCTCGGGCGAGAACGTTCCCGACGACTGGACAGGCCAGCGCGGGCTGATAACCGATGTTGTCGCGCGGAGTCTTGAAAACCCGCCGGATGTCGAGGCGTATCTCTGCGGCAGCGCCGGCATGATAGACGCAGCCGTGAAAATGCTCACCGCCAACGGTGTGAGCACTGACCGCATCTTCTACGACAAATTCAACTAGCGGAGCACGCATGAAGCGAGATCCTGACATTCAGCGCGTCGAGGAGCGCATGGCGCCGCGGGTGCTGAGCCTGGATGGTTTTCTGGGCGCGGACCATCGCCCGCTTGAGGAAATTCTCGATGCCGATCGTCGCGACGTCGAACAAATGGGGCTTAGCAACCAGTTGATCGGCAGGCGTTTGAGCGAGCTTATCGACAAGACAGTCGCGATGCTTGGCAGGCCGCTGCATGTTGGAAACATCAAGGCGACGTACTCAGAGGCCATGGGGCGCATGCCCTGCCCATGGGCCGATGGCCGGTTCCCAAAGGGCGAAATCGAAATACTCGACGAAAGCAAGGGGCTCAGGCTGCTGGTCACGCCCTCCAGCGGGCACATGATCGAGCATCACGGCTTTTACGAAGGCAGGGGCAGCCGATACCGGGTCGATCCCGCCCTCGCCGCCGAGTTGCTGGGCCTTACAGCCCTGCCGTAACTATTGCCCAATTCGTCCGCCGTGGATACATTGCCCTCATGGCGGGTTCGAATATCAATGCCCAGACCGAAGACCTGATGAAGCTGGCGCGTGAGCTGCTGCAAAGCCGCTTCGGCCACGCCGATCTTCGACCCGGCCAGGCAGAGGCGATTCAATCGATTCTTTCTGGACGAAGCCTCCTTGCCGTCATGCCCACCGGAAGCGGCAAAAGCCTGCTGTATCAGCTTCCCGCCCTGGTGCAGGACGGGCTGACGCTGGTCGTATCGCCGCTGATAGCGTTGATGAAAGACCAGGTGGACGAGCTGGCGCGAAAGCGAATTCCGGCGACGTTCATCAATTCGAGCCTCGGCATGGACGAGCAGCAGCGCCGCCTGGAGGCCTGCATCGAAGGCGCGGTGCACCTGCTGTACGTGGCCCCCGAGCGATTCGCGGCGGCGTCTTTTGTCGCGGCCGTGAGGCAATTGAACGTCAAGCGCATGGCTATTGATGAAGCTCATTGCATATCTCAATGGGGTCATGATTTTCGCCCTGATTACCGCCGGCTCAAGGAGTACCGCAAGCTCCTGGGCAATCCGCCCGTCACGGCCCTGACGGCAACGGCTACGCCGCGGGTGCAGCAGGACATTATCGACTGTCTGGGCCTCAGCGCCGGCGAGGTGGATGTTCACGTTCACGGGTTCGACCGCCCGAACCTGGCCCTGTCGGTCGTGCAGGCCGGCGACGAGGAAAGGAAGGACGCAGCGCTTGCCTCCCTGGTCGCCAATGAGACGGGCTGCGGCATTGTTTATGTGGGCACGCGCAAGGCTGCCGAGCAGGTCACCAAGAATCTCAAGCGGGTCGAGCCTTCGACCATCGTCTATCACGCCGGGCTGGACGCCGAGGCCAGAAGCGCCGCCCAGGAGGCGTTTCTCAAAGGCAAGGCCAGGGTAGTCGTCGCCACGCTGGCGTTCGGCATGGGCATAGACAAGAGCGATGTGCGATTCGTCGTTCATTATCACTACCCTGCCTCCCTCGAACAGTATTACCAGGAGATCGGCAGGGCCGGACGCGACGGAAACCCAAGCAAGTGCGTGCTGCTGTATTCGCCGGGTGACAGATACCTTCGGGAATTCTTCATCGACATGAGCAACCCAACCGCCGAGCAGGTGCGGTCGGTTTACGAGGCCATCTGGTCGATACCCGGCTCGACCATCCAGATGACATACAAGCAACTGGCGGAAATGTGCCCGCGCGACGTCAAGGAAGGCCACGCGGGCTCGGCAGTTAGGTTGCTGGATCACGCCGGTCTTACCCGCAGCCTCGGCGCAGAACCAACCGCAACCGTCGAATTCCTCGCGTCCGCCTCGGCGCTTCTGACGCGACTTAAGGGCGCGGGCGCAAAGGTGCTTGCCGCCATTTCGGAAGAAATGGACCTCGAAGCAAAAGGCCCGTGTCCCATCAACCTTGCAAGAGTCTGCCGAAACGCCGACATGACCGAATCGCAGGTTCGACGCGTGCTGACCTCGCTTGAGGCGGAGGGGCAGATCATATACCAGCCACCCTTCAGAGGAAGGGGCATCGAGAAGCTGGTGGATCCCCCGCCAGCGTTTGAGGATGTGCCGATCGACTGGCCGCGGCAGGAAATGCTGCGCAGCCTGGAATACGAAAAGCTCGCCGCCATCGAGCAGTACGTCAGGGGCAGCCGCTGCCGGCGATGGTCCATCGTGTCGTATTTCGGCCAGAAGGATGTGTTCAAGTGCGGCGTGTGCGATTGCTGCACGTCGCCCGGCGGGTCAGGCAGCATTCTTGAAGACGCCCCGCAACTGACGACGACAATACTGGACTGCGTGAAGGCTTTGCCGTTTCCGCTTGGGGCGGGCATGCTGACCAAACTGCTGACCGGTTCGCGCGACAAGAAGCTCAAGGAATGGCGTCTGGATCGGCTGAGGCATTACGGCGCGATCGAGGCGACCCCCGCCACCGTTCGCAGAGCCATCGAGGGGCTCATCGAGGCCAGATGCCTGCAAATCGGCGGACAGGAGGGCAGACCAACGCTGTCGGTGACAAAAACTGGCGAAATCGCCCGCAGCTCTTCGCCGCCCGCCCCGGCTGCAACAAGCCAGGCCACGAAGAAAGTGAAGATAGAAACCGCCCGACCGGCGATGGACACCCAGATGATTGCTAACGCAGTGCTCAAGTGTGTGGCCTCATTGGACAGGCCCGTGGGGCTGGGCAAAGTCGCCGAGATTCTCTGCGGGTCCAAATCCAAGTGGATCAACCAGTGCGGCGCGTCGAGCATGGACGTGTACGGCGCGGTCGACATGCCCCAGCAGAAAATGAGAAAGATCATCGCCGGCATGATCTCTGGCGGATTGCTCTGCACCGAGGGCGACGAATACCCCGTGCTGCAACTGACCGCGCAGGGAAGGGAGGAACTTCGGGACGGCGCCGCTCGCGTTGAACTGGCCGCCCCGCCGCCACAGAGCAAAACTAAAGAGCAACCCTGCGGCGATCCGCCGGCGGCCAGTGCCGCCCAGACGCCCCAGCCGGGCCAGGCATGCAGAATGCTCGATTCGTTGCTGGAGAGTTTCTTCCTGCTTGAAGCGGATGGCGCGCGCGAGCTTCTTGACGATCTTCGCGTTTTTCATCCCAAGGCGATCATGGAGCGCGTGCGGCGGCATCATGAGGGCTCGACCAGCCAGCGCGCCGCTGCCCGGGCGATTTGGCTCGCGGGCGAACTTGGCGGCAAATGGGGGCTTGATTTCCTGGCCGCCCGCGGCGACCACGGGGACGAGCGACTGCGAGCCCTCCAACGCACCGCAGCCGCCAAGGCCGCCGCAATCGCGGCCCGCGATGCGGCATCCCCGACCAGCGCGAGCGCCATGCCTGGCGACGAGGCGAACCACTTGCCTCTTGCCTAATCTTCGGCGCGTTCTTATTGTGGCGGCATGAATGTCGTCTGGATCATCTTTCTGTTCATATTCGGCGCGTGCATCGGCAGCTTTTTGAACGTTGTCATTTACCGCCTTCCTCGCGGCGAGAGCATTGTCGTGCCGCCCAGCCACTGCCCTTCATGCGGCAGGGGAATTCGATGGTACGACAACATCCCGCTGCTGAGCTGGTTGGCCTTGGGCGCCAGGTGCAGGGATTGTCACGCCCCGATTTCCAGCAGGTACTTCATCATAGAAGCGGCGACGGCCATCAGGGTAGCGGGCCTGTTCGTGCTGTACTACGTCGTGAGGGTGCGCGGCGACGCGGGCGTGTTCGAGCAAACCTGGCCGGCGTATGTTTCGCACGCTGCCTTGTTGTGCGGGCTGCTGGCGTGCTCTGTTGTGGACATCGAGCAGTTCATCATTCCGCTTGAGGTAATGTGGTTCTGCGCCGTGGTTGGCGTTGCGGCTGGGGCTGTGGCGCCGCTGTTTGCATCACCGTCGCTGCCCCACCCGCTGATGACCACTGCCGGCCCGGAGGCCATCGCATATGCGGTCGCCGGCGGCGTTGGTGTTCTCATATCTCTGGCGCTGCTTCGATGGGGCTTTCTTCAGCCAAGCTTCATAGACGCCGCCAGGGGCGACGCGCAGCCAGCGCCTTCGGGCCCTGTCGGCAAGAGCAAGAATGTCAAAGCAAAGCCGGCCGCCGCCGCCCAGCCAAAAACGCTGCGATTACTGCCTAGACTTTTGTGGCGCAGCGTGATTGCGGCTGCACTTGGGTTCGTACCGGGAACCACCAGCCAGACCGTCGATGCGGCTGGTATTCCCATAACCGCCGGCGGCGGCGTGAACCCCCGCAGGGAAATGCTGCGGGAGCTTCTGTTCCTTGCCCCGGCGTTTGTGCTGGCGGGCGCGGTCTGGTTCGTGTTCGGCCTGTTCCCTGCCGTTGCCGACACGTGGTCCTCGCTGCTGGACTCGCGCCGCTTCGCCACCATGGGTCCGGTTCTTACCGGGCTTGGCTCGGCGCTGTTCGGATACATGATCGGTGGATTGTGGATCTGGGGCACGCGAATCCTGGGCACGCTGGCATTCGGCAAGGAAGCAATGGGAATGGGCGACGTGCATATACTGGCGGCGGTTGGCGCCGTGAGCGGATGGATCGTTCCGTCGGTCACGTTCTTCGTCGCGCCTGTGATCGGCCTGGGGTGGGCGCTGTATCTTTGGATAACAAAAAAGCAACCCGTGCTGGCGTACGGCCCGTGGCTTGCGGCAGGGGCTTTGGTGACGCTGGTGTTTCACGACTGGTTCATTGAGATGCTGCAACCAATCCTGGGCGGATACTGATTTCTGAAAGGACGGCCAATGACATTCCAACTCTTCAAGGGTTACATGATGGCCATCAGCACCGGCCTGATCATCGTTGCCGCAATTGTGCTGGTTGCGCTTCAATGGGCGAAACCGGCCCAAATGACCATTTACGGCAAGGATGTCGAGCCAACGACGCTGGTTGTGATCGTTGCATCCGCCGTTGGCGGCATATTGTTGGTGCTGCTGGCGAGGGCTTTCGTCCATGGGGTGGGAATCATCCGCCGCGCCCGACACGAGCAGAGCGTCGGCGACATCAGCGCCGCAAAGTAGCGTTTATTGTTTTGCGCCTACATTTACGTTAAGATTGCTTGACGCAAAGAAGCGGCGGCGGTAAATCTAGAATCATACTGTTGTTCGATGGGCCCACGGAAGGAGACTCAGCCATGATGCACGGAAAGCTTGCTGCGTTGTCGGTCGGGATGCTTTTGGCCGCTATGTCGGCGGCTGGTTGCCAGGACCATCAGAAGCAGATTCGCGACCTGAACCTCAAGGTGCAGGATCTGGAAGCCGCAAACGGTCAGCTCAACTCGCAGATTCAGTCGGCAGAGGCGGACTACAACGCCAAGCTGCTGGCAAAAGACGACCAGGTGCGGGCAATGGAGTATCAGCTCGCCGAGCGGAACGTCGAGATCGAGGGACTCAAGAAGCAGCTCAACCAGCAGCCAACGCCGTCCAAGTCGGCTGAGGGCTGGATGGCCGGGACATTCGGCGACAGCATCACGCTTGCCAGCGACCTGTTGTTCCAGTCCGGAAAGGCCAAGCTAAGCGACCAGGGCAAGAAACGCCTTGACCAGATCGTCAAGGATCTCAAGTCGAGCTATAATGGCATGCCCGTGCGGGTGTATGGTCATACTGACAGCGACCCCATCCGCAAGTCACCCTGGGCGGATAACCTTGAGCTTTCGGCCAACAGAGCAATGGCCGTTACAAGGTATCTCGTGACCAAGGGCGTGAACGCCAAGCTTGTCGAGTCTATAGCCCTTGGCGAACATCATCCGACCGGTTCCGAAAAGTCCAGGAACAGAAGAGTAGAGATAGTCGTAGTAAAGGCCTCTCCCGGCCCCGTGAGCCGGTAACGAGGCTCGGCCGGAACCCGCGATGATCGCCATTGTCGATTACGGAATGGGCAACCTGCGAAGCGTGCAAAAGGCGCTGCTTTGCCTGGGCGCTCAAGCAAACATCGTCAGCCATGGCGATGAACTGGACAAGGCCGACAAGGTCGTTCTTCCCGGCGTCGGGGCCTTCTCGGATGCGATTGACCGCCTGCGAGCCACCGGAATGGACCAGGCGATAGCGTCAGCGGCCAAGAAGGGCAAATGGTTATTCGGCATTTGTCTTGGCATGCAGATGTTGTTTGACGTGTCGCATGAGGACGGCAGGCACGAAGGGCTTGGCCTGATCGCCGGCGAGGTGGTGAAGTTTTCGTTCGACGCTCTGCCCCAGCCCCGACCAAGAATTCCGCACATGGGCTGGAACAGCCTGCATTGGGCCGACGGCGGCCCGCTGATGCAGGGAATCGAGCAAGGCTGCTACGCGTACTTCGCCCACAGCTATCATGTGGCGCCAAGTGACGCCGGCGACGTTTGCACCAGCACTGAGTATGGTTATCAGTTCGCCTCGTCGATTAGACGCGGCAACATTCTGGCGACGCAGTTTCACCCGGAGAAAAGTCAATCCGTGGGCCTGCGAATGCTGGAGAATTTCATCCGGTTGTAGGCCCTCGTCATCGCAGACTTGCTGGCCCGGCCGGGGGTTGCACGATGCAACCCGCTAGCTTGGAATTGGCTTTCACCAATGGAACTGCTACCGGCAATTGACCTACGCGACGGCAAGGTTGTCAGGCTAAGACGCGGCGATTACGACGACCAGACCGTCTACGGCGACGACCCGGCCGCGATTGCCGCGCGGTTCGAGCAGGCCGGCGCAAGGTGGATACACGTGGTGGATCTTGACGCCGCCAAGTCGGGCGTGCTGACGAACGGCGATTCGATTCGCGCCATCCGCCGCGCGGTGAAGCTGAGCATCGAGCTTGGCGGCGGCGCCAGAAGCGACAAGGCGGTTGACGCGATGATCGAGGCCGGGGCGGACCGGGTTGTTGTCGGCTCGGCGGCGATGCGGGACTGGGCCTGGTTCGAGCGGCTGGCGCGTCGCGACGATCTTGCGGCCAAAGTGGCCCTGGGGCTTGACGCCCGCGAAGGCATGCTGGCTGCGCATGGCTGGACCGAGCAGACGACGCTTCGCGCGGTGGACATGGCAAGGCGCGTCAACGGCTGGCCTCTGGGCGCGATTGTATATACCGACATCGCTCGAGACGGAATGCTTCAGGGCGTGAACATAGAAGCCACGGCCGAAATAGTGCGCTCGTGCGACGTGCCGGTGATCGCATCGGGCGGCGTGACGGACGTCGACGACATTCGCCGGTGCAGGCAAATCGGATGCGGCGGAGCGATCGTGGGAAAGGCCTGGTACGACGGCAGGATCGACCTTGCCCGTGCCTTCGCGGCCGCGAGTGAAACGTGTGATTGAAGATCGATACACATATTGTGCCTCTTTCAGGGGCGAGGGTGCGACCACGGCATTCGCCGCGGCGCCATTTCAACATCTTTAATGGAAGGTTCTCTAATGGATGAATCATCAGACTCCGCAAGCTGGATTCCCGGATCGGGCGTCCTGGAGATCACGGACAAAGGCTACGGGTTCTTGCGCCAGTCGAAGAACGACTACCGCGCAACGCCCGGAGACATATTCGTAGGCAAGGACTTCGTTCGCCACGGCGGGCTGCGAACCGGCCTGCACATCGAGGGCAAGGTTGCCCCGCCGAGCAAGAAAAAGGGCGGACCCAAGCTCGAAGAAGTGACCAAGATAAACGGCAGGCCTTCGGGGGAATACACCGACATCGTGCCGTTCAACGATCTTGTTGTTGTTGATCCGCACCCGCAACTGAAGCTCGAGACTCCGGGCGGGCCGGTTGAGATGCGCGTGCTGGACCTCATCTGCCCCATCGGCAAGGGACAGCGCGGGCTGATCGTCGCGCCGCCGCGGTCGGGCAAAACCATATTGCTTCAGCAGATCGCCAACTCGATTTCGGTTAACAATCCCGAGTGCCACCTGATGATCCTGCTTGTGGACGAGCGGCCGGAGGAAGTCACCGACTTCCGCCGCAAGTGCGCCAAGGCCGAGGTCATCGCCTCAAACAACGACCAGGAAGTGTCGAACCACGTTCGCGTTGCCGAGTTCACCATCGAGCGGGCGAAGCGCATGGCCGAGTTCGGCCAGGACGTCGTCATTCTTCTCGACAGCCTGACCAGGCTGGGCAGGGCCTACAACCGCCACATCGAAGGAAGCGGCAGGACAATGACCGGCGGCGTGGACATCCGAGCGCTCGAGACGCCCAAACGGCAATTCGGGGCCGCACGCAAGGTGGAAAACGGCGGCAGCCTGACCATTTTGGCTACCGCGCTGGTCGAAACCGGAAGCAGGATGGACGACCTGATCTTCGAGGAATTCAAGGGAACCGGCAACATGGAGCTTCAACTCGACCGCAAGCTGGCCGAGCGACGCACCTGGCCGGCAGTGAGCATTCCCCAGTCGGGCACGCGAAAGGAAGAACTGCTTGTCGATCCGTGGAAACTGCCCAAACTGCACATGCTTCGGCGGTTCCTAAGCTCGCTGAACGTCGATGAGGAAATGCCGCAGCTGCTCAAGGCGCTGGGCAGGTTCAACAGCAACGACGAGTTCCTGCGCCAGCTCGACGTCAGGGCGGACTAGACCGCTATCAACAAAAACGGAATGACGGATGATCGCCTGTTCGTCATTCCGTTTTTTATGCGCTCTTTTCCTGCCGTGCCAGCACTTCTCGCGCCTTGCCAACATACGCCAGGCCGCTGAGCAGTGTAATCAGCACGGCCGCCCACACCGAGCCAACTTTAAGATACGCAGCCCACGGCGTCCGCGGCAGGTTGGCCATTTGATACAGGATGGCGCATATGGCGAACGACTGCACGAACATCTTGGCCTTCCCGGCAGGGGTTGCGGGAAACTTAACGCCCTGCGATTCGCTGTATCCGCGCACTGCGGAGACGATGAACTCGCGTGCGAGCACCACAACCACCATCCAAGCCTGAACCGACGACGCCATCGAACCCGTCAACCAGGCGGGCACACCGATTGTCCGCTCGTACTGAAGATCGGCAGGCATGGCAAAGTTAGACCCCGCCAGCATCACGAAGGCCCCCACCACAAGCACCTTGTCAACGAACGGATCGGCTATTCGCCCAAAGGCGCTCGTCCAGTTGAAGCGGCGGGCGATCCAGCCGTCCAGAATGTCGGTGATTCCGGCGATGATGTACAGCACGAACGCTGCATTCAGCAGCGCACTCGACCATTGACCGCCCTGCTCGAACAGCCCAAGCAACACGAAGAACACGGCTGACAAAAGTATCCTGCCGACGGTCAGTTGATTGGGCAACTTCCAGTTCATCGCCAAACGCCGCCTCTCTATGTAAGGGTCATCGGGGTTCAACAACCAGGTCGTAACCCTTTGAACCGACCACGGAACACATCAGCCATTGTCCGCTCCGGCGGCGTTTCGTCAACAGGCAAACGCCGTCTATTTCGGGCGCCTGAAACGCGGCCCTGCCAAAACACTGCCCGTTGGCGTCCGTGCCGTCAACCACGACTTCGATGTCCTGCCCGATACGGCGCCTGGCCGCAGAGGCGGCGATTCGGCGCTGAACGCGCATCAATTCGCGTGCTCTGGCCGCCTTCACCTCCGCGGCGATCTGGCCCTTCATTCGAGCCGCCGGCGTGCCTCGCTCGGGCGAGTATTCGAACACCCCAAGCGCGTCGAACTTGAAATCCTTCACGAATTGCAGCAACTGGGCAAAGTCGGCGTCGGTCTCGCCTGGAAATCCAGTCATCATCGTCGTGCGAATCGCAATGCCGGTCATCGCCGATCGCATCTTTCGCAGCAGTTCGACGGTTTGCTCGGCCGTGATGCGCCGGCCCATGCGCTTGAGAACCGCCCCGCTGATGTGCTGCAGCGGCATATCCACATATTTTACCGTTTTGTCACATGCGGCCATCGTCTCTATCAGCTCATCGTCGAACCTGCTTGGGTAGGCGTACATCAGGCGTATCCACCGCAGGCGGGAGATCCTGTTGAGTTCGCGGATGATCGACGAGAGATTCACGCCCCCGCCAAGGTCGCTGCCGTAGGCGGTGGTGTCCTGGGCTATGAGGTTCAGTTCCCTGGCCCCGTCGGCGATAAGCTCGCGAGCCTCGGCAAGAACCTGCTCCGGCGCCTTGGACCGCAGCGGCCCGCGAATATCGGGAATTGTGCAGAACGTGCATCGCGCCGAGCATCCTTCCGCGAGGCGAAGATAGGCAGTGTGCCGTGGCGTAAGCCTGAACCTGCCTGCGTCACAAACCGCCTCGCACCGCCCCGAGCAGCGCACCCGAGGCCCGCCGCCAAGAACCGCCGACAGAATGCCGTCGCGGTCGTTCACCCCGATCACCGCATCCACGTCCGGCAGGATATCCGGCGTTTCCTTCGCTAGCCTGCTTGGCATGCACCCCGCCACCACCACCCTGCCAAGCCTGCCCGCCCGGCGAAG
>Ga0123333_10005640_pt1 | contig 11198 bp, 10 predicted proteins | sample BioC12SIPDNA_3_FD_89957 | JGI IMG/M metagenome (GOLD analysis project Ga0123333, IMG submission 89957) | Anaerobic biogas reactor microbial communites from Washington, USA - Biogas_R2_B C12 SIP DNA | ecosystem: Engineered > Bioreactor > Anaerobic > Unclassified | place: Washington, USA...
CGACGTCGCGCTTCGCGGCCGACGCAGCCGCAGCAGGCGTCGTCGTCCGCCCCTTCGCCGGCGACGGCGTTCGCATCTCGGTAGGCGAGCCCGACGCGACCGACGCCCTCCTCGAGCTCGCCCGCACCTGGACCTGACCCGCCCCACCCCACACCCTCTCTCCCGCCGTTGAGTGACGTGCGCCCCGATGAGTGACTTCGCAATCACTCACCCAGGAGAACCTCACTCAGCCGCGGAGCGGGCGGGAGGCGCCCGCTGTCGGGCAAGGCGGTGGGGCCGGAGCTGGCCAGGGTGCCCGCGAGGAGATGTACAAACGGCGGAATCGGAAGCGTGCGAAAGGTTCGCCGCGCAACCTACGGTCCCGTAGCCTACGCTGTCGTAGGTTCGCCCCCAGGGGACTGTCCCCGACCGAGGAGACTCGCCCGTGACCCAGCACGGACCGCTCGCTGACGACGGCCTCGTCCAGCTGCTCACCCCCTCGGGTGAGCGGGTCGAGCACCCCGAATACACCCCCCGCACATCCCACCTCGACGGTGCTGCGCTGCGCGCGATGTACCGCGACATGGTGCTCGTGCGCGCCTTCGACACCGAGGCGACCGCGCTGCAGCGCCAGGGTGAGCTCGGTCTGTGGGCCCCGTGCCTCGGCCAGGAGGCCGCCCAGATCGGCTCGGCCCACGCGCTCGCGAAGCACGACTACGTGTTCCCGTCCTACCGCGAGCACGGCGTGCTGCTCTCCCGGGGCCTCGACATGGCCAGGGTGCTGCGCCTGTTCCGCGGCGTCGACCACGGCGGCTGGGACCCCACCGAGCACAACACGCACCTGTACACGCTCGTGATCGGCTCGCACGCCCTGCACGCGACGGGCTATGCGATGGCGGTCCAGCGCGACGGCCTCGTGGGCACGGGTGACCCCGGGCGCGACACTGCGGTGGTCGCCTACTTCGGCGACGGGGCGACCGCGCAGGGCGACACGAACGAGGCCCTCGTCTTCGCGGCGGTCAACAACGCCCCGGTCGTGTTCTTCTGCCAGAACAACCAGTGGGCGATCTCCGAGCCCACCACCCACCAGGCGCGCGTGCCGCTCGCGCAGCGCGGTCCGGGCTTTGGCATCCCGAGCGTGCGGGTCGACGGCAACGACGTGCTCGCGAGCTACGCGGTGACCGCCGAGGCGCTCGAGCGGGCCCGTAGCGGGGGCGGGCCGACCTTCATCGAGGCCTTCACGTACCGCATGGGCGCGCACACCACGAGCGACGACCCGACGAAGTACCGCTCGGCGGCCGAGGAGGAGTTCTGGCGCCAGCGCGACCCGATCGACCGGCTGCGCGCCTACCTCGTGGCCGCGGGCGAGCTCACCGCGGAGCACACAGCCGAGATCGACACCGCCGCCCAGGAGCTCGCTGAGCACGTGCGCCGCGAGACCAAGGCGCTCGGCCGCCCCGAGACCACCTCGATGTTCGACCACGTCTACGCGAGCGAGCACCAGCTGGTCGCGGCCGAGCGGGAGTGGCTGACCCAGTTCGAGGACTCCTTCGCCCCGGCAGGAGGTGCGTGATGGCCGTCGTCGAGAGGCTCACGGTCGCCAAGGCGATCAACAACGGCCTGCGCCGTGCGCTCGAGACCGACCCGAAGGTCGTGCTCATGGGTGAGGACATCGGCAAGCTCGGCGGCGTGTTCCGCGTGACCGAGGGGCTGCAGAAGGACTTCGGTGCCGAGCGTGTCGTGGACTCCCCGCTCGCCGAGTCGGGGATCGTCGGCACCGCGATCGGCATGGCGATGCGCGGCTACCGGCCCGTGTGCGAGATCCAGTTCGACGGTTTCGTGTTCCCCGCCTTCGACCAGATCACGACCCAGCTCGCGAAGATGCACTACCGCTCGGGCGGTGCGCTCACGGTCCCCGTCGTGATCCGCATCCCCTACGGCGGCGGCATCGGGGCGGTCGAGCACCACTCCGAGTCCCCCGAGGCGCTGTTCGCGCACACCGCGGGCCTGCGCGTGGTGTCCCCGGCCACGCCGCAGGACGCGTACACGATGATCCAGGCCGCGATCGCGAGCCCCGACCCCGTGATCTTCTTCGAGCCCAAGGGCCGCTACTGGGAGAAGGGCGACGTCGACCTCACGGCGGGGCCCGACGACGACGCCGTCGCGGGGCTGGGTCTCGCGCGTACGGTCCGCACGGGCCAGGACGTGACGATCGCGGCGTACGGCCCGACCGTCGCGACGGCCCTCAAGGCGGCCGAGACCGCGGCGACGGAGGGAACGAGCGTCGAGGTGATCGACCTGCGCTCGATCTCCCCGCTCGACTCTGCGACCGTCACGGCGTCGGTGCGCCGCACGCGCCGGCTCGTCGTGGTGCACGAGGCGCCCGTGTTCTTCGGTGCGGGTGCCGAGCTCGCCGCGCGGGTGACCGAGGAGTGCTTCTACCACCTCGAGGCCCCCGTCCTGCGGGTCGGCGGCTTCCACACCCCCTACCCCGTCGCGAAGATCGAGCACGACTACCTGCCGGGCCTCGACCGCGTCCTGGACGCCGTCGATCGCGTGCTCGCGCACTGACCTCGAGGAGCACTGTGGCCAGGTTCGAACAGTTCCTTCTCCCCGACCCCGGTGAGGGTCTGACCGAGGCCGACGTCGTCGCGTGGCACGTCGCGGTCGGCGACGAGGTCGCGGTCAACCAGAACATCGTCGAGGTCGAGACCGCGAAGTCCCTCGTCGAGCTGCCGAGCCCGTTCGCGGGCGTCGTCGCGGAGATCCTCGTGCCCGAGGGGCGCACGGTCGAGGTCGGCACCCCGCTCATCTCGATCGACACCGACCCCTCCGCGGGCCCCGCCGACCCCCCGGCCGAGCAGCCCGCCGCCGACGACGCCCCCGCCGAGGGCGCCTCCGTCTCGCCCCAGGGCGAGGGGGTCACGGGTGACGACAGCTCGGGCGCCGTGCTCGTCGGGTACGGGACGCAGGACGCCGGGGCCGGGCGCCGGCCCCGGCGGACCACGCCGACGGCGGCACCCGCCTCGATGAGCGGACCGTCCGCGGCGAGCCCCGGGCCGTCGTCGGCCCCCGCGACGAGCGCCGCGAGCCCCGGTGCGCCGTCGTCGGCCCCTTCCCCCGCGACCCCGGGGTCGGTGCGCGCCCTCGCGAAGCCGCCCGTGCGCAAGCTCGCGAAGGAGCTCGGCGTCGACCTCGACTCGGTGACCCCGACGGGGCCTGGCGGGATCGTGACGCGCGAGGACGTCGTCGCCCACTCGAAGGCCGCGCAGCCGCGCGCGCTCGCGACGTACCCGGGCGACGACCAGCCGTGGCTCGCGAGCGGCTCGGTCTCCCCCGACGGCCGCCAGACGCGCGTGCCCGTGAAGTCGGTGCGCAAGCGCACGGCCGAGGCCATGGTCTCGAGCGCGTTCACCGCGCCTCACGTCACGGTGTTCCACACGATCGACGTCACGAAGGCCATGCGTCTGGTCGCGCGGCTGAAGGAGGACCGTGAGTTCGCCGACTTGCGTGTCACGCCGCTGCTCATCGTCGCCAAGGCGCTGTTGCTCGCGGTGCACCGCCACCCGGAGATCAACGCCTCGTGGGACGACGACGCGCGCGAGATCGTCTACAAGCACTACGTGAATCTCGGCATCGCGGCCGCGACCCCCCGCGGGCTCGTGGTGCCGAACATCAAGGACGCGCACCGCATGACGCTCAAGGAGCTCGCGGAGGCGCTGACGCAGCTCACGCTCACGGCGCGCGCGGGCAAGACCTCACCGAGCGAGCTGTCGGACGGCACGATCACGATCACGAACGTGGGCGCCTTCGGCATCGACACCGGCACGCCGATCCTCAACCCCGGTGAGGCCGCGATCCTCGCGTTCGGTGCCGTGCGCGAGCAGCCGTGGGTGCACAAGGGCAAGATCAAGAAGCGTCAGGTCACCCAGCTCGCGCTGAGCTTCGACCACCGCCTCGTCGACGGCGAGCTCGGCTCGCGCGTGCTGGCCGACGTCGCCAAGATCCTCGAGGACCCCTCGCAGTTCATGGTCTGGGCGTAGCCTTCGCGCGGGTGAAATCCCGCGGTCAGAAGCGGAACTCGTTGTCCTTCTCGTGCTGCTCGGCCAGGATGTGCCGGTCACAGGCAAGCGAGGAGAGGGACAGGACATGAGGCGTGGGGTCTGGGCGGGTGCTGCGGTCGTGGCGCTCGCGCTCGCGGGGTGTGCGAACCCGGGCGAGGTGCTCGCAGAGAAGGTCATCGAGCAGGGGCTGTCGCAGGACGGCACCAAGGTCGACATCGACGCCGACGGCGACGGCGGTATCTCGATGGAGTTCAAGGACGGCACCGAGTACCAGGCCGGCGACCACGCACAGGTCCCGGACGACTTCCCGAGCGACATGCCGCTGCCTGACGCGCAGCTCCTTGCGGTCGTGAAGAACGACGGCGGGTTCCTGCTCCAGTACCAGGTCTCGGACCGGGCGGCCTACGACGAGGTCGCGAGCAAGCTCGACGCGGCCGGCTTCGAGGAGACCGCCTCGATCGAGATGGAGGGCATGACGAGCAAGAGCCTGAGCTCGGACGCCTGGAACGTCTCGCTCGGGCTCCTCGGCGAGGGTGACGAGCTCACGTTGAGCTACGGGGTGTACCCCGCGTCCGAGTAACCCACGGCGCGGGCCGGCGCGAGCCAGCCCGCGTCACCAGTTCGACACGGGCGGGGCCGCGCCGCCGTCACCATCACCGGTGTCGGCGTCGCCCCCGCCCTCGCCGTCCCCGCCGGCGTCTTCCTTGGCCTGCTCGTTGCGCTCCTTGACCTTCTCCTGGCGCTCTGCCTCCTCGCGCGCGGCCCGCTCCTCGGGAGTCTCGCCCGTGTCCTCGGGCTGCTCGGCCTCCTCGCCCGAGGCGACACGCTCCATCTCCTGGCGTTGCTCCTCGGCCTCGCGCGACTGCTCCTCGAGCTGCTCGCGGTCCGCCTCGCGCTGCTCACGCTCCTGCTCGGCCTGCTCGTGCTCCTCGGGGCTCGCGTCCGGCGAGGGCGGGTTGTCGCAGGACGGGTCGTCGACCGCGGCAGCCGCGAGGGCGTAGTAGTCCGCGGCGACACGCTTGTCGAAGGTGGCCCGGCGAAAGCGGTCGCCCGAGGTGATCTCGTCACCCTGGTAGTCGAGCTCGAACACCGAGGCGTCGTACGGCTCGCCGAGCATGCGCTTGATCTCCTCGGCGCGCTGGGCGAGGGCCCGCTCGTACTCCGCGTCGGCCTCCGCCTCGAGCTCGACTGCCTGCGCCGCGTACACGATCGCAAGGTTCGTGAGCACGTCGCAGCGGTGCTCCTCGGGCGCGAGCGGGAGGGCCTCCTGGAGCGAGCGCTCGGCGGAGAAGAGCATTCCCTCGCGGTACGCCGCGGTCCCCGTGTTGAAGTGCGCCTTCCACGGGTCGACGACGTTCGTGGTCCGCATCCCGCGGAACACCTTGTACGCGGCCCACCACTGCTCGGCCCCGTACTCCTGGGCCCCCTCGGCGAAGCGGCTGTTGAGCGTCGCGACGCTCACGCCGTGCACGAACAGCACGATCGCGGGCACGACGGACAACCACACGAGCCAGCGCCTGCGCCTGATGCGCGGCGGGGTCGGTGCCTTGCGCGGCCGGGCAGCGGTGTTGAAGCTCCGCGGCTTCCTCGTGCTCATCGCCACCTCCCCGGTCGAGCAGCGGCGCGGGCCCACGCCCACGCCTCCCACAGCAGCAGGAGGCCCGCCGCGAGGGCCCACGGCCACACGACGTCGCGCGTCGAGGTGATGTCCCTGCGCCCGTCGCCGGCGAGCTCCGCGACGTCGATCCCCGCGACGACGTCGGCGGTCGGGCCCGGCCCGGGGCGGTGCACGTAGGGCACGCCGAGCTGCTCGGCGATCGCGCGCAGGTTGGCCTCGTCGATCCGGGAGACCGCGGGCGGCTCGCCGGGCTGGGAGAAGTCCTGGATGAAGGGGGCGTCGGGGCGGTAGCTGCCGTCGAAGGAACGCATCTGCGCGCCTGCGGCCGTCCCGTAGCCGAGCACCGCCCCGCCGTCGACGAGCCCGGCGAGCGGGGCGAAGGACTCGAGCTCGCCCTCGACGGTCTGCTCGCCGTCGGACATGAAGAACACGAGCCGGACCGAGGCGGGCTCGCGGCGGGCGGCGTCCTCGAGGACGCGCTGGAGGATGGGCAGCGCGCGGTCTGGCTGCGTCCCGGTCGAGGAGCCCGTGACCTCCTGGGTCACGGTCTCGGCCCACGCGCGCACCGCGGACCGGTCGTCCGTGAGCGGCAGCTGGGTCCCGGCCTCGTTCGCGAAGCCGATCACGGAGTAGGACGCGCCGGGCACGTCGCCCGCGAGGGACACGACGTCGAAGCGCACCCCGTCGAGCCGGCGCACGGTCGCGATCGGGTCCGCCCCCGGGGCGGGGGACAGCTCGGGGCCGGGGCCCCAGTCCTCCGCGGCCATCGAGCCCGTGCGGTCCACGACGAAGAACATCTGCACCGCGACCCCGCCCGAGGCGGGTTGGGTCACGACGACGGCGGGGGTCAGGGCCACGACGCCGACGACGCCCACGAGCACGGCGCGGCGCAACCACCGCAGCGCGCGGGCGCGCACCGCGGTCACGAGGCACGCGACGACCACGGGCACCGCGACGAGCAGGACGAGCCACGCGGGCAGGATCTGGCGGAAGGTCATTCGCGCAGCCTCCAACCCACGACGACGACGGCGAGCGTCGCGAGCGCGAGCCACCGGACCCATGCGTCGTTGCGGTCCACCCGGATCCGCTCAGGGTCGGTCTCCATGTCGACCTCTTGGTAGGACTGCACGTCGGCGATGATCCCGTCGACGAGGTCGGGGTCGTCGAGCTCGTAGAACAGCCCGCCCGTGCGCAGCACCTCGCGGCGCATCTCGAGCAGCTCGACCTGGCCCGTGTAGGTCGGGTGGTAGCCGAACAGTCCGTGCACGACGACGCCGCGCGCCATGACGAGGTCGGTCGCCTCCGGGAGGGTGTACACGGGGGTGCCCCACACGGCGTTGTCGGTCGAGAAGATGATCGAGCGGGACCGCTCGGCGTCGAACTGGTCGAACAGCAGCGCACAGCTCGCGAGGCCGTCGCCGATGAGCGAGGCCTCACCCTCGATCCCGTCCGAGCCCGCGACGAACTCCCAGTACCGCGCCGAGCCGGCCCGGTCGAGCGCGCGGCGGCCCTCCTCGAGCCGTTCGCGCACGAGGTCGTAGTCGTCGGTGAGCGGGAAGATCGTCGCCGACGTCGAGTTGAACACGCTCATCGCGATGCGCTCGCCCTCGAAGGAGTCGACGAGCTCGAGGAAGGTGTCGGCGACCTGCGAGCCGAAGCTCGCCATCGACCCCGAGACGTCGAGGCACAGCACGATGTCGCGGTTGGCGAGGATGCGCGCGCGTTCCTCGACCGCGACCGGCTGGGCGACGACGCCCGCCGCGGCGAGCAGCCCGAGACCGACGACGACGGCGCCGCCCACGCGCCACGCCCGGTAGCGGCGCACCCACGGGCGCAGGTGGTCCGAGGTCCACAGGTCCTCGGTGTTCGCGACGGGGGTCCCGCCCGAGCGGCGGCGCGGGGCGAGCCACCCCGCGAGGAGCACGAGCACGAGGAGCCCCGCGGCCGCCCACGGGACCCACCCGAAGGTCAGGACGGTCGGGGAGGTCGTCACCATTGCTGGATCACCCGCCTCGCCCGGTACAGCGAGTGGCTCGGCTTGGCCGCCGAGGTGCGCGCGAAGGACGGGTAGGACAGGTTCTTGAGGGTCTTGGCAAGGGGGCCGAGCTGGACGCGCGCGGCGTCCGAGGCGGTGAAGGTGTCAGCCGGGACGCCCGTGCGTGCCTTGGTGTACTCGCGCATGACCTGACGGATCTCGAGGTGCACGCCGCGCGGGTCGAGCTCACCGGCCTTGTGGCGGGCCTTGATGTCGTCGAGGCGGTCGAGGTAGACCTGGCGCACCGGGGCCCACGGGTCCGAACCGGGCCCCGCGGGCGGGACCGTGCGTCCGGGGCTCGGCGCGGCGTCGTCGGCGTCCTCGGGGCGCTTGCGGGTCCACCAGAAGATCCCCACGTACCACGCGGGGATCGCGAGCAGCATGAGCACGCCCACGAGGGTCCACCAGCCCGCGTAGCCGACCGGGTCGACGAGCTCAACGCCCGGCACGGCGCATCCTCGCGAGCAGGGCGACGACCTCGTCGACCGTGTCGTCGGTGCCCTCGACCACGACGTGCTCGACCCCGAGCGAGCGCAGCCGCGCGGTGGTCGCCTCGTGCCGCTCGACGCGGGCCTGCGCGATCGCCTCGCCGAGCCGCCGTCGGCCGCGCAGGTAGGCGGGCAGGGTGCGGCCCGTCTCGATGTCACGCACCCGGGCGCCGTCGACCTCGCGCACCGCCCGACCCCGCGTGCGGGCCGACGACGCGCCCGCGAGGCTCCCGGCCACGGCGTCGGTCAGGCTCGCCGCGAACGGGTCGGCGTCGACCACCTGGACCACCATGACCTCGTGGCGGGTGCGCACCCGGGCGAGCGCGCGGGCGTCGTCGGCGGTCGGGCGGGCCTCGTCCGTGACGACCGCGACGAGGCTGCGGCGCCGCGTCGTGCGCAGCACGTGGTCGAGCAGGCGTGCGAGGTCGCCCGCGGGGGCGTCGGGGTCGAAGGACCGCTCGACCGTGCGCAGCAGGACCTCGAGGTGCTCCGAGCCGGCCCGTGCGGGCATGCGGCGCAGCCGGCCCGAGTCGCCCGCGACGAGCGAGACGCGGTCCCCGCGCACCTGCCCGAGGTGGGCGAGCACGGTCGCGGCGTACGCGGCGACCTCGGCCTTGGGCTCCCCGCTCGCGGCGGTCGCGGCCATGTGGCGGCCCGTGTCGACCACGAGCACGAGCGTGATGTTCGACGTCGCGATGTAGCGCTTGACGACGGGCGTGCCGGCCCGCGCGGAGGCGCGCCAGTCGATGTCGCCGACGTCCTCGCCCGGGGTGTACTGGTGCAGGTCGTCGAAGTCCTGGCCGTGCCCCCGGAACACCGAGCGGTGGCGCCCCTCGAGCAGCCCGGTCGCGCGTCGCACGACGGGCAGGGCGAGGCGCGCCCTGATCTGGGTGAGCCGGGACGTCGAGGGCATCGGGTCAGGGCACCGGGACCGTCGCGAAGACGCGGTCGATGATCGACTCGGGCGTCACGCCGTCGGCGAGCGCGTCGAAGGTCCGCACGATGCGGTGGCGCAGCACCGCGTAGGCGAGCACGCGCACGTCGTCGGGCGTGACGTGGCCGCGCCCGTCCTGGAGGGCCACGGCCTGCGCGACGCGCATGAGGGCGATCGACCCGCGCGGGCTCGCCCCGACCCGCACGTGCTCCTCGAGGCCCGGGACGTCCACGGGCCCACGCAGGCGCGTCGTGTTGACGATGTCGACGATGTACCGGCGCACCGAGGCGTCGACGTAGACCTGGTCGACGAGGTCCTGGAGCCACCTGACCTCCTCGAGGCTCAACGGCTGCGAGGTGAGCGGGGCCTCCTGGCGGCCGTCGGAGATGCGGTCGAGGATCTCGACCTCCTCGGCCGGCTCGGGGTAGCTGATGACCTCCTTGAGCAGGAAGCGGTCCATCTGGGCCTCAGGCAGCACGTAGGTGCCCTCCTCCTCGATGGGGTTCTGCGTCGCGAGCACCATGAAGGGGCTCGGCACGGGGTAGATCTCCCCCGCGATCGACGTCTGGCGCTCGGCCATCGCCTCGAGCATCGCGGACTGCGTCTTGGCGCTCGAGCGGTTGATCTCGTCGAGCAGCACGACGTTCGCGTGCACGGGCCCGAGCTGGGTCGTGAACTCGTTGGTCCCGTAGTTGAAGATCTGCGAGCCGACGATGTCGTTCGGCATGAGGTCGGGCGTGCACTGGATGCGGTGGAAGCTGCCCGAGATCGCGCCCGCGAGGGTGTGCGCCGCGGTCGTCTTCGCGAGGCCCGGGACGGACTCGAGCAGGATGTGCCCCGAGCAGATGAGCGTCGAGACCATCGCTCGGCGCAACGAGGACTGTCCCACGATGCGTTGGCGGAAGAACCCGTCGATCCGGGCGACGAGCTCGACCGCCCGCTCGCGGTCCTTCATGGTCACGGTCTCCTGGGTCATGCGGGCGAGTATTCCAGCCGCATTGCCTCCGCGACCCCGTAGGACCCCACGAGCCAGCCCGGGTCCCGGGTGAATCCGTGCACCGCGCCCGCTTCGCTGCCCTCGGGGCGCCGCTGGCCGCGGCCCGAGCACGCGCGGGGCGGAACTAGGGTGGAGGGCGTGGATCGGCGTCGTGTCGTGGCCGCCGGGCGGCTCATGGTGCTGCTCGGCGTCGCCGTCGTCGCCGCGCTCGGTGCGGTGTGGTTCTCGGGTGCCGCCCTGCCCCTCGCGCTCGGCGACCCGGGGGCCGCGGTGCGCTGGGGCACACCCGTCGTGAGCGCGCTGCGCAACCTCCTCGCGGCCGGGGCGGTCGGGTGCCTCGTCCTCGCGGTCGGCATCCTCCCCCGCAGGACGGCCCCCGACGACGGCGCCCCGGGGTCCGGCACGGGGGCACGGCACCGCGCCCAGGTCGACGGGCGCGCCTACCCCGCCTCGCTCACGCTCGCGGGGGTGTTCGCGGTCGCGTGGACGCTCGTGAGCGCGGTGCACCTGACCTTCAGCTACTCCCGGGCGGGGCGGGTGCGCCTCGACGACCCGACCTTCGTCGACCAGCTCGTGTCCTTCGCGACCGAGGTCACGCTCGGTCGCTCGCTCCTCGCGACCGTGATCGTCGCCGCCGTCGTCGCGATGCTCGCCCTGCTCGTGACGACCCCGACGGGCGCGGCGTGGACGCTCGCGCTCGCGGTGAGCGCCTTCGCGTTCCAGTCCGCGACGGGCCACGCCTCGCAGAACTCTTCGCACGAGCTCGCGCTGTCCTCGCTGTTCCTGCACCTGCTCGGTGCCGCCGTGTGGGTCGGGGCGCTGCTCGGGCTCGCGCTCCTCGCGGGCCGCCTCGGGAAGGACGCCGCTCCCGCGGTGCGACGCTTCTCGGTGCTCGCGGGCTGGTGCCTGGCCGCAGTCGCCGTCTCGGGCGTCGTGAGCGGCGTCATCCGGATCGGGACGCTCGCCGAGCTCGGCTCGCGCTACGGCGTGCTCGTGCTCGTCAAGGTCGCCCTGCTCGCGGTGCTCGGCGGGATCGGGCTCGCGCACCGGCTCGCGGTGGTCCGCCGCCTCGAGGGCGGGGGC
>Ga0123333_10005641_pt1 | contig 11198 bp, 9 predicted proteins | sample BioC12SIPDNA_3_FD_89957 | JGI IMG/M metagenome (GOLD analysis project Ga0123333, IMG submission 89957) | Anaerobic biogas reactor microbial communites from Washington, USA - Biogas_R2_B C12 SIP DNA | ecosystem: Engineered > Bioreactor > Anaerobic > Unclassified | place: Washington, USA...
AACGCCAGCACGATGCGGTAGAGCAGGGCTGTCCGGGCTCCGATTTGGTCCGCGACACTCATGCGGTTCAACGCGTCTTCAGCAAGGCTCCCGCTAAGCGGAATCGGCTCGCCGAAGGTATAAAGGCCGATGCTCTCGCTAGCCTCGGGGGCTAAGCGCGAGAAGAGAAAGAACTCCTGCACAAACTGACGACGCCCGCCTTCCCTCTCGATGCGTCCTGAGATCACCACATCGGCGTTGATCGACTTCGCCAGGGCCGCGGCTTCGATCTCGCGTTCTTCCACCTCTCTACTGACCAGCAGGGGCAACTTGTTGCGCTTCACCGTACGTGGGAGGCCATCGTGCCATACGGCGACCTGTTCGCCAGCCTCCATCGCCTGTCTCTCTCGATCCAGAGCGGCAACTATCCACGTGCGGATCAACTCGGCTTCTTCCGTGCGGGCAGATGGATCACCAACAGTAAAGTCAGAAGCATCGGCCACCGCGATGTTCATGGTCGCGACCGGATCCATGCGAACGGCGCCAAGCTGTGACCAAATCAGGAGGCCAGCCAGAAAGAGAAGGAGCACCGAGCTTATCCCTGCCAGCACCAATCTGAGGCGTCTCTGTCGCGCTGCGGGATCGGGCCGCCACAGGCGTCCGTCGGCTGCCCGCATGTACAGTACGGCGGCTCCCCACTCATCCGAGTGTCCACCCGTGTACAGCGCCTTGCGTGCCTCGGCAAGCGCCTCATCCACTGCAGCGCCGTCCGCCAATGCCGTGTAGAAGCTGCGCGCGAGCGCGATGGCCGCGGCATCTGAGATCGCAGTACGCATGGCGATGACTGCGGGAATACCCCCGCGCACCAGCCGCTGAGCCACGCCGGAATAAGGATCTTGTTCTGAGCTGACCGCCCCCCGACAGGCATTGAGGAGCGCCAGCCTGAGAGTGTGCTGATCGCGCACCAGCGCACTGAAGGTCTCACCGCTGACCAGCTCACCACGGCCATCGGGGCCAGCCAGCAACAACACGCTGTCGCCGGCCACTTCGTCGAATTCGCCATGACCCAGAAAGTGCAGGATGTGGTACTCATGGCGCAAGAGTTGGCGCTGGAGGCTCTCGATGGTCGCAGGAGCCAGGCGATCCAGCGTGACCGTGCCCCGGGACTCCAGCTCAGATAGCGCCTCCTTAAGATTCGACCATTCGCGCTCCACATCGAGCTCGGGGTAGTCCGAAGGACTGGCGATGACAGCCAGAACTCGCAAGCGTATCTCGGGGCGGATCGAATCGGCCGGCTCCGGCAGGTCGAGGTAGCGCACGAGAGGCGTCTCTCGCGAGAGTGCAAAAAAACGAGCTCGCTGGGGATCGTACAGATACTCCCAGGGCAGATCGGCCAACTCGGGCACATCGGCCAGGCGCAGGCGGATGCGCAGCCCTCTCTCGGTTCGCTCGGCAACGTCGAGGCTGCGGCGTAAGCCACTGAGCACCTCGCCGCGAAAAACCGCCTCAAAAAGAGCACCACCCTGCGCTTGGGGCGAACCCTCCAGGTCCAAACCATCCAGCGGTCCCAGTAGGGCACGTGCCTCACCCGCAGGCGAGTTCAGTACATGCGCACGGTGCTGCCCGTTCGCCTGCTCTATTTCGATGTCGAAATTGAGATAGACCATGTCACGCATGCTCGATCGCTCCAAGCTGGGATCGTATCATTAAAGCAAGTAATGCACAAGTATTGATTTAAATAGAGACAAGGTGAGACGCCACAAGTTGATCGGAAGCTCAACTCTGTGACGGGGCAGGACCGGACAGATGGGTCAGCGCGGGGAGCGATCGATTTCCAGGCGAAGGCGCGCTTCTTCCTGCATGAGCGCTTCAAGCTGGGCCTGCAGCCTCGTGGCGCGCGCCACGAGAGTGCGGCGTGACATGCCGGTGGAGGTTTCGGCGGCAGCCCGGGCGGTTTCAAGTTGCGACTGGAGGCGGTGGATGTGGGCCTGCACTTCGCCCTTGCGTGCGATCAGAAGGTCACGCTCCGCCATTGGTGAGTTCCGGCAAGAGGAGGGCCAGGCCGCGCAGCAGAGCGTACGCATCGGCCCGATCGTTGTAGGCCTGGAACGAGACGCGCACGAAGCACCGCCCGCCCCAACGTGTGAAGGGAACCTCGACGCGATGCTCGTCGTACAAGCGCTCCTTCAGCAAATCAAGGTCGCATGGAGGAATTTCCGCCGCGAACATCTGCCCGAATGCCCCGTCACCACAGATGGGCGGGAGCCCAGTCAGCGAGACGATGCGCTCACGGGTCTCAGTCGCAAGGCCGTGGCACTGTTCCCTGACCCAGGGCCAGTCGTGCTGCTCCTGAAAACGAATGGCTTCGGGCACGGCGAGGAACGCCGCCACATCACGCGTTCCCTGCCACTCGTGCCAGTCCACGAACTGCGACGGACCGGGCTGCTCCGCCTCCCACCCCCAGCTCACGACAAGCGGCTCCAGCCAAGTCTGGACCTCGCGACGCGCATGCAGAAAAGACGCACCCTTCGGTGCGCAAAGCCATTTGTGACACGCACCCGCGTAGATATCGGCGCCAACCGCTTCCAGGTCAAGCGGGACCTGTCCCGGCGCGTGCGCGCCGTCGATGATCGTCAAGATGCCCCGATTTCGGGCAAGGCTGCAGACTTCTTCGATGGGGAAGATCAACCCGGTAGGACTGGTGATATGAGACATGAAGATCACACGAGTACGGCTGGTCACGCCCTCCCAGAAGTGCGAGACGAAGTCGGAGGGCGAAGGCAGAGGCAATGGTATCGGGCGGCGGACGATCTTGGCGCCGGCTTGCCCACAGATGTAGCGCCAGGTGCGATCGAGTGCGCCGTACTCGTGATCCGTGGTCAGAAGCTCATCGCCGGTCACAAGGCGTGGGACCTGGGCCGCACAGATCAAGCTGCGAGCTACCATGTTCAGCGCCGTCGTCGGGTTTTGAAAGAAGACGAGGTCGTTTGCTTCAGCTTTTACAAAGCCAGCCAGTATTCTCCGGCTTTCCGCAAGCAGAGCTGTCACCTCGCGGCCCAGAAACGCCACGGGCTGGCGCTCAAGCTCGGTCTGCCATCGCTGATACGCCTCAAACACCGGCTTCGGACACGCGCCAAACGAGCCGTGGTTAAGAAAGTGAATGGACGGATCAAGATTGAACAGGTGCTTCATGGCCGACGGAGCATTGAGAAGAACCCTGCGCTGAGACGACCCGCGTGAATATCGAATCCAGCGCGGTCTGCGGATTGAGACATAGTCCCGGATGCACGGGTGAAGGCTGGACGATCGTATTTCGTGGGGATGCAAGCCACCGGAAGCGCTCGCCGAGCGGCAGCTTGCCGATCTCGCCTGCCTCTGCGCCACCGGCGACGATCCTGTGGATTAGATCGAGCTGAGACTGAATGCCCGCGATATCCGCTTTGGGTTCGAGTGCCAGCACGCGGCTCGCATCGAGCGCGATCCGCGCACCCAGGAAGTGCAACTGCTTGCAAAACAGCAGAACGCCAGCGTTCACAGACTCCTCGCGCTCGATCGAAGGAGCGACACGGAGCACGCTGTACTCAAAGGAGGCGAGCGCGGGCATTTTCAGCCTCATCGACGAAAACGTGTGAAGCAGCCAATCGCTCGTTCAGCCAGAACCGGTAAGCGTCACGCAGCACCGCAGGATCAACCGCATCCAAGAGCCAACTGTCAGGAAGGAGACCGACGATCTTCGCCACCAACTCAGGGTGCAAGAGCGGCCTGAGTTGGGCGTCCGCTTCTTGCATCGGCCCGGCGAATCCGAGGAGAGCATGATCCTTGACCAATGGGAACGGGGTCCGAGAGCGCTTGAGAACAGCATCTTCGCCGTACCAGGCGGGAGTATGATGGAAGTACAGGGACGAGCCATGGTCAATGAGCCAGAGCTGCCTTTGATGCAAGAGGATATTGACATTGCGCGCGGTGCGATCGACGTTGGTCACAAGCGCATCAAACCAGACGATTGCTGCAGCTTCATCCGGTGCCGGCGACGGCTTAAGGAGGGGGTTGTATTCCAACGAATCGGGGAGGAAGCGCAACCCCAGGTTCAGACCCGCGCTGGCATTGAGCATCTCGCGAATCTCCTGGTGCGCTTCTCCCATCCCGAAGTTCGGCTCAATCCAGATGAATGCAAGCTCGGGCACGCGTAACCCGAGGATGCACCCTATCTCGCCTGCCAGCAACTCGGCGACAAGCGCGCGCCGGCCCTGTGCAGCACCGTGAAACTTGACTACATACAACTCGCCATCGTCAGCCTCGACGAGTGCCGGTACAGACCCACCCTGCCGAAAAGGCTGGAGATAGCGGACCGCAGTGAGAGTGCGTTCGATCATAGTGAGGATGTCGTTGGCTCGCTTTCTGCAGGTAGATGATCCGGCGACATTCTACCACAGACCGGCCCCTACTCCACCACAAGTTTCTGCACTATGCCGCGGCCGAGATCGGTGACGTAGATTTCGCCTGCCTCATCTTCACCAAACGAACTCAGGCTCGACCTGGTCTCGAGGAGCAGGACGGGCGCGCCAGGGCTTGCTGCATCCATACCCCAAATCCGACCGCTGCAGAAGTCGCCGTAGAGATAGACGCCATTTAATGCCGGAAACTGTGCGCCGCGGTACACATAGCCCCCGGTGATCGAGCAGTCCCCACCGCCGTGACTATAGGTGACGACGGGTAGCTCAAGCCCAGCCTGGTCGCAGCGAACCTGTTGGAAACATGATGCTCCTTCCATGATGGGCCAACCGAAGTTCAAGCCCCCTACGGACCCGAAGCGCACAACATTGACCTCTTCAATCTGGTTCTGACCCACATCCGCGATCCATAGATCACCGGTGGAGCGATCGAAACTGTAGCGCCAAGGATTCCGCAAGCCCAGCGCCCACACCTCGTCACGCACGTCCCTGCCCGCCCAATCAGCGTCGATCCACGGATTGTCTGCCGGAATCACGTATGGCTGCGAGAGATCGGTCGTCACGTCAAGCCGCAACATCTTGCCGAGGAGCGTATCCGCATTCTGACCGTTGCCATAGCGGTCATTGGCGGCGCCGCCATCGCCAGTTCCGATCCATAAATACCCGTCAGGACCAAATACGATGTGCCCACCATTGTGATTCGCGGCAGGTTGGTCGAGACCAAGCACGTTGAACTCGCTTCCCGGATCCGCCAAGTCAGGATCATCCGTAGCCTCAAAACGCGCTATGACTGTATCGCCGTTCTTATCCGTGTAATTGACAAAGAAGAACTTGCGCGCCGCATAGTCAGGTGGAAAGGCCAGGCCCAGAAGACCCTGCTCATATCCTGAGCTAGTGATCCGATCTGCAATGTCGAGAAATGGCCGCTCCAAGAGCCGGCCGTCGATGACAAGCCGGATTGCACCCGTCTTCTCGACAATGAACAAGCGTCCGCTGCCGTCGCCCGCATGAGTGACCAGGAGCGGAGCCGACAGACCCTGAACAACCGGCGAAAGACCCATGCGCAGGGCTTCCAGCTGGGGAGCAAGGGTTGGCGCCGGTGTAGGGGTGGCCGGCAGGGGCAGTGTCCGGGTTTCCATCTGTGTAGCGGGCAGGTCAGTTGCCTGGGGCGCCGGTCTCGTTGCTACAGGCGTGGCAACGGATTTCGGCGTCATTGGTTCTGGTACTGCAGGGTCCGCACTGAGTGTAGCTGCCGGAGTAGTCACAGTTGGGGCGACTTCTGTCTCGGATGCAATGGGCGTCGCACGTGTGATGCTCGGCCCCGAACAAGCCGCGCCGAGGACGACCAATGCTGCGGAAGCCATGATCATACCGAAAACACGAAACTTAGAAAGAGTTATGTACATCGCCCGGGCTTATACCTTTCTGAGTCGACTCATATCTTCACCGTTCCCAGCAACACGGGAACTGAAACTCTAACATGCCGTCTTACGTTTGTAAGATATGGGATACCGCGTCTGCTGTCGGTGAAGCAGCACACACTGCTTGCCAAAGCACGCTTCTGAGGGTAACATCTCCACCAGAAGCGTCATGAACCACTTCTTGAAAGGAGACCAATCTGCGATGGCACTTCTTGACAACCGCAACCAACCGGCAAAGGCGGGCCGGAGAACCTCGCGCTCTCGCACCACGCGATCGATATCCGTGATCCTGATGCTCGTGTTCACGACGATTGCTGGCCCCGTGACATTCGCCGACAACACTCTCGACCCGCCACCCACCTTCGAGACGTTATCCCCAGCGGAACGTCAACGACTGGAGGAGTCCTTGGCTGATACGGCATCAGGTGGCTACCCGTATGCCGAAACAGGCTACCCGGGAGGGCTTCCGGCAATTGCTCCAGCTGCACCTCGGGATGCAGGCGCAGCCTCGACCGATGCATTCGGCAGTTGGACTAACGAGAAGCTGTGCCAGGGCGGTGAGCAATGTCTCATCGGAGATTTTGACGGCGACAACCGTGATGATGTGGCCGTGCTCTACCGGGATACACGTCCTGAACCTGATCGCGGCGACGTAAGGGTCGCTCTCTCGGGCGGCACTTATCTCTCTACATCCAGCAAGTGGCTGGATGGGGTTTGCACCGGCAACCACCTGTGCAAAGCCGGCGACGCAAATAACGACGGCAAGGATGACCTGGTCATCTTCCATCGCGGCTGGGGCGAAGCCGGAACCGGCAACGTCGACGTGGCCATCTCCACCGGCAGCAACTTTGCCACGCCGGTTCGCTGGCACGACTACTTCTGCATCGGGGATCAAGTCTGCGACGTCGGAAACTTCGACGGATATAATGGAGACGATCTCATCCTCTTCGTCCGCAGTTCCTCAGAAGATCCATTTCGCGGTGATGTCCTCGTCGCACGCTCCAACGGCATGAACGGGTTCGTAGCCTCCGAGACCTGGGCGGGCTTCTTCTGCATCAACCAGGAGGAGTGCCGGGTCGGCGACTTCAACGGCGATAACCGGGACGACATCGCGTTCTTCGTGAAGTCCGGCGACGGCCAGGGTCGATTTGGCGTCTCGCTTTCCACCGGCGGCGGCTTTAGCGGCGCGGGTGACTGGGCCAAGTACTTCTGCGTCAATGACGAACAATGTGAGATCGGAGACTTCGACGGGGACGGCCGCGATGATGGCCTGACGTTCCTGAGGGCCGGATATGACGCCGGCACCTATGGCGATACTTATGTGACCCTCTCGACAGGAGGTTCGTTCTCTAGCTCTCAGCGCTGGAGCGATGAGCTTTGCGTGCCAGGCGAGGACTGCGGAGTGGGGGATTTCAACGGCGACGGAAGAACCGATGTCATTCGCTTTGTCAAGCAGTCGGGGGATGCCAGTAGGGTCGGCCTGGTACTCGTCGCTCTCGCGGCGGGCTCGCCCACCGGTTTCTTCCCGACGCCTGAGTCTACTGGCGGCCTGTGGTTATCCAGCTTCTGCACCGGGTCGCAGAGCTGCCTGACGGGTGACTTCAACGGAGATGGCCGCGATGACGTGGCATATCTCGTCCGCAACACCTTGGGCGGCGCGGCCGAGGGCGATGTCTACATCGCTCTGTCCGATGGAATACAGTTTGAAACACCGACCAAGTGGCACGACTACTTCTGTATCGGGGCGGACATCTGCAAGGTCGGCGACTTCAACGCGGATGGCAGGGCCGACCTAGTCTCATTCAGTCGCGCATCAGCCTCCTACGGCAATGTGTTCGTCACCTTGTCCGGCGGCAGCAGCTTCCAAGCCACTCAGGTGTGGAACGGTTACTTCTGCGTAGGCTCTGAGGTGTGCGAGGTCGGCGATTTCAACGGCGACAACCGGGATGACATCGCTCTCTTCATCCGAACCGCCTACACTACCGACCGCGCGGGCGATGTGGACGTGGCCATCTCCACGGGCGATCAGGCCAGCGGCCAGTTCCTGCATGCGGGAACATGGCACAACTTCTTCTGCATCAACCAGGAGACCTGCCAGACGGGCGACTTCAACGGTGACGGTCGCGACGACATTGTGACTTTCACCAAGGGCGACGACGCTAACGTCTACGTTGAGCTATCGACTGGTGGACGCTTCGGCGATGGAAACGCACCTGCTGACAAATGGCACGATCTCTTCTGTGCCCTCAATGAGGCGTGCGATGTCGGGGACTTCAACGGCGACAACCGGGATGACATCGTCACATTCCTTCAATCGGACTATGCAGGCAGCAACCCAGAGACAACCGGCGACGTGATCGTCGGGATCTCGGCCGGCTCATTCGGCGCTGGCGGGTTCGTCAGCCTACCGAAGTGGGCGCACTACTTCTGCATTGGCAACGAGATCTGCGAGACGGGTGACTTCAACGGCGACGGAGTTACGGATATCGCGGCATTCACCCGCCTATCTAACGGTTATGTCTACGTTGCTCTCGCCAGGATCGGAAGCGGTTACTACTTTGCGGATACGGCGGGAACGCCGCCGGTGACGCGTTGGGTCATGTCGGTGTTGGTGCGGAAGATTCTAGAGTGAAAACGCGGGCAAGATCGGCGTTAGCGTGCTCATGTCTGTTCCACGACACCATGACCTGCTGCAGGCAGATCTAGCAGACCTGGCTGCATAAAGAGGCCGGCCCGCGGAGGACTACCAACCAGACGGGCCGGCTCACCCCCTGCCACACAATTGCTGCGATAATGGGCGGAAACTCACATTTTCGGGTATGCCTGTTTGCGTATTCTATGGCGCACTGAGTATAAGGAGAGTGCGTATGAAAAAACTGATCATGCGGGTCGCGATCCTCGCCGCCATTGGGTTCATTGCAATCCAGTTCATTCCGGTCGACAGAACCAACCCTCCGGTGACGCGCGAGATCGCTTGGAACTCCCCCGAGACGCGGGCCCTGACCCAACGCGCATGCTTTGACTGCCATAGCAATGAGACGGTGTGGCCTTTCTACGCCTACATTGCGCCAATGTCGCTGATGTTGGCGGGGCATGTGGCCGACGGTCGTGACCAACTGAACTTCTCTGAGTGGGACGGAAGAAACGAGGATTACGAAGACCTCATGGAAGTTGTGACCTCGGGTAAGATGCCCCTGCCGAACTACCTGCTCCTCCACCCAGCAGCGCGTCTCTCGGAGGACGAGAAACAGGCGCTTCTCGAAGGCCTGGCGATCACGTACGAGCAGGATCCTCCCCGGTAGAAAGCAAGGCAACTCAGCATTTCCGCACTTGCAGCCCCAAGGGATATCGCACGTCCCTGGGGCGGTTCGTTGTCCCACGCTGCGTTGACCGGCCGCATCCGCGTCGTTGTCAACCGGGTTTGCTCAAACCAATGAATTGCGGCAAGTCGCCGGTTGACATATGAGGAACCTTCATGTATATTGTATTTACATTTAATGGTTATTACGTCCTGAGCGTGAAGCATGGTTGCGAATCTTGCCAGAGTCTGGAGTGCGCGCCTCATTGAACCCATTGCGCGTTTCTTGGGTTCGCTCGGACTATCACCCAACGCCGTAACAATACTAGGCTTCTTTCTCACGGTGGCAGTTGCCGGTGTGTTGGCCACCGGTCGCCTCCTCCTCGCAGGTCTTCTTCTCACAGTTACCTTGGCATTCGACGCGGTTGATGGGACGCTGGCCCGGATCTCGGGCCAGACTACCCGGTTCGGCGCTTTTCTTGATTCAACTTTGGACCGCTGGGCGGAGGTGGCCATGTTCGTGGCCATCGTCTGGCTTTACGTGGATACCGACAACGACCTGGGCGTAATTCTGGCAGTTCTGGCGTTGTCGATGTCTTTATTGGTCAGCTACACGCGGGCCAGGGCCGAGGGTATCGGCCTCGAGTGCAAGGAGGGCATCTTAACGCGCTTCGAACGGATGGTGATCCTGATTGTCGGCCTGGTCGTCGGACAACTCATCTGGGCTCTGGCGATTATCGCCGCGCTGGCAGGCATCACCGCTGTCCAGCGCATCTTGGTTACCTGGCAAGGCGCCAAGGCGACCAAGTAGTGGGCACTCCGGTGACCACGAATTTACAATGAGTTTGCTAAACTGGCTGGTTTGGGCGTTATCTTTTGTCACCTTTGGCGTCTTCAAAGGTGATGGAACGCGCATTTGGCAGCCTGGCGATGATCAAGAGTTGCTGGAGAAGGCCAGCCGAGCCGAGCCAGCAGCGCTGGGGATGCTGTATGACCAGTATGTGGAGAAGATCTACGCGTACATTTACCATCGCGTTGGGCAGGCAGACCTGGCCGAAGATCTCACGGGCCAGGTATTCATGCGAATGCTCGAGGCGGTGCGAAGCGGCAAAGGCTGGCGCACATCCTTTTCCGGGTGGCTCTACCGAATCGCGCACAACCTGGTCATCGATCATTACCGGCGAAAGCATCGCGCGACATTCGTAGACATTGATGATGCTGAGCCGGTGCAGGCGCAGTCTGGAGATCCGGTGCGCTCAGTGGAGAACCAATATGAACGCGAGCGACTGCGAACGGCGCTGGCGAAACTAACGGAAGAGCAGTCTCAGGTGATTTCTTTGCGCTTCCTGGAGGACTTGAGCATCGCTGAAGTAGCCGAGATCATGGAAAAGACCGAGGGCGCAGTCAAGGCGCTGCAGTATCGCGCAGTCCTGGCCCTGCGACGGGTGATGCAACCATGACGCCCCGCGAGAACGACCACCTCAGCACCTTGCTGGCTGAATGCGCCGACATGATCCTGTCAGGGGCAAGTTTGGCCGCCTGCCTGGAACGCTTCCCGGAGCAGGCTGCCGAGTTGGAGCCGCTGCTGTCTACCGTCGCTGGCGTTCGAGAATTGCGTTCCGTTCCTCCGAGGCCGGCCGACCGCGCTGCAAGTTCCCGCTCGGTCTTCATGGCCGAAGTATTCCGCTTGCAGAAACGGCGTGCGGCCATCCTGCCGCAGGCCACATGGTGGCAGCGACTAGTTGCAGCACCTCGCGTTGGCGTTCCCCAGGCACGCCCGATGGGCCTTCTCGCGATTTTGCTAATTGTAATTATTAGTGGTATAGTCATTTCTGGTAGTGTTACCCTGGCTGCAGACGCACTGCCCGGGGATTTGTTCTACGGCGTGAAGACAGCGTCTGAGAACGTACGCCTATTCTTCACCCCGGACGGCGATACCCGAGATGAACTGCGTGCTGCATATCGCCAGCGCCGTATCGACGAAGCTGAGGCAGTTGTCGAAGACAGGCGAACCGTTGACAACTTAAGACTGCAGGGAATCATCGAGTC
>Ga0123333_10005643_pt1 | contig 11196 bp, 8 predicted proteins | sample BioC12SIPDNA_3_FD_89957 | JGI IMG/M metagenome (GOLD analysis project Ga0123333, IMG submission 89957) | Anaerobic biogas reactor microbial communites from Washington, USA - Biogas_R2_B C12 SIP DNA | ecosystem: Engineered > Bioreactor > Anaerobic > Unclassified | place: Washington, USA...
CATCTCCGAACACCAGCGTCCGCTGCACCACCATCTTCCATGGGATTTCGCGGCGCAACAGCCGCTGCCAGCGTTCCCCCAGCTCGCGGGTGGAGGCCACCTCCGACTGCGACCAGCGCGAGACGTCCTGCAAGAGCGACCATTCTGTGAATTCCAGGTACTGCTCCAGATGATCCAGCGGATTGCCGGGAAACAGCAACTGCCGGCTGTCGGCAAACAGGTCGGTCAACGCCAGGTCGATGGCCCGGACGGTCCGGTGAAAATAGACGGCCCGAAACAGCTCGGCCCGCACCACCATGAAACGCATCAGAGCGTTCATGCCGCGGTCGTGGATCGTCAGCCCCTCGTGGGTGAAGAAACTGTAGTGCAGCAGACGTTCCAGATCGAACGCCTTCTGACTGTACCCCGACATATAGGCGTCGCGAAGCACAAAGTCCATGTTGTCGATCGTGTAGATGCCGCTCAGCAGACTGCGCAGCAGCACCAGCCAGCACGGTTGACTCTGCCGATCCCCTTCGCGTGGCCGGGCGATAAGCCAGGCAATCTGGGCCGGATCCAACTGTTCGTCATCCGCCAGCCGGTGGTTGGGGCATCCGCGCAGCTGCCGCAGCAACGGCCCAAGTTCGTCACAGATGATCCGCCCGCCCAGCGTCTCGTGCGTCAGACCGTACGTCCGCAGGAAATGTTCGTCAAAAAAATGGCCGAACGGCCCATGCCCCACGTCGTGCAACAGGCCGGCCATCCGCAGCAGCGTCTCGACGTACCCCCGGCTCGGCACGTCCGGGCAGACGTCCTGCAGACTGGCATACAACGCTTCGGCAGCCCGACTGGCCAAGTGCATGGCACCCAGTACGTGCGGGAACCGCGTGTGCTCGGCCGTCGGATACACCCACCAGGCCGTCTGCAGCTGGTGGATCTGCCGCAGCCGCTGCACCCAGCGATGGTCAATGATGTCACGCTCTGTCACGTCCGCGTGCGGTCCCCCCCGCCCGGCAGTGAACGGGATGTACCCATGGATCGGATCGTGACTCAGGTTTTCCAGGTGATATTCCCTCATGGGGGCGATTATTACGCGACGATCGGGGGGCGTCCAGGCGACACACGTTCCCTCACCCCCCAAAATACCATCCCATATCGCGTGGTTTCTTCGGGGCAATTGTCGCTGGACGCCCCGTACCTTCGCCCATCGTCTTTACCACATACCCCATCTTGGGCTATTATCCAGGTCTTTGGCGTCGCCGGGCAATCCGATAACTTGTTGGGTTCGGGCGGCCAAATCGTCTTGCTCGAGTATTCGATTGCCGATAACAAGTTAACTGCCGTACCTACTTCTCGTCTGTCAAGTAGTCACCGCCGTCAGACGTTCACCGCCAGCCAAGGAGATTGACTCGTGGCGAAGTATTGCCGTTGGATGCTCGTGGTCGGATTCCTGTGCTGTCCGCTCATTGCGTCCGCTGCGTTACCGAGTGAAGAGCTGTTGCCGGACACGACCAAGGGGTACGTGTCGATCCCGAATGTAGAGATGTTGCGTACGAAGTGGAACGAGACGCAGCTGGGGCGGCTGGTACAGGATCCGGTGATGCGGCCGTTTGTGGACGATCTGCGCAACCAGATCAAGAACAAGCTCAGCAAGTCGCGGGTGAGCCTGGGGCTGACGCTCGACGATCTGTCAGACATATACGGGGGCGAGTTGTGCCTGGCGGTGACGCAGCCGGCCAACGACGAGTCCCAGCATGCGACGGTCATCCTGGTCGACATCACGGGGCATGAGGCGCAGGCCAAGGCGTTGGTGGCGAAGGTCACCAAGAATCTGCTGGCACAGGGGGTGAAGCAGAAAAACGAGACGATCTCGGACGCAGCGGCTACGGTGCTTCAAATGCCCAAGAAGCGTCCCGACGCTGCTGTGCACGAGGCGTTGTACGTGATCCACAAGGACATGCTGGTGGTGACGGACCGGCGTGATTTGTGCCAGCACATAGTCGGTCGGCTCAACGGCAAGAAACTCGGCACGCTGAGCCAGGTGCCGGCCTTTATTGCGACGATGGAGCGCTGTGCCAGCGGCGCCGGCGACATGCAGCCGCACATTCGCTGGTTTGTGGAACCGCTGGGTTACGCACAGGTAGCGCGAGCCGAGGCAGGGGGCCGCAAGAAGCGCGGGGTGGACCTGTTGAAAGTGCTGCCCCATCAGGGCTTTGATGCGCTGCAGGGAGTCGGCGGGCACGTCCTTTTCGCGACGGGCGACCAGGAGGTGCTGCATCGCACGCTGGTCTATGCCCCGCCGGTGAAGCGGGAAGCGGGAGACTCCAATCCGGAGCGGTACAACCTGGCAGCCCGGATGCTGGACTTCCCCAACACCGACACGCTGCAGCCGCAGCCGTTTGTGGGCCGCGATCTGGGCGGCTACGTGACCTTCAACTGGAAAATGATCGAGGCGTTCGAATACTCGAAGACGCTGGTCAATGAGCTGCTGCAGGGAGGGCCCGATACCGACCTGCTGGAAGACATCATCGTGAGTCTGGCGAAGGACAAGGACGGGCCGCAGGTGGACCTGCGCAAGGATTTGATTCATCACTTTGCCCAGCGTGCCTCGCTGATCACCGACTGCCGCCGCCCGATCACGCCGGATAGTGAACGCCTGCTGGTGGCCATCGAGCTGACCAATCCGGAGGCGGTGCAGCAGACGCTCAACAAGGCCTTCGAGTCCGATCCCGACGCGGAGAAGCGGGAGTTCGAGGGGCAGGTCATCTGGGAGATCGTCACGGACGATTCCCCGGTGGACGTGGAGGAGATCAAGATTGAGGGGGCCGGTTTCAATCCGTTTGACTTGGGCGAGAACGAGCAGGTGGTGGAGGAAGAAGAGAAGAAGATCCTCCCCAACTCAGCGCTGACCGTGGCGCATGGCCACCTGATCGTCGCCTCGCACGTCGACTTCGTCGTGGACCTGCTCAAGCGCCCGCTGGGCAGCGACGTGCTGTCCGACGCGGCCGACTATCAACAGATCGAGGACGCCTTGTCCAAAATCGGCGCGGGCACAGACAGTTTCCGCTTCTTCACGCGTACGGATGAGGCCTACCGCCCGACGTACGAGTTGATCAAGCAGGGGAGGATGCCGGAGGCCAAGACGGTGCTCGGCAAACTGTTGAACCGCGTGCTGGGTCCGGACGAGAAGGGGATCCTGCGGGAGCAGCAGATTGACGGCGGCAAGATGCCGGAATTCGACGCCGTGCGCCGCTACCTGGGCCCGTCCGGAGGGTATATCCGCAGCGACGACGATGGCTGGTTTATCGCCGGCTGCCTGTTGAGCAAGGACGTGCCGTAGCCGGTGGCAGTCAGCGGCGGCCGGTGGCCGGACTGTACTTGGCCCAGAACGGATGCTGGCGGTCGCCGCGGGTGCGGACGTCTTCGAGCATGACGTCGAGTGACGGCACGATGTCCACGCGGTCGCGACCGTAGGCGATCTTCTGGGAGAAGTCGACGAGTTCGGGGGACAGCCAGACCGTCACCTGTTCGCACGGCGTCTTGACGCGAATGGTGTTGCCCGGCGTGATCTGCGCCTCGGTCTCCGCATCCCGGGCTTTCGACTGCGGCCAGTTGGTGGGCAGCACGACGAACCGGTCGGGGATCTCGCCCAGCTCCACCCACCAGAAGAACTGATCCCAGGGACGCATGGAGGTGACGGTGAACTCCCGCCGCACGAAGGTGCGTTTGTTGGCCGCCATCCAGGCGAACAGCCGCTGGATCTCGTCCGCGAAATGCTCGTGGCCGCGCCCTTGATACTCGACATATATTGCGTCAAAACCGGCGTACTTCATGTACCGATCGACGTCCCGGGCGTTGGACGCGATCTTGTTGCCGTCCAGTTGCCCGGCGACGAAATACAGTGGCAGCCCTTTGGCGTTCTTCCAGTAACGTGACACATATTTGTCAGCGGTCGCCACCACTGGCAGCACACCGGCCCACAGGTCCGGATGGGCCAGGCCGATGTCCCAGGCCGCATCGCCCCCCATGGAATGCCCGGTCAGGAAGATCCGGTCGGTGTCGATGCTGAAATGACGCAGGGCATCCCGCAAGGTCGTCAGCACGGCGGCGTGTTCACGCAGCGAGTATTCGTACCGCGTCTGGTTGCCTGACGCCCAGCAGGGAGCGATCACGAAATACCCGTGCCGCGTGGCCTGGCCTTCGCGGAGCCGCCGCTCCGCGTTCCAGGGACCGGCCCACCAGTCGATCTGGCCGGCGGGGGTCGACCCGGCACCGTGCAGCGTGACGATGCACGGGTAGCGGCGCGACGGGTCGTATTCGGGCGGAATCTGTACCAGATAGTGAAACTCGGGCTCATCCCCCATCCCCGGCACCGAACGCTCCTGCAGCCCCCACACCCCGTCCGCCGAGATTTCGATGTCCAGCGGCGGATTCATGGTCGCCAGGATCTTCGCCACGTTGGGCAGCGTCGCCCCTTCGATGTACTTCAAACGTTTGAGGATCTCGTCGCGCTCCACCTGATTCGCAGATCGCAGGTAGGCCCGCACGGCATCCCGCGCGTCGACCAGCGACAACGCATCGGTGAAGTTCGGCGTCCCCGCGCCGCTGCCCAGGATCCAGCCGCTGAACGCCAACGCCAGCTTCTGTTCCACCGTCAGCTTCTCGTCATCGGCCAGCCGCAGAAAGTCCGCCAGCCGGTCCAGGTTGTTGACGTTCAGCTGCGCGCTGATCTCCTGGGCCAGCGCCTCGACCTGTGCCTGCACTGCGGGCCGGTCCAGTTCCTTGACCTGCCCGGCCAGCAGTTCGAGCGCCCGCTCGCCGCGCTTGCGCAGCTCCGTGTACTCCTCCAGCATGTTGCTGACTTTCAGCAGCACCGCGCCCGACACATCCTGGGCGGGAAACCCCTCCAGTAACGTGACCGCCTGCAGATGCTGCCCCCCGCCGCGCCGCAACTCGATCTCCCGAATGACGTCCTCCGCGACCAGTTGATACAACCGGGAGCGCTCCTTCTCCATGTCCTTGAAAGCCGGAAAGTCCTGAATCAGCCGGTCCAGCTCGACCACCGCGTCCCGATACCGTTCGGCCTGGATGTAAAGTCGCACCACTCGCAGACGTTCGTTCGGATCGTCCTGGGGAACGTACTTCAACAGGATCCGGCTCAACAGCTCGCGCGGGATCGACGCCGTGCTGATCCGCATGTCCCAGTCGTAGGCGTTCTTGGCCTGCAGACCTTGTACCTGCGTGTAGCGAGGCGTGATGCAGGTCACCCCCTGGACCACGTCGATGCGCCCATTCTGGCCCATCATGCTGAAGATCCGGTTGCCGTACTCGTCAAACGGGGTCACTTCCAGAATGGGCCCCACCATGCCGATCCGCCGCGCTGCCTTCGCCACCCGCTTCGGGATGTCGATCTTCGTCAGCGTCAGCTCCGCATCCGGCGCTATACCATCAGCGCGCACCTGATTGCTCGACACGAAGGTGCGCCGCAGATCGTCGTCCACCAGCACGATCTTGGACACGTCGACGTTGCCCGCCGACTGTGGCACCAGCGGGTTCTCGTTGAGCGAAGAAACGCGCGTCAGAGCACCCTGCAGCTGGAGTCCGTTCTTGAGCGTAATCACCTCGGCCTGGGCGGCCTGCACACCCACCGCCAGAATCACCGCCAGCAGACGCGCTGCCGACGGACAGCTCACGCCACACCGCACAACCCGCTGCATCACCATCCACCTGCGCCTCGCTTCTGTGCCCTTGCCTGACCTGTTTTTCTATTGTGACGGCCCACCTCAATTAGTCAACGCAAAGAGGGGGGGCCGACTCCCAACCATTGACAGACCCCCGACAATCCGCCAAATTGGCGCGACTAGGCAAGATTTAGGGGTCACATCAATGTTGCGTCGCGTGCTGCTGGTTCTGGTGTTTGCTCAGTTCGTCCTGCTCGTGGCGTTTGCCGTGCTGGTGGGTGGTTACGCCCTGGCCGCCGCAGCCAGCGACAGTGTGGGTGCGACGGTGCTGTGGTGGACCGCCATGGGCTGCCTGATGGCGATCGTTGCCGACGTGCTCCTGCTGGTCGGCGTGTTGGGGATCGCGGCCTTGGTCCACTCGGCGTCCTCCGACCGGCCGCACGTATAATCGCTTAATCGCTGCACGTGCAGATCGCTGGGAGGGCGACCATGGACGTGTCAACCGGCGCGGCCGGTATCGATTGCGTGTCACCGCGCCGGGGCGCTACTATCTACTATATTGTCAGGTGATATCGCAGCACGCGGTGCGGACCGCCGATCTGCAGCCAGACGCGGGCGATCTCGCCCAGATTGGCCGCTATGTCGTGCCGACCACCAGCCTGCTGGACGACCAGCAGTACACGTGGCAGGAGATACAGATCCGCGCGGATACCACCTTCGACTACACGTTCTGACGCGGCGTTCTGACGCGGGCGAAGGCGTCAGACGCTCTGTCGGCCGCCGCCCGGACGCGCGCCAGTGGCGGCGATCAGCGCCCGCGCGCAGACGCGTGCGTCACGGTGCGGTCGCAGCAGACCGCACGTGGCTGCGGGCCAGTCTGCATGATACCACCTCGTCGGTCAATTCACCGCACGCACGACGAGCCAACGCCTGACGGATTCGGGAGCCATAGCCTGGCGGATACAGCGGGGAACACATGCGGCGCGCGGGATCTGCACCGCAATCGGTTCCTGGGGGCTACTCGGGGGGGGGAGTTCCAGCTGCGGAGCAAAGAATTTCACTTATCGGGAAAGCAACCGCATGCGACGCGAACGTCGTTCCGCGCGCAGACGCGCACGACGCTTGATCTCGCTCGGCTTCTCATAATACTCGCGACGCCGCATCTCTTTCTTTATGCCGCTCCGCTCGACGAGCTTTCGAAAACGGCGCACCGCCTCTTGAATCGTTTCGCGGTCCCTCACAATCAGTCGAACCATTGTGTCTCCTTCATTGTGTCTCCTTATTGGGGGTCAGACGACAGACAAACAAGTTAGATATCCCGACAATGAAAAGAATGGCCCACGTAGTTTACTCTACGCCGTCGGCCACTGTCCAGCGGTGACGCCACTGCCCTGACACGGCTGTCCAGCGGTGACGCCAGGCGCGCTGCAACGGCTTGCCACGACCACCTGGTCCACCTAACCGGACCTCATCTGCTATCCCTAATGATCGGTCGCAGACCGGCCGATTCTCCGCTTTACAACGGACAGCCAGCTGCGCGCAAACCCACCCGCAGAGGCATAGGCAAGTCGGGTGGACAGGCCGTTCGTCCTACCCGCAAAGCACAGGGACCGACATCATGGCGATGGAGATTAGCACGCATTATTCGCTGCTTGACGATCTCGACGCGCGGCAAGACAAGCTGCTGGAGCAGATCGACCAGCTCAATACGCGTCTCGAGTTATTGCTCACGCAGTTTTCGGCTCCGTCAGCGTCTTGTGCGTGCGTGCCGCCGCCGCAGATGGCTGACGCTGGCGCGGTCCTGCAGGCCCCGCTTGCGTGAACGTCTCGCCCGGGCCAGTCGCCTCACGCTCGCCGGCGGCCAGGCGGCTAATCGCGCTGATCCAGATGTCCCGACTTGCCGATCGCGTGCAGCAGTCGGAGCCCGAGCAGGACGGCGACGAAGCAGCCCGAGAGGCCGAAGAGGGACAGTCTGTGCAGCCCGAGGAAGCTGGTGGTGGGGAAGAGCAGGGGGGGGACCTCCTGGCCGAGCAGCACCGCGGAGCCCAGGAACAGGGCGCTGGCGAGCATGCCCAGCACGAGGCGGTTGACAGAGGGTCCCAGTCCGCGGTGGTCGAGGTGGACATGGAACGTGCCGGTCTGGACCTGTTCGAGGATATCGATGAGGCGGCGAGGGAGTATCTCGATCAGCTGTTCCAGTTCCAGCCGGAGGCGGCGGAACTTCCGCCATTGCCGGGCGGGCGAAAGGCGTTCGAGCAGCATCCGGCGATGAAACGGCTGCATGATCTCCATCAGGCTGAACTGTGGGCTGAGCATCCGCGTGGTGCCTTCGAGCGTGACGAGCACCTTGATGAGCACAGCGGCCTGCGGCGGGAGGACGATGCGATTGCGCCGTATGATCTCGATCATGTCGGTCAGCGCCCCGGCCAGATCGAATTTGCTCAGCGCCTGCGTGGAGTAGGTGCCGACGAAGTCGGCGATGTCGGCGGCCAGTCCGGCGTCGTCGAGGTCGGCCGGGACCGTACCGACTCGCTTGATGAGCGACGTGAGCAGTGCCACGTCGTTCTGGACGATGGCCAGCAGTATCTCCTCGATGTCTTCCCGCAGCCGTTCCTGGATGCGTCCGACCATGCCGAAATCCAGCAAGGCGATCACGTTGCCGGGCAGAATCGCGATGTTGCCCGGATGCGGATCGGCGTGGTAATAGCCGTTGCTGAAGATCATCTGCAGGTAGAGCTGCGCTCCGCGCCGCGCAATCTCGTCCAGGTCAAAGCCGGCGGCCACCAGTTGCTCCCGATTGACCATCTTCACGCCGTCGATCCACTCCATGGTCAGCACGCGTGAAGTGCAGAGTTCGGTGAAAGGCTGCGGAATACAGATGGTCGGGTCGTGTTCGAACAGCAGCGTGAACTGCTGCAGATTCCGTTCTTCGCGCCCGAAATCCAGCTCCCGGCGCAGGATGCGGGCGATTTCCGCGAGCGTTTCGCGCGGACGATACGACGCGAACTCGGGGATGCGTTCGGCCAGCAATGCCAAGCCGGCCAGTACATCGAGGTCTTCGCGGACGATCTTCTCGATGCCCGCATGCTGAATCTTCACCGCGACCCGCTCACCCGACTTCAGACGCGCGCGGTGCACCTGGCCGATCGACGCCGACGCCACCGGCACGTCCTCGAACTCGGCAAACAACTCGTGAGCCGGCTGACCCAACTCGATTTCGATCGTCCGCTGCACGGCCGCCGGATCATCGGCCGGCACGTCGTCCCGCAACTGCTTGAGTTCTTCGGCCAGCGAGGTACCGACGAGATCCGGACGCGTGCTCAGCAGCTGCCCCAGCTTGATGTACGTCGGTCCGAGTTCGGTCAGCGCGAGGCGAATGCGTCGTTCCGGCGTCTGCAGCGCCAGCGCTTCACCTTGACTCCCCTTGAGCTGCGTCTTGAACATGTCGATGTTCAGCCGGCTCAGCCAGTCGGCCAGGCCGTATTTGCTCAGCACCGAGAGGATCTCCGTCCAGCGCCGGACATTGCGGTAGATGTGGGGAATCGTGCTGATTCTCATCGTCGTATGGATCCACTCGGCCTGCGGCGTCTCCGCCGGTGCCCCGCGCGGACGCTCTCCATCCAATATAGTCCAACAACTATAGTCCAACGCTGCGGCAACATGGGATCCGGGCGGCGGTGGGCGGGGGCCGGGCAGGGGGGCCGACCCCGTGCAGCTCACGCAAATCTAACAAATAGCAGGAGCGGCTGGAGTGGCATACGCGGCGGGGCCAGAGTACATTCAACACTGTCGCCTGCCACGCAGGCCGCGCCATGCGAGGGGGGATGACCCGGTAACCATGACTGAGTTCAGCAAGTGGATGTTGGCGGCAACGGCCGACGATCCGGTCCGTGCAGTGGCGGCGCGCACACTGGCGATACGACTGGCGGCGGTGCAGCACTTCCTGCCACTGGCCGCCGAACACCCAGACGAGGACGTTGAGTACGTGCATCAGCTGCGCGTGGCCACACGGCGGTGTGTGGCCGCGTTGCACTTGTACCGCAAGATTCTGCCCAAGGCCCCCCGCAAAGCGCTGTGCGCTGAACTCAAGCGGATCCGTCAGGCGGCCGGCCGCGCACGCGACTACGATGTGCTCATCCTGCACTACACCGCCGACGCCGCGGACGCCAACACGCAACGGCTCCTGGAGGAGATCCGCAAGAAGCGTCAGGAAGTGCAGGAACCGCTGCGGGCGATCTACCGGTTGCTGGTGGCCAACCAGCAGCTGCAGCAGCTGCCTCAGGCGCTCTGTGCCCCGGAACCAGAGCCGGAGGCGGCCGCAGGGGCACAACCGTTCGGCCCCTGGGCCAGACGGCAGCTGAGCAAGAGCGTCAAGGCGTTTTTCGCCGCGGAGCCCACCCGACTCAAGGATCTCGATGCGCTGCACCAGTTCCGTATCCGCGGCAAGAAGCTGCGGTACGCCATGGAACTCCTGGTGGCCGCTTTCCCATCCTCCTTCCAGACCCGCCTCTATCCGCTCATCGAACGCGTGCAGGACCGGCTGGGAGAAATCAACGACCATGCGGTCGCCTGTAAACGATTCAGAAGCTGGATCACCGAAACCGAGAATCCCGCGCTGCGCAAGTACCTGCAACAGCTGGTGCGCCGCGAGCGGAAACGACTACGCCGATCTGTACTGCGTTTCGCCTACTGGTGGAACCCCGGACGTAGCAAACAGGTGCAGCGGCGCTTCCGCCGCTACACCTGACGCACTGACAGATGGGCGCTTGGGGGATAAGCACCTGATGGGCAGGATACGCCGGCGGCCCGGACGGACGGGTCAAGCCGCGCTGTTGTCGAGCCACTTGCCACAGATCTCGCCAACCCCGCCTCTTCCGCTCCTTGCCGACATGGCAAGTGTCACTGGCAATATCGAGTGTGCAGTCGTTGCTAGCAGTCCGTTGCCGACAGGACCTGCGTCGGAGCTGGTGCGGCGTGGACGCCCTGGCTGAGTTTGCCGGTTGTAACGGCTGTACCGGCAATACTGCTCCAGAAAGTTCGAGATACTGTGCCTGTCAATAAGCATCTGTGCATTGGATAGCCGAAGCAAAGAGTGGCGGTTATGCCTGAAATCCCGTCTGTAACAGTTGTAGTGCATGGTTGGCCTCTGCGGGCCGGCTGGATTCATATATCGGAGAAGGAGCCGATCGCAATGCGCACGTGGATTAGCAGTTCGGTGCCGGGCACGTTCGTCGTCCTGTTGGTCATAGCGTGTCCCGTCCTGGGGCAGAGTGACACACTTCCCGGCACCTCGCAGGAAACGGTCACGCTCCCCAGCGCCCAGTTGGACGCAATCATGCAGCGACTCGAGGCGTTGGAAGCCCAGAAGGTCAGCGGGAAGCAGAAGTCGTCGGAGACGGACGAGTGGCAGGATGTGTCGGCCGAGAAATGGACCATCAAGCTGGGTGGGCGTGCCTTGGCCGACTATGTGATGTTCGCGGACCAGGACGCTGGCAATCAGGCGCGTTTCGGCGACATCGACAACTATTTCGAGTGG
>Ga0123333_10005648_pt1 | contig 11193 bp, 12 predicted proteins | sample BioC12SIPDNA_3_FD_89957 | JGI IMG/M metagenome (GOLD analysis project Ga0123333, IMG submission 89957) | Anaerobic biogas reactor microbial communites from Washington, USA - Biogas_R2_B C12 SIP DNA | ecosystem: Engineered > Bioreactor > Anaerobic > Unclassified | place: Washington, USA...
GCCGCCTGGGCCGGGGTGCCGGGCAGGTCCGGGACCGGGAGGTCCGGCACACCCGGCAGGGGCAGGGTGGGCAGCTCCCAGTCGGGCCACGGGAGGTCGATGGCGCCGATCACCCGACCACCTCGTCCCGGGCCGCGTGGTCCTCGCTGCGGTGGTGCTCGCGGTGGAGGTCCTCGCCGTCATGGTGGACGCCGTGGTCGTCCGCCTGGGCCTCCCCGGTGAGGTCGACGTCGCCGCGGGTGCGGAACATCGCCATGACGACGGCCAGGGCGACGACGATCTCCGCCGCCGCGATGGTGATGACGAACAGCGTCAGCACCGCACCCGAGGCCAGGGGGTCGGTGCTGAACTGGCCGACGGTGACCAGGACGAGTCCGGCGGCGCCCAGCATCAGCTCGACGCCGATCAGCATCAGGACGGCGTGCCGGCGGGCCAGCACGCCGTAGGTCCCGACCCCGGCCAGGATCGCGGCGAGCAGCAGGGGCAGGGCCGGGCTCACCGCTGCCCCTCCCGGCGTCGGTGCCCCGTGGTCGCCACCGCGACCGCGGCCACCAGGGCGGCCAGGAGCAGCAGCGACAGCAGCTCGAAGGGCCAGACCCAGGTGCCGAAGATCTGCTCACCGATCTGCTCGTTGGACGGGCCGGCGATCTCACGGCCCGCCCAGCCGTAGGCGGCGACGAGGGTGCCGCCCAGCAGGACGGTCACGCCCGCCCCGACGGCCCCGGCGATCCAGCGGTGCCCCATGGAGGTGTCGACCTCGCCGGCACCCGACCGGGTCAGCATCAGGGCGAAGAGCACGAGCACCACCACGGCCCCGACGTAGACGAGGAGCTGCACCAGCGCCACCAGCTCGGCTCCGAGCACCAGGTAGCAGCCGGCCAGTCCGCCGAGGGTCACCACCAGCCAGAGGCCGGCGTGCAGCACCCGTCGGCTGGTGACCGACAGCACGGCCGCGGCAGCGGTGATCAACCCCACGGCCGCGAACAGGACGTCGCGACTGGTCACTCCTCGCGCTCCGGCGTCGAGGGATCGGCCTCCGGCGTCGATGGGTCTGCGGGCTCTGCTGGCTCGGCGGCTGCCGGCTCAGCGGGTGCTGGCTCGGTGGCTGCAGCCTCGGCAACTGCCGCACCCGGCCGCACGTACCCCTCCGGCAGCGCGGAGTCGGGGACGTTCGTCATCCACGTCCCGAGCCGGGGCTTCTCGTGCAGCAGGTTGCGGATGTCTCCCTCGGCATACGCGAAGTCGGGGGCCCAGAACAGGGCGTCGAACGGACAGACCTCGATGCAGATGCCGCAGTACATACACAGGGAGAAGTCGATGTCGAACCGGTCCAGCACGTTGTGCTGCCGCGCGCGCCCCCCTTCGGTGGTGGGCTCGATGGTCTCCTTGTGCGAGTCGATGTAGATGCACCAGCTGGGGCACTCCCGGGCGCAGAGCATGCAGGAGGTGCAGTTCTCCTCCAGCAGCGCGACCACGCCGTGCGACCGCTCCGGCAGGTCGGGTTCGGTGTGCGGGTACTGCCGGGTGTGGGCCGGCCGGGCCAGGGTGCGGGCGGTGGTGGCCAGTCCCTTGCCCAGCCCCTTCAGCAGGTCCAGCGCGCCCGGCGTCCGTTCCGTGCCCGCCTGGCGGCTCTCTGGGCCTGTCTCCTCGATGGTCATCCCCACACCACCACCCCGACGCCCGTCAGGGCCAGCTGGACCAGGGCCACCGGCACGAGCACGACCCAGGCCAGCCTCTGCAGCTGGTCCTCGCGCACCCGGGGCCAGGCGATCCGCAACCACAGGATGAGTATGGCGACCATGGTCGCCTTGAGCAGGGTCCACACGGGCCCGAGCGTGTCGGACCAGGGTCCGGACCATCCCCCGAGGAAGAGCACGGTGAACAGCAACGACATGACCACGATCCCGGCATACTCCGCCAGCAGGAAGAAGGCGAAGCCCAGCCCGGAGTACTCGGTGTAGGGCCCGAAGACCACCTCGGCGTCGGCGATGGGGGCGTCGAAGGGGACCCGCTGCAGCTCGGCGACCGCCGCGATCAGGAAGACGAGTGCACCCGGGAGCTGCCAGAGCAGCCACCACCAGGACCACGCCTGGGCGATCCCGGTGAGCGAGAGCGTGCCGGCCGCCAGGGCGACCGAGGCCGCGGCGAGCACCATCGGCAGCTCGTAGCTGACCAGCTGGGCACCGGCCCGCATCCCGCCGACGAGGGAGTACTTGTTGCCGCTGCCCCAACCGGCCATGAGCGTGCCGAAGATGCCGACGGAGGTGACGGCCAGGACGAACAGCAGGCTGGCCGGCACGTCGGCGGCGACCCAGGCCGCCGACCAGGGGATGGCCGCGAGCGCGACGAGATAGGGGATGAGCGCCACGGCGGGGGCCAGCCGGAAGACCCAGCGGTCGGCGGCGGCCGGGGTCACGTCCTCCTTCTGGACGAACTTGATGCCGTCGGCCACGAGCTGGGCGATGCCGTGCGGGCCGGCCTCCATCGGCCCGAGGCGGCCCTGCATGTGCGCCATCACCTTGTGCTCGGTCTGGCCGATGGCCAGCGGCAGGGTGAGGAAGGCGGCGAGGACGACCACGGCCTTGAGGATGATCTCGACGGTGAGGGGCAGCTCCATCAGCGGACCTCCTTGACGAGCTCCGCGGACCGCTCCGGGCCGCCCCCGCAAGCGGGAGGTACCCCCAGCAAGCTCGTGTCCTCGCGGGTCCTGTCGCTCATCGTGGCCCCCACGACTCGTCGGGCACGCCCGGGGGCAGGAGCCGGCGGCGGGCGCGTTTGCGGGGAACGGGCTTCTCGCCCTCTCCTGTGGGTCGTTCACCGGCGCCGTCGGGCCGTTCCCCGCCCTCGCCCGGCTCCTTGGCGCCCGGCCAGGGCTTCGACGCCCGGGCGGCCAGCTGGAAGGACTTGCGCAGCGGGGTGCCCTCGAAGCCGTCCGGCAGCAGCAGCGGTCGGAGGCCGTGGTCGGTGCCGTCGTCGAAGCCGGCGAAGTCGATGCCGAACATCTCGTGCGTCTCGCGCTCGTGCCACGCCGCGCCCCGGAAGACCTCGGTGACGCTGGCCAGCGGGGCACCCTCGGCGACCCGGGTGCGCAGCAGCACCCGGTCCCACGGGGTGGTCCGGATCAGGTGGCAGACCACGTCGAAGCCCGGGTCCTCCTCCGCGTCGGTCTGGTCCACGGCCGAGAGCCAGTCGAAGTAGTCATAGCCCTCGTCGCGCCGCGCCCGCACCTGCTCGACCCACTCGGTCGGCTCCACCTGCTGCGCGGTCACGATCGGTCCTCGCCGTCCGGTGCGCCCGGTGGGGTGGTTTCGTCGCCATCCGGTGCGCTCGGTGGGGCAGATTCCCGCAACACCGTGCGCTCGGTCGGGGTGGTGACGGTGTCGGGCGGTGGCACCAGGGCTCGGGTGACCTCGGCGGCGGAGGCCGGCGCCTCGGCATACGGACGGGGACGGGACCCCGCCCTGGCCCGTCCCGGCGTCTCGGCGGCGATCTGCTGCTGCAGGGTGAGTATGCCGTGGAGCAAGGCCTCGGGACGGGGCGGGCAGCCGGGGACGTAGACGTCGACCGGGATGATCTGGTCGACCCCCTTGGTGACCGAGTAGGAGTCCCAGTAGGGGCCGCCGGAGTTGGAGCAGGCGCCGTAGGAGATGACGTACTTGGGCTCGGGCATCTGGTCGTACAGCCGCCGGACGGCGGGGGCCATCTTGTCGGTCACGGTGCCGGAGACCACCATGAGGTCGGACTGGCGGGGGCCGGGGGCGAACGGGATCACGCCGAGGCGGATGAAGTCGTGCCGGGCCATGGAGGCGGAGATGAACTCGATGGCGCAGCAGGCCAGCCCGAAGTTGAACACCCACAGGCTGTAGCGGCGACCCCAGTTGAGGACCACGCGGACGGCCTGCGGGGCGGCCTCGGCGGCGCGTCCGACGCGCGGGGTGGGCAGGTCGACCGTCATCACACCCACCTCAGCAGGCCGCGCCGCCACACGTGGCCCAGGCCGACGAGGATGACGCCGAGGAAGATGGCCATCTCCACCAGGGACGCGGCCCCGATCTCGCTGCGGAGCACCAGCGCCCAGGGGAAGAGGTAGACCACGTCGACGGCGAAGACGACGTAGAGCAGGGCGTAGACGAAGTAGCGCACCGCACCCTGGCCCCAGCCGGAGCCGACCGGGTCGACGCCGGACTCGTAGGTGGTCAGCTTGCGGGGCTGCGGGTCGTGCGGGGCCATCACCCGTCGGGCACCGGCGGCGGCCACGACCAGGAGGATCCCGGTCATGGTCACGGCGAGCACCACGAGGTAGTCGGTCATCAGAGCGAGCCTAACCCGCAGGCCACGACCCGTGCAGGAGGACGTGCGGGCGCCGTGGACGGCGAGGGTGCGGATCCCGCGGGTCAGTCCCCGGCCAGGCGCGCGAGAGCGGCCTGGGTCAGGTCGGTGTAGCCGCCGGGCAGGATCGCGCCGGTGTGGGAGACCTGGACGCTGAGCACCCGGCCCCCACCCTCGTCGTCGGCGGACTCCAGGTAGAAGGTGTAGGCCAGCACCCCGGGCGCGGATCCGCCCTTGAAGCCCTGGTAGGTGGCGGCGTCCGGCCGCGGCAGACCCGGGTTGGCGCTCAGGATCCCGCGCACGGGCGTGCCCGCGGGACGCTGCGCCTGCTGCTGGAGCACGGCGTGGGCGGTGCACACCTCCTCGCCGGTGAGGAACCAGTCGACGCCGTCGGGCCACGCCGGCTGCGACACCGCGAACGGGTTGGCCCGCAGGCGCGCGAGATCGGCCGGCAGCTCCTCGAGCAGCGCCACCCGCTCGTCCGGCGCGGCGTCCGCCCAGCGCTCACGGACCTGCGGCGCGTCCCACCCCAGCCGGAAGAACTCGCTGGTCGACAGCAGCGGGGTCAGCCGCTCCGGCTCGTCGGTGACGCGGGCCACGGCCGCGGACAGGCGGTCCGGGCCGACCGCCTCCATGAGCAGGTCCGTGGCCGTGTTGTCGCTGATCGCGACCATTAGGCCCGCCGCCTCCTCGACGGTGACCGCGGAGCCGTCCGGCCGGTCCTGCAACTCCCCCGACGGCAGGCTCTTGACCTCGGCGGTGATCGTCAACTCCTCGTCCCAGGCCAGCTCGCCCGCCTCCACGGCCTCGACCACCGCCGAGAGCACGAGGAGCTTGAAGACCGACCCTGAGGGTGCCGGGTCGTTGCCGGCGCCGTATGCCGTGGTGCAGCTGCCGTCGGCGACGTCCCCGACGTAGAGCCGGGTGGTCCCCCCGAGCGCCGTGAACTCCTCGTCCAGCTCGCCCCACGAGGCGAACTCCGGCAGGTCCGGTGGCGGCCCCGGCTGGATCAGGAGACCGCCGATCAGGCCGTCGGCGCCGACGCTGATCGTGACCCGCAGCGGCTGCTCACCGCTGAGGGTGAGCTCGACGCTCCGGGCCCCCTCCTGCTCCTGCACCGGGCCCACCCCCGTCAGTGTGAGCGGCGGTCCCTCCCGGAACTGCGCGAGCACCGGCTCGACCTGGTCGGCCGGCACCTCGGCGAGGAAGTCGGGGTGGAACCGCTCCTCCACCTCGCTCGCCGCCGGGCCGCTCGCCCCGGGGGCGAGGTGGTCGAGCACCCACTGGGTCTGCTCGCGGAGGGCGCCGTCCAGGGTCCCGAGGTCGACGGCCCTGACCGGACCCGAGCTGCTCGGCTCAGCGGTCGACACGGCCTGGTCGTCGGTCTCGCTGGGCTCGGCGGTCGACACAGCCTGGTCGTCCGTCCCGCTGGGCTCGGAGTCAGCAGGCCCGCCCGTGCTGCACCCCGCGGCCAGCAGCAGGATCGCGACCGCGCCGATCGTCCCTGGTCCCCGCCTGCTCCTGGTCGCCGATCCCCGCATGCTCCCTATCTCATCAGATGCCCCCGCATGTCGGTGCCACGCCGGGGTCAAGGAATACCAGCGGCCCGAACGGGCCTACCATGAGAGGACCTAACCCGCGACACGAGATCTGGTGACCTTCGCCGTATGAGTAGCAAGCCCCTGCAGCGCCTGGACCGTGTGGTGATCCGGTTCGCCGGCGACTCGGGCGACGGGATGCAGCTGACCGGTGACCGTTTCACCTCCGAGACGGCGGCCCTGGGCAACGACCTGTCGACCCTGCCCAACTTCCCCGCCGAGATCCGCGCCCCCGCCGGGACCCTGCCCGGGGTGTCCAGCTTCCAGCTGCACTTCGCCGACCACGACGTGCTGACGCCGGGGGACCGTCCGGACGTGCTGGTCGCCATGAACCCGGCGGCGCTGAAGGCCAACCTGGCCGACCTGCCGCGCGGCGGCACGATCATCGTCAACACCGACGAGTTCTCCAAGCGCAACCTGGCCAAGGTCGGCTACGCCGCCAGCCCGGTCGAGGACGGCAGCCTGGAGTCCTGGCACGTGCACGAGATCGCGCTCACCTCCATCACCGTGGAGGCGCTGGCCGACTTCGGCCTGACCCGCAAGGAGAAGGAGCGGGCCAAGAACATGCTCGCCCTCGGCCTGCTCTCGTGGATGTACTCCCGGCCCCTGGACGGCACCGAGGCCTTCCTCCGGGCCAAGTTCGCCAAGGCCCCGGAGATCCTCGAGGCCAACCTGACGGCACTGCGCGCGGGCTACAACTACGGGGAGACCACCGAGGACTTCGCGGTCCGCTTCGAGGTGGCGCCGGCGGCCATGCCCGCGGGCACCTACCGCACCATCACCGGCAACGCCGCGATGGCCCTGGGCCTGGTCAGCGCGGCGCACCGGGCGGGGCTGCCCCTGGTGCTGGGCAGCTACCCGATCACCCCGGCCTCGGACATCCTGCACACCCTGTCCGGGATGAAGCGCTACGGCGTCACCACGCTGCAGGCGGAGGACGAGATCGCCGCGGTCGGGATGGCGCTGGGCGCCAGCTTCGGCGGTGCCCTGGGGGTCACCTCGACCTCCGGACCGGGCCTGGCGCTCAAGGCCGAGACGATCGGCCTGGGCGTGTCCACGGAGCTGCCCCTCGTCATACTCGACATCCAGCGGGGCGGGCCGAGCACCGGCCTGCCGACCAAGACCGAGCAGTCCGACCTGCTGCAGGCGATCCACGGCCGCAACGGGGAGTCCCCGGTCGCGGTCATCGCGCCGCAGTCCCCCTCGGACTGCTTCGACATCGCGATGGAGGCGGTCCGGATCGCGACCACCTACCGCACCCCGGTGATCGTGCTCTCCGACGGCTACCTGGCCAACGGGTCCGAGCCGTGGCGGGTGCCGAGCGTGGAGGACCTGCCCCACCTGGACGTCGAGTTCGCCACCGGGCCGAACGACACCGACGCCGACGGCAACCCGGTCTTCCACCCGTTCCTGCGCGACCCCGAGACCCTGGCCCGCCCCTGGGCGGTGCCGGGCACGGCCGGCCTGGAGCACCGCATCGGCGGCATCGAGAAGGCCGACGTCACCGGGCACATCTCCTACGACCCGGACAACCACGACAAGATGACCCGGCTGCGGCAGGGCAAGATCGACCGGATCGCCGACACCATCCCGGACCTGGAGGTCGACGACCCCTCGGGCGAGGCCAGGGTCCTGGTGCTCGGCTGGGGCTCGACCTACGGGCCGATCGCCGCGGCGGCCCGGCTCGTCCGGGCCACCGGCCTGCCGGTCGCCCAGGCCCACCTGCGCCACCTCAGCCCGTTCCCCGCGAACCTCGGCGAGGTGCTGCGCGCCTACGACCGGGTGATCGTCCCGGAGATGAACCTCGGTCAACTGGCCCTGCTGCTGCGCGGGCAGTTCCTGGTCGACGTGCAGTCCCACACGGCCGTTCGTGGCCTGCCGTTCCCGGCCGCGGACCTGGCCGAGGTGCTGCACAAGGCCATCGCGCAGACCCTGGAAGGAGTGCAGTGAGTATGACGACCGGCACAGATCTCGGCATGCCGTCACCTGGGGGCACGCACGGGGTGCCGCGGCTGCCCGAGGACGCCCCGAAGCAGACCAAGAAGGACTTCACCTCCGACCAGGAGGTGCGCTGGTGCCCGGGGTGCGGCGACTACGCCGTACTCGCCGCGGTCCAGGGGTTCCTTCCGGACCTCGGCCTGAAGCGCGAGAACATCGTCTTCGTCTCCGGCATCGGCTGCTCCTCGCGCTTCCCGTACTACCTGGACACCTACGGGATGCACTCGATCCACGGGCGTGCCCCGGCGATCGCCACCGGCCTGGCGACCAGCCGGGAGGACCTGTCGGTCTGGGTGATCACCGGTGACGGCGACGCGCTCAGCATCGGCGGCAACCACCTGATCCACGCGATGCGCCGCAACGTCAACCTGACGATCCTGCTGTTCAACAACAAGATCTACGGGCTCACCAAGGGGCAGTACTCCCCCACCTCCGAGGCCGGCTCGGTCACCAAGTCGACCCCGGTGGGCTCGGTGGACCACCCGTTCAACCCGGTCTCCCTCGCCCTCGGGGCCGAGGCGAGCTTCGTGGCCCGCACGATGGACTCCGACCGGGCGCACCTGACCACCGTGCTGCAGGCCGCTGCCGAGCACCGCGGCACCGCCCTGGTCGAGATCTACCAGAACTGCCCGATCTTCAACGACGGCGCCTTCCAGCTGCTGAAGGACCGCGACGAGAAGGAGGCCAGGGTGCTCACCCTGGCCCACGGCGAGCCGGTGCGCGCGGGCAACGACCACGTCGTGGTGCGCGCGCCGGACGGCTCGCTCGCCGTCGTGCCCGAGGCGGACGCCGAGCCCGGCTCCGTCCTGGTCCACGACGCCACCGACGAGGACCCGTCCGTGGCCTTCGCCCTGTCCCGGCTCGACGACGGGTCGATGACCCACATCCCGATGGGTGTCTTCCGCTCCGTCACCCGGCCGACCTATGACGACCAGGTGCGTGCCCAGGTCGACGCGGCCCGCTCCACCGGCGGCGGCACCGCCGACGACGAGGACCTCGCTGCCCTGCTGCGCGGTGGCGACACCTGGACCGTGGCTTGACCCGCGCCGCCGGGGCACCTGTTTCGGCGGGCGGGTCGTCGGTGTCCCCGAGGTCCACGGCGTCCTCCGGAGCCCCGGTGTCCCCCACGCCCACGACCGTCGCGGACGCAGCGACGGCCCGGCGCGGCACTGCCTACGGCTTCCTGGCCTACCTGCTGTGGGGCGCCTTCCCGCTCTACTTCGTGGCGCTCAAGCCGGCGGGTGCCTGGGAGATCCTGGCGCATCGGATCATCTGGTCGCTGGTGCTGTGTCTGCTGATCCTGGCCATGACCCGGCGGGCCCGCTGGGTCATCGACATGTTCCGCGACCGGCGTCAGCTCGGCACCCTGGCGCTGGCCGGACTGCTGATCGCGGTCAACTGGACGGTCTACCTCGTGGCGGTGCTCACCGGGCGCGTCACCGAGGCGGCTCTCGGCTACTTCCTCAACCCGCTGGTCACGGTGGCCCTCGGCGTGCTCATCCTGCGTGAGCGGCTGCGCCCGGCCCAGTGGGTGGCCGTCTCGATCGGGCTGGCGGCGGCGATCTACCTCACCGTCGACCACGGGTCACCTCCGTGGATCTCGCTGGTGCTGGCCTGCAGCTTCGCCTGCTACGGGCTGCTCAAGAAGCGCCTGGGGTCGTCGTTGTCGGCGCTGCAGTCACTCACCGGCGAGACCGTCGTGCTGACCCCGTTCGCCGTCGGGCTGCTGGTCTGGCTCGCGGCCACGGGAGAGCAAACCTTCACCGGCCACGGCACCGGCCACACACTGCTGCTGGTCAGCGCGGGCGTGGCCACCACGGTCCCGCTCCTGCTGTTTGCCGCAGCCGCCAAGCGGGTGCCACTGGTCACCATCGGCCTGTTGCAGTTCCTGACGCCCGTCCTGCAGCTGCTCGCCGGCGTCGTCGTCCTGGGCGAGGTGATGCCGTCCTCGCGCTGGGTCGGGTTCGGGCTCGTCTGGGTCGCCCTCGTCGTGCTCTCGGTGGACTCCGTCGTGTCCTCGGGCCGGTCCCGGCGGCTGGCCCGCGCGGCCCAGGGCGCCGCCTGCTGACGGACCAGGACCGCCAGGGTCGCCCCCACCGCTGATGCGCCATCGGGCCCGCACCGACACCTCATCGGTTGTGCGGCAACCCCGCATGGTTCAAGGTGGTGTCATGCGCACGCCGGTGGAGACGGTCGCGGCCTGGCACGAGGCGGTCAACGCCGGCGACGTCGAGGGGGCGGTCTCCTGCTGCCATCCGGAGGTCGAGGTGGGTGGTCCCCGAGGCAGCGGGCACGGTCACGACCTGATGCGCGGCTGGCTGCGCCGCTCCGGGATCCGGCTGGAGCCGCAGCACGACCTGGTCGAGTCCGCGCCCGGGGTCGTCGTCGTCGAGGAGCTGGCCCGCTGGACGGCGCCGAACACCCCCTTCCCGGCACCGGCCGAGCCGACACCGACGTGGTGCACCTTCCGGGTGGAGTACGGCTGCCTCGTGTCCGTGGTGCGCTACGAGGCCCCGCCGCCAGACAGGGCGTGACCGGCCGAGGCGAGCAACGCCCGGGCCCCCGCGGCGGCCACCTCCTCGCCCTCGGTGACCTCCACCCCCAGCAGACGACCACTGGCCCGGTGCACCACGATCCCGGGGCCGCCCCGGACGATGTAGGCCGTGCGGCCCGGCAGCCAGCGCAGCCCGATCCCGCCCCACCTCATGGGGTCGAGGTCGCGGACCTCGACGCCGACGACGTCCTCCGGCGCCACCTGCAGCAGGCGCACCGGCAGCAGCGCGAGCGTGGAGCGGATCGTCAGCCCCTGCTCGTCGACGCGCACCTCCACCCGGGACCAGGCCAGGACGAAGAGGGTCATGGCCACCGCCAGCAGTGCCGTGGCCACACCGAGCCACATCGAGCTCACCCACGACACCGCGGTGGTCGCCGTCAGCACGACCCCCACGAAGACGGCGGTCCCGGTCAGCACCCCCGACCGCATCAGCGTCGCCCACGGTGCGGTGCCCCCCGCCATGAGCGGCACCACGCGGGAGCGTTCCGGCACCGTGTCGAGCACCGCCTGCCGGTCGACCGGGTCCGGGCGGTAGAGCACGTAGGCCACCCACGCCCAGAGCAGCGCGACGACGAACGGCGCGAGGGCCCAGACGACATGCACCCGCTCTGGGCCACCGGCCAGGCGGGTGCCCCACGCGGCCGCACCGTAGGTCCCCGCGGCCGCCGCGGCAACGCCAGCGAGGAGCGCGAGCAGCCAGCGGCACAGCAGCGC
>Ga0123333_10005650_pt1 | contig 11193 bp, 7 predicted proteins | sample BioC12SIPDNA_3_FD_89957 | JGI IMG/M metagenome (GOLD analysis project Ga0123333, IMG submission 89957) | Anaerobic biogas reactor microbial communites from Washington, USA - Biogas_R2_B C12 SIP DNA | ecosystem: Engineered > Bioreactor > Anaerobic > Unclassified | place: Washington, USA...
CCACGCGGTCCTCGGGTCTGATCGCGGTCACTTCCTGGCGCACGCGTACGTCCACGGCGTAGTTGCCGATGAGCGTCTCAGGGGTGGCCATCAAGAGACTCTCACGGCTGGATATGACACCGCCGACGTGATAGGGTAGGCCGCAGTTGGCAAACGAGATGTGTTCCCCTCGCTCGATCAGTACGATCTCCAGCGACTCGTCCAGCCTGCGCAGACGCGTGGCTGCGGTCGCCCCTCCGGCCACTCCCCCAACGATCACGACTGTGCTCATGAAGCCTCCCCAACGCAAGCTATGCGAGAATCTGTGCGAATATACCATAGGGGGGTATGGTTGTCAAGGCATGCCATGCAACGCTGCCTCCACCTCCTGCGGGCAAGGCACACGGCAAGATCACCGTCCGAACCTTTTGACGCCTCCGCCGCCCACAGGTAGAATCGTACCGAGTCCCATTCCCGGTGGAGCATACAGTGACACGTCGTCTCGCAATCCTCCTTCTCATCGTCCTGGTGGTGCCCTGCTTTGGTTTTGGCCCGCCGCGGCTGACCGATGCGGACGAGCCGCTCAAGTCGCTGACACCACAGCAGATCGCGCTCATGCGCGATGAGCCCTTGCCGGCCGTGACGGCACCAGCGGCGCTCCTCGTGAACCCCACCACCGGCCAGGTCATCCTGGCGCAGAATGAGCACGCCCGGCGGGCGCCGGCGAGCCTGACCAAGCTCGTCACGGCCATCGTTGCTCTGGAGCGAGGCGACCTCGATCAGACGGTGACGGTCACCGAGGAAGACCTCCAGATCTGGACCATGATCGGTCTCCACGAGCAGGAAACGCTGACGCTGGACGAGATGCTCCATGTCCTGCTGATCCCTTCCGATAACACAGCGGGCGTGACCATCGCGCGCACCCTCGGCGGCACCGCCGACGTCTTTGTGGGATGGATGAACCAGTGGGTAGAGTCACACGGCCTGAGGAACACGCACTTTGCCAATCCTCACGGCCTCGATGATGAAGAGAACTATACGTCCGCGTGGGACATGGCACAGATCGCGCTGTACGCCGAGAGCGTTCCCTTCCTCCGGGAGATACTCGCCACTCCAGAGATCATCGCCGCGGATCGGCGCCTCGTCAACACCAACGAGATGCTCACCAGGTACTCGGGAACGGTAGGCATCAAGACGGGAACAGAGGAACTCGCGGGCGAGTGCCTCATCACTCTGGTCCGCCGGCCTCAGGGGGATGCGCTTGCGGTGGTGCTTGGATCGACGGACCGATATGCCGACTCTGTGAGCCTCCTGGACCACTTTTACGGCCACTATGCGGAACTCCATTTTGACCTGCCCGAATCGCCGCTGAACCGATATGTGGATACTGAGGGCAACCTGCATGCTTTTGGCCTTCGTGAGCCGTTGACGATGCTTGTGCGCTCCTGGCAGACAGGCTCGGTAACCATCGTGCGGCGGATTCACAATCCCGTGGTGAACCCGGCTGCAGATGAACCCATCGGTACTCTCGAGGTGCTCCTGGCAGGGCGCCCTCTGATGGAGGCGCCTCTGTATGCCCGATGAGGCGGAGCGCCTTCAGAAGGTGATGGCCCAGGCGGGGGTTGCTTCCAGGCGCGCGAGTGAGGCCATGATCCTCTCTGGCCGTGTTTCGGTCAACGGCTTGGTGATCACAGAGCTGGGGACGCGGGTGAGAGCCGGGATAGACCGGATCACCGTTGATGGAGCCGACCTTCCAGTGGCCAAAGTCCCGGTCTACGGGGCATTGTACAAGCCCGTGGGCTATGTATCCTCGAACCGCGATCCGCACGCCACTCTGTTGGCGAGCGATCTCGTGCCAGCGATCGTGCGCGTGTACCCCGTCGGCCGGCTGGATCGAGATAGCGAAGGCCTGATGCTATATACCAACGATGGCCCGCTCGCCTTACGGCTGACGCATCCACGCTATGGCCATGAGAAGGAGTATCGCGTATCGATCCGGGGAACCTTGACTCAGGAGGCACGCCGGCAACTCGCGAGCGGGGTAAGCCTCCAGGATAAGGCATTGCCGGCGCGCGCTCACGTCCGGGACCTGCCAGCGGGCTGGCTCTGGCGTGGTGAGCCTGTGCCAAGCGGGTGCCAGTGGATCGGCCTGGTACTGCGCGAAGGACACAAGCGCGAGATTCGCGAGCTTATGGCACACCTGGGCTTGAGCGTTCAGCGGCTCATCCGGGTTCGCATCGCGAGCCTGGAACTTGGCGAACTGCAGACCGGGCAATACCGCCCGCTAAGCGAATCTGAGGTATCGGCGCTGCGCAGGATCACCGGTTTGAGCGATGGCGATCGAAAGGAGAGCCACGGTCTTGGCACGCATAACGATAGCGATTGATGGACCAGCCGCCTCGGGCAAGAGCACGGTGGGAGAGCGCGTCGCCGCCGCGTTGGGCTACCTGTACTTTGACACGGGGGTGATGTACCGTGCCGTGACGTGGGCAGCCATCGATCGAGGCATTGACATCGCCGACGAGCCAGCCGTGACGGCGCTGGCTGAAACGCTCGCCATTCGGGTGGAGCCCCCAACCGTATCAGACGGGCGCCAGTACACGGTGTTCGCCGACGACGTCGATATCACCTGGGGGATCAGAGGTGCCGAGGTCAACCGCGGCGTATCGCCGGTTTCCGCTTACAGAGGCGTTCGCAGCGCGCTGACGGAACAACAGCGCCGGATCGGCATGCAGGGCGGGGTGGTGATGGTTGGTCGGGACATCGGCACCGTGGTCCTGCCGGAGGCCCAGGTCAAGGTGTACCTCGATGCGTCGCTGCACGAGCGCGCCCGGCGGCGCTTTGTGGAATCCGCAGAACGTGGCGCGCGCGTCCCCTTTGCGGAGGTCGTCGCCGATCTGGCGAACCGCGACAGAATCGATAGCTCACGAGAGGTGGCTCCACTGAGCCGTGCCAAGGGTGCCCAATATCTGGACACGACGCGGCTGGATATTGATCAGGTCGTGGCGCGCATCCTGGACCTTGTGCGCGGCACCGAGGAGATGAACGATGCTGGGGCGTAATGCTCGCAGGACGCGCGGTGGCCGCATCGCCCATGTAGAACCAGGTAGCATCGGCGACGAGATCGGCGCAGAGCCCGGCGATCTCCTGGTCTCGATCAATGGACACCCGCTGCGCGACATGATCGACTACCAGTTCTACGGCGCCGAAGAAGAGCTGACGCTGCAGATACTCCGTGGCGGGCGTCTGCATCGTATCCAGGTCGAGCGGGAGTATGACGAATCCCTCGGATTGGTCTTTGCGGAGCCCCTCTTTGACGGCCTGCGCCAGTGTTCAAACCGTTGCCCGTTCTGCTTTGTGGCGCAGATGCCCAGGGGCATGCGCAAGACGCTCTACGTCCGCGATGATGATTACAGACTGTCATTCTTGCACGGCAGCTTTGTGACGCTGACCAACCTTCAGGAGGATGACTGGCAGCGCATCGGCGAGCAGAACCTGAGCCCGCTGTACGTATCGGTCCACGCGACGGATCTGCACGTGCGGCGAGCCCTGCTGGGCAACGGGCGAGCCGGCGATATCGTCAGACAAATCGAACGCCTTGGCCACATGAACATCCGCGTCCACACCCAGGTGGTGCTCCTTCCGGAACAGAACGACGGACCGATCCTGCGACAGACCGTTCTTGCACTGCTGGAGCAGTGGCCCACGGTTCAAACGCTCGCAATCGTTCCGGTGGGACTCACGCGCTACCGCGGTAACGACCAGAGGACTCTGAAGCCGGCAGAGGCAGCCGCCGTCCTGGATTTGGCGCGAGAGCTTGCCGGCACGATCCACGGGCGCACAGGATGCACTTGGCTATACCCCTCCGATGAGATGTACCTGCTCGCCGGCCAGGATGTACCGCCCGCCGAGCACTATGATGACAGAGCCCAATCTGAGAACGGCGTCGGCCTTGTGCGCGACCTGCTGGATGATTGGGCCTACACAAAGAACGACATCAAGCCCGGCCTGTTCGCGGGCCTCCGAGTGACGCTCGTGTGCGGCGAGCTCATCGCACCGATTCTGCAATCGCTAGCAGGGGAGATGAGCGAGATCACGGGCGCCCGGCTGACGGTGCTGCCCGTGCAGAACCGCTTCTTTGGCGCTACCGTAACCGTGTCCGGCCTTCTCACCGGCGCCGATGTTCTCGCCGCACTGCGCTCCAGACCCGCCGGCGACATGGTGTGCCTCCCGAAGGCGATGCTGGATGAGACCGGAGAGCGCACGCTCGATGACATGAGCATCGGTTCCCTTGCCGAGAGCCTGGGCGTCCCGGTGGAGGCGGTCTCTAGCCTTGGCGAGATCGTGGATCTGCTGTACAGTCTGGGAGCCTGAAGAAGGGAGGCAAGCCTAGCGAAACGACGCGCGCGGAGGGTTCTAGCGCACGGGCTGCCGAACGGCAGCTGACGAGGAAGGGGTTGCCCGCACCGCAGCGGGCCTAACCCGGCGACGAGCCGGGGAAAATCGAGAGATCAGCGGAAGCCCCCGGGGTGAGCCACACCCCGAACACACCCTCCCACAACAAGGGTCATCACAAAGGCGCCGGGCGACCGGCGAGCCAATCCGTGATCCGGTGGCACCCATCATCTGATCGGAATCGTACGAGGCTGGCGTACTCTGCCTGCCCGTCCTTGTTGTACGCACCATTGGAGGCTGTTCAATGTGCGGTATTGTTGGTTATGTGGGTACACGTCGCGCCGCAGACATCGTACTCGAGGGTCTGGAGCGACTGGAATATCGGGGATACGACTCTGCCGGCGTCGCCGTGTACGGTGAGCATGGCATCGAGCGATGCCGTAGCGTCGGGCGCATCCGGGATCTTGCCGCCAGGGTCGGACAAGCCGATCTATCCGGCGGGCTGGGGATGGGACATACGCGCTGGGCGACACATGGCGCCGTCACGGAGAGCAACTGCCACCCTCACATCGATGCAGAGGGCAACATCGCCATCGTCCAGAACGGCATTGTGGAGAACTACCGGGCGCTCAAGTCCTCGTTGGAAGCGGAAGGCGTCGACTTTCGCTCACAGACGGACACCGAGGTGATCGCCCATCTCGTATCCCGGCATTGCGGGGGCGGCCAAAAGTCGCTTGCCGAGGCCGTCCGGCTAACTCTGGCTGAACTGGAGGGTCCCAGCGCCATCGTGGTCATGAGCCAGCTGGAACCGGAGTTGCTGGTAGCCGCCAGAAAGGGGCACGCCGGCGCCGTGGTGATCGGTCTGGGAGAGGGAGAGAACTTTGTCGCGTCTGACACGCTCGCGCTGCTCCCGCAGACGCGGCACGTCATCTACCTAGAGGATGGCGACGTCGCCACGGTCACCCGCGATGACGTGCGCATCATGGATCGAGCGGGCGCACCTCTGGAGCGGCCGGTGGCCACGCTAACCGGAGACCCCGTGATGGCGGCCAAGCAGGGGTACCGTCACTTTATGCTCAAGGAAATCTACGATCAGCCTCAGTCGCTGACCGATGCGCTGCGAGGCCGAGTGGATCTGAGCGAGGACCAGGTCGTGCTGCATGATCTGGCCGGCGTCGAACCGATCCTCCCGCACCTTCGCCGGCTGCACGCGGTGGCCTGCGGGACGGCGTGGCATGCCTGCCTGATGGCCAAGTTCATGATCGAGGACCTGGCGCGCCTCCCAGTGGAGGTGGATTACGGTTCCGAGTTCCGGTACCGGGACCCGCTGCTCGAACCCGGATCGGTGGTGCTCGTCATCACACAATCTGGGGAGACGGTGGATACCCTGGCTGCAATGGAGACCGCCCGCGAGCGGGGGATGCAATCCATTGCGCTGGTGAACGTCCCCGGGAGTCAAGCGGCCCGCCTGGCCGATGGCGTGATCTCCCTCAATGCGGGCCCGGAAATCGGGGTGGCCTCAACCAAGGCTTTCACGTCGCAGGTCGCCGCCGGGCTGCTTCTCGCTGTGTACCTGGGGAGCAAGCGCGGAACGCTCAGCCGCGAGCGCCGTGCGAGCATCCTGGCGGAAGCGAGCCGGCTGCCCAGCCTGGCGGGGGAACTCCTCGGGCGCGCGGCCGACTATGAGAGCATGGCTCGCCGGTACATGAACTGCGATGACTTTTTGTACCTGGGGCGAGGGATGAACTATCCCATCGCGCTGGAGGGTGCGCTCAAGCTCAAAGAGATCTCGTATATCCACGCCGAAGGATACCCGGCGGGCGAGATGAAGCACGGCCCGATCGCCCTGATCGACGAAAGCATGCCCGTGGTAGCCATCTGCCCGGACGATCGCGTGCGCTCCAAGATGCTGAGCAATGTCGAACAGGTCAAGGCGCGGGGTGGCCGGGTGATCGCCATAGCGTCCGATGGTGACATGGAAGTGGCCGAAAAGGCCGACGATGTCATCTGGATCCCCAGAGCGGGAGACTATGTGACCGCCATTCTGGCATCCATCCCGCTGCAGCTCTTTGCCTATCACATGGCCGTCCTGCGCGGCTGCGACGTGGACCAGCCCCGCAACCTGGCCAAGAGCGTTACCGTGGAGTAGGATCCGGTTTCCAAGTAGAGCAAGGGGGCATGCACGTGCTGTGCATGCCCCCTTGACTTTTGGCAGGAGACTAGAAAGAGCGGACCTCCGGCAGGTAGCGGAGCAACTCCTCCCGCATGGACTCTTTCATCGTGGCGAGCCGGACCTCGTCGAGCGCCTCAAAGCGCAGCGAGAGCTTGGGCGACGTGTTGGATGCCCGGATCAGGGCCCAGTCTTTCTCGTCGTAGTAGACCCGTGCGCCATCGATATCGATCACCCGGAATCGGGAACTGTAGCTATCTCGCACGGCATCCACAACCTCTTCCTTGAGATAGTCCGGGCAATCAATGCGTATTTCGGGGGAGCTGACGTACCGGGGCAGGCCGTCCAGCAGGTGATCGACCATCTGGCTGAGTGGCATCCCCGCCCGGTCGATGTACTCCAGGAGCTTGGCCGCCGCAAAGAGCGCATCATCGAACTCGATCGGTGGATCGTTGAAAAAGATGTGCCCGCTCAGCTCGCCGCCGATCAAGGCGCGCTCCTGGAGCATCCGAGGCAATATGGAGGTGTTGCCACAACGTGACATAATCGGGATGCCGCCGTACTTTTGCACGCCGTCGAACAGCATCTCCGAGCAACGCACTTCAAAGACGGCCTTACCGGGCCCGTCACGCAGGGCCTCACGGGCAAACAGCAGCAGGAACACGTCGGGAGGAAGGATTTGCCCCCTCTCGTCCACGATCCCGATACGGTCGCCATCTCCGTCAAAGGCGACACCCAGGTCACAGCCGTGTTCCAGCACAGCTTGAGCGAGATCAGCCAGGTTCTCCTCTTCGGACGGATCCGGCGCGTGAGCGGGGAAGGTGCCGTCCGGCTCGCAGTAGAGCGGGACCACCTGGCATCCCAGCTCCCGCAGGAGCCGCAAAGCCAGAGGGCCATTCACGCCATGGCCAGCATCTACCGCCACCTTGAAAGGGCGCGAGACGGCAACCTTGTGCAGCAGACAGTTGAGGTAGGGGTAGATCACGTCACGGGCCAGTCGCTGACCCCGCCCGGAGGCAAAAGCGCCGCTGGCGATGAGCCGCTCGACCTTTTGAAGTTCCGCGCCGGCGAGGGGCTCCATCCCGACTTGCAGCTTGAGCCCGTTGAACTCGGCCGGGTTGTGGCTCGCCGTCACCTGGATGGCTCCGTCCACCCAAAAGTGGTTGACGGCAAAAGAAGTCAGCGGGGTTGGCACCTGCCCGATATCGAGAACCTCACACCCACTCTCGAGCAATCCCCTGACGGCCGCCTGGCTAAAGGGGAGCGAGCTGGGGCGCGCATCGTGCCCGATCACGATCTGGCCTCGGCCGGTCCGGCGGAGGATATAGGTGCCAAAAGCGCGACCCATCGCCTCCAGGGCCGATGTGGTCAACTCGGCGCCCACGATGCCGCGGATATCGTACTCCCGGAAGATGGCGCGGCTTACCGAGAGCTTTTTCTCCAGAGCATAGTCGTGCAACACAGAGCGCAGCGCCTCTCCGAGCTTGCTGGGATCATGGCGCACGACCAGATGGCGCTCGCCGGTCAGAGGATCCTCCTGCAGCACCTCCATCGCGAGATCGCGCTGCATCAGGATCGCGCCCTCTACCAGGACGATCTCCTGCGGCGAGTCGGGAAAGATGGCTACCTGGGAGCCATCGTTTACGACCAACTGCGCGACAACCAGATCCGCCGCGCTATCGCGGTAACGCTGCAACACCTCGGGGCTGATCATGCCGCCCGAGTGCGCCAGAACATAGTCAAAGCGAAGGCCACAGTGCTGCTGGATGGTGCGGACGTGATCGGCCACCGAGTACCCGTCGGTCTGGTTCGGCTGAGTCATCAGGTTACAGATAAAGATCTTGCGCGCCATGCTCTGCCGCACGGTGTCGTTGATCTCTCTGATCAGAAGAGAGGGGATCAGGTTGGTAAAGAGCGAGCCCGGACCGATCACGATTGCGTCTGCAGTTCGGAGGGCCGCCAGGAGCTCTGGTGTAGGACGAAAGTCCGTCTGCGGGCGGCCAGGCGAATCCGAGACGAGAAAGACACGCCGGATGGAGGCTCCCTCGCGGCCTGCCGTTATGGCCGCCTCTCCGATGAGATGCGAGGCGTCGCTCAGCTCAGCACACACTTCCACGCGGTCCAGCGTGGGTATCAGGACTTCCTCGGCGGTGGCCCCCAGGCTCGAGTGCAATTGGGCAAAGGCGGCTCCCGCATTGGCGGGCGGCACCACACCGGTGATATCCCACGGGGCGTCTCGATAGGCGGAGAGCAGCATCGCGAGCCCTTGCGTGCCGGCGAACACCACCACCTGTTGCCGGCCATTCTCAGTCTTGGGCATGGTCCACTCCTCAACATCCGGCCCGTGCCAGGCCGGAAGACGCGCGTTCTTCTGTTCTACGTTGGGGTTGGAACGAGGCGGGAAGGGGTGTCCGTGCGACCACCACCGCCCGTAAAGCCCCGCGACTATATCATCGCGCGGGGCCTGTGTCAATCGCTTGGCTCGGCGCCCTTGCTTGTTCCCGCGGCGCAGTTGCGCTAACATATTCCCGTCCGAAATCGGGGGGTTCACATAGTCTGGTTGGTAAAGGAGAGAGCAATGGTTGCTGGATTTACTGGGCGCATCCTGCGTGTCGATCTATCCGACGGCAGGACGTGGGTAGACGAGATGCCGGATAGCTTTTACCGGCGCTATCTCGGCGGGAATGGCTTCATCGCGTACTATCTGCTCCACGAGATGGCTTCGGGAGTAGACGCGCTGGGACCGGACAACCTGCTGGTGTTCGCTACGGGGACGTTCACAGGGCTGCCGATCACAGGAGCGGGACGCAGCAGCGTGGGCTGCAAGTCACCCCTCACCGGAGGGTACGGCAGCGCGGACGTGGGCGGCTTTTTCGGGGCAGAGCTAAAGCAGGCCGGGTATGATGCTGTCGTGGTCCAGGGCATATCGCCAAAGCCTGTCTACCTCTGGATCAACGACGGGAACGTAGAGATCCGTGACGCCTCCCATATCTGGGGCGAGAACACTCTCGAGACCCAGGAGGCGATCCAGGCTGAGTTGGGTGGTGATTCCCGCATCCGGCTAGCCATGATCGGCCCCGGGGGCGAGAACCTCGTAAAATACGCATGTGTGATCAATGACTTGCGGCACTCGGCTGGCCGAAGCGGAACCGGTGCGGTCATGGGATCCAAGAAGCTCAAGGCGATCGCGGCCAGAGGCAAGGGCCGTCTGCCGGTCGCGGATCAGGACAAGTTCCGCGAGCTCTCCCGGTTCATGACCGATCACTGGAAAGAGATGAGCTGGGCACAGCACGATGTGGGCACGCCGGGAGGGTTGGTGGGCCTGAGCCAGATCGGTGCGCTCCCGACGCGCAACTTCCAGGATGGCCAGTTCGAGCAAGCGGAAAAGATCACCGGCACCACCCTGCGTGACACGATCATGACCGGCCGCGAAGGCTGCTATGCGTGCCCGGTGCGCTGCAAGCGCGTCGTGGAAGTCCACGAGCTCGGAATGGACATCGATCCGCAGTACGGCGGGCCCGAGTACGAAACCATCGGGGCGTTTGGCTCCAACTGCGGCATCGACGACCTGAAGGCGATCAGCAAGGCCCACGAGCTGTGCAACGCCTACGGCCTGGACACGATCTCGTGCGGCATGGCGGTTTCGTTCGCGATGGAGTGCTACGAGAACAACCTGCTGACGCTGGAATCAACCGGCGGCCTGGATCTCTCCTTTGGCAACGCCGCATCCATGCTCAAGCTGGTGGAGATGATCTGCCGCCGCGAGGGGCTGGGGGCGCTGCTGGCGGAGGGCACCGACGCCGCAGCTGCCAGTATCGGCGGAAACGCCATGGAGTTCTCGATCACGGTCAAGGGGCAGCCCTTCCCGATGCACGAGTGCCGAACCCGGCATGGCCAGGCGTTGGGATATGCGCTGTCGCCCACCGGCGCCGACCATATGCACAACTTTTGGGACGAGAGCATCGCCAACGAGCCGCTGGGACAAGGCGTCCAGGAACTCGGCATCTACACGTCGGTTCCGCGCACCGATCTGAGCCCGGACAAAGTTCGAGCGTACATGTACGTCAGCAACTGGCAGTGGGTGTTCAACCATCTGGGCAACTGCATGTTCATCAACTGGACACGTCAGCAGATGGCGGACATCGTCTCGGCCATCACTGGGTGGCAGACCAATGTGTGGGAGTTGATGCGCGCTGGCGAACGTGGGGTGACTATGGCCAGGGCGTTTAACATGCGCGAGGGTCTGACGCGCGATGACGACCGGCTGCCCCTCCGCATGCAGCAGTACCACGTCACGAGCACATTGAACGAAGAGCCCGTCGATCCGGAGGTCCTGGAAGAGGCCAAGGAGACCTTCTACGAGATGATGGGCTGGGACAGGGAGACCGGCAAGCCGACGAGAGGCAAGCTCCAGGAACTGGATATCGCCTGGGTGTACGATCAGCTTGCTGCTCTAGACTGACCCAGGAGACACATCGCGGGGCAGCCTGTAGAGGCTGCCCCGCTTTCGTATGGCCCGGCGTGCGCGATGCGCGCTCCTCAGGACACGACGTCATCCAGCAAACGCCGCTGTCCCTCAAGGCCCCGAATCTCGGTCACATCCTGCACCACTTCCAGAGTCCCCATGTAGGCTCCGGCCGCATCATGCA
>Ga0123333_10005656_pt1 | contig 11183 bp, 10 predicted proteins | sample BioC12SIPDNA_3_FD_89957 | JGI IMG/M metagenome (GOLD analysis project Ga0123333, IMG submission 89957) | Anaerobic biogas reactor microbial communites from Washington, USA - Biogas_R2_B C12 SIP DNA | ecosystem: Engineered > Bioreactor > Anaerobic > Unclassified | place: Washington, USA...
CTCCGGGCTGTCACCCTTACGCAGCGAGGCGTTGGTGGTGCCGTCGGTGACGTACGGGCCGAAGCGACCGTCCTTGACGGACATCGGCTTGCCGGAGACGTCGTTGTCACCGAGCATCTTCAACGGCGGCTGCGCGGCGGCCCGGCCCCGGCGCTTCGGCTCGGCGTAGATACGGCGCGCCTCGTCGAGGGTGATGGAGAAGATCTGGTCCTCGCTGGCCAGGGAACGCGAGTCGCTGCCCTTCTTCAGGTACGGGCCGTAGCGGCCGTTCTGGGCGGTGATGACCTCGTTGTCGGCGGGATCGACACCCACCTCGCGCGGCAGGCTCAACAGCTGGAGGGCCTCCTCGAGGGTGACCGTCGCCGGCTCCATGGAGGAGAACAGGGAGGCGGTGCCCGGCTTGAGGTTCTCCTCGACGAGCGCGTTGATGCGCTTCTCCTTCTGGGCGGCCGCGGTCTTGGTCTCCCAGTTCTTGGCGCGCATGCCGTCGGCGGCGCGCTGGGCGTCCTCGTCGGCGCGTTCCTGGGCGACGACCTTCTCGGCGGCGGCTTCGGCGGTGGCGCGTTCGTCATCACGCACGACCTCGGTGACGTACGGGCCGTAGCGGCCCTCCTTCGCCACGATCATGCGCCCGTTCGCCGGGTTCTGGCCCAGCTCACGGCCTCCCTGCGGGGTGGCGAACAGCTTCTCCGCGAGCTCGAGGTTGAGCTCGTCCGGGGTGGTGGACTCGGGCAGGTTGGCGCGCTGGTACTCCGGCTCGCCGTCCTTCTCCCCGACCTTGCGCTCGATGTACGGGCCGTAGCGGCCGACGCGGACGAAGACGGCGCGGCCCTCCTCGTCGTCGAACAGGTGCAGGGAGTTCACGGCGCGGGCGTCGATGTGCTCGAGGTTCTCGCCGACGAGGGCCTTGAGGCCGCCGTGGCGGGCGATGGACTCGGCGGTGTTGTCGTCGGCCTCGGCGTCACCGAAGTAGAAACCGGTGAGCCAGCGAGTGCCGTCCTCCTCGCCGGCGGCGATGTTGTCCAGCTCGTCCTCCATGGAGGAGGTGAAGTCGTAGTCGACGAGCGGGGTGAAGTTCTCCTCCAGCAGGCCGACGACGGCGAACGCCACCCAGCTGGGCACGAGCGCGTTGCCGCGGGGCAGGACGTAGCCGCGGTCCTGGATGGTCTTGATGATCGACGCGTACGTCGACGGGCGGCCGATGCCCAGGTCCTCCATCTTCTTGACCAGGCTGGCCTCGGTGTAGCGGGCCGGCGGGTTGGTGGAGTGGCCGTCGGCGGTGATCTCCGTCGCGGTCAGGGCGTCACCCTCGGTGAGGTTCGGCAGGCGCTTCTCGGCGTTGTCGGCGACGTCGCGGCCGTCGGCCAGGCGGGTCGTCTCGACGTAGGCGCGGAGGAAGCCCGGGAAGGTGATCGTGCGGCCGGTGGCGGAGAATTCGGCGCGCTCACCGGTGCGGGCGGTACCCGCGATGGTCACCTTCATGGAGGTACCCTTCGCGTCCGACATCTGGGAGGCGACGGTGCGCTGCCAGATCAGCTCGTACAGCTTGAACTCCTCGGCGTCGAGCTGTCCGTGCAGCTCACCGGGGGTGGCGAAGCGTTCACCGGCGGGGCGGATCGCCTCGTGCGCCTCCTGCGAGTTCTTCGACTTCCGGTCGTAGCGGCGCGGGGAGTCGGTGACGAAGGCGTCGCCGTAGAGCTCCTTGGCCTGGCTGCGGGCGGCGCTGAGGCCCTGCTCGGACAGCGAGGTCGAGTCGGTACGCATGTAGGTGATGTGACCGTTCTCGTACAGGCGCTGCGCGATACGCATCGTGCGGTCCGAGGTGTAGTGCAGCTTGCGGCCGGCCTCCTGCTGGAGGGTCGACGTCATGAACGGGGCGTACGGGCGGCGGGTGTACGGCTTCTCCTCCACGCCCGTGACCTGCATGTCCGCGCCCTGCAGCGACTCGGCGAGCGCCTCGGCCTGCTGCTTATCGACGACCACCGCCTCACCCTTGAGCCTTCCCCGGTCATCGAAGTCACGCCCCTGGGCGACGCGGCGGCCGTCGATCGTGGCGAGCTTCGCCTGGAAGGTCCGCGGGTTCTCCGGGTCGTTGCCGTCCTTGCCGGTGTCCAGCTCGGCGGACAGGTCCCAGTACTCGGCGGAGATGAACGCCATGCGCTCGCGCTCCCTCTCGACGATGACGCGAGTGGCCACCGACTGCACGCGGCCCGCGGACAGGCGCGGCATGACCTTCTTCCACAGCACCGGGGACACCTCGTAGCCGTAGAGGCGGTCGAGGATGCGGCGGGTCTCCTGGGCGTCGACGAGATCGGCGTCGAGCTCGCGGGTGTTCTCCGCGGCGGCGAGGATCGCGGGCTTGGTGATCTCGTTGAACACCATGCGGCGCACCGGAACCGACGGCTTGAGCACCTCGAGCAGGTGCCAGGCGATGGCCTCGCCCTCACGGTCGGGGTCCGTGGCCAGCAGCAGCTCATCGCACTGCTTCAGCTTCGCCTTGAGGTCCGCGACCTTCTTCTTCTTGTCCGGGCTGACCACATACAGCGGGGCGAAGCCGTTCTCCGTGTCCACGCCGAGGCGGGCCCAGGGTTCCTTCTTGTACTTCGCCGGCACGTCGGCGGCACCGCGGGGCAGGTCGCGGATGTGACCGACCGAGGCCTCGACGATGTAGTCGTTGCCCAGGTACGGCTGGATCTTCTTCGCCTTGGTCGACGACTCCACAATGACCAGGGTCTTCTTCCCTGATCCCTTCGCTTCTGCCACTGGGGAATCTTCCCTCTCATCTAGCTGGTGCCACTGCGTGCCAGTGTTCGTGCAAATGTTGACGGACAAAACCGTCCTTCCGGGAGACTTTAGCCCAACCCGGGGTCTGGACAACACGTTACACAGTATTTAATGGCCCTCCTGTGGCCGCCCTCTTCCCTGACGGCCGCTCGCTGATTATCGTGGCGGGAATGACCGAGCAGATCATCACGTGGGTGGAGACCCTGTTCACCCTGCCGGTGTTCTACCCGGTGCTCGCCGTTCTCGTCGTCACCGATTCCCTCGTACCGCTCATCCCCAGCGAGGCGGTGCTCACCCTGGCGGGCACGTGGTCCGGGGCGCGCGGCGTCCCGGCGCTCGGGGGCCTCATCGGGGTGGCCGTCGCCGCGGCGATCATCGGCGACAACATCTGCTACCTGCTGGGCACCCGGCTCATCGGCGTGGTGGAACGCGCCCCCGCGGACACCTCCCGCGGCCGGGCCATCGCCTGGGTGCGGGAGAACATCCGCCGCAACGCCGCCACCACCATCATCATCGCCCGGTTCATCCCCTGGGCGCGGTGGTTCATGACGATCATGCTCGGCTCCGTCCGCTACCCCTGGCGGTGGTTCTTCCTCTACGACACCATCGGCGTGGTGCTGTGGGCGCTGCTCGCGATCGGCATCGGCTACGCCGGCGGCTGGTACTTCTCCGAGTACCCGCTGCTCGGCGTGGTGGTGGGCATCACCGCCGGCGGGCTGGTGGGCACCCTCATCCAGTGGGGGCAGCGGCGGTGGGCGGGGCGTCGATAAGCGAACTGCGCAAGAGTAGTAAACTTCGCCGATTTCCGGCCCGGAGTCCGGCGAAGTTTACTACTCTTGCGCACCCGGGAAACAACAAAGACCGCCCTCCCGTGTACACGGGTGGACGGTCGCTGCGAGAAAACTCGTGCTCAGCCCGGGGGCCGAGAAGTTTCCTTGAAGTGCTCGGGCTTAGAGCGGGCGGACAGCCTGAGCCTGCGGGCCCTTGGCGCCCTCACCGATCTCGAACTCGACCTGCTGGTTCTCCTCGAGGGTACGGAAGCCGGAGCCCTGGATCTCGGAGTAGTGGACGAAGACGTCAGCGGAGCCATCAGCCGGAGCGATGAAGCCGAAGCCCTTCTCAGCGTTGAACCACTTCACAGTTCCCTGTGCCATGTTAAAAACCTATTTCTTGATGTGGAGGTGGTACGGCGCCGACATATGCCGACCGCCGGGTCGTATCGAACCCCCGATGGACCACCATCCCCAGGTTGGAGCGGTGATTCGGGTGCTCGCGTATAAATCCCTTGCGAGCACGTAAACGTAACGCACAGAAACAGCGACCGGCACCCAGTGTGTCACGGATTAGCCTGACGCGATAGTCTTACGACATTTCAGGGCGGGAAAATACCCTGACGTCTCCCACATACAGGGGTGATCACATTGACGATGCCGGGGCCTGCCGGCGGCCAGCTCGGCGCCGAACTCACCGCGGCGATCTCCCGCCGTTTCCCCGCCTCCACCTGCACTTATCAGACGGTGCAGGAGTCGCGGGCGGCCCGCTACGGGGCGTGGCCGACGTGGGTGCACCCGGGGGTGCGGGAGCATCTCGCCGACGAAGGGATCACCCGTCTGTTCAGCCACCAGTCCGCCACCGCGGAGCACGCGTGGCGGGGTGAGGATGTCGTCGTGGCGACGGGCACGTCGTCGGGTAAGTCCCTGGGGTATCTCCTGCCGATTCTCAGCGCCCTGGCCGACACCCCCAACGCCTGCGCCCTCTACCTCACGCCGACGAAGGCCCTGGGCTCGGATCAGCTGCAGGCGGTCAGCGCGTTGACCCGCGCGGTTGCGGGCCTGGACACGATCCACCCGGCCCCCTATGACGGGGACACCCCGACGGAGGCGCGTGGCGGGATCCGGGATGCCTCCCGGTTCATCTTCACCAACCCGGACATGCTGCATGTGTCGGTGTTGGCGCATCATCAGCGGTGGGCGCGGCTGCTGCGGCACCTGCGTTTCATCGTGGTGGATGAGTGCCACACCTACCGCGGGGTGTTCGGGGCGCATGTGGCCCTGGTGCTGCGGCGGCTGCTGCGGCTGGCGGGGCATTATGGTGCGCGGCCGACGGTGATTCTGGCCTCCGCCACGGCGAATGATCCGGCGGCGCACGCCGCCACGCTCATCGGCCGCCCCGTCACGGCGGTGACCGAGGACGGTGCGCCCACGGGTGCGCGGACGGTGGTTCTGTGGGAGCCGGGGTTCCTCGAGGGGGTGGAGGGTGAGAACGGTGCCCCGGTGCGTCGGGCCGCCACGTCGGAGGCCGCGGGCATCATGGCGACGTTCGTGGCGGAGGGCGCGCGCACCCTGACGTTCGTGCGGTCGCGTCGCTCGGCGGAGCAGGTGGCGTTGCGGACGATGGAGGAGTTGTCGTCGCTGGGCAGGCCGGATTTCGGGCGTCGGGTCGCCGCGTACCGGGCGGGTTACCTGGCGGAGGACCGGCGTCGCCTGGAGCGTCAGCTCGATGACGGCACGCTCCTCGGGGTGGCCACGACGAACGCCCTGGAGCTGGGTATCGATGTCGGGGGTCTCGACGCCGTCGTCACCGCCGGGTTCCCGGGCACGGTCGCCAGTTTCTGGCAGCAGGCGGGCCGCGCGGGGCGGCGCGGGCAGGGGTCGATCGTGGTGCTCGTCGCCCGGGATGAGCCGATGGACACCTACCTCGTCCATCACCCGGAGGCGCTGCTGGGTCGGCCGGTGGAGCGGGCGGTGTTCAATCCGCGTAATCCTTATGTGCTGCGGGGTCATGTGTATTGCGCGGCCGTCGAGAAGCCTCTGTCGGAGGCGGATGTCGAGGCCCTCGGCGCGAACGACGTCGTCGCGGAGCTCACCGACGCCGGGTTGCTGCGTCGGCGCCCGCGCGGGTGGTTCCCCGCCCCGCTTCTCGACGCCCCCCTCAACCCCGACACCGCCCACGCCCATGTGCAGCTGCGTGGCGGCAGCGGGGAGGAGGTGCTCATCGTCGACGTTTCCGACGGACGGCTGCTGGGCACGATCGACGCGGCCCGCGCCGCCGCGCAGGTGCATCCCGGCGCGGTGTACCTGCACCAGGGGGAGAGTTTCGTCATCGAGGAGCTCGATTTCGACGACCATATCGCCCTGGCCCGCCCGGAGCTGCCGGACTACTCGACGATCGCCCGTTCGGAGACGTCGATCCGCCTCCTCGGGGACCCGGATGAGCTGGTCAACTACTCCCCCGGCCTGTGGGTGGCCAGCGTGGAGGTGGAGGTGACGGACCGGGTGACCGGGTACATCGTCAAGCTGCCCGACGGCACGACCGCGGATCATGTGCCCCTGGACATGCCGGAGCAGACCCTGGTGACCCGCGCGGTGGCGTACACCATCGACCCGCTCGCCCTGGAGGCGATGGGGGTCACCGCCGCCGACACCCCGGGTACGTTGCATGCGGCGGAGCACGCGGCGATCGGGTTGTTGCCGTTGATCGCCACGTGCGACCGCTGGGACATCGGCGGGGTGTCCACGGCGTTGCATCAGGACACGATGCTGCCGACGGTGTTCGTCTACGACGGCCACCCCGGGGGTGCGGGTTTCGCCGACGAGGGTTTCGCCCGCTTCCCGGAGTGGATCGAGGCCACGTTCGACGCGGTGCGTTCCTGCGGCTGCGAGTCCGGTTGCCCGTCGTGTGTGCAGTCGCCGAAGTGCGGCAACGGCAACAACCCGCTGGACAAGGCCGGGGCTCTCAAACTGCTCGGCGCGTTGGTGACCATGACGGGCGCTACACCGGGCCCGCCGTCGACGTCACCTCCTTCCCTCTGATCGCGGCGGTGACGGTGACGTCGGCGCCAGCGATCCGGCATTCGCTTATCGACGCCCCGTTCCTCCCCGCCGTCTCCTCCGCCGCGGCGCAGCCGTCCGCCCCGGCGTAGACCGCGGTGGCGGCGGCGATCGCCGCGAGGTCGGCGGCGACCTGCGCCCGGTGGTGGGCGCTGACCTGGCCGGACGCGGTGAGGATGACGACGGCCAGGCTGAACAGGGCGGCCGCCGACCCGGCGGTGACCAGCGTGGGCATCAGGGAACCTCCACGGGGAAGACGGCCTCGTGGCGGCGCGGCCCCAGCGGGGAGGGCACGGTGGCGGTGGCGGTCGCCTGGCCGGCGTGCTCGTGGATATCGACGCTGCCGCGGGGCGGCCGGTAGTCCACGCCGATGGCGTGGGAGCGGGCGGCCGCCCCGGCGATGTCGACGGCCGTGAGGTGCGCGGTCATGGTGGCGATCCCGGCGACGATCAGCGCGCACACCGTGATGAGGCTGCCGATGCCGAACGCCGCCTCGATGGTGGTCATGGGGTGGAGGTCAGGGCGGTGGTGATGATGTCCTCGATGGCGGAGACCACCGCGTTGGCGTTGATCACGGCGTAGAGGACTGCGGCCAGGGCGGCCGCGGCGATGGAACCCATGGCGTATTCGACGGTGCTCATGCCGGTGTCGTCGGCGAGGGTGGTGCGGAGGTGGCGGTAGAGGGTCATGTGTTTCTCCTAGTGGGTGGCGAGTAGTTGGGTGCCCAGGCTGATGACCACGGGGGCCAGGCCCAGGACGAGGAAGGCGGGTAGGAAACAGAGGGTCAGGGGTAGGGCGATGAGGACTCCGGCGCGTTCGGCCCGGGCCGTGGCCTGGGCGGCGGCGGAGTCGCGCAGCCCGGTCGCGATGCGTTCGCACGCCTGCGACATGGCTGCGCCGGAGCGTTCGGACATGGTCGCCAGGGCGGCCATCTCCTCCAGCCCGGGTACCTCGGCCGCTTCCGCCCAGGCGCGCTGGGCGGGGACCCCGATGGCCAGCAGCGCGGCGACGGTGCGCCAGGCGTGATGGGTGGCGGGTTCGGTGCCGACGTCGACGAGTGCGGCCGTCGCCGCGGCCGGGCTGAGCCCGGCGCGCAGGCATGCGGCGAAAAGGTCGAGGTCGGCGGCGATGGCGAGGTGGTCGGGTGGTGCTTGTCGACGCCACCGGCGGGCAGGCCCGTCCCGGGGCGTCTTCGGGCCGCGGGCGGGGAGGCGGGCGCGGGGGTGCGGGGGCGGGAGGAGCAGGATGAGGGCGAGGAGGATGAGTGTCATGCGGCGGCCTTCCCGATGATGTGGCGGGCCCACACGAATCCGCCGGCGGCCAGGGCGGTGCCGAGGACGAGGAGCAGGCCGCCGAGGCCGCCTCCGGTGAGGAAGCCGACGGGGTCGGCTCCCATGGCGGTGCCCATCGCGATGCCCGCCACCGGCAGGAGAGCGAGGATGACGGCGGTGGCCTGCGGGCCCTGGAGTGTGGCGGTGGTGGTGGCGCGGTGGCGGAGGCGGGCGTCGAGACGCGTCTGTGCCTGGGCGACCAGGGGCGTCAGGGGCAGCCCGTGGCGGTCGGCGAGGCGCCACAGGGCGCCGAGGGGGGCGAGTTCGGCGGGGGCGTCGGCAAGCGCGGCGGCGCCGGAGATCCCGCGGCGGACGTGGGAGCGCACCACGAGGAGGGTGTCGGCGAGGTCGCGTGGGGTGTCGGCGGGCAGGTGCTCGGCGGCGTGGTCGACGGCGACGGCCATGGAGTGGCCGGTGCGTAGTTCGCCGACGAGGTGCCCGAGGAACGCGGCGGTGCATGTCTCGCGGCGGCGGGTGCGTGCGCGGCGGCGGGCGTCGCGGATCACCCAGGTGGCGGCGGCGGCCGCGAGCAGGCCCGCGACGGTGGCGGTGAGGTTGCCGAGCACGAGCAGCACCATCCCTACCCCGACCAGCGGGAGAATGGTGAGGCGGGGTCGGGTGGCCGGGTGCAGGCGCGCCGCGGGGGACGGGGCGGGCAGCACCAGGTGGGTGGCGATGAGCAGCAGCGCGGTCACGATGTCACCCCCACCTCCCGCGCGAACTCGGCGAAGCCAGGCAGCTCGCCCCGCGCGGAGTCCCACACGGGTTGCGGGTGCGCGGTGTCCTCGACGCGCCCGATCTGGTCGACGATGCGACGCCCGTCGGGCAGGCGGCGCATGACGATGATGACGTCGACCGCCGCCGCGAACTGCGGGTGCAGCGCCGCCCGGTCGAGCCCGCCGAGCGCGGCGAGGGCCTCCAGGCGGGCGGGGACCTCGGCGAGGGTGTTGGCGTGGATGGTGCCGGCGCCGCCGTCGTGTCCGGTGTTGAGCGCGGCGAGCAGGTCGACGACCTCGGCACCGCGGATCTCACCGACGACGATCCGGTCGGGCCGCATCCGCAGTGCCTGGCGCAACAGGTCGGACATGGTGATGTCGCCGGTGCCCTCGATGTTCGCCCCGCGTGAGACGAGCGTGACCACGTGCGGGTGCGGGGGCTGCAGTTCGGCGGTGTCCTCGATGCACACGATCCGTTCGTGGTGCGCGACCTCGGCGAGCAGCGCCGCCAGCAGCGTCGTCTTGCCCGTGCCGGTCCCGCCGACCACGAGCAGGGAACGACGGTGACGCACGATTCCCCGCAGCAGCTGCGCGATGTGCTTATCGACGGTCCCCCGGGTGGTCAGTTCCTCCAGCGTCGTCGTCGCGGGACGCAGGATCCGCAGGCTGAGGCACGTGTGCTCGGCCGCCGGCGGGGACAACAGGGCGTGGAGGCGGATGATGGTGCCGTCCTCGCGGGTGAGACGGCCGTCGGCGAAGGGGCGGGCGTCGTCGAGGCGGCGGCCGCAGGCGGTGGCCAGGCGGGTGGCCAGCTGCCGGACCTCGGCGTCATCGCGGAAGGCCAGGCGGGAGCGTTCCATGCCCTGGCCCCGGTCGATGAACACCTGGTCAGGCCCGTTGACGACGATGTCCGTCAACCCCTCCACCGCGAGGAGTTCCTCCAGGGCGCCGATGCCGGTGGAGTCGTGCCGCAGGCGGCGCAACAGGTCGAGCACGTCGACGTCGGAGATGACCCCGGCCTCCTCCCGGATGAGGCGGACCAGCTCCGTGGCGTCCGTGCCCGTCTGCGGCTTCTCGACGAGCCGGCGCTGTACCTTCTCCAGCAGCTCATTCATCGCGTCACCCCCGCGTCCTCCAGCACCAGCCGGGCAGTGGTGGCCAACGGCCCCGGCAGCCGCTCCGGCAGGCCCCCGAGTTCGGACTGCTTGGGCAGGCCGGGCAGGGTGCTCAGCGAGGTGATGACCTCACGGCCGGTGATCCGCGTGACATCGGTGGCCGACAGCCCCGCCCAGTAACGCTGCCGCGCGACGGTGGTCAACGCGGCCCTTCTGGCAATCAGTTCCGCGCACAGGCGGGCGGCCGCGGCGGCGGGGCGCACCTCGCAGGGAATGAGGAGGGTGACGCGGTCGCTGGCCTCGACGGCGGCGTCGAAAAGCGGGGTGGAGGGGCGGACATCGACGACCGTGACACCCGGTTCCCGCGCCAGCGCCTGCAGCACGGGGGCCAGCGCCTGCGAGGTGAGCCGGTACGGGTCGGCGATGGTGCTCCGCGCCGCGGAGAGGCAGGCGATGCCGTCACCCGTGGTGGGCAGCACCGCGCGGACATCCGCCCCGGACACCGCCCCCTCCCCCAACTGCAGCTCCGGCCACCGCACACCCGGGGTGTCCTCCAGGCCGAGCAGCAGGTCCAGGCCGCCGGAGAGCGGATCGGCGTCGACGACGGTCACCGGGTGGGAACGGGCCGCGACCCGCGCCACCGCCACCGCCAGGGTCGACGCCCCGGCCCCGCCGGCCGACCCACACACGGCGATGACCGTGCCGGAACCCGCCTCCTCATCGGCCGCCTGGGCCGCCCCGGGGGCGCCCGCATGCCCGAGCGCGGTGAGCAGATCAGGAGCCTGGGCGGGCAGGACGAAAGCGTTCTCGGCGTGCCCGCGCAGGGCCGACTGCCAGTCGACGGGGCCGGGGTCGGCGGCGAGGAAATGGATGCCGGGCCGCCGGTCGAGGGTGGCGACGTGGCCGGCGGTGTCGGCGTCGATAAGCGCGGCGTGGGCGCGGGGCAGAAGGCGGGTGATCTCGCGGGGGTCCATGGTGTCGACGATCCCGTGGCCGGTGGCCGCGGCGACGTGCATGGCCTCCGGGTGGATGACGGGGTCTTTGACGGCGACGAGGATGAACGTGCTGGTCATGACCTCAGGATGACCGCGCCCCACGGAACCGACAAGGGTGGTGCCGCCAGCCTGTGGATAACCCCCGAATTTGATGACACGTCATCGCCCGGCCTGTGGATAACCGGGTCAGAAAATAAGGGACGGCCCGCGCCTCGGGGGGGGGTGTGCGCGGGCCGTCTGTAACCCGGCATCGGGGGGGATTGCCGGGGCAGGCCACACTGTATATCGGGGCCTTGCACAAGGAATTATGGCACAACTCCCCCATCATGACAACACCGGTGGCGACATTTCTCGAAAACTTTTGCTAGCGGCCGAAAACGACCCGCCCCGAATGTCACACCAGTCACATTCA
>Ga0123333_10005662_pt1 | contig 11174 bp, 8 predicted proteins | sample BioC12SIPDNA_3_FD_89957 | JGI IMG/M metagenome (GOLD analysis project Ga0123333, IMG submission 89957) | Anaerobic biogas reactor microbial communites from Washington, USA - Biogas_R2_B C12 SIP DNA | ecosystem: Engineered > Bioreactor > Anaerobic > Unclassified | place: Washington, USA...
CGCGTACGCCTGCAGCACGTCGGCGAAGAGGTGATGGTAACGGTACCAGCGCCGCTGGTCGTCGAGCGCGATGACGAAGAGGTTGCTGCGTTCGAGCGCGGCGAGCATCGTGGCGCCAGCCACGCTGGCGCCGGCCCCGCCCGCGCTGACCACGCCAGCGCTGACCACGCCGGCACGAGCCACGCTGCCACCCGGTGTGCCGTCACCCGCCGCGTCCGCGTCTGATGCCAAGACCGCGTCACACAGGGGACCCGTGAGCCTGGTGAGGATGGAGGTGCGCAGCAGGAAGCTCCTGACCTCGTCGGGTTGGCGCTCGAGGACTTCCTCGACGAGGTAGTCCAGCACGTAGCGGTGGCTGCCGGTGAACGTCTCGAGGAACGTGGCGACGTCGTCGCGGCCATGCAGTGACAGGGCGGCGAGTTGCAGGCCGGCGATCCAACCTTCGGTGCGGGCCTCGAGTCGCGCCACGTCGGAGGCGGTGAGGGTGAGGCCCATCGAACCGTTGAGGAACGCGGCAGCCTCCTCGCTGGTGAAGCGCAGGTCCGAGGCGCGCAACTCCGTCAACTGCCCCTTCGCGCGCAGCCGCGCGAGGGGCAGGCGCGGGTCCTCGCGCGTGGTGATGACGACGTGCAGTCGGCGTGGAGCGTGCTCGATCAGGAACGTGACGGCCGCGTCGACCGGACGAGAGTCGATGGCGTGGAAGTCGTCGAGGACCAGGACGACGGGCTCGCCGTCGGCGCTGTCGTCGACGTCGTTGAGCAGCGCCGTGAGGACCGGTTCATGCTCGGGGCGGTGCGACGTCTCAATCATCGTGAGCGCCTCGGCGCCGATGGTCGGCGCCGCGGTCCGCAGCGCGGCGATGAGGTACCTCAGGAAGCGCCTGAGATCACCGTCGGCCTCGTCGAGCGAGAGCCACGCACCCCGCTTCCGGGCCCGGCCGCGCGCGTCGAGCCAGTCGGCCACCAGCGTCGTCTTGCCGAAACCTGCGGGAGCCGAGACAAGCGTCAACCGGTCGTCCAAGCCGGCGTCGAGGCGGTCGAGGAGGCGCCGTCTGGTCACCCCTCCGCCCGACCGGTGAGGGACGTGCAGTTTCGTGGCTCTGATCGTGCCGTTCACCACCCGCCATCATGCACAAGAAGCGACGACCGGATGGTCGAGGGTGGCCTACCCTGACCCATGGCCGCGCAGAGCATCCACAAGCCCACCGGCACGACGATCTTCACCGTCGGTCACTCGACCAGGTCGGCCGAGGAGTTCGTCGCGTTGCTCGAGGCTCACGGCATCCGTCTGCTGGTCGACGTGCGGACCATCCCCCGCTCGCGCCGCAACCCGCAGTTCGGCTCGGAGGAGCTAGCGCGCACGTTGGCTGCAGTAGGCATCGAGTACCTCTGGATGCGCTCACTCGGCGGCCTGCGCCACCCTCGCCCAGACAGCGTCAACGCCGGGTGGCGCAACGACTCGTTCCGCGGTTACGCCGACTACATGCAGACGCCCGAGTTCGCGACCGCGGTCGACGAGCTCATCGAGCTCGGGAGTAGTGACGACCTCGTCATCATGTGCGCGGAGGCCGTGCCGTGGCGCTGCCACCGCTCGCTGATCGGTGACGCGCTGCTGGTGCGGGGCGTCGAGGTCCTCGACATCATGGGCGTCGACACGGCCGCGCCGCACCGGCTGACGCCGTTCGCACGCGTCGACGGTCTCTCGATCACCTACCCGCCGACCGAAACGACGACCTGAGTTCCCTCACTCCCCTGCGACAGCCGTCAACCCTGCCACGAAGTGGTCGATGAAGAACGTGTACAGCACCGCGACGGGGATGCTGGCGATGAGCGCGCCAGCCAGCAGCGGACCCCAGCGGAACACGTCGCCGCGCACCAGCTCGGTGGGGACGCCGATCGACACGGTCTTCTGGGCCGAGTCCTGCACGAAGGTGAGGGCGTACACGAACTCGCTGGTGGAGAGCGTGAACGCGAACACCACGATGGTGAGGATGCCGGGCACGGCGAGGGGCAGGACCGCGCGCACGAACGCGCCGAAGCGGCTGTAGCCGTCGACCATCGCCTGCTCCTCGATGTCTGTCGGTATGCCCTTGAAGAAGCCCATCATCAACCAGGTACAGAACGGCACCGTGAACGTGGGATAGGCGACCACCAGCGCCCACATGGAGTTCTGCAGGCCGAGGAAGGCTATGACCTTCGCGAACGGCAGGAACAGCAGCGTCGGCGGCACCAGGTAGGTGAGGAAGATGCCGATGCCGAGTACCTCGCCCCATGACCCGGCGAGGCGGCCGAGGCTGTACGCGGCAGGCACGGCGAGCACCAGCGTGATGAGCACCACCAGACCGCCGACCACGAAGGAGTTCACCAGCCACCTGACGAACAGCGTGTCGGTGAACAGCAGCCTGATGTGGTCGAAGGTGGGGGACTGCGCGAACCAGAACGGGTTGGCGTTCGGGTTGAACAGGTCCGAGTTGCGTTTGAACGACGTGATGAGCATGACGTAGAACGGCATGGCTGCGAAGACGGTGAACAGCGCGACGGTCAGGTAGAAGGCTGCGCCGCCGAAGAAGCCGCGGCGGGCGCGCTCACGCCCCGGAGCGGTAGCTCCGGCTGGGGCGGTAGGGGTGGAGGCCGCGTCGAGAGCCATCAGGTCACCTCGCTGCGGCGGATGAGCCGCAGCAGCACGGCGCTGACGCCGCCAAGCACCGGGAGCAGGTACAGCGCGATGGCGGCTCCTCGACCGAGGTTGCCGCCGAGGATGCCGGTGAAGAACGCGAGGCTGGCGAGCGTGTTGGTGCTGTTCGCCGGACCGCCGCGCGTGAGGATGAAGATGGGGATCATGTCGGCGATGGTGAAGATGAACGTGAACAGGATGGCGATCATCAAGATAGGGGAGATCATCGGCAGGATGACCTGGAACAGGCGCCTGAAGTATCCCGCGCGGTCCACGCGTGCCTGCTCGATGACGTCGCGCGGCACCGAGTTGAGGCCGGCCAGCACGATGACGGTGGCGAGCGGCAGGATGCGCCACACGTTGACGAGGATGATGGAGACCTTGGCGAGCACCTTGTCGCCCAGCCAGTAGAGGTTGGGCATGATGCCGAGCGCGGCGTCGCGGCTGCCGAGCAGCCCGACCTGGCGCAGGAGCCAGTCGATGGGGCTGAAGACCGAGTCGAACATCCACAACCAGCCGATGAGGCCGAGCGCGACAGGCGCCGTCCACGGGAGGAGCACGAGGAAGCGCACGATCCACTTGCCGCGGAAGTCGCGCATGAGCAGCTCGGCGAGGATGGTGCCGAGCACCAGCGTCGTCACCAGCGTGCCGCCGGTGAAGAGGATGGTGTTGCCGAGCGCCTGCCTGAAGTTGCGGTCGGTGAGGAGGTCAGCGAAGTGCTGCAACCCCACCCAACGCGCGGTGGTGCCGCCGGTGGTGACGTCGTGCAGGCTGTAGTAGATGGCGAGGCCGAACGGCACCCCGACCAGCAGGACGATGAACAGCACGGCCGGCGCGATCATGCCGATCGCCAGGAGCGTCTCGTTGCGCGCGTAGGCCCGTTCTGCAGCGCTGCGCCGTTGGCGAGGCAGGGCCGGGGTGGAGCTGCTCATGCCGCTACGCTCGCGCTCCGCTGGCCGGTGACGGGATCGAAACGGTTGACGTAGCGTTCACGGACGAAGAAGTCGGCTTCCTTGTCCACCTCGATGGAGGTCACGAGCCGGGCCGGCAGCTTGGCGATGACGTCGACACCCTCACCCATGGGCGACGTGTCGCTGCCGGGGATCGAGCCGTACAGCAGCAGGTCGGCGCCGAGGTCCTCGAGGCCGGAGACGAGGAAGCGCAGCCGCAGCGAATCGGGGTCGGGTTGGAACTCGCCCACGGGCAGAAGGTTCTCAGGATGGAAGCCGAGCGTCTCGCCGCCGTGGTTGATGAGGTTCATGGCCGGTGAGCCCATGAAGCGGGCGACGAACGTGTTGGCCGGTTCGCGGTAGATGTCGCTCGGTTGCCCGATCTGCTCGATCTTGCCGAAGTTCATGACGGCGACGCGTTCACCGAGACCCATCGCCTCCACCTGGTCGTGGGTGACGTAGATGGTCGTGATGCCGATGCGGTGGTGCAGCTTCTTGAGTTCGTGCCGAGCCTGGTGACGCAGCTTGGCGTCGAGGTTGGAGAGGGGTTCGTCGAGCAGGAACAGGTTCGGTTCCCGCACCAGCGCCCGCGCCAACGCGACACGTTGGCGTTCACCGCCCGAGAGCATGCGCGGCTTGCGGTCGAGCAGGTGCCCGATGCCGAACAGGTTGGCAGCCCATTCGACGCGCTCCTTGGTCTTCACCTTGTCGGTCCGCACGGCCTCGAGGGGGAACGAGATGTTCCGTGCCACGGTCTTGTGCGGGTAGAGGGCGTAGGACTGGAACACCATCGCGATGTTGCGGTCGTTGGGGGGCAGTCCGTTGACGACCCGGTCGCCGATCATGACCTCGCCGCTGCTCGACTTCTCGAGCCCGGCGATGGTGCGCATGAGGGTGGTCTTGCCTGAGCCGGAGGCTCCGAGCAGAACGAGGAACTCGCCGTCGCGTACGTCGAGGCTTACCCCATCGACCGCTTTGACCGAACCGAACGTGGTGTGAAGGTCGCGTACGGTCAGCTTGGCCATGCCGCGAGGTCCTCCGATCTAGGAAGTGACTGAGGGACCGACCGCGCGTGGCAGGGTCCCAACGAGCGGTGGTGGAGAGCTCGCGCCCCCCACCACCTCGGGTGGCTCTGCGTCAGACCAGTCCGCGTTCGCGCCAGGCGTCGAAGACGGCGTTGGCTTCTGCCGCGGCTGTCCTGATCGACTCTTCGGGTGTCTGGTCGCCGCGCACGGCGCGGGCGAACATGTTCGGTACCACGAAGGTGTTGTAGACCTCGGCGACCGCAGGGCTGCATACGCCAGGGTGACCCACGTTGGTGGTCCACTCGGTGGCGTTGATGAGCGGGAGCAGTTTGCCGTCGGCCTCGTTCGGGAGCTTGAACGGGTCGTTCGTGAACCACGCGTTGTGCAGGTCGCGGAACGTGCTCGCTCCAGCGACGGCGGGGTAGTCGCCGTTGCCGGTGACGGGAGCGTCGAAGAAGCTCGACGAGTTGTACAGCTTCGAGTGGTACATGGCCATGTCGTAGTTCTCGGCCAGGTCGAGGATGAACTGTTGGGCGCCGTCGGGGTTGGCTGCGTGCTTCGGGACGATGTAGTTGTAGATGACGTGCGCGTTCGCCCACGCCGTGCCGCGCGGACCTTTCAGTGCCGGGCCGAAGAACACGTCCTCGGCGATGTCGGGCACGTCGTCCTGCGAGGAGCGGTACGCGGAGATGGAGTTCATGATGTACGACGCGCGGCCGGCGATGAGGGCCTGGTTGTTCGACGCTGCGTTCCACGCGAACACCTCGGGCGTCATGGCCGCCTCGTAGAGGCGCTGCATGAACTGCACGGATTCGAGCACGCGCTCGAAGTTCTCGCCCTGGTCGAGGATGACCTCGCCGTCCTCGTTCTGCAGAGCCGCGTCGAACGACGACATGATGGCGCGGTGCGCCATGTTCGAGTCGATCTCCTGCGCGAGGCCGATGCCGAGCTGCACGCCCTGCTCGTCGCGGATCCTGCCGCCTGCCGTGACCAGGTCTTCCCACGTGACCGGGCCGTCGCCCATGTCGGCTGCTTCCCACAGGCTCCTGCGGTAGTTGGCGGGGTCGATGGTCCAACCGGCGCAGAAGCCGTAGTAGTTCTCGGTGGCCGGGTTGTACGAGTAGCGGTGCGCGACCGGCTCGATGGGCCCGAAGCGGTTCACCGCTTCCCTGTTGAGGTCGTTGAGCGACAGCAGGCTGGGTTCGAACTGCCCGGCCTCTGCCCCGACGATCTCGATGAGGTCGTGACCTGCGCCGGCCGAGATCTCGGCCGCGACCGCCGTCGTCAGGTCGGCGAGGTTGATGTGATCCACCACGACGTTGATACCGTTGGCTGCGCCCCACTCCTGTGCGTAGACGTCGAACCAGGTGTCGTAGGCCGGGACGAAGTGGCTCCACTGCAATATGCGCAAGGTGCCGCCGCTGCCTTGTGCCCTCACCAGTCCCGGCCCGAGCGTCGCCGAGGCTGCTGCCGCGCCGGTGAGCTTCAGGAAGGTCCTGCGGGTGATGGTGCGCTTGAACGGATCCAGCCTTCGTATCGGACTCATGGTTCCTCCCATCAAGAATCGAGACGACGTCGGGGTGAAACGCAGGCTCTAGCCTCCCTTATGGCGGTCTGAGCGACGACGAGAGGAAGGATCCGCCAAGACCCCGGTCGCCGTGACCTCACGGGTCGCGGTCGGGGCCAACTCGAATAGTGTTACGAACAACCTATTCCTTGGCGGGAGCAGAGGCAAGGGTTTATGACAGATACGGAACACAGAAGCTACAGAGCGTGACGAGAGGGCTCCGCGGATCGCTGAGGTGGTGACCGGTGGAGGCAGTATCATCCTGGCGTGCCAACGACCTCGGTGTCCTCTGGTGCTCTTCGACTCTCACGCCGCCTCGCCCTTCGGGTCGTGGCGGCGTTCTTCCTCAGCGCTCCTGCAGCGCTGACCGCGGTCGCGTCGGCCGGTGCTGGTTACCTCGGCCCCGCCGACGAGAAGCTCGCGTCGGGCGAGTACTTCGACAGGGTGACCTTCAGCGGCGCGGCGGGCGACGAGGTGCTCATCGAGCTGTCGTCGAGCGAGTTCGACCCGTACGTCATCGTCATCGACGCGAACGAGAACGCCATCGCCCAGGAGGACGACAGCCCCGGCGCCGGCCTCGGGGTGCGCATGACGGTGACGTTGCCGAGCGCGGGCCAGTTCACGGTCATCGTCACGACCGCGTTCGCAGGCGAGACGGGCGGGTACAGCCTGAGTATCTCGGCGCCAGGTCAAGCGGGCGCCGCGAGCGGTGCAGGTGACGGTGCGAGCAGCGGGGCCGTAGGGCAACAGCCGCTGAGCTCGAACACTGCGGCTCCGCGCTCGGTGACCGGCACGGCGGTCGACACCCAGGGCAGGCCGATCGCGGGAGCCAGGGTGTGGATCCTGCCTGCGCTGACGACTGGCGTGTCAGAGGTGCGCACCAACGCCGAGGGCAGGTACGTGGCCGAAGGCCTCATCGACGTGCCGTACCGTGCGCGGGCGTGGGCGTACGTCGAGTACGGCGGCAGACAGATCTGCATGCGGCTCGGCATGGAGTCCCCCGTCGACTACGACACGTTCGTGCCGACCGGCGGGGTGGTGAAGAACTTCCGCATGCAGCTCAGCGGCCCGATCGAGGACCTGCGCGACCTCAACGAGCACTTCGGCGGCATGATCCGCGTCATGTACTCGCGGGCGTTCGACGGCAACCAGCTCGAGTTCTCCTTCACGCCGCTGGGTCCGCTGGTCGATGGTTCGAGGGGTGAGCCGTTCGTCCGCACCCTCGACCCCGAGCGCGACTCCGACATCCACGGCATACCGGTCGGCCCGTACCGCGTCAGCGCCACGGTGGTGGCGCCGAACGGCGCACGGCGCGCGCTGCCGTTGGCTCTGGACGGCTGGGAGACGCCGCAGGCGTCCGTCGACATCGACTGGACAGGCGACGGATCGTGCTCGAACACCAGCGGGTTCGAGTGGGTGTACCTCTACCCTGAGTTCCCGGAGTAGCTCCGTTCGAGGTCGGGTGAGGCGGCAGTGACGCGGTCGCGGCGCTTCGCCGAGCCGCGCGGCAGCCGGGCGGCCATACGACCGCGCCCGGTCGAAACTGCCGACCGGGCGCGGTTCCTCGGGCCACGAGCGGGCGTCAGCCTGACGGCTGACGCGTCAGTTGGCGAGAGCCGAGCACTGTCCTTCGGCGTTGCCGTTCACGACGTTCCCCGAACCGGTCGGTGCGGGCTGGTTGCCCTGGCACTGCAGGTTGCCGTCGATGACGTTGTCGTTGATGGCGACGCCACCGTCGTTGTCGTAGACCTGGACGTTGCCGTTCACCTGCACGCCGGTCACGGTGACGCTGCCGCCGTCGTCAGGCTGGATGTCGCCGTCGACCGTGCCGCCGACGACCGTGAGGCTGGCCGTGCGCTTGGTCTGGACGTTGCCGTCGACCTGCGCGCCGTCGAGGGAGACGCTGTCGGCGCGTTCGGCCTGGACGTTGCCGCCGATGGTGGTGGCGTCAGCCGCGTAGCTCGCGTTCGGGTAGACGAGGACGTTGCCGTCGACGTGACCGCCGTTGCTGGTGATGCTGGCGCCGCGCGACAGCACCAGGTTGCCTTCGATCACCACGTTGGTGAAGGTGCAGTCGACGTCGGCAGGTACCGTGACGTCGTCATCGAAGGTGCGGTCGGCGATGACGCACGTGGCGGAGCCGGCGCCCGGGTCGATACCGCCCGGGACGGTGTCAGGCAGGATCGTCAGCGGACCGCCCGGGTCCTGAGCCGAGGTGGCGCACGCAGCCAGGCTGAGGGCCAGCAGCGCAGCCGCGAGGAAGCGGCCCGCCAGTGCCGTCTTCGAGCGCGCAGCGGGGGTCCGGTGGTTGGTGGTCATGGTGTTCATCTCCATCCTCCTGACCTCATGGTCGCCCAGGTACCTGAACTGGGTCTGAATTGCTCGCCCCTGGTGTACGTGCCCCACGACCGGGGCGCGCGGCACTCGGCCATGCCACACAAGTGAGGCACCTACGAGTGCGAACGCAGTACGCTGCTCGGATGCATTCCCTCCGGACCCAGGACCGCGGACAAGCCCTGCGCGAGATCCAAGCCCGCATCACGCATCGCAACCAGGGCGAGCGCGACTTCCTGCAGGCCGTCGACGAGGTGCTCGCGTCGTTGGGGCCGCTGGTCGCGAAACACCCCGAGTACCTGGAGGACAAGCTCATCGACCGCATCTGCGAGCCTGAGCGGCAGATCATCTTCCGCGTGCCGTGGATCGACGACCAGGGCGTCGTGCAGGTGAACCGCGGCTTCCGCATCCAGTTCAACAGCGCGCTCGGGCCGTACAAGGGCGGGCTGCGGTTCCACCCCAGCGTCACGCTCGACACCGTCAAGTTCCTGTCGTTCGAGCAGATGTTCAAGAACGCGTTGACCGGCATGCCGATCGGGGCGGGCAAGGGTGGCAGCGACTTCGACCCGAAGGGCCGCAGCGAGCACGAGGTCATGCGCTTCTGCCAGAGCTTCATGACCGAGCTGCACAGGCACTTGGGCGAGTACACCGACGTGCCTGCAGGCGACATCGGTGTCGGTGAGCGCGAGATCGGCTACATGTTCGGCCAGTACAAGCGCATCAGCAGCCGCTACGAAGCCGGTGTGCTCACCGGCAAGGGCCTCGACTGGGGCGGCTCGAGGGTGCGCAAGGAGGCGACCGGCTACGGCTGCGTGTACTTCGCGGAGGAGATGCTCGCCGCTCGCGGCGAGTCGTTGGCTGGGCGCACCTGCGTGGTGAGCGGGTCGGGCAACGTCGCCATCTACACCATCGAGAAGCTGCAGGAGCTCGGGGCGCGCGTGGTGGCGTGCAGCGACTCCAGCGGCAGCGTCTACGACCGGAACGGGCTCGACCTCGACCTGATCAAGGACCTCAAGGAGGTCAGGCGCAGGCGCATCGCCGACTACGTCGAACACAGACCGTCGGCCGAGTACCGCGACGGCGCCACGGTGTGGCAGGTCCCGTGCGAAGCCGCGTTCCCCAGCGCCACCCAGAACGAGCTGAACGGGGCCGACGCGCAGCGCCTCATCGCCAACGGGCTCGTGGCGGTAGCCGAGGGCGCCAACATGCCATGCACCCCCGAGGCGGTGCGGACCTTCCAGGAGGCCGGTATCGCGTTCGGGCCGGGCAAGGCGGCCAACGCGGGCGGCGTCGCCACCAGCGCGCTGGAGATGCAGCAGAACGCCAGCCGCGACCGCTGGAGCTTCGCCAAGACCGACGAGCGGCTCCAGGACATCATGAAGAACATCCACCGCCGCTGCCGTGAGGCAGGTGCCGAGATGGGGACGCCCGACGACTACGTGCTGGGCGCGAACATCGCCGGGTTCAAGAAGGTGGCGCGCGCCACGCGCGCCCTAGGGGTGGTGTGAGCCCGACCCCGTAGCCCCGAGGTCGCCGAACCTCTGAGCGAAGTCGAGGTCGAAGTGGAACGCGCTGGCCGCGTCGAGCTGGTACTCGTCGCGGACGGGTGAGTAGGTCGCGACCTCGATCCGGTCGGGCAGCGCGTCGCCCCCGCCCGGTCGGAACTCGATGAGCCGCATCCAGCCGTCGCCGCCGTTGGGGTAGTCCTGGAAGTTCGAGAGCATCTCGTAGACCTCCGAGCCTGCGTCGTTGAGGCTCACCTGGTGGTACTCGCCGTCGCTCGAACCTTTGCCGCGGTGGTAGTGGCCGTTGAGCACCATGAACACGTTGTCGTACGGCGCTACCACGGCTTCGAAGATGGCCTGGCCGGTGCTGCCAGGGTAGCTCGTGCGGCCCGCCTCGTCGACGACGTAACCCTCGAGGTGACTGCGCGACCAGGTCCTGCCCTCGTAGCCCGGTAGGTCCCACACGTAGGCGTGGGTGGTGATGATCGTGGGCAGCTCGGCGTGCTGTTCGATGACGGCCCGTGCCCAGCCGAGCGGGGTCGACGGGTCGTCGGCTGGCCCACGCGCCTCCCACTCCAGGGTCACGTGGAGGAACGTCCGACCTCCCGACTCGAAGAACTGGTAGTGACTCAGCCCGTCGGGTCCCGAGCCGCCGTACCAGTCGTACGCGTCGTAGCGCTGCGGTCCGAAGTAGTGGCGGTAGTAGGCCGTCGAACTGCCCATGTCCTCCTCGACCTCGTAGTCATGGTCGCCGAGGGCGATCCCGTACGGCACCGAGCCGTCGAGCGCGCCCAGTTGCTCGTGGGCCCGCTGCCATTCGAGGGGGTCGTGGCCTCGGTCCACGATGTCGCCGACGTGGGTCACGAACGCGATGTCGCGCTCAGCCACGTTGTCGACGATCCACGCCGTCATGGTGGCCACCATGTCGTTGTTCGCCGTCTTCACGCCTAGCATGTTCTGCGTGTCGGGCAGCACGACGACGGTGAACGCGTCGTCCAGCCACGGCTCAGGGACGGTCGGGTCGGGGTCGTCGCCTGGCTCCTCGGGAGGAGGGTCGTCGACAGGCGGTTCGGGATCGGGTTCCTCGTCGGGTGGCTCGTCGCCTGGCGGCTCGGCCGGA
>Ga0123333_10005666_pt1 | contig 11170 bp, 10 predicted proteins | sample BioC12SIPDNA_3_FD_89957 | JGI IMG/M metagenome (GOLD analysis project Ga0123333, IMG submission 89957) | Anaerobic biogas reactor microbial communites from Washington, USA - Biogas_R2_B C12 SIP DNA | ecosystem: Engineered > Bioreactor > Anaerobic > Unclassified | place: Washington, USA...
CCGGATGTCGTTGCGCACCGCGACCTGCCTCCTCACGAGGTCAAAGGACCTTGACACGTCAAAGGTACTTGACACGCTGGTTCAGTGTCAAGTCACCTTGTCATGGACCACAATGCCGCGCCCGTTGCAGTGCACGCACGCGCTGCGTTCCGCCTGCTGGTGACCTGGCGATCCGGAGCGCTCCCTGCCTCCACAGGCAGCGGATCGTCCTCGTCCTGTCAGGGCGTGCGCAGGACCCGGACGGGGTCGCGTGTGGCGGCATACAGGGCGGGCAGGACGGCGCTGGCAACGGCTGCGAGGACGGCCAGGATCGCGGTGCCGGTGGTGAACTGCCAGGGCGGGATCGCCGCGAACCGGTCGGCGGCCCAGAGCCCGGCGCCCACGCCGATCCCCGCCCCGAGGAGCGCGGGCAGCAGGGTGCGGGCGATGACCATCGCCACGATGGCCCCGCGGGTGGCGCCCAGGGCACGGCGGCGGCCCAGGTCCTTGCGGCGCACCAGGACGTCGGCGAGCACGACGATCGCCACCAGGAGGGCGCCGGCCCCGAGGACCCCGAGGAGCAGGGTGCGGCCGAAGGTGCCGAGATCGGCGGCGACCTCGGCCTGCAGCTCGGCCAGGGCCACCGGGGACTGGATGGAGATGGAGTCGAACTCCGGCGGGGCGACCAGCCCGATGACGGCGGACTGCGCCGCGGAGGCGACGGAAGAGTCGGTCACCACGACATACAGCGAGTCGGAGATGGCGTCGGGGGCGGCGGCGACGACCAGGCCCGCGGCATACTGCCCGAACGGCTCGCGCGGCTCGAAGGCGCCCACCACGGAGAAGTCGCCGACCTGCGTGGTGGAGGCCAGCTGGACCGCGCCGACCGGGTCGTCCAGGCCGAGGGTCTGCTGCGCCTGGGCGGAGACCAGGGCCTCGCCCGGGCCCGGCCAGCGACCCGCGGTGAGGGTGAGCACTTCGGACAGGTCGCCGTCGACGGTCCAGGCAGGCACCCGGGTGCCGCCGGCGCCGATCACCTTGTTGACCACGTCGACCGGGATCTGCACGCCGACGGCGCGCTCGGTGACGGACAGGGCGCGCGTCTGCTGCACCACGGCGGGGCCGATGAGCTCCCCGTTGCGCGTGTCGGTGACCACGAGCAGGCGGGACCCGGCAGCGTCCAGACGGTCGGCGACCTGCTGCTCGGCGGCGGCGGTGCGCCCCACGGTGGCGAGCGTCGTCGCGCACATGATCGCCACCAGCAGGGCGACCAGGGCGGTCGGCACCTTGTTGGCCCATGCCGTGGACAGGCCCTCGCGCAGCAGGGAGGCGAACCTCATGGGCACCACCCCTGGACGACGGACCGGCCACCGGTGCGCCTCATAGGGCGAGCACCTCGTCGGCGTGCTCCAGCACGAACGGGTCGTGGGTGGCGATGATGACCGTCCGCCCCTTCGCCTCGCCGTCGCGGCCGTGGTCGGTAGCGCGGGTCAGCGCGGCCAGGACCCCCTCGGCGTTGCCACGGTCCAGGTTGCCGGTGGGCTCGTCGGCCAGCACCACGGCGGGGTCGGTGACCAGTGCCCGGCAAACCGCCACGCGCTGGGCCTGTCCGCCGGAGATCTCCCCAGGCTTGTGGTCCGCGCGTGCGGCCACGCCCATCTCCTCCAGCAGCTCCCTCCCCCGGCGACGGGCGCGGCGGGCCGACCACCCGGCATACAGCGCGGGCTCGATGACCGAGTCCAGCACCACCCGGGACGGGTCGAGGGCGGCGTCCTGGAAGACGAAGCCGATGCGGGCGGCGCGCACCCTCGAGCGGGAGGTGTCGCTGGCGTGGCTGACCCGGTCGTGATCGAGGATCACCTCGCCGCGCGACGGGGTGAGCATCAGCCCGAGGACGTAGAGCAGCGTCGACTTGCCGCGCCCCGACGGGCCGGTGACCGCCGTGACCTTGCCGGGGGTGAACTCGTGGGTCAGCCCGTCGAACAGCTCCTCCCCGTGGCGGGTGTAGGAGAAGGACAGGTCCCGCACCGAGAGCACGTCAGCCCTCCGTCGCGGGGGCCTCGTCGCCGGAGCCGCCTTCCGGTTCCGACTCCGGGCCCGGTGCGGGCTGCGCGGGTGCGGGTGAGCCCGGCGCTCCTGCGAGGGCCTGGACCCGGGTGCCGACCTCGATGCCCTCGACGATGGCGACCCCGCCGCCGGAGCCGGCCACCGTCACGTCGGTCTCGCCCTGCTCTGTGATCACGTATGCCGTGCCGTCAGCCCGGGTGTGCACCGCCGCGGCGGGCACCGCGGTGCCCTCGATCCGGGGCACGATGACGATCTCGGAGCGCAGCGTCACCTGGGCGTCGCCGGGCAGGGTGTCGCAGGCCTCGCCGCAGACCGGGCCGCCGTCCGGGGCGGTCAGGGTGAACTCGGTGTTGCCGAACTCGTCCTGCTCGCTGCTGGCGATCACCCCCTGCCAGGTCTGGTCCTGCCAGGTGATGTCGACCGTCGCCTCGGCCGGGATCATCCGGGCCTGGTCCTGCGTGACGACCAGCACGAACTGCTGCTCTCCGGTCGGTGCCAGCACCGACTCCTCGCCCCCGCCCAGGGTGGCACCGCGCACGATCGACTCCCCCAGCTGCACCACCGTGGGCAGCCGGTCGACCGCCACCAGCTCACCGAGCGGCACAACGCCGGTCTGTCGCTGCCCGAGCTCCTTCTGCCAGGCCTTCACGGCGCGCTCGGTGCGCCACCCGAACTCCCCGTCGGCACTTCCGGCCAGGTGGCCCAGGTCGATGAGCGCCTGCTGCAGCTGGGCGACGTCGTCGCCCTCAAGGTTGCGGGCCAGGTCGCGGTAGAACGGGACCTCGCCCTGCACCACCCGCACCGGGGTGCCCGCCACGACGTAGATCCTGTCGCCCTGACCGACCTCACCCGGGGAGGTGCTCAGCACCACACCCGGCAGCACGTTCGAGGCGACGGTGCGCGCGGGCTGCCGCAGCGTCGTGGACAGCGGGAGGGAGCGCCCGACGCTGGAGGTCGTGGCCTGCGCCCACACGACGTCGGGGGTCGTCGCCGCGGACTCCGGCGTCTGCGGCTCGAGGGTGGCGCGCGCCGCCCACCAACCGGCCCCGGCCGCCACGGCCAGGGCCACCAGGCAGGCCAGCGCGACCAGCAAGCCCCGTCCCCTACGGACACCCATGCGGCAACCCATCCCTCACCTGTGAGAACGACCCGAGGCCCATTGCTAGCACATGCTGCCGCAGCGCACCCGCCGCACGTCGAGTTGTGATCCGATCGTGACCGGCTGGCGCCAGGCCCGCGGCCTCACCCGGCGAGGAAGTCGCGCACGGTCCGTTCCCACCGCTCGGGGTCGGTGTTCCATTCCCGGCAGTGCATCGGCCCGTCCCACAGGTCGAGGGTGATGAGGTCCGGTCGCTTCTCGGCCAGCTCCTCGGAGGGCCCGTAGGGCACGGTCTCGTCGGTGCGGGAGTGGATGAGGAGCATCGGGTGGTGCAGCTCCTCCGCCCGGGCGACCCAGTTGGTGACGGTGATGTCGAGCGGCTCGGCCACGCCCACCAGGTGCCGGGTGGCCTTGCGGCCCATGAGCAGCTTGCCGAGCATGCTGGCCGTCCGGGGGATCTTGTTGAGGTCGGCGTTGTGGGTGAGCACCACCCCCCAGTCGATCACCGGGCAGTCCAGGACCACCTTGTCCACGAACCGGGAGTAGTCCGAGCGGTCCAGGGTCTGCAGCACGATGGCGCCCCCCATGGACCACCCCAGCAGGGTGACGGTCTGCGCGCCCTGCTCCACGGCATACGCGATGGCGGCCTCGACATCCCGCCACTCGGACAGACCGAGGTTGTAGCGGCCGTCGACGCTGGGCGGGGCCCCGAGGTCGTTGCGATACATCGGCACGAGGGAGGTGAAGCCCAGCCCGTGCAGGACCGGCAGACCGCGGAGGGTCTCCTCCCGCTTCGCCGACCGGCCGTGCACCAGGACGGCCCACTGCCCGGGCCGGTCCTCCGGTGAGGCCGGCGGCACCCTCCACGCAGGGAGGTCCCCGATGTCGGAGGGCACCAGCACGTCCTCGAAGTCCAGGCCGACCGCCGACTTCGGGTCGCCGCAGTAGTAGTAGCTGTTCCAGCGCGCCGGCCCCGGGTCCAGGTTGCCCTCGTCGACGTCGATCAGCTCACGGACCACGGTGCGGTCGTTGGCTCGGCGCGCCGTGAGGTCGCTGGAGATCACCTCCCCGACCCGGGCGTGCCCGGCGCCGCGCTCCAGCCACAGCCCGTAGCGGCCGGGCGAAAGGGTGTGGGGGGCGGCGACCATCGTGATCGTGTCGTCCCCGGTATCGGGGTCGTCGACCGCGACGATCCAGGTGTCGTCCTTCTTCTCGTGCTCGGGGGTGACCACCCGCCGCACGAAGTAGGTCGCGACGCCCAGCGAGGCCAGGGCGGCCGAGACGGCGGTCCCGACCCCGCCCGCGGCCAGGATCGTGCCGACCTTGGGCTTCAGTCGAACGTCAGCCACCGAGCACCTCCGAGAGGTCGAAGGAGACCGGCTGGTCCAGCTGGGCGTAGGTGCACGACTCCGGCTCGCGGTCCGGCCGCCAGCGGACGAACTGGGCTGTATGACGGAAGCGCGGGCCCTCCATGTAGTCGTACCTGACCTCGACGACCCGTTCGGGCCGCAGCGGGACGAAGGACAGGTCCTTGCCGGCGTTCCACCGACTGGTCTCGTTCTTGCGGGGGGTGCCCTCGAAGGTGGCCGCCCAGTTCCACGGGTGGCCCTCGATGTCGGTGACGAGGGGCTGCATCTCCTCCAGGAGCTCGCGGCGGCGGGCCATCGGGAAGCTGCCGATCACCCCGACCGAGGCCAGCGTCCCGTCGTCGGTGTAGAGCCCGAGCAGGAGCGAGCCCAGCGCGTCCGGCCCCGACTTGTGCACCCGGTAGCCGGCCACGACGCAGTCGGCGGTGCGCTCGTGCTTGATCTTGCTCTGGACCCGCTTGTCGGGCTGGTAGACGCCGGCCGGGTCCTTGGCGATCAGACCGTCCAGGCCGGCTCCTTCGAACTGCTCGAACCACTCCTGCGCCTCGGTGGTATCCCGAGTGAGACGCGTGAGGTGGATCGGGGGCTCCGCCTGCGCGAGCGCCCCCTCCAGTGCGACGCGACGCTCCTCCAGTGGCCGATCCATGAGATTTTCATCGTCCAGGGCCAGGACGTCGAAGGCGACGAAGCTGGCCGGGGTCTCCACGGCGAGCTTGCGCACCCGCGAGTCCGCCGGGTGGATCCGTTGCTGCAGCGCCTCGAAGTCCAGGCGCCTGCCGTCCGGCTCGACGCAGATGATCTCCCCGTCGATCACGGCCCTTTCCGGGAAGTTGGCCAGCACCGCCTCGACGAGCTCGGGGAAGTACCTGGTCATTGGCTTCTCGTTGCGCGAGCCGATCTCGACCTCGTCGCCGTCCCGGAAGATGATCGACCGGAAGCCGTCCCACTTGGGCTCGTAGAACTGCCCCTCGGGGATCCCCTTGACCGGCTTGGCGAGCATCGGTTTCACCGGCGGCATCACGGGCAGGTCCATGGCGCCAGTCTGCCCGATCCGGCGCCCAGGATCGCGGACATTCCCACCGAGCCCGCCAACGCCCACCGCGCGGGACACCTCGTGGGGAAACCTGGGGTCGTCACAGCGCACCCGGTTGACCCACCAGCCGTGGCGGCTGCCGCGGGCAGCCACCGGGACTTCTCGTGGGGAAACCTGGGGTCCCCAGAGCGCACCCGCTTGACCCACGAGCGCGACGCCACTGGATGAGGAGCGCATGACAAGGCCCCGGGGGGTTTCGCTGGCTTGCGCCGCTACGCCGTGGGTCCCGGGGCTCTCTGTCTGTGGTCGAGTCTACTGTCAGTGGTCGAGTCTGGAGGTCCGCCGCCGCAGGAGTCGGACTACTTCTCGATGCGGTTGCCGTGCTCGTCCCAGTGCTCGGCGACCTTCTTGCTCGGCTGCACCCGAGGGGGCTCCCCCGGCATCTTCGGATGGTCGGGTGGGAAGTTCAGCTCGCCGAGGCCGCGCTCCAGGTCCGCCTCCCACAGCGCGTAGGCACCGTCGATCGAGCCCGCCTCGTCGTGCAGGTGCTCCCAGGCGTCGCCGTGCTCGGCCAGCCACTCGGGCACGGTCCGCACGGTCAGCTCGTCGGGCCCGATCTCGCCCAGCTGCTCCCAGGTCATCGGCACCGACACCGGGCCACCGGGCAGGACCCGCGGCGACCACGCCGCCGCCAGTGTCCGGTCCCGCGTCGCCTGGTTGAAGTCGACGAAGATCCGTTGCCCGCGCTCCTCCTTCCACCAGGCGGTCGTGACCAGGTCCGGCATCCGGCGCTCGAGCTCCCGGGCGATCCCGATCACCGCGTGCCGCACCTCGAGGAACTCCAGCCGCGGCTCGATTGCGGCGAAGACGTGCACGCCACGGCTGCCCGTCGTCTTGACGAACGGCGTCAGCCCCACCTCGGTCATCACCTCACGCAGCCCGCGCGCCACCTCGACGATCTCCCCGAACCCCAGCCCCGGCTGCGGGTCCAAGTCGATGCGGATCTCGTCCGGGTGGTCGTTGTCGGCGCTGCGCACCGGCCACGGGTGGAAGGTCACCGTGCCCATCTGCGCGGCCCAGACCGCAGCGGCGAGCTCGTCGACCACCAGCTGCGGGTGACTGCGCCCGGACGGGTAGGTCACCATCGTGGTCCGCACCCACTCCGGCACCCCCTTGGGCGGGTTCTTGGAGTAGAAGACCTCCCCCTCGATCCCGTCCCGCACCCGCTGCAGGGTCACCGGCCGGTCCCGCAGCGCCCGCAGCAGCGGGTCACCCACGGCCATCAGGTATGCCGCGAGGTCGGCCTTGGTGATCGCCTCACCCTGGTCCGTGGCCGGCCACACCACCTTGTCCGGGCTGCTCAGCCGCACCTCGCGGTCGCCGTCGGGGCCGGGCACGGTCAGCATCTGGGCGGTCGCCATGACCCCAACGCTAGTTGGCCGGCGCTGCCCACGCAGTGCTATTCCCGCAGGTGCGGCTCCAGGTGCCCCGGCCCCCCTCCACCGCGCACCGCACCCCACGACATACGGCCGGGTGGTGCCGGGGAACCGATCAGGGGTGGGTACCCTCCAACACCGGACCGAACTACCTGCCGTCGGGAGGCATGATGGACGTGAACCTCTTCTCGTGGATGCTCATCGGCGTCCCCGCGTTCATCGCGCTGGTCTGGTTGCTCATCATCGGGGTCATCGCCTGGCGCATCTGGAAGGCCTGGGAGCAGCGGCGCACCAACCAGTCGGAGCCGGTGCTGAGCTTCCCCGCGCGGGTGATCGGCAAGCGGGACAGCGTGAGCGGCGGCGGCAACAGCTCGGCCCGCACCACCTACTTCGTGACCTTCGAGCGGCTGGACCTGCAACGGCTGGAGCTGGAGGTCGAGGGGCAGGAGTTCGGGATGCTCGCGGTCGGCGACTACGGCCGGCTGACCCATCAGGGAACGTGGTACCAGGGGTTCGTCCGAGAGGCGCCCCCGCCGCCCCCGGTCGCCTGAGGGGTCGACTCGGAGGAAGCGCCGGACCGGCGTAGTGTGGGTGAACTATGAGCGAGAACCAGACCTACGCCGTCACCAAGACCGACCAGGAGTGGCGCGAGCAGCTGACCCCGGAGGAGTATGCCGTGCTCCGCCAGGCTGGGACGGAGCGTCCGTTCGTCGGGGAGTTCACCGACACCACCACCGAGGGCGTCTACTCCTGCCGCGCCTGCGGTGCCGAGCTGTTCCGGAGCGAGACCAAGTTCGAGAGCCACTGCGGGTGGCCGTCGTTCTACGCCCCGCTCGCGGAGGACCGCGTGGAGTACCTCGAGGACAAGTCCCTCGGCCGCACCCGCACCGAGGTCCGCTGCGCGAACTGCGGGTCGCACCTGGGGCACGTCTTCGAGGGCGAGGGCTATGACACCCCGACCGACCAGCGCTACTGCATGAACTCCATCGCGATGACGCTCACGCCGGCCGCGACCAAGCCCGTCGCCGCGGCGGATCTGGGCGCGAAGAAGTCCACCAGCGTGGGCGGCAACTTCTGAGGGGTTCGCTCCCCCCGGATTCACGAGCGTCTCCGAGCGGGGAAACGCTCTGCGAGCTGGTTATAACCGTCTCCTAGAGACCGAACCCGCTCCCAGATGCGGTGGACCGCGTTAAGGCAGGGACGCGACGAGCTGGGCGACGTCGACGCGGGGGCCGGTGAAGAAGGGGATCTCCTCGCGCACGTGCTTGCGCGCGTCGACGGCACGCAGCTCGCGCATCAGGTCCACGATCCGGTGCAGCTCGTCGGCCTCGAAGGCCAGGAGCCACTCGTAGTCGCCGAGCGCGAAACTGGCGATCGTGTTGGCGCGCACGTCCTTGTAGTCGCGGGCGGCCATGCCGTGCTCCCGCAGCATCCGGCTGCGCTCCTCCTGGGGCAGGACGTACCAGTCGTAGGACCGCACGAACGGGTACACGCAGATGTAGGCCCCGGGCTCCTCCCCCGCCAGGAAGGCCGGGATGTGCCCCCGGTTGAACTCGGCGGGGCGGTGCAGCCCGACGTTGCTCCACACCGGCTCCAACTGCTGCCCGAGCTCGGTGCGGCGCAGCTGCTGGTAGGCCGACTGCAGCAGCTCGACCGACTCGGCGTGCCACCAGACGAGGAAGTCCGCGTCGGCGCGCAGGCCGGACACGTCATACAGCCCGCGGACGACCACGCCCGCCTCCCGGACGCCCGACAGGACCTCCTCCAGCTCCTCCACCAGGTCGTCCCGGTCGTCCCCGATCGGCCCGACGGTGCGGAAGACCGAGTACATGACATAGCGGATCTCGCTGTTGATCCGCTCGGTGTCCAGGCCGGCTTGCGGGTCGTCGGTGGCGGGCTGGTGGCTGGCGGGGGCCTGCGGGTGCTCGGTCATGCCCCCATTGTCCTCACGCGGCCAACGGCACGGACGACCGGGTCGGAGCGCGTCAGTGGCCGAGGAGCTCTCGTGCCGCCTGCCGGCCGGTCGCGATGCAGGCGGGGATGCCGACGCCCTCGTAGGTGGCTCCGGCGACGGCCAGCCCGGGGCAGGTGGCCACGCTCTCCCGGACGGTCGCGACCAGGTCGAGGTGCCCCACGGCATACTGCGGCAGTCCTCCGCCCCACCGCTGCACGTGCCGGGCGACCGGACGCGGGAGCACCGCGTCGAGGGCCAGGGCGAGATCGGCGTGGGCGCGGTCCAGGAGCACCGCGTCGGGGTGCTGCAGGGTGCTCGCCTCGCGGTGGCGCCCGACCGAGGCGCGGAGCAGCACCAGATCGGCCCCTCCTGGTCCGGCACCCTCTCCTGCTGCCCTGACCCAGTCCCACTTGACGGCGCTGAACGTCGCGGCCTTGATGAACCGGCCGTCCCGCGGTGGCACGAGGAAGCCGGAGCCGGTCAGCTCCGGCAGGGCCCCAGCATCGAAGGCGAAGGTCAGCACCGCCATCGAGGCCGTCTCGACCGTGCCGAGCGCCGCGGAGGCCTCGGGCGCCACGTCGCGGAGCAGGCGCGCCGTCGGGACCGCGGGCAGCGCCAGGACGACACGGTCCGCCTCGTGCACCTCCGGGGCCGGAACCGGGCCGCTGACCACCCGCCACCCGGTCTGCGCGCGGTGCAGCTCGCGGACGATCGTGCCGCTCCGGACCGTGACCCCCCGCTCGGTCAGCCGCTCCACCAGGGTCGCCGGCAGCTGGTTGAGGCCACCGTCGATGCCGGCGAAGACGGGCGGTCGGGCCACGGTGGCGTCCGCAGGGGGCGCCGGCACCGCGCGGGCCGCGGTCTCCACCAGCGACGTCCCCGCCCGGGCCGCGGCGAGCAGGGCGGGTGCGGCCGCGGCGGCGGAGATCTCGCGGGCGTGCCCGGCATACACCCCGCCCAGGAGCGGCTCGACGAGGCGGTCGGTGACCGCGTCGCCCAGGCGGGCGGCGACGAGCTCTCCCAGCGCGATGTCGGCGGCAGCGAGGGGCTCGGGGACCTCCTGGCGGATCCGGTCGACCTCCTCGGGCGTCAGGAGGGTCCCCAGGTCGTCCGGGTCTGCGGGCACGCCGACCACGGTCCGACGCGGGATCGGGTGCAGGGCGCCCCGACTCCAGATGGCGGCCGAGGCACCGGTGGGGTGGACCATCCGGTCGCTGAGGCCGACCTGCTCGATCAGGTCGACGGCCTCGGGACGACGCGCGAGCACCGACTCGGCGCCGACGTCCACGGTGACCCCGCCGACCGTCTCGCCGCGCAGCTTCCCACCGGGGCGGTCGGCCGCGTCCAGCACCGTCACGTCGCTGCCCGGGACGTGCTGCACGAGCTCCCACGCCGCTGCCAGACCGCTGATGCCGCCGCCGATCACGAGATATCGCACGAGTGTTACCCAATCACGTCCGAAGAGTGACCCGATCGTGACCCCCGCGCCGGAACGAGTCGGCAGGATCAGGGGTCACAGCTCCGTGCAGGCGAGCCGCCGGCGCACCACCTGTCCGTCCGTGTCGAAGGAGTCCCAGGATGTCCCTCCCCACCCGCTCCAGAGGTCGGCTGGCCGCCGTGACCGGCGTGCTCGTCCTGACCCTTGCCCTGGTCTCCGGATGCTCGACCGGCTCCGACGAGGGATCGGCAGACCTGGCCGTCGAGCCCGCCTCCGACATGGCCGGTTCTGACAGTGACGTCGCGGACGGTGGCAGCGAGGAGGGCGCAGCCGGGATCGCCGAGGACGGCGAGGCGGCGGAGCAGGTCGCTCAGGCCCTGCCCGAGGGCCGGATGATCGCCCGCGACGCCAGCCTGACCCTCGCGGTCGACGACGTCGGCCCCGCCGCGGCTCAGGTGCGCGCCGCAGCGGTCGCGGCGGACGGCTGGGTGGTCAGCGAGGAGGTCGAGCCGGACGCCGGCCCGGAGACCTACAACGGCTACGCGGTGCTCGTCGTCTCGGTCCCCAGCACCTCGCTGGACGCCACGCTCGCCCAGCTCGGCCCGGTGGGGCGGGTGACCGGGAGCACGATGAGCAGCAAGGACGTCACCGCGCAGTACACCGACACCACAGCCCGGATCGAGACCCTCGAGGCGAGCATCACCCGCCTGCGGGGTCTGATGGACGACGCGACCGGCATCGACGACATCGTCGCCCTCGAGCGGGAGCTGGCCCAGCGGGAAGCGGACCTGGACGCG
>Ga0123333_10005667_pt1 | contig 11170 bp, 10 predicted proteins | sample BioC12SIPDNA_3_FD_89957 | JGI IMG/M metagenome (GOLD analysis project Ga0123333, IMG submission 89957) | Anaerobic biogas reactor microbial communites from Washington, USA - Biogas_R2_B C12 SIP DNA | ecosystem: Engineered > Bioreactor > Anaerobic > Unclassified | place: Washington, USA...
ATCTCCGAACTCCTCCAGGAGTATCCTCTCCTCGAGGGGCACTCGGACAAGAAGGAAGGTGGCTATGGCGGCCAGGGGGAGCATCCCGACCAGATAGTTATGAAGGACCAGCGGCGAAGAGATGGCCCATAGCATCATCGCCAGGTACATGGGATGCCTGATGCGGGAGTAGATTCCAGTGGTGACCAGCCGCCTCTTTCTCCTTGTTCCCGGGGAGATGGTAAAGTTTTCGCCCAGGTCCACGTGGGCCTTCGCCCTGATGAGGAAAGCGGTGACGAGGCCGGCGAGGCCCAGTATAGCCAAGAATGGCGGTGTATTATAGTTCAGCCCATCGTACACGCTGGTCACTGCGTACGTGAACGGAAGAATGATGAACGCTAGATTGACGATGAGGAACAGGAGATACTCTGTCCTTGTGCCCTTCACGACGCTGTGGTCCTTCCTCACTCCGCGAAAGAGAATGCTGATGAAGAAGAAAAAGAACATCAGCGCGAGATAAGCCCAGACGAGGGGTGATGAGCTGAGGGACAGGAGGGTGGCCATTGTGAGGCATCCTAGGGACCGCATCGTTATTGAAGGGCATGTTACCATGAAGAACGGATGCCTAACCGCATCGACCTGTTTGGGCGGGAGCTCAGCATGGACGTATGTAGGATGGGGGCAATGAGAGATCGATCGCGAATGAGACTAGCTGCGCATCCATATATTGCGGATGAACTCCTCATCGCCAGAACCGCTTGTGATGCTTGCGCTATATTCGGTCTGAAGGATGGTGCCGTCCTCCTGACGTATGGCCGCTGTGCGACGCCCAGGCATCTCCAGATGGCCCACTGGGTCTATCGTCCTTATCCACTTGACGGTGTTCTCCAGCCACTGCGCGCGATACCACTTGGGCTGATTGGCGAACCAGCTGATCTCATCGAAGCCCCACCAGCTGATCTCCTCCCCGTAGGACGGCCTGTCAAGAAGGCGGGGAGCGTATCCGTTCCAATTGTCCAGTTCGACCAGGTAAGGCAGCCTCGCACAATCCCAGCCGCTCGGCGAGGTGCCACCCAGGCTATGGGTGAAGATGGAGTCCCTGTGGTTCAGGTATAGGTAGTTCTTACCAAGCCCCACCCCTGGCACGATCTCCTGAGGAGCTTCTTCGGAAGCAACGTGGGGGAACGAGCCATTCGGAGCGCGTCCACGCACAGGATGTGCATGGAAATCGAACATAAGCTTCCCATGGGTATCGATGATCCCGAAGGTGTGGGCGTTTATCAGCACATGGTTGCGGCGTGAGCGCTCCGCGGCATGGCCGCGTATCTTGTCCACCACCTCTGTCCAGTATTCCCACGTCCCATCGCGTGTTCCGGTCAGATGCACCTGCCCCAGATGCAGTCCCTCATATCCCGCATCGATGTGCTCGCAAGCCAGGTAGTAGAAGAACATCCGGGTCTCCACGCGCCTGATGTCTGGAACGCTGAGGCCGCGGCCGAAGTGATCGCGAAACGGTCCCCACCATGGGGACATGCTCTTGTACGAGAAGTGCCGCTCCTCCAGCGGCATATCGAACGCCTCCAGCACCCAAGTGGGTATCCTGATGTCGTTCACCGCCGGGCTGACGTGCTCGAATATACAGGCCTCGCATATCAGGTTGTCGTCCGACCGGTGCAGCCTGTCGATGGCAGCTTTCTGCTGTCCGATGGACTCGACGTAGGCCCTCGTTGGGTCCCAAGCTCCTCCGGAGCGGGCTATATACTTGGCTCCCGTGTTGAGTATCATGCGCAGGTCATCGTCCAGGGTGAGAGCTTTGGCCGTGCAGTCGGAGATCACCATGGCACGGGACAGGTAGCCGCAGAGCACCTGCCTGGATATCCTGCCTTGAAAGGTGAGGTCCAAGCCCACTTTGAGGGGTTGTGACGGATCTGCCATGGATGGTTAGGAAGGTGCTTCTCGCTCAAAAATGATAGTTGTGCTAAGCAGCCTTTTGACCTCGGGACCGTCTGTATCCTTGCCTTGGTCTCCATTGGACCTTCCGATGGGGTTCCATCTGAGCCATGCCCTGTGACGTAAAGTCCTCAGGTCCATGAGAGGGAAAGTATTTTTGTCCGTCCCCCATGCTGGTGAATCATGCTCTCCGAAGGCGATTTGATCTATCTCCTGGATGACAAGGACCGGCGATTCTGGCTTCAGCTCCAGAGAGACATGATGAAGGTGCAGGGCCTGGGTGTCGTCGACGGAACCAAGATCGTCGGAAAGAGCGACGGTTCTCTGGTCAGGCTAGCGGGAAGGGACTTCCATGCCTTCAAGGCAACTGTGGTACAGCTCATGGAATCGCTGGACAGGGGTCCGCAGATCATCACCCCCAAGGATGCGGCCACGGTGGTGTTCCGTCTGGGCCTGAAGGCAGGAGATGTGGTCCTGGAGGCGGGGGTGGGCTCGGGGGCCTTGACGATCGCCCTGCTGAACTCGGTCATGCCATCGGGCAAGGTCATCTCCGTCGAGGTCAGGGAGGAGTTCGCGCACCGCGCCAAGAGGAACATCGAACGGGCCGGGCTAGCCCCTTATTGGGATCTGCGGATCGGGGACGTGAAGAACGTGGACCTAGGCACTATGGTGGACGCAGTAGCGCTGGACATGCCCGACCCGTGGCAGGCGCTGGACAACATCGACCGCGTCCTCCGTCCCGGAGGAACCTTCTCCGCCTTCGTCCCCAACACCAACCAGGTGGAGGGCGTGATCACGGGGCTCAGGGAACATGGGTACCTGGAGGTGGACGCCGTGGAGAACATCCAGCGACGCATCGAGGTCCATCCCGGAGGAGTGCGTCCCGCATATGAGAATCTCGGCCACACCGGATACCTGGTGTTCGCGCGAAAGGCCGCCCATGACCAGCAGCATTTATCAATGGCACGGTGATTAGCAGACATGCAGCCGGAGTTCGCGATCTCGGCCTTTTTAACCGTGTTCGCCATCGTCAACCCCCTGGGGAACATCCCCTTCTTCTTCGCCGTCACCGAGGGGTTCACACCGGCGCAGAAGCAGCGCGTGGCCGCCAAGACCTGCATCGTTGTCCTGGCAGTGCTGTTCACCTTCGCGGTCTTCGGCCAATGGATATTCTCGCTGTATGGCATCACCATCCCCTCGTTCAAGATCGCCGGCGGCGTCCTGCTGTTCTCCATCGCCTTCTCCATGTTGCAGGGTCAGAAGTCCAAGACCAAGATAACCCAGGAGGAACATGATGAGGCGCTCCAGCAGGAGTCTGTGGGCATCGTGCCCCTGGGCATACCGATGTTCGCCGGCCCCGGCGCCATCACCACGGTGATGATCCTGGTCTCCGACTCCTCGACCTACCCGGACTCCTACCTCTACCTCCTGGCCATCGGCCTGGCCATCATCCTCACGGTGGTGATATCCTACGTGGTCCTGAAGGAGTCCGGCAGGATCTTCAACCTCATGGGCAAGTCCGGGGCCATGGCCTTCTCCCGCATAATGGGTCTTCTGTTGGCGGCGGTGGCGGTGAACTTCATCCTGTCCGGCCTCGCCCAGGCCATACCTATCTACGGCCTGGCTCTGTGATCGGAAAGGATATTCAGGCACAAACCTGGAAATAAAATGACTTTGGTCCCTTGACCATGGGACCTTCCAACTCTTCCCGCACAATTTCCATGGTCATCGCCGCCGCGGTCTTCCTCTCTGGTATGGGCGCAGTGCTGGCGATCAACGCCGAGAGGCCCGATCTCACGGCGGAGCAGCTTTTCGACAATGGGATGGTCGAGTTCCAGGCCTCCAACTACGGTGCGGCCTCGGAACTGTTCGAACGCTCGTACCGGGGCCACATGAGCTCCGGAGAGAACGATGAAGCGATGGAAGCGCAGAACATGAAGTTCCGCTGCGACCGGGTCCTGCTCGAGTACGGCCTGACCAGAGAGCAGGCGGAGGACGTGCTCGCTGATACTTTCACCTGGGTACCGGAGGGTCAACGCAGTTCATGGCTCGACGGTCCGAACGTCGAGAAGATCACATCTGACGGCGAGGAAAGATACTACAACAATATCGCCGAGAACATCGCCTTCCGCAATCTCTCACTTCTCCACCAGTGGCGTGATCGGGATGACCCGGACATGTTCAAGGCCATGATGGACGATATCCTGGACCTCGATTCCAACCGATCAGGGACCTACTTCAATCCGGGGGGTTACATCGCTGACGGTTCACTGACGCTCCCCCGCTCCGAGCTGCCACCCACTGGCACACTATCAGTATGGCTCCCGGCCCCCATAGGAACGGCCAGCCAGGTCAACGTAACGGTGGTCTCCGTGGAACCGGAGAAGTGGGTCAAGACCATATCCACGGACGGCGACCTGGGGCAGATATACATGGAGGTCCCGCTGGAGAACCTCACCGGAGACCTGGTCATCGATGTGACCTATTCCTACAAGGTGTACCAGAAGCACTTCGATATCGACCCCTCGTCCCTGGGCGATTACAACCGGACCTCTGAGGACTACATCCGGTACACCACCTCCCAGGAGAACATAAGGATCACGCCGGAGATAACCGCCGAAGCCCTGCAGGTCGTGGGGAACGAGACCAACCCCTATCTGCAGGCCAAGCTCCTGTACGACCACGTGATCGGCACCATCACCTACAGCTACACGCCGCACCTAACCATAGACGCGCTCAACATCGGCGAGTCGGAGTACGTCCGCACGCACCGCTTCGGGGACTGCGGGGCCCAGTCGCAGTACTTCTGCGCCCTGCTCCGCTCCCTGGGAGTACCGGCACGCTCCTGCGGCGGCTACCAGTCCTTCGGTGGCGGTACGGGCAGCCACTTCTGGGCCGAGTTCTACCTGCCCGAGTACGGCTGGATACCGGTCGATGTCACTGCCGCCGACACCGTGGACTGGATACCCCCGGGCCAGGCTACCGAGGGGGAGCGGGCCATGTTCAAGGAGTACTTCTTCGGGAACCTCGACCGCATGCGCTACGTGATCCAGAACGATGCCGACATAGCCCTGGATCCCCAGCCCCAGCAGTCGAACCCCATGGACATGGCGTTCCAGAACGCGATCGTGTCATGCTCGTCGTCAGAGCAGGACCTGCCTCTGATGGCGATGATGAGCTGGAACCTCATCATAACCGCGTTGCCTTAGACGACACGGATGGCGCTGGACCGCGGCGCCCGTCCTATTTTTCTTTCCCTCCCCGCATATAGTTAAGTATTGGACCTCAATTCGGAATCGGTGCTGACCATGGTGACGGCCGAGATCAGGATTGAGCTGAAGCATGGGGTTGCGGACCCTGAGGGCGAGAACACCAAGAAGGCCTTGGAACTGCTGGGCTTCAAGGGCATCAAGAGCGTCAAGACGGTCAAGGTCTTCGAGATGGACCTGGACGTGCCCCCTTCCGAGGCTGCCGCTGTATGCGAAGAGATGTCCCGCAAGCTCCTGGCCAACCCTGTGATCCAGACCTTCAAGGTCGAGCTGAAGTGAGGGATAGCATGGCCAGCAAGGAACTGACCAGGAAAAAGGGCGTACCCTTCCCACTGTACGAGGTGGACCTGTTCTCGGCGTCCCCTGATGAGCTGCGGGAGATGTCCAAGGCCATGGGGCTCAACCTCAGCCTGGATGAGCTGGAAACAGTGAAGACGTACTTCAAGGCCCATGGTCGTCTGCCGACCGACGTCGAGCTTCAATCCATCGCCCAGGCGTGGAGCGAGCACTGCTGCTACAAATCCTCCAAGTGCTTCTTGCGCGAGCACATCTTCGGCATCAAGCACCCCGACGTTCTGGCCAAGGGGGACGCGGGAGTCATGGCATTCGACGACGAGCACGCGTACGCGCTCCGGGTGGAGAGCCACAACCATCCCTCGGCCATCGAGCCGTACGGCGGGGCGGCCACGGGCATCGGCGGCATCGTCAGGGACGTGCTGGCCATGGGCGCCCAGCCCATCGCCCTGGTGGACCCGTTGTTCTTCGGCCCCCTGGACCTCACGAGCGTGCCCCAGGGCGTGAAGCTGCCCAAGTATCTCGCCCGGGGGGTGGTGGCGGGGATACGTGACTACGGGAACCGCATCGGCATCCCCACCGTCGCCGGGGGCATGTTCTTCGATCCCTCCTACACTGGCAACTGCCTTGTCAACGTCGGCTGCATCGGATTCCTGCGGAAGGACAAGTTGCTCAACAACGCCGTGAGGGGTGTCGGTGACGTTCTGATCCTGGTCGGCGGCCGCACCGGTCGTGACGGCATACACGGCGTCACCTTCGCCTCCGCCGAGCTGAGCTCTCGCTCCGAGGACGAGTCCCGGGGGGCGGTGCAGCTGGGCGACCCCATAACCAAGGAGCCCACCATCCATGCGTGCCTGGAGGTCAACGAGAAGGGGCTGGTCAGCGGCATCAAGGACCTCGGAGGGGGCGGCCTGTCCTGCGTGGTGGGCGAGATAGCCCTGGCCGGAGGATGCGGGGCCGTGGTGCAGCTGGACAAGGTCCCTCTGAAGGAAGCGGGCCTGGCTCCGTGGGAGATCTGGGTGTCCGAGTCCCAGGAGAGGATGATGCTCGCCTCGCCCAGAGAGAACGTGGAGAGTATCCTGGAGGCATTCGACCTGTGGGACGTACCGGCCACGGTCATCGGCGAGGTCGTCAAGGAGCAGAAGGTGAAGCTCATCTTCCAGGGGGAGGAGGTGTTCGATCTCGACCTGGACTTCCTCACCAAGGGGCCGGAGTACTGCCGCCCGACAGCGGCCTCCAACGGCATCGGAGAGGTGTCGGTGAAGGAGCCGCAGCTCCCGGAGAGCTGGAACTCGGTGATACTTTCCACGCTGGCGGACCCCAACATCGCCTGCAAGGACTGGGCCATCATGCAGTACGACCATGAGGTCCGCGGGTCCACTGTCATTAAGCCCCTCCAAGGCAAGCCCGGCCTGCACGGTCCTGCTGACGCGACGGTGCTCAAGCCCCTTCCGGACTCGTTCCGCGGCCTGGCCATCGCCATCGGGGTCAACCCCTGGTTCACTTCACAAGATCCGTACAACGGGGGGAGGAGCGCGGTGGATGAGGCTTGCCGCAACATCATCGCCGTGGGCGGGCGACCGCACGCGCTGACCGATTGCCTCAACTTCGGCAATCCCGAGAAACCGGAGCGCCTGTTCGAGTTCAAGGAGGCCGTCCGTGGCCTCGGAGAGATGGCCAGGGACCTGGAGCTGGCGGTGCCGTCCGGAAACGTTTCCTTCTACAACGAGACCGCCCAGGGCCCGGCGCTGCCCACGCCCACGGTGCTGGGGGTGGGCATCGTCGAGGACGTCCGGAAGTGCGTCACCACCGACTTCAAGACGGAGAGGAACCCGGTGTACGTCATCGGTGAGACCAGGGACGAGATGGGCGGGTCCGCCCTGTACCGTCGCTACGGCGGCAGCGGGGGCACCGTACCCACGGTGGACTCGGCGGCCTTGAGGTCAAGGATGGACCTGCTGCTGGGCGCCATGTCCAAGGGTCTCGTTCGAAGCTGCCACGACTGCTCCGACGGCGGTCTGGCGATAGCTCTGGCGGAGATGTGCCTGGGCGGAGATCTGGGGTTCGAGGGAGACCTCGGCGCCCTGGGCGATCTGCCAACAGCGGTGAAGCTGTTCTCCGAGTCCAACTCCCGCTTCGTCGTGGAAGTGGAGCTATCCAAGGCGGGAGAGTTCGAGGCGCTCGCCACGGAGCAGGCCTTCCGCATCGGGAGCGTCGGCCGGAGCCGGATGACCATCAGAGACAAGGGCGTGGCCGTGGACCTGAAGACACAGGCCATGAGAAGGGCATGGTCCGAACCTCTTTGGAGAGCGCTGGGGTGATGAAATGAAGCTCGAAGATATCAAGGTCTGCATTCTCCGCATCGAAGGCACCAATTGCGAGCAGGAGGCGTATGACGCGTTCAAGATCCTGGGGGCGGACCCCGAGAAGGTTCACTTGAAGCAGCTCATTGGACGCTCCCCTGCAGAGCTCCGCCGGGACCTGGACAGCTATCAGGTGCTCATGCTGCCCGGGGGGTTCTCGGCGGGAGACTACGTACGTGCCGGTGCCATCTTCGCCGCCCGCATGAAGAGCCACCTCGCCGCCGACCTGGAGAACTTCATCGCTTCCGGACGGCCGGTCCTGGGGATATGCAACGGCTTCCAGATCCTCGTGGAACTGGGCGTGCTGCCCTCGTTCGACGAGATCATGAGCGAGGCCCCCCAGGCAGCGTTGTACACCAACGTATCCGGCCGCTTCGAGTGCCGCCCCTCTTACCTGAAGCACGAGAACCACGGCAAGTGCGTGTTCACCTCCTTGCTCCCGCGCGGCGAGGTCGTCAACATCCCGGTGGCCCACGCCGAGGGCAACCTACGGTTCCCGTCAGAGAGCGAGGAAGAGTTCGTAGCTCGGCTGGAGGACAACGACCAGGTGGTGTTCCGATACGTTAACCCCAGCGGTGATTACGCCGGATACCCATGGTGCCCCAACGGGGCCATAAGCAACATCGCCGGCATCTGCAACCCCGAGGGCAACGTGCTGGGCATGATGCCTCATCCTGAGCGCGCAATGTTCCGCTACCAGCATCCCGACTGGACCCGCACTGGCGGCAAGCCGGACGCTCCGGGGGACGGGCGCGTCATATTCCGGTCCGTCCTCGACCACGTGAGCAAGCGGATCTGATCATTCCATCTTGATCTGGATCTCCACGACGTCACCATCATGCAGGCCTAGCGTGCGCCGGAGGTTGTACTTGCAGAGGACCTCCATGATGTCGCTGTAGTGCGAACGCGATGGAAGTATTACAGCGCACTCGATGTTCTGGATGGTGGCGTGATACGCCCTCACCTCACCGAACGTACGGCCGTTGCGCTGGAAGCCATTGATCACCACGCCGTCGCCCCGGCGGAGGATGTCCAGCTTATCCACGTCGGAAGGGTTCATCTTCAGGTTCAGCGTGCCCTCGAACGGCACGAAGTTGAGCTTCTCGGTGAACTGTTCCTGGTATCCGGGCTGGGTAACGTAGTACTGCCCCTCGCCCATCCCCGTGGTGACCATGCCGCGGATGGCCAGCTGGTCCCGCAGCTCGAATATCTTCTGGTACTCCGAGTATTCCGAACGCAGGGCGTCCACCCCCTTCTTGGTGAGCTTGATACGCTGCTTCCGGGCACCCAGGTCCCTCTGGATCAGTCCCTCCTCCAAAAGCTCCAGGATGCGCTTGGACGCCGATTGCTGGCTTATCCTCAGCCGCGAGCCCAGCTCCCGCGAGGAGATGGCGATGTAATCGTTTATTCCACCCAGCAGGGCGATCTGCTTCAGAGCGACAGCGAACTTCTCGTTCATTATGATTCGAATCGTATGGCCTACGTCGTATTTGCATCTTGGTAGCAACCCGGATCTTGGTCAGTGAACGTGCTGACCATCGTTTTTATAGCTTTCATGCTTTGAAGATGGCACCGCTCATCGAGCAGGGAAGGTATCTGGATGGATAGGCACGTCATCGAGGCTTTGGGCAGGACGAAGGTTGTGATCAGGGACGGAAAGGTAGTGGAGGTCGGCAGGCCAGAGGTGGATTACTGCCCCCTGTTCGCCAAGGTCCGTAACATCCAGGTCATCACGCCGGAGGTGGTCAGGGAGAACATGGAGTTCAGGATCCGCGACTTTGGCATGTGCACGCCGGAGCGCAAGATGCGCATGAAGGACTTCCTCTCCTTTGGCGTCTCCGAGCTTCTGGGAATGGCCGTGGACCGGGGAATGCTGGACGCCGTGGTCCTGGTGTGCGAGGGTGCGGGCACCGCCGTGGTCTCCGATCCCACACTGATCCAGGGCATAGGCGGGAGGGTCTCAGGCATTGTGGAAACGACGCCTATCCCCGAGATCATTGATGCCATCGGCCAGAACATGGTGCTGGACCCCAAGAGAGCGGGGATCGATCAATATGAAGGTACGAGGTTGGCGTTCCTGCGCGGGTTCAAGCGGATAGGGGTCACCGTGGCATCGGCCGCGGACGCCCGGCGCATCCGAGAGGAGTTCGGCCAGCGCGTGGCCATATTCGCCGTCCACACCACCGGGCGCACCGCTGAAGAGGCGGAGATGTTCTTCGACACCTGCGACATCATCACCTCCTGCGCCTCCAAGGCGGTGAGGGACAGAGCTAAAGAAAAGGCGTTGTTGCAGGTCGGTAACAAGGTCCCCATATACGCTTCCTCACTTTGGGGCGAGATGCTGCTCAAGGTACGCCTGGAGATGCTGAAGAGTTCCAATGTGACCGCGCCCGAGGACCCGCCCCGGCCGCTGATCTAACCGTCATCAAGAGCGAGGTGGCTGCCGCCTTTCAGTAATATGACCTTGATCCGCTTCTTCCGCAGCTTGCTGATCAGCAGGCGGTCATTGGTGACGACGTAAGCGCCCAGGCGTTCGGCGAGCTCCATTACCGCGTTGTCACCCACGGCCACGGTGTCCTCAATGGTGTAGCGGGATAACAGCCGAAGGGCGGCCGACGAGTGCTTGCTGGGGGAGCGCTTCAGTTCACCCACGATCGGTCCAGGAACGAATATCTGGCACTCGCCCAACAGCGAGCGCAGCTGCGTATCTACGTTGATAGAGCGCTCAAAAGGTAAAAGAAGAGCGTTGGTGTCCAGTACCACCTTGGGCATAAATGCCTACTGGATTATGCCGTAGCCGATGAGGCGCCACTTTCCAGATATGCGTCTGGATATGGCGACCCTCTGGTCCTTGAGCGCACATACCGGGATCTTCAGGGCCACCTCGGACTCGTTACCGCGGGCGCTGGTGACTATGCCTACGGTGGTGGCGGTGCCGATGCTCAGCATGAGGGGCTCATTGGTCTTGATGTTCTCGACGATCAGATCCTCGGCGGCACCCACGACCCTCTCCAGGAGGTGGGTGTTCATTACGAACTTATGAACGACCGGTGGCAGGGTGCCGGGCTTTCCGAGCAGCCTTCCCGTCAAGCCATCGGACTTGGTGAGCGCGGGATCCAGCTTGGTGCCGATGGCGATCAGACCACCGGGACGCGCGGTGCTCAGAGTGGTGTTACCGGTGTGCAGAGATTGTATGGTCGTGGTGATCTTCTCCCACGAGGTCTTGCCGCTGACCTCGACCTTCCGGCCAGGAAGGACCTCGATCTCATCCCCGACCTCCAGTGTCCCCTGTGTGAGGGAACCGCCAAGCACTCC
>Ga0123333_10005669_pt1 | contig 11169 bp, 13 predicted proteins | sample BioC12SIPDNA_3_FD_89957 | JGI IMG/M metagenome (GOLD analysis project Ga0123333, IMG submission 89957) | Anaerobic biogas reactor microbial communites from Washington, USA - Biogas_R2_B C12 SIP DNA | ecosystem: Engineered > Bioreactor > Anaerobic > Unclassified | place: Washington, USA...
CGCACCAAAGCCCCGCACATCGACTCAGCGAGAAGCAATATCATCGGCATTGGCTCCATAACCTTCAGGTCTGCGCGTCCTTAGCCGGCGGCATACCCGCCACATAGAAAACGTTAGTGTCAGCAATTATGTTGTTGATTTGCGTCCACAAAGTTCCGGAACGGTGGAATGACTGCATTAGTTCCGTGTGCTTTTTTGCCACGGTTTGGTTGTTGTCATGGATCAACAAACCAAATGCCCTATTGCCGGAGTCGTTGGATATCGCCTGTAAATACTGTTGATAACGAGATACGATTTGTTCAAATGCCTGCGCATCCACCGATCGATTTGCTCGCTGTGGATCGAAATATACCTTGTCGATAGCCTCTGCAAACAATCTGGCGAATCCCCAATGTGATACACAGTCGGCGATATCCAAAATGAACGACTTCCGTTCATCAACAGTCAGGTGGATGTAATCGGCGGAATGGAGATAATTTTTCTTTGTTTGCCGATAGAGTTTCTTGTTCGGTTGTGCTTGTAATCGGATCACTTCCGATTTGCGCAGCCTCTCTACTTCGCTCCGACGCCGATCGCGACTCAACGAGGAAAAATTTTCAACTTTTGTCTGCTCAACATATCTCCTCAACAACCAAGCCGTATGAATCTCCGCGTCCGCCAAATCGTACTTTTGCTTTATCCGTCCGATTTCCCGATCGCAATCATTCCAATGCCAAATTGGGATGGATATACCCGCCAAAACAAAATGAGACGTGTTGCCCGGAATGGAGGATGTTCCTGATTCGTCGATATAACAAAGGTACATCTTTCCTCCCATTTATTATGCGCATAAAAAAAGCGACTGGGCTTTTGGGGCATATCGCCCCAAGACGAGACGCTTGGCGACTCATCCCAGACGCGCTATAATTATCGCTTGTATGCGCTGTTTTGCAAGAGGAAAACGTAAAGAAAAATGTAAAAAAAGTAAAATAATTGCATTTACCAGGACAATACATGCTGCCGGGGGGGCTGACGGTAGGGTTGTGGCATAGCGGATTCCAAGTCCAAGGCGCCTTCAATTGCTTCAGACGGCTGAAGTGTTGCTATGATGTTAATTCGTATCTGTTGCGGAAGGTATTCGGCGAACGTGGGGCAGGTTTCTAACCTGCCAATATCGAGGCAGATTGGAAATCTGCCCCACGGTGCGAAGCCGTCCGGCTGACTTTCCGCAACAGATACTAATTCGATTTCCGCACGTCGTTTTCTTCCGGAAAAATCATCGCCTCGGCAAACTCGCGGCTGAACTCGGCGTCGGTTGATAGATCGACGTGTTCGGCCCGACGGGCGAGTTCCTCGGCCGCATGCCGGGCGTGCAGCGACAGCGCCGCCAGCCGGGCGCCGGCCAGCGAGGTGTTGCCCATATAGCGGACGCGCCGCCGTTCGACTTCGCCGGGCAGCAGCCCGATGCGCTGCGCGTTGGCGCGGCGAATGAAGTTGCCGAATCCGCCGCCGATCATCACCGATTCAAGGTCTTTCGGGGTCAGCCCGGCCTGCCGCAAAAGGATCGCTATGCCGGCGCGGATTGCCCCGGCGGCAAGCTGCAATTCGCGCAGGTCGCGTTGCGTGAGGACGATCGGCCGGCCGTCGGCCGTCTCCGATCCGTCGGCAAGCATGACTGCCGCCTGTTTGTCGCGCATGACGATGTATGCGGCCAGATCGCCGTCGGCTTCCGTGTTCAGCCGCCCGTCGCGGCCGAGCAGTCCGTGGCGGAGCAACTCGGCGGCGGCGTCGATCAGGCCCGAGCCGCAGACGCCGATCGGCGGCACGTCGCCGATCACGTTGATGCGGAGTCGGCCGTCGATGACGACTTTTTCGATTGCGCCCGGCGTGCCGCGCATTCCGCGGGAGATGCGCGCGCCCTCGAAGGCCGGTCCGGCGGCGGTCGAGGCGGCCAAGAGACGGCCATCGGCCTTCAGCACGATCTCGCCGTTGGTGCCGATATCGACGAACAGCGCCGGCCCTTCCGCCACGTCAAGCCCGGTGGCCAACAGACCCGCCACGGTGTCGCCGCCGACGAATCCGCCGATGACCGGCATGATGTATGCGCCGCCGCGCGGATGGATATCGATTCCCAGCCGCGCCGCCTGGCAGGCGAAGCCGCGTCCCCCGGTCGGCACGAAGGGGACTTCGCCGAGCGGCGAAGGATCGACGCCGAGCAGCAACTGCTGCATCGTGGTGTTTCCGGCCAGTGCGATCTCGTACACTCGCTCGCGCGGCACGCCTGCCCGGCTGCACAGCTCGCCGATCATCTCGTCGACGGCCGTCACAATCGCCGCTTGCAGCACGGCGAGACCGTCTGGTTTATCGCGGGCGTGTAGGATGCGGGTTAGCACGTCGTCGCCGCAGCGGGCTTGCGGATTGAGCCGGGCGGCCGTCGCCCACTCGCTGCCCGTCCCCAAATCGGTCAATTCGGCGGCGAGCGTCGTCGTGCCCACGTCCACCGAAACGGCGAAGGCGTCGGCGGTCGTGTCGCCGATCTCGAAATCCAGCAATCGGTCGCCCGCCAGCACGGCGGTGCCGCGAAAATCCGCTTCCCGCAGCCGGGCCGATAGCTCGCGCAGCACGGCTACGTCCATCTTCAGCGGCTCGACGCCCAACGCTCGCTCCAGGCGCAGGGCGTCGGGCATGTCGTCGCCGCGCAACGGCGCGGAAAGCTCGACGTAGCGCTTTCGAACCGGCGGGGCGTCGGACGTACTCCGCGCCGCACCCCGCGAGCGTATCATTATCTTCTGTCCAGCGGCGGGCAATGACGACGCGGGTATGTCAACCTCCGCCGGACCTTCGACCGTCGTCTGACATGCCAGCCGCCAACCGGCCTCTAGCTCCGCCTCGGTGAGCCATTGCCGCTCGGCCGCCGTCGGCTCGGCCGCGTCCGAGGCGACAACGACGCGGCACTTTCCGCATAATCCTTCCCCGCCGCAGGGCGCGTCGATAAGCAAGCCGGCCGCGCCCGCCGCCTCGATCAATTTAGTGCCGGGCAGCACATGAGTCTCGCGGCCCGAAGGGCGAAAACCGACTAAAACCTCGTGTTCCCGCATTATTGCCTCTCCGTCGTGTTTTCCTGTACATGTTGGAGCAATTCGATAAACTTTGCAATCGTGGGCGTAAACACCCGGCGCTGACGGTAGATGATGCCCAACGGTCGGAACAGCTCCGGCTCGACCATGCGGATTGCGGCCAGCAGCCCGTTCTCGACGTCGTCGCGGACCGTTGGTTCGGGAAGGATGCTCACGCCGGAACCGATCTCCACCGCTTCTTTGATCGTTTCGATGTTGTCGAACTCCATGACCATGCGGACGTTTATCGAATGCTGGCGGAAATAGCGGTCGATGTCCTTGCGAATGATCAGTTCCCGATCGAAGCTGACGAAATCGAGTCCCTGCAATTGATCGGCGGTTATGGTCTGATGCTTTGCCAATGGATGCCCCGGCGGGCAAACCACCACCATCCGCTCCGAACGCAAGGGGATCACGTTCAGATCGGGCGAGGGCGTCGGGTAGGATATAATCCCCAAATCGACTTCCGCGCTCAACACCGCGTCCAACACCTTGCTCGGATGCAAATACTCCAACCGAACGTTGGCCTTCGGATATTTCAGCATGAACTCCTGCATGCAGCGACGCATGTCGTGCAAACCGACCGAATAGATCGCGGCCACCCGGACTAAACCGCTGATCTCGCTCTGAAGCGAATGAACTCGCGCCTCGACCGAGTCGTACAACTCCAGCACCTCGCGGAAGCCCTCGTAGCACGGCTGCCCCTCGGGCGTCAGCACAAAGGGCCGTTCCGAGCGGGCGATCAGCTGTACGGCGAAGTGCTGCTCCACCCGATGGACAGATTGGGTGGCGGCCGATTGGCTAACTTCGTTGATCTTGGCGCCCCGCGAAAAGCTATGGCACCGCACAACGTCGCAAAATACTCGAATGGTGTCAATATTCATAATTGTATAATGCTACCATAAGGCCAGCTTATCATCAATAGGCCAAATCGTCGCGCGATCCGTCGAATTTGCCGCAAGAACTCCATTCGCGTCTTGCCGAGAGCCGATTTTTTGATAAACTACAATGTTTTCCCGAGCCGGCGGCCCGAACCGCGGCGCATCCGGGCGGGGCAAGGTGTCTTTGATTTCCAGTACCAGGAATTACTCATGGCGAGGCGTTTACAGGTTAATAAGGTTAGTAAGCGGCGGACGAAGACCAAGGTCCGCACCAAGAAAAAAGACCCGATCTTAGTCGATGGAAAGCGGCCGCGCCCCATGTACGTCGATTACAAGGACGTGGAACTGCTCGGCAAGATCACCAACCGACAAGGGAAGATCATCAGCCGGCGCAAAAGCGGTTGCACCGCCGCGAGCCAGCATGCCGTAACCCGGGCGATCAAACGCGCCCGCTTCATGGCGTTGCTCCCCTATGTCGGCGAATGAGCGACCCCGGCATCGCATTCGGCGGCGTAGCTCAGTTGGTTAGAGCAGCGGAATCATAATCCGCGTGTCGTAGGTTCGACTCCTACCGCCGCTACTTGGCCATTTGTACAGTACTGTAACGGCCCGCAAACCCCGGCAAAACCGGGGTTTTGCGTTTCTTGCTTCTGTCCCTTGCAAGCCTTTTCCGGGCTGTACTGCGCCGCTTTTTGCGCCGCCTCCCCGACCGCTTGCTCATAGTGTGCATCGGTCACTTGGAGGTAATGCTTGGCCGCCACCGGCTCGCTGTTGCCGATCCAAGAGCATACGACGTGCATCGGGAATTGTTGGGCCAACTCAGTCTCTCGGCTGGACCGTAGGTTCTGAAATATCTTGGGCCACGGCTCCAAGCCCGCCCGCTGTATGATGCGGAGCAATTGAGTCCGAAGGTTCTGGTTGCTGTCTCGGTATCGGGTAATGACATGCTCCGTGCCCGGCTCGGCTTCGTCGAAAGCCGCTTCCAGGTGTGGGCGAAGCTCGGGAAAAAGGGGAACCGTTCTCGATTCGCCGCCGGGGTGGTGAGCGGTTTTCGGGGAGTGGACGGTCAGGCGGCCCCTCTCCCAATCCACGTCGCCCCAGCGTAGCCCAAGATGCTCCGAGGGGCACCGCAAGCCGCCGAATCGGCTTAAGGCGAACAATAGACGCCATTGGCTATCAGGGCAGGCTTCCAACACCTGTTGGGTCTCTTGTCGGGTGACGAAGTAGAACCGGCTCGGATTCGCTTGAACAGCCGACTTCAGCCCGGCAAATGGATTTTCCTCGATTAGTCGCTTTCGCTTGGCCACATGAAAGAATTGCTTGGCAATGGCCGTATGCTTGCGGAGGGTGTTTTCCGAGTGTTTTCTCTTTTCGGCCAGAGACAACCGCCAATCGTCGGCATCGCCGGGGGTAATTGCCCTAATGGGCTTGTCCGTGCCGAAGAAGTCGAGAAGGTATTGTTTGGTTGTTTCGTATTTCCACACGGTTCGGAGCTTTACGTCAGTCCGGCCTTGAATGTAGGCGTCAATAAAATCGCCCAGGGTCGCCCGTTGTCGTTTGGGAACAAGTCCCGCGTTCGCCAGGCGGTCGGCCAGGGGGCCGGTTAGTTTTGCCGCCCACCGGGCCACGTCCCGGGGTAGCAGACTGCCGTAATGTGCCGCCTCGATTAAATGCTCTATGCGGCGTTTTAGAAGTTCGACTTCACCTTGCGGCACCCTGCCGAGTCGTATTTGCTTCCGCGTTTGGTCGGGCAGACAAAACAAAATCCGCCGGTTTCCCGCCGAGTCCGTTGAAATGCTCGCCATGATTTTACCTACCTTTCGTTTTGGATTTCCGGGGGTTGCCCGCCACGATTCGCAAGTCGAGATATTCGCCTAACGTATCGAGAATAGGATTAGACAATCCGCCCTTGCGGTGCATGAATCTGCACAATGTAGCCGGGTCAATGCCCGTCGCCTTGGAAATTGCATTGCGGCTCTGTCCGCAATCCGCGATTGCTTGCCGCACTTGTTCGGTTAGTGTTGGTCGTTTTCGTTTCATCGGATGTTATCCTATCATGTATTGATAAAATGTCAACAGCCCTTTTCGGATTATTTTCTTTCACGCCGCGAAGCCCTCTAAATGCCGTTGGGTGGGCGTGTCGCCGTTGGGGCCTTCCGGCAATTCCACGGGGTCGCCCCACCCCGCCCAGGCCGCCGTCAATTCAGCCGCCAGCCGGGGGGAAACCTGGACGGCGTAGACGTTGACAGCCTCCCCGTCGAGCACCACGGTCTCGACGCGCCACAACCGCCGCTCGGCACCGTCGATGATGTAGGTTCCGACCACGGGCAATGCCGCCAGCGCCCGCCGCTCGGGTGGCTCGCCGCGTAGGTGGACATGCACGTCGATCATGTAGCTTTCCCCCCGATAGTGTAACTTTGTGTCAGTATTCGCCCGTTCATGGCCTCTTGGGGCCGATTCGCCCTGAAATGACGCCCCAGGATTGCGCCTGTTGCGTTCCTTGGGGGCGGCATGATACTTTACACCTTCCCGCCAACCCCGCCTTATACGCCGCCCTACGCGGTCGCGTCGGGTGGCTACCACCATTCCACCCCGCAATCGTCGGCATGTTGTGGCTTCGGCGGTCGCATACGCCGCAGTCGCCTTGGTGGGGTATCGTCGGCGTCAAGTAGGCTCTGCTGCTTCGGCGGTCGGCCGCGCTCGATTTCCTCAATCGAATCCGGCAGCATCAATTCAGCCGGCGGCCAGGGCGTCAGGTGTTTGCGTCGTTTTGCTCTCATCGCTCACCTTTGCGGAGGTGCGTTAAAGTCTCTCATACAGTTTTTCGTACGGTGCCTCTGGAGCTTCGGCTTTCTTGCCGGATGGAAAACGGTTGCTTTTCCAACTCCGCTCCTCGAAAATGCCGGTCCACCCGGCTTCGATTGATCGGTCAATTGCCGCAACCGCCCGGATCACGCCCCAGGCGGAAAGTCGTTTGAGCTGCGCGGCCGTTGTGGTTGGCGTCAGGGGCTTGCGTAGCTCTTTCCGGTGTGCCGTCCACCTGCCCATGCCTCCCTGAAAATCTCCGAATCCAATTCCACGGGAACCGAAACGGAAGCGGCGCAGCCGCGCGCCTTGGGTGTTGTTCCTTGGGTGTTGTTCTTGGGTGTTGTTCCTGTTTCTTGTTTGGGTGCATCACGGTGCAGGGGTGTGGTGCATGTAGATGCACCCCCGGGTGCATCACGGTGCAGGGGTGTGGTGCATCCCGGTGCATCCCCTGTATTGGTAGGGGTGCATGATGATGCACGGGTTAAACAGTAGACTGCCGCCTTGCCGGTTTGCTGGTCGATCGTCAACAGCCCGAGGTCGGTCAGCCGCCGCAGGGCATACTGGACGGACCGCCCGCATATCCCGGTATCCCGGCCGATCGTCGCCACGCTCGGCCAACATCGACCGGATGAATCCGCGCGTCGGGCCAATGCGAGATAGACCTTGATCGCCGTGCCGTCAATCTCGGGCAGGCGGCTTACAACGGTGTCGTTGTCGAGCATCGTAAAGCCTGGGGCCACTATTCTGCACCCCCTTCGTCGCCCTGCCCGGCCTGTTGGTCGGCTATCCAGCGGCGCAGCTCATCGACGCTGTACAACCGCCGGTGCCCCAAGCGAATCGAGCGGAGCGGGCCGCGCGGCGCGGTCCGGTTGTACAGGCTTTTTTCCGAAATCGAGAGTGCTCGGGCCGCTTCGCGGACAGATAACAGCAGTTTTTGGGGAGTGTCACTTTTCATTATCGCCATCGCCTCCATTCTTCGCGGCCAGCCGCATCAGTTCATCGCGGGCTTTGCGGGCCTGATCGGCGGCCTCGATGGTTTTCTCTACGGCCGCAAGTAGGCGGCCTACAACGCGCCGATCGCGGCGATTTGGTCCGGGTTTTTTGTTTTTTTCGTTCATGCCCAGAAAATACCGCGAATCGAATCGCGGTGTGCAAGATGGGCAGTAGAAAAGACGAAAATCCCCGTATTTCTCGGAGATTATCGAGGTCGGCGGGAAGTAGAACGGGAAGTAGAAAGCCTACTTCCCGGCTTGGATTCGCTTCGCCAGGGCTTCGATTGCAGAGTCGCCGTCTGGCGGTCGGCGTGTTTTCCCGGTGTGTACTTCGCTATATCGCTCTTTCGCATCCGCAACCACAATCGAGGTTATTTCCGGCGGGGCGGCATTATCGAGGGCGTCGAATCCCTGGGCGTCTTGCTTTGCCCAATACTTCGCCCAGTCCCCAGCGTGGATTTCCAACCGCTGCGGGCTGGGCTTGCGGATATGGATTTCCGGGTGAGCATCCAAGAACTGTTTTGCGGCCTTGTAGCTATCAAAACGCGATTTCCACAAGTCCACGGCGGGCACAAAGGCAGAATCAGCGGAACCATCCGCCTCCCCATTCTTGCCGGGCGGTTGCAGGTCACTTAGCCAGCGATCGACGACACCCATATCGCAATCAGCCAGTCTGCCAGCCTCCGCCATCAGCGCCGCGAACGCCCCGCCGCCGCCGCGCAGCCATGCGGCACTTGCCGCCAAGTCATCACCGAGAGGCAGGGACCAAGGGCCGATCTTGCCGCCGCCGCGCCAGTAGACGTCGTGGATTGCTGCCAGACTCGCCCACTTATCGGCCAGGGAACGCGGCCGATGATCGGGCGGCAGGGGCAACGGCGGCGGGCCGGGGTCGTATGGCCCCGACGGCGCAACGGACTCCACCAACTGGTTGTGCAGAGTGCCAACGATTGGACGCTCGGGCACCCATCCATCCCGCGACTGCTCGGCTTGAAGGACGGCATCATCTTGCCGCCGGTTCCAATCAGCCGCCCACTGGCAGACATGCTCTTGAACCGCTGTCAGTCCTACGCGGTCCCAGACGGCATTATGGATTTTAGCAGCGAAAGAAGACCATACAGGATGATGGTCGGTTGCGAACGGAAGCATGAGACACCTACCTTTCTTTGCGGGTCGGACTCGGCGGGAGGCTTGAAAGGTAGGTCAAAGTCACCCCCGCCGAATCCGCTTTGGCCGGACTGTTGCAACAGCCCCGACACCCGCTTGTGATTATATCCGTTTTGCGCGCCCGCGCCCGATGGAACGGGCGGTTTTTCCCGAGAAAATCGAAAAAATCCAGTTATTCCCTACGATTCTCGCTCGTTTATGCTCCCGCCGAAGAGGCATCGTTTTCAGCCGATTCGACATCCGACACCGCACCGCAAACATGTACTAGTTCGGCAACAAGGGTTTCCAGGGCCGCCTGGGCGTCTTTGGGGACGGTCAAACCGAACCGACGCGCCCAATCGTCCACGGTTACGCCGACGCGATCACGAACGCCCTGGTGGGCATCGGCAAGCAAGGCTTCGTCGCGCCGCTCGTTAAACTGCTTGAGTATTTCCCGAATCTCGCCGATCGACATCTTTTCGCGCTGAATATTCGCCTCGTCTTTTTCATTTTCAGCCGGTCGAAGCCGAGCAAGAATGTCCATGAAGCCCTTGCGATTCGAGCAAGAAAACTCCATCAAGCTGATCGCGCCGTAGGATGGTGCCGGCCGCCTTGCGCGGTCCCAGTGGACGCGCACGCCGCAGCCTGGCCTCTCCTCGACAACCACGGCGCGGTTTTGATGCACCCAATCGACCTCGTCCTCGAACTTTGCCGAATGTGGGAGCAACCCCCACGATGCAGGATATGGCGTCGGCGTCATGCTATCGCCCTCCGCGTCGATCGGCGTCGTTTCCTCAGCCTCCGGCTCCGGCAGAGGTGGATATTCGGCCGCAATCCGCCGCCACCCTTCCTCAGAGGCTTCGGCGCGCTTCATTCCGTCGGCTCGAAGCAGTCTGATAATCTCGTCTTTTCGCTTTGACGCTTCGCCCCAGCGGTCTTCACGTCGCAATCGTTCCGTCAGTTCGATTTTGCTTTCTTGCATCGCACTCGCTCCTTTTGCAGTTGCCTAAATTAACACTCGATTTTGGTCCCCGGCGTCGAAGGAATATCCGTAGGACCCGGAGGAACATACGGGGGGGGTCCTGGTTCAGTTTCCGGGGGGGCGGAGTCCCAAGGCCGGATTTAATCCACGCCCGCCTCCCGCCGGTCACCGCAGCCGGTCGAGCAATCGTTGCCGGTCGGTCGGAGACAACCCCGCCAGGGCTTCGGCCAGCTTTTCCAAGTCGCCCCCCATCGGCTCGGTTTCAACGGGCTTCCGTGCGCCAACTGCGCCGCTTTTTGCGCCAAAATTATCGGCAACCCCCGGATTATCCGAAGAAATCGAGGGCTGTTCGAGTCCTACCGCCGCTACCTGGCCGTTTGTACAGCATAGCAATGGCCCGCAAACCCCGGAAAAACCGGGGTTTTGCGTTTCTTGCTCCCCCGTTTAACCCATTTCTTGCGGTTGCCGCACCGGATTTTTGCACCGTGGTCCAGGGCGACCGCGAATAAAACAAAACATTCAGCGATGTCCGTACGCCGTGAATGCGTGTGTGTTTCAGCGGCGGATCATCAACCTTGCCTCCAGCGTCCTCCTGGCCTCCGGCACGGCAGTGCAGATACGTAGCTTTGGACCGCCATCGCGGCGGCAGGAGAGTATCTGCGTCTGCTTTAATCGCGTCTCCCCCACTTTGCCTGGATGCCGCGTACTTTGTCGGCAATTTCCGTCCGGGCCTCGCGGCGGTCCCAGCAGCGCTGTAGAAGCCGGTCGTAGGGCGTTTCCGTGTGACGAATATGCGCCGCGACGGCCAAATCGACCGCCTCTTCAGCCAGACCCTTGGCGGCCGCCGACCGGCCGACCCGGCCGCTGTACTTCAGGCAGGCGTGTTCCGCAATGACCGTTTCTCTTCCCGGCGGGCAGTGGGGATAGAGTTTCCGCACGCGAGCGGCAAACTCCGCAACGTACTGCTGATCGAGTTCCGCCCGACGTTCGGCTTCCCGTTGCTTTCGCCGCTCGCGCGCCTCGGCGTCCGCCAAGCACTCCTTCTCGGCCTGCTCCAAGGCCTGCTCTTCCACCAACAACCCTTGCCGCTCGTAGCGTTTTCGGGCACGACTCCACTTGAGCACCACCGCGGACAAGGTCGAGTGTTTTTTGGCGCGGCGAGTCACCGCCGCATCGCCCGACGGCAGGAACGAGAGATGGTCCAGATCGGCACAACTCAGGCACAATGCTCCCCGTTTTCCGGCGAGCATGATCCAAGCCCGGTGTCC
>Ga0123333_10005671_pt1 | contig 11166 bp, 10 predicted proteins | sample BioC12SIPDNA_3_FD_89957 | JGI IMG/M metagenome (GOLD analysis project Ga0123333, IMG submission 89957) | Anaerobic biogas reactor microbial communites from Washington, USA - Biogas_R2_B C12 SIP DNA | ecosystem: Engineered > Bioreactor > Anaerobic > Unclassified | place: Washington, USA...
CGTGCGCCTCCGGGGTGGGTGCGAAGAAGTCGTCGACGACGACGGTGCGGTCCCGGCTCGTGAACCACTGCGCCGTGTCGACGGGCCGGTAACGGACGAATCCGTCCTCGGCGCCCTCCGCGCCGTGCACGACGACGTAGGACGGACCCGCGGACACCGGCCGCAGCCGCTGCGCGGCCCACCATCGCGGAGTCCGTTCGATCCCACCCGGACGATCCGGGAGATTCCGGGAATAGATGCGTTCCAACAGATCCCACGCCTGCGGGTAGGAGCAGAACCGCACGGGACCGGCCTCCGGAACGGTGGGACGAAGCGCAGCGCGCCGCACGTCCACCTCGATCCGCTCGGTCGCCGACGCAAGTCCGTACCCGTATCGCTCGTAGATCGTGGCCTCAGAGGCGCGCAGCGTCGCGACGACGTCGCCGCGCTCGCGGCCGTCGCGCAGCTGCCGGCGCAGCAGCGCGGTCACGATGCCCCGGCGGGTGTGGGTGGGCAGGACACCGACGTGCGTCACGGCGGCGTGCTGCACGCGTCGTCCACCCGGCACGACGAGGTCACCCGTCGTCGCGTCGACCGTCCCGACGAGCCCACCGTCGACGAACGCGCCGTACGTGCGACCCGGCTCGAGATACTCGCCGATCCGGCCGTCCGGATACGACGGTCCGGGTGGAAGACCCACCATCGCGGTACGGAACAACACCAGCGCCCGCCGGAGTTCCGCCTCCGAGGCCAACACTCGGATCTCGGGTCCGTCCTGAGAACTCATGGCTCCGACAGTAGGGCGCATCCGGCACTCCCGGTGCATCGGTACGAAACACGAGCGGATGTCGACGGTCGCGAACGGTCGTCGCCACCGCGCCGGCGCCGCGTACGGCACCGACACGCGCGCGCCGAACCGCGGGTGTTCGCCGCGTCCACGGGTAGGTTTCCACCGTGCACGACGACGATTGGGACACGGGCTCGCCGGGTGTGATGCGACTCCCGTCGGGGCGGCTCGTGCTCGGACGTTCCCTGCGTGGTCCGCTCCCCGACGGTCCGCCACCGGAGTTCGCGGTGTATCTGCTGGGTCGGCCGCCCGGACCCGTCGACTGGGATTCCCGGTGGGTTCGGTGGCCGGACTTCCGACTCCCGACCGATCGGGACGATCTGCACGACGCCCTGTACGAGGCGTGGGTGCGCGCGGGTCGCCAGCGCGTGGAGATCGCGTGCTCGGGTGGCCGCGGGCGCACCGGCACCGCGCTGGCGTGTCTCGCCGTCCTCGACGGCGTTCCCGCCGACGAGGCCGTCGGCTTCGTCCGCGAACACTACGATCGGCGCGCGGTGGAGACGCCGTGGCAGCGGAGGTTCGTTCTCGGCTTCGGTACCGCGCCGCACTGACGGATCGCGCCGCACTGACGGACGGCGACGCACCGCGATCCGCCGATCCGGTTCCGCTTCAGTCCGCCCGCAACCGCGCGAGCGCCGCGTCGGCGGCCGAGGCCGTGCGTTCGGCGTTCGTGATCTCCCGTTTCGCGGATGCCGCGGCGCGGCGCGCGAACCGCAGTTGATGCTCGGCGCGGTCCAACTCGTCACGCAGCCGCGCCACCGTCTGCTCCTGCCGAGCCAGATCGTCGTCCGCGGTGCGCGCGGCGGCCCGGGCCTCGTCGACGGCGGCGTGCGCGGCCGCTGCGGCCTCCGTGGCCCGTTCCACGACCGCGTCGGATCCCGGCCGCTGCGCGGTGTCGTTCATCGACATCCGCTCGGCCGGTCCGTGATCGCCATGCGCGGCGTGTTCGGGTGCGACGACGGTCAGCGACGTCGCCGATCCCTCACCGAACCCGGCGGGTTCCACGATCGTCTCCAGTCGACCGGCCCGGACCCGCTCCGCCACCGTCGGGTCGGCGACGGCCGCGTTGAGGGTCTGCGCAACCTCGCGGAGCGCGTCCCCGGTGACCGTGCGGCCGCGTTCCGACGCCAGGTGCGCGGCGTCGCGTCCCAGCTGCGCCACCGCCTGCCGTCGACGCTCCGAGAGGCGGCGCAGGTCGTGCGCCGACAGTGTGCGCTGCGCGCGGCGCAGTTCCCCGCCGAGATCGAGCAGGGCCTCCAGTTCGTGCGGGTGTTCGCGGGCGAGCAGATTCACCATCCACGCCGCGACCGTCGGCTTGCGCAACCGGCCGATCGCCGCGGTGAGTTCGCGGTCGCCCGATTCCCGCGCCGCTGCGACGAACTCCTTGCGCGCGGCCACGAACTCCGCGGGGTCGAGCCCGTAGAGGGTGTCCGCGACCGAGTCGACAGTGCGCATACCTTCAGAGCGTAGTGGCGGCACGGCGCCGCTCGCCCGTGCGCCGACGAATCACAGGGCGCCGACGGATCACAGTGCGAGCTTGGCGAGCAGATCCCGCGCCTGTTCGGCGGTTCGCGGCTTGCACAGCACGTCGTAGCGGCCCGCGACGAGTTGCATGGTCGAGGAGAAGTCACGCTGGCCGCGGGTCGCGGCGTACGGGATGGACGCGGAGATCAGACCGAAGATGATGCCGCCGACGAGACCGACGAGCAGCGGTCCGAGGAATTCGGTGGAGAAGATCCCGAGCAGCAGACCGAAGAACACGCCCAGCCACGCGCCGGACACGACACCGCCACCGATCACCTTCGGCCACGTCAATCGGCCGGTGACCCGCTCGACCTGCATGAGGTCGACGCCGACGATGGTGACGTCCTCGACGGAGAAGTTCTGGTCGGACAGGTGGTCGACGGCCCGCTGGGCCTCCGCGTACGTGGTGTACGACCCCACCGGCCATCCGGTCGGGGGCTCCGGCAGTCCCGGCACCTGACGCCCGGGTCCGAGGGGATTGGTCATGTGTCGTCGCTCCTTGTCGGTGGCCACACGTCGACGTTCGACGCGTCCGGTGTCCATTCTGCCCGGATGCTCGCCCGCCGGGCGGCGATCGGAGCGTGCTCCGGGGCCGTCCGCCTATCGCGGTGGCTCGAATGCGGTGGTGCGGGTCATCCCGGCGGCGCGTCCCTTGGCCGAGACGACCAGGGCCATCTTGCGGCTGGCCTCGTCGATCATCTCGTCTCCGAGCATCGCGGCTCCGCGTGCGCCGCCAGCCGCCGAGGTGTGCCATTCGTAGGCGTCGAGGATCATCTCGGCCTTGTCGTAGTCGGCCTGCCGCGGGCTGAACACCTCGTTGGCGGCGTCGATCTGACCGGGGTGCAGCACCCATTTCCCGTCGAATCCGAGTGCCGCGGTGCGCTGCGCGGAGCGGCGGAACGCGTCGACGTCACGGATCTGCAGGTACGGGCCGTCGATTGCCTGCAGGCCGTGGGCACGAGCCGCCATGAGGATGGTCATGAGGATGTGGTGGTAGGCGTCGCCGCGGTCGTAGCCGTCGGGTTGCTCGCCCACGACGAGGGTGCGCATGTTGATGCTCGCCATGAAGTCGGCCGGCCCGAACACGAGGGTCTGCACTCGTGGGCTCGCGGTGGCGATCTCGTCGATGTTCGTCAGCCCCCGAGCGTCCTCGATCTGGGGTTCGATACCGATCCGCCCCACCTCGAGGCCGTGGGCCTTCTCCACCTGGGTCAGCAGCAGGTCGAGTGCTTCGACATGGCTCGCGGCGGGAACCTTCGGCAGCAGGATCGCGTCGAGTTGCGCGCCGGCACCCCCGACGACGGTCGCGACGTCGAGGTAGGTCGCGTCGGTGGTCCAGTCGTTGACGCGCACCACCTTGAGTTGCTCGCCCCACCCGTCCTCGTTCAGCGCCTCGACGATGGTGGCGCGGGCCTGTTCCTTGGCCAGCGGCGACACGGCGTCCTCGAGGTCGAGGAAGACCGCATCGGCGGGCAACCCCTTGGCTTTGTCGATCATCTTGCGGCTGCTGCCCGGGACTGCCAGAACGGATCGGCGTGGTCTGAACGTGAACGACATGGGCGAGCGTGACCTCCGAGTTCCGGAATGCGATGCGTGAAGCCTTAGCCTTTCAATCATGGCAGCAGTGGGCAGGGTATTCGCGGCGCGACTGGCCGGATTGGTCGTTCTCGGCCCGGACGGAGAGTCGATCGGCCGTGTCCGCGACGTCGTGCTCACCATCCGAATAGGCAGGCAGCAACCGCGCGTTCTCGGCCTGGTCGTCGAATTGCCGACCCGCAAACGCATTTTCGTTCCGATGCTGCGCGTCACCGCGATCGAGCCGGGTGCCGTCACCCTCGTCACCGGCAACGTCAGTCTGCGGCGGTTCACGCAACGTCCCTCCGAGGTGCTGGCGCTGGCGCAGGTGCTCGATTCCCGGGTGCGTGTGGATGATCCCGAACTGCCGGATCTGCACGATTCGGACGTGACGATCGTCGATCTCGGTGTCGAACTGACCCGCACGCGCGACTGGGTGGTCAATCGAGTGGCCGTGCGTCGACACCGTGGCAGGCTCGCGCGTCGCGCGCCGATCCACGTCGTGGAGTGGCAGCACGTGCACGGACTGACCCAGCAGGCGCTGGCGATGCCCGGGCAGGGGGTGTCGCAGTTGCTGATGCAGTTCGAGGACATGCGCCCGGCGGACGTCGCGAACGCGTTGCGCGAGTTGCCGGCGAAACGCCGGACCGAGGTGGCGGTGGCCTTCGACGACGAGCGTCTCGCCGATGTGGTGCAGGAGTTGCCCGCGGACGACCAGACGGGGTTGCTCAAGGAGTTGGGGCTCGATCGCGCCGTCGATGTGCTCGAGGCGATGGATCCCGATGATGCGGCCGACCTGCTCGGTGAGCTCCCGGAATCCGATGCCGAGTCGTTCCTGCAACGGATGGACCCGGAGGATTCGGAACCGGTGCGGCGACTGCTCGAGCACTCCCCCGACACGGCCGGTGGCCTGATGACACCGGAGCCGGTGGTGCTCACGGCGGCGACGACCGTCGCCGAGGCCCTCGCCCGCGTCCGCAATCCCGATCTGACTCCGGCGATGGCGTCGATGGTGTTCGTGGTGCGCCCACCGACGGCGACACCGACGGGCCGCTATCTGGGGTGCGTGCACCTGCAGCGCCTGCTGCGGGAGCCGCCGGCGAGTCTCGTGGGCGGCATCGTCGACAACGATCTGCCCCGGCTCGATCCCGACGATTCGTTGACGACTGTGACACGCTACTTCGCGACGTACAACCTGGTGTGTGGTCCGGTGGTGGACGACGAGCAGCATCTGCTCGGCGCCGTCAGCGTCGACGACGTACTCGATCATCTGCTGCCGGAGGACTGGCGCGAGGAGGAGGAAGACGTTGAGTGACCGCACCGCCCTGGGGCGGCAGCGCCTCGAGACCCCTCAGACGTCCCGGTTCCGTTTCAACTACGACGCCGAGGCCGTGGGTCGCGTCAGCGAGTCGATCGCGCGTTTCCTCGGGACGGGACGCTATCTCGCGATCCAGACGATCGTGGTGGTCGTGTGGATCTTCCTGAACATCGTTGCGGTGGGCCTGCAGTGGGATCCGTATCCGTTCATCCTGCTGAATCTGGCGTTCTCGACGCAGGCCGCGTATGCGGCGCCGTTGATCCTGCTGGCGCAGAATCGCCAGGAGAATCGCGACCGGGTGTCGTTGGAGGAGGACCGGTCGCGGGCGGAGCAGACGAAGGCGGACACCGAGTTCCTGGCGCGGGAACTGGCGGCGCTGCGGTTGGCGGTGGGCGAGGTGGCGACGCGCGACTATCTGCGCCGCGAGTTGGACGACATCAAGGCGCTGCTCGAGGAGCCCGGTGAGACCGACGAGTCGGGGGTGAGGAGGGCACCGCGTCGGTGACGCGCACAAGAACACCGCGTCGGTGACCGGGCGGGATCACGGGACCCGGAGTTGCACACACATCACCGTCGTTCTGTAACCTGCATCACAAACCGTGTGATGTGCGGAGGGGGACGGAAGGTGGGTGGTGGCGTGCGTTGGCAGGGAGCCTTCGTCGTGCCGATGGTCGTGGCAGCGGGTCTCGTCGCGACGGCGTCGGCGCCGTCGAGTGTCGCGGAGCCGGTGGCGAGCGCCTCGGAGACGTCGGCGTCGGAGCCGGCCGCATCGACGGCGGTGGGGGTGCTGCCGCCGTCACCCGCCGACCCGCTGTCTCCGGTCGGTCCGGCGGACTCGCCCGATCCGGGGGTCTCCCCCGCCTCGGCGGGTGACGGTTTCACGATTCTCGGCGACGGCCCGCTGGCGATTCCGGAGCTCGTGTACTACGCGTATCGCGCCGCCGAGATGCAGTTGGCGGTGAATTCTCCCGAGTGCGCGTTGCCGTGGAATCTGCTGGCTGCGATCGGTCGCTCGACGTCGGATCACGCGCACGGTGGCCGCACCGACGTGCTCGGGACTCTCGCGTCACCGGCGACCGCCCCGGACGGTCGGGTGGGACCGATGCTGCTACCCCCGCCGGTGTGGCAGGAGTACGCGGTGGACGGCAACGCCGACGGCACGGCGGATCCGCAGAACGTGTTCGATGCGACCCTGGCCGCGGGCGCGTGGATGTGCTCGGTGGGCGGTCCGGTGCGCGACGGCGACGGGGAGGCACGCGCGGTGGCCCTGTTCGATTCGTCGCCCGAGTTCCTCGCGGACACGCGGAGGTGGTCGGCGGCGTACGCGAAGGCGACGGCGGTCGCACCCGCCGCACCCGTTGCGGTGCCGTCGTCCGCGGTTCAGCCACCGGCGACGACGCCGGGCACCGTGGACGTCGCGGCGACGGCGCCCGCCGTGGCACCGCCCGCGGATCCGTCGGGCGGCGAGGTCGCTCCGCAGGACGATCCGCCGAACGTTCCGGCGTTGCCCGAGATCCCCGCGGAACTCACGGAGCTGCCCTGCCTGGTTCCCGGGCTCTGCGAGTGACACGCCCACCGTGGGCGTGACATTTTTGTTATCCATCTCACAGTTCGATCGGTGCGCCGCACCCATGGGATGACACACGCCACGCGGGGCGACGCGGCGCGCACCCCTGTACTGCAGTTTCTCCCGCCACACCCGTGTCGGAACCCCCACCCGACACACCTTCGTGTTACATCACGGTTCAGTAACAGAAGGGCATCGAATCATGTAGCCTCAGCTCGGCCATGTAACGGAGGCGTCTCGTACCGGGATGCCCGAGGGAGGTACGAGTGGGACGGCACGCCAAGCCGCAGGATTCGAAGATCCGGCGCAACTCCGTCATCGCAATGACCGGTCTGGTGCCGGTGGGACTCGTGGCAGCGGCGGCCACCACCGCCGGGGCGTCACCGAAAACCCTGCTGGGCATCCACCAGCAGGAGGTCGAGCCCACCGCGAGCGCCGCCACCTCCCACCTCGGTTCGGCCGTGGCGGTGCCCGAAGCGGTGTCCGTGGCGTCCACCGCGGTCCTCACCGAACCTGCCGCTGCGCCCACACCGAAGGCCGCGCCCGCGGCCCCCGCTGCCGCACCGCAACCGGAGATCATGCAGGACGGCCCGCTCGGCATCCCCGGCATCAACTACTCCGCGTACCTCAACGCCGAGCGGATCCTCGCCGAGGAGAACCCCGGCTGCGGCATGTACTGGACACTGCTGGCCGGCATCGGCCGTGTCGAGTCCGGGCACGCCAACGGTGGGCAGGCCGACGACCGGGGCGATCTGCTCGAGCCCGTGATCGGCCTCCCCCTCAACGGAAGCCTGCCCGGCCAGGCCGTCATCTACGACACCGACGGCGGAGCACTCGACGGCGACGCCGTCTACGACCGCGCGGTCGGACCCATGCAGTTCATCCCCACCACATGGAACCAGTACGCGGGTGACGGCAACGGGGACGGAGTGGCCGACCCGCAGAACCTCTACGACTCGACGCTGACCACGGCGCGGTACCTGTGCGACGGCGGACGCGACATGCGCAACCTCGCCGACACCACGAAGTCGATCCTCCGCTACAACCAGTCGATGGCGTACGTCACCAACGTTCTCGCATGGTCGGCCGCCTACTCCACGGGCATCACGCCGAGCCCGGCGGACCTGCCTCGGATCCACTGAACCACCCCCGCCTACCATGGGGACCATGGCAGTCACCGAGTCCGACGTCCGCGCCGCACTGTCCCGGGTCGACGACCCGGAGATCCGCAAACCCATCACGGATCTCGGCATGGTCAAGAGTGTCGACATCGCCGACGACAGCAGCGTCGACATCGTCGTCTACCTGACGACCGCCGGGTGCCCGATGCGCACCGAGATCATCGATCGCGTCACCAAGGCCGTCGCCGATGTCGCCGGGGTGGGCGAGATCCGCGTGGAGCTCGAGGTGATGAACGACGAGCAACGCACCGAGCTCCGCAAGAGCCTGCGCGGCGACTCGGCCGAACCGGTCATCCCCTTCGCTCAGCCCGGCTCGCTCACCCGCGTCTACGCGGTGGCATCCGGCAAGGGCGGCGTCGGCAAGTCGTCCGTGACGGTGAACCTCGCCGCGGCGATGGCCGCGCGCGGGCTGTCGGTCGGCGTGCTCGACGCCGACATCTACGGTCATTCGATCCCGCGCATGCTCGGCACCTCCGCGAAACCCACCCAGGTCGAGCGGATGATCATCCCGCCTGTCGCGCACGACGTGAAGATGATCTCCATCGCCCAGTTCACCGACGGCAACACGCCGGTCGTGTGGCGTGGTCCCATGTTGCACCGCGCGCTGCAGCAGTTCCTCGCCGACGTGTTCTGGGGCGATCTGGACGTGCTGCTGCTGGATCTGCCGCCCGGCACGGGCGACGTCGCGATCTCGGTGGCCCAGCTGATCCCCAACGCCGAGATCCTCGTCGTCACCACGCCGCAGCAGGCCGCCGCCGAGGTCGCCGAGCGTGCCGGATCGATCGCGCTGCAGACCCGTCAGCGCATCGCCGGCGTCATCGAGAACATGTCCTGGCTCGAGTTGCCCGACGGCACGAAGATGGACGTGTTCGGGACCGGGGGCGGCGAGGCCGTCGCCGAGCGACTGACCCGGGCGGTGGGCGCGACGGTGCCGCTGCTCGGTCAGATCCCGCTGGATCCCGCGATCCGCGAGGCCGGCGACGAGGGCACCCCCATCGTGCTCAGCGCCCCCGAATCGGCACCGGGTGCGGCGCTGTGCGAGATCGCCGAGAAGATCGCCGTGCGGCGACGGGGACTGGCGGGAATGTCCCTCGGGATCGACACCACCCGGCACCTCTGACGTCGTCGACCCGACGCGGCCCGACCCCACCGGTCCGGGTCGCGTCCCGGTCTAGGTCGCGTCGGGATCGATCGGTGGGGTCTCGCCGGGTGCGAGGGGCTTGGACAGGTCGGGCCGGGACGGGGCGGCGCCGTCGGTTCCGGTCGAACCGTTGCGTCCCTGGGTGGACGACGGGCCGTCGAAGTTTCCGGTGAAGAGCGAGTCGTCGCCGTCGAGCAGATGTTTGGTGATCACGGCCTTCGGCGTCATGCCGCGCAACTGGTTGAGTTCCGCCAGCGGTTGCCGCAGATCGTCGAATTCCGGACCGAGATCGTCCTTGAGTTGTTCCCGGGCGCCCGCCGCATAGTCCCGGACCTGACGCAGCGCTTTGGCGACCCAGGACACCGCCCCTGGCAGGCGCTCCGGGCCGAGCACGACCAACGCTGCGATGAGCAGGACCATCAACTCGCCCCAACCGATGTTGCCGAACACCGCTCCAGAGTACGTCGTGCGCACCGAGTCGGCTCACCGACGGTCGTCGGGCGACGACGTGACCGCTCAGTCGGAGGCCGGAGTGACCTGGATGTCGACGACGCGGCCGCTGCGCACCAACTGAACGGTGACCGGTTCGCCGATCGTCTGGAGGTGCACGGCGACGACCAGTTCGTCGGCGCTCGTGACGTCCCGGTCTCCGACCCGGGTGATGACATCGCCCTCGACGATGCCGGCGGCCTGGGCGGGGCTGCCGTCCTGGACGTTGGCGACCTCGGCACCGCTGGCGACCTCGTTGACGACGGTCCGCGCGTTCACGCCGATCTCCGGGTGGTGCATCACCCCGTCGCGGATCAGTGCCTGCGCGACCGCGGTGACCTCGTCGACGGGGATCGCGAAGCCGAGCCCCACCGAACCGCCCGTCTCCGACTTGATGGCCGAATTGATCCCGATCACGTGCCCTTCGAGGTCGATGAGTGGACCACCCGAGTTGCCGGGGTTGATGGACGCGTCGGTCTGCACCGCGTCGATCACCGCGTCGGTGTCGGTTCCCTGGCCGCTGAGCCGCATCGGCCGGTGCAGCGCGCTGACGATGCCGCGGGTGACCGTCTTGCTCAGTCCGAGGGGTGAACCGACGGCGACGACGTCCTCACCGACCTGCACGTCGGCGGATCTACCGAGTTCGGCGACGACCAGATTGTCGACGTCGTCGACCGACAGCACCGCGAGGTCGGTCTTGATGTCGCGGCCGACGATCTCGGCGGGCACCTTCGTGCCGTCGTTGAACGTCACCTGCACGTTCGCGTCCGGGTTGTCGGCCGCCATCGAGACGACGTGGTTGTTCGTGACGATGTAGCCGGCTCCGTCGATGACGACGCCGGATCCGGTGCCCGCGTTGTCACCGAGCGTGACCTGGATGGACACGACGGACGGCAGAACCGCCTCGGCCACCCGCGCGACGGTGCCGTCGGGTATCTCGGTTCCGCCCGCGACCTGTTCGAGCGACACACCGCGGCTGGTCAGCGAACCGTTGTCGGAGAGCACCAGCGCCACCACCAGGCCGCCGACCATGCCGACGACGAGCGCGGCCGCGGCGAGCGTCGCGAGAGCGCGGGAGTCCACGCGACGGTCGAACAGCACCTCGCGGAGGGAGAGCCGGCGTGCCGGCGGGAGGGGGGCGTCCTCGGTGGCACCGAGCGGGGCTCCGAGCCGCACCGACGACTCGGGATCGCGCCACGGGTCGACCGGATCCTCGACCGTGTCGTCCTCGGGGCCGCGCGGAGGGCGTTGCAGGGTGTCGGCGGTGTCGTCCGGACGACCGTAGGCCTCGGCGAGCACCGGATCGGTCGGCGGGGCGTGTCCGATGCGGGGGTCGGGCGTCGAGCCGCGACCGCCGGCGAACGAACCGTCGGTGCCCGAGGGGCGGCCGAACACTCGCGCGGCCGCGTCGTCGACGGCGGGCCGGTACACCGGCCGCGGATCGAGCCGGGGCGCATCCGCCGGCCGGGTGATCACGCCGGATGCGAGGTCCGGTGTCCCGTCGTGCCCGGACGGATCACCTGTCCCGTCGTGCCCGGACAGATC
>Ga0123333_10005672_pt1 | contig 11165 bp, 12 predicted proteins | sample BioC12SIPDNA_3_FD_89957 | JGI IMG/M metagenome (GOLD analysis project Ga0123333, IMG submission 89957) | Anaerobic biogas reactor microbial communites from Washington, USA - Biogas_R2_B C12 SIP DNA | ecosystem: Engineered > Bioreactor > Anaerobic > Unclassified | place: Washington, USA...
CGGAATGGACGGAGATCACCGGCTATGCGGATGAGCCCTGGCACCTGCGCTATGTGGGGGTGGACCACGCTACGGAGATTGTGCGCAGGAACATCCCCCTGGAACGCTACATTGAGGAGCTTGCAACCAGAAACCATGGAGGTTTGTTGACGAATGTGCCTGAATCATAAAGGATTGTCTGTCCTGCTGGCTGCAATCCTGGCGTTATTACCTGCAGCTGCCGTCTTTGCGGAAGCTGCGCAACCGGAGTGGACCTATCTATTGCCAGCCAACCTGCTGGAAAACAAGAATGGCAACCTGACCCTGGTGAACCAGGACAACCTGCTGGAATCGAGCTTTGTGCCCAACAACCTGCAGCGGCTCAGCCTGCGCAGCGTCAGCGGCCCGCATGAATTGCGCAAGGAGGCAGCCCTGGCCCTGGCAGCGCTGTTTGAGGCTGCGGCGGAACAGGGGCATGAACTGTATGTGAAAAGCTCCTACCGCAACTACCAGACCCAGAGCACCATGTACCACAACCGGCTTGAAAAATACGGCAAGGACGACGGCGTGGTTGCAAAGCCCGGCACCTCCGATCATCAGACCGGCCTGGGGGTGGATGTGCTCAACAGGCACTGGGCCAACCGGGAGGGTATGACGCCCGCTTTCGGGGATACGGTGGAAGCCCAGTGGATGGAGGCCAACTGTGCAGATTTTGGCTTCATCATCCGCTATCTGCCAGAAAAGCAGGACATCACCAAGATTATTTATGAGCCCTGGCACCTGCGCTATGTGGGGGTGGAGGTAGCGCAATATATCATGGCCAACCGCTTGTCCCTGGAAGAGTTTACAGACGAGGTGGCCCAAGCCGTTGCAGATTATGAAGCCCGAGGCGGGGACTTTCTGGAGTTGTGCCGGCAGCTGAATGCACCGCCGCCGGTGGTGGAACTTGGGGAAACGGATGAGGACGGCGACAGCGAAGTCTCCTTCTTCGGTTCATAATAAAGGAGCTTGAGTTGACCAGGATGCGCTGTACGCTGCTGTTGACCTGCATCTTTATGATGTGGGCTGGTTTTGCTGTGGCGTCGCCTGAAACCACGCCCCCGCCGGCGCCGCCAGCGCCTGCCATCCTCGAAGTGGGCGGGAACCTGATGCTGGTGAACCGGGGACACCGCATCAGCAAAACCTATGTCCCGGAAGACCTGGTGCTGCCCCGGGTGGCCACACGGAAGGAGAGCCTGAAGGAGCGCATCCACATGCGCCCTCAAGCCGCCGCCGCCCTGGAAGCCATGTTTGAAACCGCCCTGATGGAAGAGAACTACACCCTGTATGCAGCCAGCGGCTACCGCAGCTATGGCCACCAGCAGATTTTGTTCAACGGCAAGGTGGAAGAGGTGGGCAGCCGGGAAAAAGCACAGCGCCGGGTGGCGCCTGCCGGCTCCAGCGAACACCAGCTGGGCCTGGCCATCGACATCCAGGCGCCTTCCCACCTCAACCTCAGCCAGGCCTTTGGCGAAACCGAGGAAGGAAAATGGGCAGGGGAAAACGCCCACCGCTTCGGCTTCATCCTGCGATACAAAGCCACCTGGCGGGACATCACCGGGGTGAGCGATGAACCCTGGCACTTCCGCTTCGTGGGCATCGCCCATGCGACTGCGATGCACCAGTTGGACATTCCCCTTGAAACCTACTGTGAATATGCGGCCAGACTGCCGGAATATGTGCTGACAGGGGGCAGCCACCCCCTCCTAATCGGCCTTGTCGGCGACCTGATGGCCGGCAGGCAGCCGGAACGCTTGAATATGCTTGAACATGCAACCGCATCGCAACGGGAGGAAGCGCTGCGGGCTGCCACCCTGCCTTACCTGGCGTCGGGCGAAAGCTACGAACAGGCGCTGTGGTATGCCTATCCCACCCCCAAGCCCACTGCGGAGCCCTGGGTGGATGAGGATGAGGACGTCGCCCTGTTTGGAAACTCCGGTCAAAACTGATGGCCTCCCTGTATGACAGGCTGAAAAGCGCGCAGCCCATAAAAGCTGCGGAGCCACGGGCCGTGCAGCAGGAATGCCTGGTGGTCACGAAACGCGTCAGCCTGGGGAAGGTGCCGGATATCTTCCCGGCTCCTATGATGGCAGACATCAGCAACCAGCATGTTCCGAATGACCTTCTGCCCCAGGACCTGCTGTTTCTGGACACGGAGACCACAGGCCTGTCTAGGGGAGCCGGCACCATCGCCTTTTTAATCGGCTACGGGCAGATCAAGGGAAACGAGCTGCACATCACCCAGGTGCTGATGCGGGATTACCACCAGGAAATCCTGCTGCTTAAAGACCTTACAAACCGGCTCCAATCCAGCCAGTGTCTGCTCACCTATAACGGCACCAGTTTTGATTTGCCCCTGCTTCAGGGGCGGCTTGTCATGAACCGCCTGCAAACCGATGTATCCAGCCTAATGCATCTGGACCTGCTGCATGCTGCTAGACGCATTTTCCGCATGCGGCTGGGCCGCTGCCCCCTGATCCGTCTGGAAGAGATGCTGTTTGGATTTGTCAGGGAGGATGACCTGCCCGGGAGCGAAGTACCGGCCCGGTATTTTGAGTATTTGAAGCAGCAGAATGAGGCATTGCTACGGGATGTGCTCGAGCATAACCAGCAGGACATCCACAGCCTGGCCCTGCTGTTTCTGCGGCTGGTACAGGTATACACAAAGCCCCACGAGATTGCGCACCAGCAGGATCTGTTCAGCCTGGGCAGGGTTTATGAGCGCCAGGGGCAGAAGGAGCGCGCCATCTCCTGCTACAAAGCCTGTTCAGAAAAGGCGGTGCGGGACATCGCCAGGCTGCGGATGGCCGAAATCCTCAGGAAACAGCGCAGGGATAACGAAGCCCTGGCGGCATACGAAACCCTCCGGCAAAGCCGGTCGGTGAGCCCGCAGGTGTATATCAGCCTGGCCAAAATCTATGAGCACCGCTTCCGGGACCCGGCCCGTGCCCTTGAAATTGCAAAGCAAGGCATGCTATATTGTTCGGAGCGATTTGGCTTTTTGGCCCAGGAAGATGCAGATTTTCTGGATTTACAGCACCGCAGCCTGCGCTTGAGACGAAAGGTGGACAAAGCCCGTGAAATGGACTGACAGACTGAAGATTCGCGCCGCCCTGCTGAAACACCAGCGCGGCAACAAGGACGAAGCCATGGCAATGTATGAATCCCTGTACAACGACGGGGTCATCATGGCCAATTATATTCTGCCCTACAGCGTGCTGCTGCTGCGCTCGGGCAAGGATGATGTGTACACCAAAGTGCGTGAAATGCTGGTGAAAGCCCAGAAGGCACCGGACCTGAGCGATGACCGGCGGCAGCAGCTGCTGATGAACTACGCCATCGCCGTGTGGAAGCTGGGGGAATTGGACAAGGCGGTCAGCACCCTGGAAGCCTCGCACAAGCAGGCGCCCTGCAGCCTCACCTACCAGGCGCTGGGCTTTTTGTACATTGAAACCGGCGACGCTGAAAAAGCGCTGACCTACAACATGGAAGCCCTGGACTATGATGACGAGGATTCCGTCACCCTGGACAACCTGGGGCAGATTCACTACCGCCTGCTGGGAGACAAGGAAGCAGCGCTTCCCTATTTTAAAAAGGCCCATGAGAACCGCCCCAGCCAGATTGACACCCTGTATTTTCTTGCCATGTATGACGAGGAAGCGGGACGGTTTCAAGACGCAGAACAAAAACTCACCACAGCCCTGGAAGGCAATTTCTCCCCCCTCAACCACGTGGACCGCCAGATGGCGGAAGAGGCCCTGGAACGCATCAAAGCTGCCGGGAAGAAGGCCGAGAACAGCCTGGAGATTGACTGATTGCTTGATTGGTTGCAGCAGGACCCCTGGGGCTTCCTGCATTTCATGGCATACCGGGCGCCTGCAGTGCTGTTGGCGTTGACTTTGCATGAACTGGCCCATGGCTATGTAGCCTACCGCTGTGGCGACAGCACAGCCCGGGACCTGGGCCGTTTGACCATGAACCCTTTGAAACACCTGGACCTGGTAGGCACCATCAGCATGTTCCTGATGGGCATCGGCTGGGCTAAGCCGGTGCCGGTGAATCCCGCACGGTTTAAGAATGGCCGGATGGATGACCTGAAGGTGTCCCTGGCTGGCGTCACCACCAATTTTATCCTGTTTTTGTTGGCCAGCATGCTCAGCATCCTGGTTGCCAACCAGCTCTATTTGCCAGAGGTGCGGCAGTATTTCGGACTGAACTATTTTCTCAATTTCCAGATGGAAGGCTTTGCCATCCAGCTCTTTCCGCAAAACGACGCCATCCTGAAGGGTTTGTTGAAGACCCCCTGGCTATTGCATATCCAGCGGTTTTTATTGCAGCTGAGCCTGGTGAATCTGGGGATGGGGCTGTTCAACCTGCTGCCCATTCCGCCCCTGGACGGGTTCCATGTGGTGAACGACATCCTCTTCAAGGGGAGAATCAATATCTCCGGACGGGTGTTCCGCTTTACCCACATCGCCCTGCTGATTCTGCTGTTCACCACCAATTTTGTGGGCTCCTGGGTGACCCGGGGCATCTATGCCGTGCAGGGCTTTGTGCTGCCCTTCCTGTTGACCCTCTTTCAGGCAGGCTGACCATGAGCCTTGTCTTCAACCTCAAGGACTACCAGGGCCCCCTGGACCTGCTGCTGCAGCTGATTGGCACTGCCAAGATAGACATCAAGGACATTTTTGTCTCCCAGGTGACGGACCAGTACATCCAGATTGTTCAAAACGCAGGCATCATGGACATGGAGGAGGCCAGCGAGTTCATCCAGATGGCAGCCACCCTCCTTCTCATCAAAAGCCGTTCTATCCTGCCGGTTGTGAAAACGGAAGAGGATGAGGAAGAGGACCCGGAAACCACCCTCATCCGCCAGCTGGAGGAATATGCCCGCTTTCAGCAGCTGGCCACCCAGATGCAGGAGTTTGAACAGGCGGCCTCCCGCCTGTTTTCCAAGCTGCCGGATGAGTTTCCCCTGCCGCCGCCGGTATATGAGCTGGAAGGGCTCACCCTGGACGGGCTGATTGAAGCCTTTGCCAAACTCAGCGCCCGCCTGCTGGCCAGGGAGGAGGAGCATCCTGAACACCGCCGGGTCATCCGCCTGGATCAGCACACCCTGGCGGATTGTATGAAGACCATCATGCACCATACCAAAAAGGGCAGCGTCGGCTTTTCCCGCTTGTTAAGCGATGCTCCCACCAGGAATGAGGTGGTCACCCTGTTCCTGGCCTTGCTGGAGCTGCTCAAACAGGGGCGCCTGAAGGCGGTGCAGGATCAAAATGACGCAGAGATCATGCTGATGCGAAACAGGAGGGGAGAACAGGTCCATGCGGAATGAGCGCTTGTGCGGGATACTTGAATCCATCCTGTTTGTGTACGGGGAAGCCATTGAGGTGGAAACCCTGGCAGATGCCCTGGGCCTGGCGCCCCGCGCAGTCGAAGATGCGCTGGAGGACCTGGACACAGCCATGCAAACGGATTCCCGGGGGCTGCGCATCAAGCGGTTTGCCGGTAAGGTGCAGGTTGTGAGCAAGGCGGACTACGCCACCTATGTGGAGAGGGTGCTCCAGCCGGTACAGCGGCAATCCCTGTCTCAATCAGCTTTGGAAACCCTGGTGATCGTTGCCTACCGCCAGCCCGTGACCCGTCAGGAAGTGGAGGCCATCCGAGGGGTGAAGTGCGATTATTCCTTGCAGTCTCTGGCCCAGAAAGGCCTCATTGCCGACGTGGGCCGGAAGGAGACCCTGGGCCGGCCCATCCTGTACGCTACCACGGATTTGTTTCTGTCCCATTTTGGCATCACCGGCCTGGAAGAGCTACCGGCCCTGCCCGCTGATTTCCCGGGTGAAGCCGGGGTGCAGATGAAGATGGAGATCGATCAGGTCAACACCTGAGCCACCGTCATTTTTTTAGGTATTCCTTGAATCATTATAAAAACAACACCACCAATTTTTGGCGGTGTTGTGGCGTTTTGCAGGTTGATCAGATGATCTTCAGCGTGCTTCTGATGCGGGTGAACACCGTGTTGGAATAATCGGTGTTGTATTCGCCCGGGCCGGTATAATGAATGGACAGCACCCGGTTGTTGTCCAGCAACGCCATGTGGACGCGGCCCCTGACGATGGTGCCGTCATACATCACGCCCCGGTAGGTGACATAGGCGCCGGGCTTGCCCAGCAGGGTGCGCTCGGCGGTGTCGGACAGACGCCATTGCTGGTAGTTGACCTTGCCCAGTTCTGATGCAAAGGTGCGCAGGTCTGTCTTCAGGTTGTTCAGGGTGTAATTGGCATTGACGGCAGACCGGGAGAAGGTGAAGACCACCGAGTAGTTGTCCTTTTGCTGTTCGATGGGCTCGGTCAATACGTAGACATCCGCCTGGCTGTCGTCCACCAGATAGCCCGCCACGCTTTCAAAGGTGATGCCCAGCTTGGCGGCGGTATAGGACGCGAAGGTGAAGGTCAGGTCTGGGCGCTTGGTGGGGGAAGGCATGTCCACCGGGTCTAGGGGAACCGGGGTAGCGCCGGCGTGCTGGGCGACGCCGGAGGCATCATAGTTGCCTTCGGCAATGGGCATGTTATCACCTTCCTCAAGGCTGGGATCATAGCCCTCCGGCAGGCCTTCGATGCCTTCCGCAGCAGGCTGCTCGGGCTGCTCCAGCGGGGATTGCTGCCCGACAGTGCCAGCGCCTTCCGCCGGTACCTCCACATTGGTCTCGGGCGGAACAGGCTTTGGCTGACAGCCAGCCAGCAGCACCAGGGCCAGCGCCAACAATGCGATGAAAACCAGTTTTTTCATACCATCAACCTCCGATGTCGGAAACCTTTTGGAAGTTTCGTAAAATTATTGTAACAATTAAGCAGCGAGGCGTCAAGCAAATCCGTGCATCTTACAGGAAACGGTTGTATGCCCGCTCGTCTTCATCGCGGCGGTTGCGGATCCGGTCCTCTGACAGTTCCTCATCCGCTTCAGAAAAAGGCAGGTTTTCTTCTGTGCTGTCAGCCACTTCTTCATTCAGGTAGAAGGGATGGTACACCCGACGGTCCAGGGAATACACCTTCTCGCTGAACACGCCCTGCCGGGTGCGCAGCTGGGCCGCTCGCATGGCATTGAGCCTTGAATCCAGCACATCCAGCCAGTTGAGCACCTCTGCTTCCGGGAACATGGGGGGGCGGGGACTGCCGTATTCCGGAATCCCGTGGTGGCTTAAAATCATGTGGGCCAGCAGCAAGGGGTATTCATCATCCGGCTTGTAGCCGCAGGTGACGGCGGCGTCCCGCAGATCGGCCACCCCGGTGACAATATGCCCCAGGAGCAAGCCTTCCTTGGTGTATTCAGACACAGCGCCCATCTCATTGGCGTTCATCTCATCCAGCTTGCCCAGGTCGTGCACGATGACCCCGGCGGTCACCAGGTCCTCCTCCAGGTAGGGATAGCAAGTGCAGATAGCTTTTGCAGCCCTGAGCATGTCCGTCAGGTGGTGCAACAGGCCGCTGCGTTCGGCATGGTGCATGCTCTGGGCGGCCGGGTAATATAAAATCTTGTCAGCAGCCCGCCTGACCAATTCGTTCACGATGTCCTTCAGCACCTGGTTTTGCATGCCGTCAATGATGCCCTGAACTTCACTGAACATTTCTTCCGGGGTGCGGGGCGCAGCGGCCACCAGTTCGGACAGTTCCACCTGGTCCTGGGGTTCGCTGGACCGCATCCGTTCAATGCGCATCTGCAGTTTGCCGCTGTATTCCGTGATGGTGGCGCGGACCTTCAGCACACTGCCGGCTTCCGGCGCCGGCTCATCGCCGCTGTTCCAGACCTTGGCATTCATTTCATGGCTGTTGTCTGCCAGGTTGATGTCCAGGTAGGGGTCCCCGTTTTTGTTCACGCGCCTGGAGGCGGATTTAACAATTAAAAAGCCTTCAAAGCGCTGGTCTTTTTCAAGCTGGTTCAGTTTAGTCTGATTCATCATACGCTCCTGATTGGATCATTCGGTTTTCAAAGAGGGTGAAGTCCTGGTTCCAGGTCAGTTCCACTGTGGCCAGGGGGCCGTTGCGCTGCTTGGCCACAATTACTTCCGCCAGGCTGGGGTCTCCCTCTTCCTTGTTGTAGTAATAGGGCCTGTGCAGGAACATGACCACGTCGGCATCCTGCTCGATGGAGCCGGAGTCCCGCAGGTCGCTGAGCACCGGCTTCACGCTGCCGGTGCGCTTCACATTGGCCCGGGACAGCTGGGCACAGGCCAGCACCGGCACTTTCAATTCCAGGGCGATGCCTTTGAGCTTCCTGCTGATTTCACTCACTTCCAGCTGCCGGTTTTCTGTGCGGCCATCCGCTGTCATCAGCTGCAGATAGTCGATGACCACCAGGTCCAGCCCTTTTTCGGTCATCAGCCGGCGGCAGCGGGAGCGCAGCTGGGCAGGGGTTAGGGAGGAGCTGTCGTCCAGGTACATCCGGGTTTCAGACAGCGGCCCCAGGGCTTCTGACAGGCGCTGCCAGTCCTTGCTGCTCAATGAGCCATTGCGCACATTTTGCATGTTGACCCGGGCATCGCCGCACAGCATGCGCATGGCCAGCTGCTCCTTGGGCATTTCCAGGCTGAACACCGCGATGGATTTGCCGTATCTTGCAGCATACGCAGCGATGTTCATGACAAAGCTGGTTTTGCCCATGCTGGGGCGCGCGCCCACCATCACCAGTTCACCGCCGTGCAGCCCGGTGAGCAGCTGGTCCAGGATGGAAAAGCCTGTGGGGACGCCGGCAATCTGGCCCTTGTTGCGCACCAGTTCTTCAATCTGGGCCAGGGTCTTTTTCATGACCTCGCGGATGGGGGTCAACTGCTCGCTGCCGGTGCGTTTCATGACGATGTCAAAAATCGTCTTTTCTGCGAATTGGAGGGTTTCCGCCATGTCCATGCGCTGTTCAAAGCAGACGCGGCTGATGTCCCCCGATGCGGCAATCAGCTTACGCAGGGTGGCTTTTTCCAGTACGATGTCCACATAGTGCTTCAAAAACGCTGTGGAGGAAACCGACTGGGTGAGCTGAACCAGGTATTCCACGCCGCCAATGCCATCCAGCGCCCCGGATTTGGACAGTTCTGCGTTCATGGTAATCAGGTCCACGCTGCGGGCATGGGCGAAAAGCTGGGCCATGGCGCGGTAGATGACCTGGTGCTGGGGATGATAATAATCCTCCGCCACCAGGGTTTCCATCACCAGCAGCAGCCCGGCCGGGTCCAGCATCGCTGAACCCAGGGTTGCTCGCTCTGCCTCCAGGCTTTGGGGCAGCACGCGGACCAGGTCGCCCGAGGTATAGGTGCTCACGCTTCCCTCCAGATGATTTTCAGACGTGTTGACGGATGCAGCATCACTTGATGGCCGTCACCCGCACGGTCATGGTCACCTTCACGCCGGCATACAGGCTGATGACGATGTCAGAGTCCCCGGCATTGCGGATGGGCTCGGACAGCTCGATTTTGCGCTTGTCAATCTGAACCTCATGCTGCTGGTTCAGGGCATCGGCCACCTCCTGGCTGGTGACGCTGCCGTAGAGCTTGCCTTTTTCGCCGCCCTTGGCTTCCAGGTGAATCACCTTGCCCTTCAGGTTCGCTGCCAACTCCTCCGCTTCCTTCAAACGGGCCGCTTCCTTGGCCCGCTCAATCTCGTTGCGGCGCTCCACCTCGGCCACGGCCTTGGGCGTGGCTTCCATGGCCCATTTCCTGGGGAACAAAAAGTTGCGGGCGTAGCCATCGGACACGTTGATGATCTGGTTGCGCTTCCCGGTGCCGGGAATATCCTGCAAAAGAATGACTTTCATACAGACCTCCTGAAAATTGGTTGTGTTTATGCTGAAAGAGGCGGGGACTGCTCCGTCCTGAGCTGGCGTGGGTCGGCAAACTGGTCATAGATGCCGATGAACATCGCGGCAGGGGAGAGGATGACGAACATCAACAGCAGTAGCAGGAACCGCAGCCACGGCCGGGTGCCGCGCCTTTTCATGGTGAAGTTCAGATAGGACAATCCCTGCAAAACATAGAGTGCAGAAAATACGTTGAACATCAGCTGCCCCGCCACCATCAGCACGGGATGGGTGCTGAGGATGGTGATCAGGTAGCCCAGGGCCAGCGCGGTCATTTTCCGACCGTAAGCCTTGGGGATGAACCACTTTGAAAACGGCGGCATCCCCAGGCTGGGCGCCGTGCTGTAGCGGGTGCTCAGCTTGATGGCCAGGCCGCTGCCTGCCGCTGAAAGGATGATGGAAAAATTGGTGAGCAGGCCAGGGAGCAAGCCCGCAGCCAGGGCGGTGACCCGGGCTGAAATCTGCTTGTAAAACTCTTCAATCACTTCAGGTTTGAAGGTCCATCCGCCCATCTGGTTGCTGTCAAAGACCTGCGTTCCTGCTTCCTGGCCGTGGGACAGCAATCCGCTTTGCCAGAAGGTGTACAGCAGGCTGTCCCGGCGGGGGAACTGATCAAGGCCTTCAATGGCCTCTTTGGCAAGGGCTTCATACAGGTTGCCGCCAGCCTGCCGTTGCAACATGATGAACACCACCATGATGCCAATGACCATGGCAGCAACCAGCACCCCGCAGGTTTTGAAAAAAGGCAGCTGTTTTTCCAGGCAGTAGGCGAAGGCGGCGGATACGGGCAACAGGTAGACCGCCAGCCACAGGCCGCCGTTGCCATAGATCATCCGGGCGCCAAGCAGCATCAACACCAGGCTGAAAAATGCAGGGAGGATGCCCCCCAGGGCAACCACCAGCAGCATCAGAAGGGGGAACAGGACCAGGCCCACGCTCAGGAAGGTGATTGCCGGCAGAAAGGACATTTGCAGGAAAAACACGACTGCACCAGTGAGCAGCATCCAGACCAAAGCCTGCCTGGGGTTTGTGAAAAGCCGAATTGTGCCCATGTGTCTTGCGTTCCTCATTGCATTACAGTTCTTACGATTTTACCGGGCCGTCCATAGGCTGTCAAGGACGGCAAGGGCTCACAGGTGCAGGTCATTCACCACATCGTCCATCACGGCCATCAGGTAGGGCTTGCCCCGCTCGTTGAGCTTCTGCTGGGCAATTTCCTCCGTGTTCATGGGAACGGCCTGGCCGCCGGAGGTGTAGACGGTGAAGGCCCGGGGCAGGTCGCTGACAAAGGCGCAGGC
>Ga0123333_10005676_pt1 | contig 11163 bp, 10 predicted proteins | sample BioC12SIPDNA_3_FD_89957 | JGI IMG/M metagenome (GOLD analysis project Ga0123333, IMG submission 89957) | Anaerobic biogas reactor microbial communites from Washington, USA - Biogas_R2_B C12 SIP DNA | ecosystem: Engineered > Bioreactor > Anaerobic > Unclassified | place: Washington, USA...
CACCGCGAGCACGTCAGCCGCGCCGAGCAGGTCCGGGACGTCGTGGCGCGCACCGAGCAGGCGCACGTCGACGCGCGCGCGGGCGGCCTGCTCGCGCAGCTGGGCGGCGAGCCGAGGGTCCCCGTCGCCCGCGACGAGCCACGTCACGGGTGCCTCGACCACGGAGTCGACCGCGAGGTGCTCGGCCGCGGCGACGAGCAGGTCGAGCTGCTTCTGCGGCGCGATGCGCGCGACGCACAGCACGAGCCGGGCGTGCGGAGCGAGGTCGAGCTCGCGGGTGAGGCGCGCGCGGGCGTCTGGCTCGCTCACGTGCTCCCCTGCCCGGGGGGCGGCGACCGGGGCGAGCTCGGCCGAGCGTGCACCGAGTCTGCGCGCACGCGCTGCGAGGTCCGCCGAGGCTCCCGTGACCAGGTCCGCGCGCCGCGCCTGGACGAGCTCGCCGAGCGCCGCGGGCCAGCGCCGTGGCCCGGTGACGAGGATCGCGTTGTGCCACGAGACGACGACCCCCGGTCGGGGGCGCGCCCCGCGAACCGCGGCGAGCGCGAGCAGCCCTCCCTGGTGCCCGTGGGCGTGCACGACGTCGGCCGTGCGCGCGAGGGCGCGCAGCCGGCGCCAGGCGCGCACGCGCTCCGCGAGCGACCCTGCGGGCCAGGCCGTCTCGACGGGCACCCGCCACGTAAAGCGCTCGGCGGTGAGCTCGGGGCACACGACCGCTACCTGCTCGCCGAGCGCGGCGAGGTCCGCCGCGAGCGCTGCCGCATGGGCGCCGATGCCCCCGGTCGAGGGCCCCACGACCACGAGCACGCGACGCGGGCGCTCGGCGAGCAGCACCCGGCTGCGTCCCGCCCGTTCAGTCATGCGCCGTCCTCTCGTCCCGCTGCCCGACGCCAGCCAGCGTGCCACGGTCGGCGAGCCACAGCCCGCCGAGCACGACCGCGGCCGCGAGCAACGCTCCCCCGCCCCCCGCGACGATCCACGTCCACCCGCTCTCACCGAGGACCTGGGCCGTCGTCGACGTCGTCGCCCGGCCGAGGAACGCCCCGACCCCGGCCGCGAGCACCCCGACGCCGAGGCTCCGCGCGACACCCGTGAGGGCCTCGGGGCCGGCGGCTCGGCGGGTCGCGGCGAGCACCGCGCCTGCACCGATCGTCATCCCGACGCTCGTGCCCAGTCCGAGCGCCACGAGCGTGCGAGGCCCGTCGGGGTCGTCCCCCACGAGCACGAGGCACGCGACGAGGGAGGCGAGCACGACGCCCGTCCACGCCGCAGCGGTCGCCGCGACCGCGAGCCGACCGCGCTCGAGCGCGAACAGGGCCCGCGTGTGGTGGAACAGCAGCCCGAGCCCGAGCACACCGGGTGCGCTGAACGCGAGCGCGGGTCCCATCGCGGCGATGCGCGAGGCCTCTCCGATGCCGATCGCCACGAACACCCCCGCAACCGCCTCGGAGACCGCGACGAGGACGGCCACGCCGAGCAGGGACACCGCGACGACGACCCTGCTCGAGCGGGCGTGCAGCCGCGCGAACCCCGCGCGGTCCAGCGTCCCGGCGCGCTCGGCGAGGCGCGGGAAGGCGCTCGTCGCGAGCGGCACCGCGAGCACCGCGTACGGCAAGAGGTAGACCTGCTGGGCGGCGACCCACACCGAGTAGGTGCTGCGCTCCCCGAACCGGGTCGCCAGCACGAGCGCGGCGAGCACCGCGAGCTGCTGCGCGAGAAGCCCGCCGAGCCCGGCGGCCGCGAGCGAGCGCACGCGCCTGCCCGTCCCCGCAGGGAAGCGCAGGGTGGGCCGCAGCCGCACTCCCGAGCGACGCACCGGGACGAGCAGGGGAAGGCTCAGCGCGGCCACGCCCGCCGTCGTCCCCCACGCGAGCCAGCCGAAGGCCGCGGCGGACAGCTGCGCGGGGTCGGTCTGGGCGCCGTCGGCGACCGCCGCGAACGCGAGGTAGGAGCCGATCACCACGAGGCTCGACATGACCGGGGCGAAGGCGGGCCAGAAGAACTTCTTCTGCGCCTGGAGCACCCCCGACAGCACGACGGCGAGGCCGTAGAGGGGCACCTGGACCGCGAACACCGCGAGCAGCCCGGCGACGAGCGCGCGCCCCTCGGCCTCGCGCGACACGAGCCCGGCGAGGGGGTGCGCGAGTGCAGCGAGCACGGCCGCGAGCGGGACCAGGACCGCGAGCACCCAGCCCACGAGGGCCGAGGCGGTCCGGTCGACGTCCGCGCGCATCCCGCGGGCGAGCGGTACCGCGAGGACGGGGACGACCGCACCGGCGAGCGCCCCGCCCGCGGCGATCTCGAAGACGACGTTGGGCAGGGTGTTCGCGGCGTTGTAGGCGTCCCCGACCGCGTCGAAGCCGACCGTCGCGCCGAACACGAGGCTGCGCACGAAGCCGAGCACGCGGGCGACGACCGTGACGACGGCGATCATCGCCGCCGCGCCGAGCAGTCCTGCCGTCGCGCGGGCGAGGCGCGACCTCACCCGCGCCTGCCCAGCTCGTCGAGATCGCGCAGCACACGGGTGCGCGCGATGACCTCGGTGAAGGAGATGCGCTCGCTCACGAGGTTGAGGGCGACCGTCCCCGCGAGGACCGCGCAGCGGGCGAGCCGCGGGGCACCGAAGGCGACGACGGCCCCCGTCGCGGCACCGAGGGAGTTCGCCCCGCAGTCGCCGAGCATGTCCCGCTCGGCGAGGTCTCCCTCGAGCGCGGCACCCGCTGCGCCGACGACGACGCCCGCAGCCCCCGGGGCCGCACCCGCGAGGCCGGCAAGACCTGCGCCGGCGATCGTCGCCTTGAGCGCCCGCCCGGGGCGCAGGTCGAGGAGGTTGACGAGGTTGGCGCTCGAGGCGACGAGCGCGGAGTTGATCGCGACGTCCGCGGCCCAGCCGCCGAGCGAGCCCGTGCGCCGCGTGCCCACGAGCGCGGCCGCGAACGCTCCTGCGCCGATCCCGAGCAGCTTGAGGCTGCCCGTCGTGACCTCGCCGCGCGCGAGCGCCCTCAGGTGGCCGCGCAGTCCCTTGCGCGCACCCTCGGGCTGCTCGGCGAGGTCGTCGACGAGGCCGAGGGCCGCGCCCGCGCTCGTCGCAAGAGCCGTCGCGACGACCGTGCGCGGGCGTTCCCCGCTCGCGAGCAGCCCGCCGAGCACCCCGGCCGCGACCGCGGGGCCCTCGAGGAGCGAGACGGGCTCGCCCCGGTGGTTGGTGCGTGTCCAGCTCGCGGGCCCGCCGGGCGGGGCCTCCTCGAGCCCCGCGCGGACCCGGTTCGTGACGAACGCCGCGGCGAGCCCCGCACCGAGGGCGCGCACGAGACTCATCCCGCGTCCTCGGTCTCGCCGGAACCCGCGTCCCCCGCGCTCTCGTCAGCACCGTCGTCCGCGCCGTCGTCGCCGTCGCCGGTCTCCGTCTCGTCGTCCCCGGGCGGGACCACGACGGGGGTACGGTCGACGGGCGGGAGCTCGGTGCGCGGTGCGGCCGCGGAGTCGGCCCCCGCGTCGAAGCCGTAGTGACCGACGCGCAGGGCGATGCGCGAGCCGAGCCCGAGCACTGTCGACAGGCGACCCGAGACGCTCGAGAAGCGGGTCACGGTGCTGATCCGCTCGGCGAGGTCGTCCGAGTCGCGCACGTACGCCACGACGTCGCGCCCGCTGTGCTCGTCGACCACGAGGATCGCTCCCTCCGAGCGCTGCTGAGCAGCCAGGGCGATCGCGGCGTGCGCACGCAGGACGCCTTCGGCGGTGCGCTGCTCCTCCTCGGTGAGCGGCTCGGCGTCGTCGGCGGGTGGCTCGTAGGACGGTCCGACGACGACGACGGCGTCGACGGGCCCCGCGTCGACGTCACCCTCGACGAGCGGGCCGTCCTCGGCGCCGAGCAGCTCGGCGAGGATCGCGGCGTTCGCCGAGGGGGTCAGCGGCGCGGCGGGGTCCTTGCCCGCGAGCGCCTGGGCGAGCGCGGCCGCGAGGATCTCGTCGACCGAGGCGCTCAGGTCGACCGAGGGCTCGAGGTACTCCACGAGTCGCGCCGCGAGCGCCGAGCGGAACACCTGGTCGTCCTCGGCGGTCCAGCGCTCGGTGACCCGCACCCGTGCGACGACCTGGGCCCCCGCCTGCGCGAAGGTGTCGGCGAGCTCGGTCACAGTGCCCTCGGGGACGTCGTCGAGCAGCACGAGCCCGATGCGTCGCTCGGCGAGCGCGCCGTCGAGGAGCGAGCCGGACACCTCGGTGAGGTAGCGCTCGTGCTCGTCGAGGGCGACCTGGGACGCGTCGAGCTCGGCGCGCAGCGCGTCCTTCTCCTCGCGCAGCTGGCTCACCTGGCCGGTCAGGGTGTCGCCGATCGTCTCCTTGAGGGGGCCCGCGCCGAGCGCGATGCCGACCGCGAGCGCGAGGAACACCGAGATGAGCGAGACGAGGTGGTAGCGAAAGTCGATCACGAGCGGGCCTTCCGGTCCGGGCAGGAGGTGGTCATGCGAAGAGGCCGGTGACGAACGAGCCGACCCAGGAGAACCAGTCGTCGAAGCGGGCGGCGACGAGGCCGAAGAAGGTCTGGCCCGCAGGCGTCACGGCGAGCGCGACGCCGAGCGCGAGCAGCCCGGCCAGGACGAGGAGCGTGAGCTGGAGGTTCGAGATGCGCTGGCGGTACAACCGCGAGACACCTTTCGCGTCGACGAGCTTGCCGCCCACGCGCAGGCGCGTCAGGAAGGTGCTCGCCATTCCTGCGCGGCCCTTGTCGAGGAACTCCACGAGCGTCGCGTGCGTGCCGACCGCGACGATGAGCTCGGCGCCCTTGTCGTCCGCGAGGAGCATCGCGATGTCCTCGCTCGTGCCCGCCGCGGGGAACACGACATGCCTCAGGCCGAGCCGTTCGACGCGGTCGAGGCCCGGGGCCCGTCCGTCGCGGTAGGCGTGCACGACGATCTCGGCGCCCGAGGCGAGCGTCTTGTCGGACACCGAGTCCATGTCCCCGACGATGAGGTCGGGCTTGAGGCCGGCCTCGACGATCGCGTCGGCACCGCCGTCGACCCCGATGAGAACCGGCCGGTACTCGCTCACGTAGGGGCGCAGCGCCTGGAGATCTTCCTTGTGGTGGTAGCCGCGCACGACGACGAGGGCGTGGCGGCCCTCGAGACTGGTCGTGATGTCGGGCACACCCACGCCGTCGAGCAGCAGCTCGCGCTCGCGGCGCAGGAAGTCCATCGTGTTGGCGGCGAAGGACTCGAGCTGGACGGACAGCCCCTCGCGCGCCTCGTGCATCGCGGCGGCGATCGTCTCGGTGTCCTGCACGGTGCCCTCGGCCACGAGGGTGTCGCCGTCGAAGACCTGCCCGCCGTCGACGCGCACGCGCCGCCCCTCGCGCAGCCCCATGACGTCGGGGCCGAGGTCGTCGACGAGCGGGATGCCCGCCGCGACGAGGATCTCGGGCCCGAGGTTCGGGTACCGACCCGAGATCGACCGCGCGGCGTTGAGCACGGCCGCGGGCCGCCGTTCGACGAGGGACTCGGCCGCGACGCGATCGATGTCGAGGTGGTCGATCACGGCGATCTCGCCGGGCTGGAGCCGGGGCGCGAGGTTCTTGGTGCGCGGGTCGACGCGCACGGGTGCGACGATGCCGCTGAGCTCGTCCGCGGCGCCTCGGGATCTCAGGACTCTCATCTGCCCTATCGTCCCACGCCGGGGCCGCACGGCCGCGGACGGCGCCCCGCGACGGACACGTCCTAGGGTCAGCGACCGCCCGCGAGGGTGAGCAGCTCGGCCGCATGCGTGCGCGCGGCTTCGGAGTCCTCCTGGCCCGAGAGCATGCGCGCGAGCTCGCGGACGCGTTCGGGGCCCTCGACGGGGACGACGTCGGACTCGGTCACCGTGTCGCTCGACCCGTCCTGCCGGGCGACGACGAGGTGGCGGTCGGCGAACGCCGCGACCTGGGCGAGGTGCGTCACGACGATGACCTGCGCGGATCGGGCGAGCTCGGCAAGCCGGCGGCCGACCTCGACGGCCGCCTTGCCACCGACCCCCGCGTCGACCTCGTCGAACACGAAGGTCGCGGGCCGCACCGCCCCGGACCCTTCCGCGGTCGCGAGGGCCACCTCGAGGGCGAGCATGATGCGTGAGAGCTCTCCCCCCGAGGCGCTGCGCCCGAGCGGTCGTGCGGGGGCACCCTCGTGGGACGCGAGCCGCATCTCGACCGCGTCAGCCCCCCACGGCCCGGGTTCCTCGTCCTCGACGACGACCTCGAGGCGGGCCCCGTCCATCGCAAGACCGGCAAGCTCGGCCGTGACGACCTCGCCGAGTCGGCTCGCGGCGGCGCGGCGCCCGTGCGTGACCTGTTCGCGGAGCGCGGCGAGCCGTTCGTCGAGCACCGCGAGGCGCTCGCGCAGCCCGTCGACCCGCTCGGAACCGCCGTCGAGCTCGACGAGACGCTCGGCCGCGGTGCGCGACCACGCGAGGACCGCGTCGACGTCGGGGCCGAAGCTGCGCGTGAGCCGACCGAGCTCGGCGCGCCGCGACTCGACCTGCTCGAGCCGGGCGGGGTCGGCCTGGACGTCCTGGGCGTAGCTCGACAGCTCGGTCGCGAGGTCCGCGACGAGGTAGCCGATCTCCTGGACGCGGCGCACGTGCTCCTCGAGAGCGGGGTCGTGCACGGCCGCCTGCTCGAGCGCGCGACGCGCGGTCTCGACCGCGGCCGCCGCGCCGAGGGCCTCCGCGTCGTCGTCGCCGACGAGCGCCGCGTGCGCGAGGGTGACGCCCGTGCGCAGGTCCTCGGTGTTGGACAGGCGCGCCGCGAGTGCCGCGAGCTCGACGTCCTCGCCGGGCTGGGGGTCGACCCGCTCGATCTGGCCGAGGCCGAGGCGCAGCAGCTCGGCCTCGCGCGCTCGCTCGCTCGCCTCGGCGAGCAGCGTGTCGAGCTCCTCGCTGACCCGGGCGCGCTCGGCCCAGGTCTCGCGGTGCTCGGCGAGCCGCGCAAGGTGCTCGGCCCCCGCGAACTCGTCGAGCGCGAGCCGCTGACGCGAGGGCGTGCGCAACCGCGCCTGCTCGGCCTGACCGTGCACCGTGACGAGCTCGGCCGCGATCTCACCGAGCACGGCCTGGGGGACGCTGCGTCCGCCGACGACGGCGCGCGAACGGCCCCCCGTGATCGTGCGCACGAGGACGAGGGAGCCGTCGTCGTCGGGCTCGGCGCCCGCCTCGCGGGCCCGCTCGAGGGGGCTCGCGCCCGGCGCGAGCAGGACGCGTCCCTCGACGGCCGCGGAATCCTCCCCGAGCCGCACGGTCGACGCGTCGGCCTTCGCGCCGAGCAGGAGACCGAGGCCCGTGAGGACCATGGTCTTTCCGGCGCCCGTCTCCCCCGTGATCGCCGTGAGACCCGGACCGAGCGGGAGTCGGGCTGCGGCGATGACACCGAGGTTCTCGATGCGGATCTCCTCGAACACCTCATCCCTCCTGAGGGCGTCCGCGCCAGCCGGCGACGGGCAGGGCGAACTTGCGGACGAGTCGGTCGGTGAACGGCGCGGGGCTCAGCCGGGCGAGCCGGACGGGCACGGGCGAGCGGCGCACCTCGATGCGTGCCCCGACGGGAAGCTCGAGGCCGCGCGCGCCGTCGGCGCTGAGCGTGCCTGCGGTCGAGGAGCGCGCGAGGATCTCGATCGCGAGCAGGCTGCGTGGTCCGACCACGAGCGGGCGAGCGAACAGCGCGTGCGCGGAGAGCGGGACGAGGAGCATCGCGTCGACCTCGGGCCACACGACCGGTCCGCCCGCGGAGAACGCGTGCGCGGTCGAGCCGGTCGAGGTCGACATGACGACGCCGTCGCAGCCGAAGGCCGACAGGGGCCGCCCGTCGACCTCGACCGCGACCTCGAGCATCCGCCCGGGGTGCGCCCGCTCGACCGTCACCTCGTTGAGCGCCCACTCGTGCTGGGTGGTGCCCTCGTGCAGGACCGTCACGTCGAGGGTCCCGCGCTCCTCGACCTCGTAGTCGCGCGCTGCGAGGCGTTCCGCGGCGGCCGTGATGTCCTCCCGCTCGGACTCGGCGAGGAAACCCACGTGACCGAGGTTGACGCCCAGGATCGGCACCCCGGTGCCGCGCGTGAGGTACGCGGCGCGCAGGATGGTCCCGTCACCACCGAGGACGACGGCGACCTCGACGTCGGACAGGTCGGTCTGACTCGCCCCGTCGGCGACGCGGACCGTGAAACCCGCCGCGACGAGCGCGTCCTCGGCCTCGCGGGCGGCTGCGAGCGCCTCGGGCCGGGTGGGGTGCGAGACGAGCAGTGCGGTGCGGGTCACGAGGCCTCCCGGGGAGTGCGCCACCAGGCGAAGTGCTCGACGTTGCCGCTGGGTCCGGGCAGGACCGACTCGCGGACGTCGAGAGACGTCCAGCCGAGCTCTCGCGCCTCCGCGAGGACCGCCTCGACAGCCGCCGCCCGGTCGGCCGCGCTGCGCACGACACCGCCCGAGCCGAGCCGCTCACGGCCGACCTCGAACTGGGGCTTGATGAGCAGGAGCAGGTCGGCACCGGGCTCGGCGACCGCGGCGAGCGGGGCAAGCACGAGCCGCAGCGAGATGAACGACAGGTCGGCCACGACGAGGTCGGGCACGGGGTCGAGGTCCCCCGCGGCAAGATGGCGCACGTTGACGCCTTCGGCGGACCGCACGCGCGGGTCGGTGCGCAGCTCGGGCGCGAGCTGGTCGTGCCCGACGTCGACCGCGTGCACGAGTCGGGCGCCGCGGCGCAAGAGCTCCTCGGTGAACCCCCCGGTCGATGCGCCTGCGTCGAGCACGCTGCGGCCCGCCACGGTGAGACCGAGGGGCTCGAGCGCGTCGAGCGCGCCCGCGAGCTTGCGCCCTGCGCGCGAGACGTGGTCGAGGCCCTGCGCGACGTCGACGCGCTGCTCGGGCCCGACCGGGATCGAGACCTTGCGGGCGGGGGTGCCGTCGACCCGGACGCGCCCGGCGTCCACGAGCTCGGCGGCGTGCCCGCGCGAGCGCGCGAGGCCTGAGCGCACGAGGGTCACGTCGAGACGCTGCCTCGTCATGGGCTACCGCTGTCCCTCGGCGAGCCGGTCCTGGAGCGCGCCGTGCACGGACTCGAAGGCGGCCACGTGCTCGGGCAGGGAGCGGTGCTCGAGCCCGTCGAGCACCGCGAGGGCCTCGTCGACGACCGCGTCGCCCGTGGGCGCGTCGAACGCGTCGTCCGTGGGTGCTTCGAACGCGTCGTCCTCGAGGCGGTCGGGCTCGTGATCCATGTGCTCCACCCTTCTCACGCTACCGCCCGCGCGTCGTTGCGCGGCCGTTGTGTGGACAACGCGTCAGACGTCGAGCTCGGGGACCACGGCCGGGTCGACCTCGTGGCCCGCGTCGGCGAGCTCCCAGGTCGCGGCGCACGCGGCGCGAACGAGATCGATGCCGGTCCCGTCAAGCTCGAGCCGTCCTTCGCACCAGCGGGCTGCGGCGTCCCGGCAGGTCCACCATCCCTCGGGGTCCTTTGCTGGCTGCGGGTGAGCCTCGTGGAGCGCCCGCAGGTCCGCCCCGAGCAGGTGCGGCCGCTCGGCGGGGCGCGCGAGCACCGCGTCACGCGCGCTCGAGACCCCGGTCAGGACGTGCAGGCCGACGAGGCCGCCTGCGCGGGCGCCCGCGAGGTCGGTGTCGAGGCGGTCCCCGACGACGAGCGGGGCGCGGGCCCCGGCCCGTTCGATCGCGAGCTCGTACATCGCGGGGCTCGGCTTGCCCGAGGAGTCGGGGCGCACCCCGGTCGCGTTCTGCACGGCGCCCACGAGCGAGCCGTTGCCCGGCGCGAAGCCGCGCTCGGTGGGCAGTGACAGGTCGAGGTTGCTCGCGACGTGCCACGCCCCGCGCTGCACGGCGTAGGCGGCCTCGGCGAGGTCTCGCCAGCCGAGGTCGGGGCTGAACCCTTGGACGACGGCGACGGGGTCGTCGGCCGCGCGCTCGACGACCGTGAACCCGGCCTGCTCGGTCGCGGTGCGCAGTCCTTGCCCTCCGACCACGAGCACCCGGTCGCCGGGGCTCAGCCGAGTGGCGAGCAGCACCGCGGCGGCCTGCGCCGCGGTGAGGACCTCGTGGGGGTCGGTCGGGATGTCAAGGCTCGTGAGCTGCTGCGCGACCTCCTCGGGCTCGCGCGAGGCGTTGTTCGTCACGAAGACGAGCCGCATGCCACCCGCGCGCGCGGCCACGAGGGAGCTTGCGGCGTGCGGGATCGGTTCGTGGCCCCGGTAGGCGACGCCGTCGAGGTCGACGAGGGCCAGGTCATGCTCGAGCGCGGGGGTCGTCGCGACCCCGAGAAGGCCGCCCCGGGTCACTCGCCGTCCTCCTCGTCATGCTCGGCCGCGAGGTCGACCACCTCGAGCGGCCCCTCAGTCTCGCCCGCTGCGGCGGCAAGCTCTTCGGGCGTGAAGGTGGCGAGCTCGGCGTGTGCCTCGGCCGCGCGGCCGAGGGTCTCAAGGGCGCTCGCCCGAGCCTGGGCGACGCGTGCCGCGAGCAGGCGGTCACGCGTCGTGAGCCCGTGCAGCACGGCGAGCGCGGCCTCGGGCTCGCCGAGGTCGAGCCGTGCCCCGCTCACGACGATCGCGAGCTCGATGCGCCCGACCTCGTCGAGGGTCTTCGCCTCGGGGGTCGCGGCGAGCTCGATCGCACGCTCGGGGCGCCCGAGGCCTCGCTCGCAGTCGACCATGAGCGGGAGGTGCTCGGAGGACCCGTTGAGCCGGCGGACGGTGCGCAGCTCCCGCAGTGCCTCGGCGTAGCGACCCGTCCGGTACGCGGTGATGCCGGCGGCCTCGCGCACGACGTCGATGCGGCCCGCGCGGCGCACTGCGGCAGCGGCATGCGCGTAGGCGAGCTCGGGATCGCTGTCGAGGTAGCGACCGGCCATGACGAGGTGCAGGCCCACCTGCTCGGCGTTGGGCTTGCTCAGGCCGCGCAGCCTCGCCCGGACGCTACGGTCCAGGTCGGAGTAGCTCACGTCGGGGTCGATCTCGGGCGTCTCGCGTTCGTGCACCGTGGTTCCTCTCATCGGGCACGATTATCGCACCTGCAGAAACGACGATGGGCCCACCCTTGCGGGTGAGCCCATCGTGAAAGAATGTCCGGCGGCGACCTACTCTCCCACACCGTCTCCAGTGCAGTACCATCGGCGCTGAGAGGCTTAGCTTCCGGGTTCGG
>Ga0123333_10005678_pt1 | contig 11157 bp, 9 predicted proteins | sample BioC12SIPDNA_3_FD_89957 | JGI IMG/M metagenome (GOLD analysis project Ga0123333, IMG submission 89957) | Anaerobic biogas reactor microbial communites from Washington, USA - Biogas_R2_B C12 SIP DNA | ecosystem: Engineered > Bioreactor > Anaerobic > Unclassified | place: Washington, USA...
CGGGGTCAAATAATCCGATCCGTTGGCCGCTTAATCCTGTCAGCTAATTTGCGCCGTCGCAGTATTGATTCGTATCGCGTGCAGAGAACTCGAAGCCTTCTACCTTGCTGACTTGCAGGCGGTGGAGCAAGGACTCGGCATCTCTGGAATCGCCGCTCAGCAAAATACCCGTAGGTTCCGTGATCCGGAACGGCTGAACTCGGCGAAGGAGGAACTTCGGACGTTGACGAAACATAGGTACCAGCCAGTCGAGGGCTCCCGAGCGATTGGACCGTTCCTTGACCCGGAGAACGGTCGCTCCCGCAGCTTTCGGAATCTCGTCTTGGGGATTCGCCGTTTGGTAGAAGCTTAAGAGGACCGGGCAATATCGTCACGAGTTGGAGAGTACCATAGGCCACCCGGTGGCGTCGCCCGGGAGAGCTGGGACCCACGCGCCGCCCGCCACCCGGGAGCCTCTCAGCAGGATGCGCACAGGCCGGCGACGAATTCACCCAAAGGTGCGGTAGGTGGTCGGCCGGCTGGCGTGGCTGCCCGCAGGCGGGGCAGCCACGCCAGCAGCGTGCCGACATTGAAGTGGTCGAAACTTTTGGAGACAACACTATTGCGTGGGCTCCGAAGAGGTTGGTAGACTACGGGTGTGTACCGGTTCCGCTGCCCGCCATCTTATTGCCCGTCTTTTCCTAGTCATCAGGTCAGGGGCAGCGACCAACACGCCACACGGCGAAGGGTGTCTTCGCCCTGATAGATTGTGCCGTTAGAGCGCGGATGTTCGTTCGCATTTGCGCATTGCTCTGAATCGTGAACGTCGCTTCAATGCACGCGATTCCGGAGGAGGGCAAGTCTATGCGATGGCTTCTTTCACTTTGTCTTGTCGGGCTGCTCGCCCAACAAGTTGCGGGGCAAGGTTACCGATCTTAGCTGAACTTCAGCCGGTCCAGTTATGCCTGGGGAGCAACAGTAAGAGACAATCGTTTACTTGAAAGGGTTTCGCTATGAACAAGCTGCTGTTTATCACGAGTGCTTTGATTCTCTGGTTCAGCGTAGTGACTGTTCAGTCAGGCGAGCCAGACCCGGACTATCGAATCAATGTAGTCAGGGAATGTCTTGGACTTTCTGAAGGCCCTGCAAATGCAGAGATGCGCGCAAACTGGTTGTTGGTCTACAAGTACATGACTCAACCTAGGACGGTAGGTGTGATGGGGGTCGGGTTTTACGGACCGCCCACATTCTCCAAACCGGAAGGCCACCTCGGAACGAGAGTTACTCGTCTCCAGAACCCCAACGACCCTGAGCAGAAGAGAGTGGCGAATATCTTGATCGCACAGCCTGTCCCCAAGGAGCGGACTGAGCACTACGCGGCTGTTTTGAAGCAGTGCTTTTTCGAGGGGTGGGCGGTCCACATTACCAGTGCGGCAACCGATGGTGGCGTTACTACCGTTACAGCTATGTGGCTTCCTGCCGTGAGAAGCCGAACGAACGGTCGGGCCAGTATCAACAACCCGCTGGTGGAAACATGGGAAGTGAAAGGGGAGGAGGCCAGACTGCTGAAAACGACATCACAAGGAGACGCCTACATTTCAACTCTCTGAACGATTGTCGCACTGGGCCGGTGATTAGTTGCGGCGGCGCTCGGCCACCCGGGTCAGGCGTCGCCTGGGAGGGCTAGGACCCGCGCGCCGCCCGCCGCCCGCGCCGCCGGGGAGCCTCCCAGCAGGATGCGCACAGTCCGGTGACGATCAGCCGGTGGCCGGACACGCGGAAGTGATGCGCGTACGCCACCCGATCGCGCAGTGCCAGCAGTTCGTCACTCTGAAACTCGATCAGCCGCTGGCATCGCTGGCAGTGCAGGTGGTCGTGCTGCGGATATCCGTAATCGTGTTCGTAGACCGAGCGGCCGTCGAGCTCGAATTTGCGGAGCAGGCCGGCGTCGACGAATTCACCCAAGGTGCGGTAGACGGTCGGCCGGCTGACATGGCGTGGCTGCCCGCGGCGGGGCAGGCGGGCCAGCAGCGTGTCGACATCGAAGTGGTCGTGCTGGTTGAACACGTACTCGACCAGGATCCGCCGTTGAGCCGTTTTGCGCATGCCCCGTGCGCAGAGATACTCCTCGAACCGCTCCCACGGCGTGAGTGCGACGGGGACACGGTCAAACGCTTTGTCCTTGGCCATGGTGCTCCCCTGCGCCCACGCGACCCTCGGCACAGAGCGCCGGCTGCCGGCTCGTACGAGAAGGAAATCAGCCACGCTGCGATGGCCTGGAATCCGCCAGTTCAGTCACCAACTCCACCTCGATTTTAGCCCCGGTGCCCCCACCCGTCCACGCGGCCTCGAAAAGATGTGACCTGGCCGCGCGGCCCTCCGATCAGACGCTGATTTCGTCCAGCAACCGGCCGACTGCAATGTCCAGCTTCTCCGGCGTCTCGTACGTTCCCGCCTCAATCGCAGCACGAATCTCGGCGACGCGATCGGCACGAACGTCGGGAATGTCCCGGATGCGGCTGACCATGTCCGCTTCGCGTGAGATATCCAACTGATCGGCTCCCATCGTGTAACCGCACTGCGCCGTCGACTGCGAAGCCGCTGCGCGGTGCGGCGCATTGATCGGCTGTGGGCCATGTACGTGAGTTGGTCCGTGGATCTGCATCGTCCGTCTCTCCCCCGTGCACAGATCAGCTCGCCGTGGATGCTACCCGCACATGCAGATAAGTCAGGTTACCGCCGACAAGCGTGGTCTGCCAGTGTCCATCCAAATCTAATTCATCACGGGACGGCGCTTTGCATTCCGTCCCTTAATCATAGGTCAACGCTTTCTCGTCGGCGTCGCATTCCGTGTCGAGGGAGATGCTTCCGGTGCTGCCAAGTGACTGTCGCGAACGCGGTCACGAAAGCACCCATCTTATCGGCCCGCAAACGCGCGCCAGCCGACGGAATTCGTTGGACATCTTTCTGTACCGTTCACCCCTGCTGCTTGCGCCTGTGCAATCTTTGTCGAATGGCGGCGATACAGCACCGCAAACCGATCCTGCGTGCGGCAACCAGGCAACGCCGTGTGGCACTGCTGCGACAACTGTCGGATTATCGCGTCATCGTCGCACCCGGGCGGACGGTCGTCCGCTCAGTGCTGGCCTCCATTCCAGCTGGCCTCCATTCCAGGATGTGCACCCGACGCACAGGAGAGGAGAAGGTGTCCTGCCAGTCCTCCATGTTGTTCGGCCTGACAACGTTGTTACGCAACTGACGCGTCGAAGGTTTGTGACGCCATCGAAAAAATCGTCGGGAACGGAGTATACGGCAACCCAAGAGGGCCAACAAGGTCAAATGAGTTGGGTGGCGGGGAGCGTCTGGGGGTTTGGGGCGTCTGGGTGGCTTGCGGGTGGCTTGTGCGTCTCGCGCATGCGACCCGCAACCGGCCTGCCCGTACCACCGCTTGGCGGCCGTCTCGACCGCGCCAACTATGCTCCTGAACGTCCCGTGCGCCGGCCACTCCCGCTCTGCCCTCGTGGTCGCGATGCCGGCTGGGGATGCGGGTGCGGGCCCGGCGCGTTAAAGTACAAGAATTCCTGCGGGAAACCGAAACAGTATTTATTGCTTCTTGCTTATTGCTATTACCAATCAGGGCAGGGCGCGAACAAATCGGACCGCCCACTCGTCTGAGAAAGTGGCGGTCGTGACATGAGCCGCTCTGACGCAGGAATCGCGGCGAACGGGATGTCGCCGCCAGGTTGTCGCAGGGAGTCGCGACGCTGTTCCCGAGGGAGACCGTCGCAAATGGCCAATGAAGCTTCGCCGCAAGTCCGGCTGATCCTGTGCGACAACGAAGGACTGGGCCGTCTGAGTGTTGGGCTGGAGTCGTTCTTTGAGTTCAGTTTTTCCCTGGCGGAAGATCTGCAGGATCTCGTGGCGCGCCACAAGGTGCACGTGCGCCCCCGCGGACCGCACAACCCGCCGCGGCGCCGCATGCTGCAATAAGCCGCACGCTGCAGTAAGCCAATAAGCCGGCGCTGCGGCAGGCGACCGTCTGTTTGCGGATTACTTGCCGAGCAGCCAGTTGATGGCCGCCTGGAGCGACTGCGTGGCGTCGGCCGGGCCGGCCTGCAGAGCCTCCGGTGCGTTGGCGGCGCGGTAGGCACTGGCGACGAGTTCCGGCGGTGCGTCTCCTTCGCCGGCCAGGAACAGCGGCGCCGGGGCGGCGACGGCCAGCATCCCGGGCAGGTCATCGTACTTGGCACCACCCGGAAGGAAGTTCGGGTCGTGGATCGCGGACACCTGGGCGAAGCGGAACCCGGCCGTATCGGCCGCCAGCCGCGCGATGCTGGTGCCCAGCAGCGCGCGGGCCGCCACGGCCCAGTGTCCAGCGCCGGGCAGGGCGAGCAGGTCGATCTCGGTGGACTGGGATTCTCCGTGCTGGAGGAACGCCGCCACGGTGGCGATGTCGTGGACCCGCTCGGCAAACACGGCCGGGTTATAGCCGAACGTGTAAGCGGCCGCCTCGCGCGGATTAGGCACGCGGCGCGTCTCCGTGAACGCTTCACCGGGCGGCAGGAACTCGCCCTGATACAGCAGGTCGACTCCGCACACACAGATACCGGCGGCCAGCAGCTGTTGCACCGCAGCGGTCGGCTGGCCGTCGGCGTCGACCAGCGTCTGTTTCCCTTCCGGGCTGACGATCAGGCAGGTGCGGCCCGTGGGTGATTGCGGGCGCAGCAGGACCAGCGGCAACTGTTCCTGGGCGTGCTCCAGATCGGTGCCCGGCGCGAATCCGATCTGTTCGCGCGGCGTCAGCTTGCGGGTCAGCAGCCCTCGTACCGCTACGTGTGTGCCCTGCTCTTCCTGTGCCACGCACTCCCAGTGCTGGCCTGATGTGTCGGGGTCCAGCGGCCGCAGAATGGCGCGGATGCCGCGGCCCATCACGTCCTGGTACTGCCGCAGCGAATCGGCGTCGTGCGGCTCCAGAGCGCCCAGCTGCCGGGCCGCGTCCGCAGTCCACCAGGCCAGCAGCCGGCGTTCGAATTCGGGACCACCTTCTGGCTGCGGATGCTCGGCGTCCCAAACCGTCAGCTCCTCCGCTGTCAGACGCTGGTAGTCCTCTTCCACCACCGGCTCCGACCACCCCAGCTGGAAGTGCGTATTGAGCCAGCTGTACATGGCCGCGCGGCTGACATAGTTGTAGTTGTGCAGAAAGTGAACCAGCGGCACCAGCTTCAACTGATCGGCCGCCTCGAACAGTGCGTAGTGATTCTTGAGTTCGGGAAACCCTTTGGTTTCCATCTCCTTTGTCCAGTCGTTGGCGCCGGTCAGGAACAGCGGTTTGGGGGCGAACATCGCGGCGAACTCGATGTTGCCTGTGCCCACGCGCAGCAGCGAGGCGTTTTCACAAGTACAGCCCCCCTGCATGGCCGTGGACACCATCACGGCCGGGCAGGCCACCTGGACCCGCGGATCGATGGCGCTCAACACAAACGTCTGCGTCCCGCCGCCGCTGGCTCCCGTGACGCCGATGCGCTGGGTGTCGACGTCGGGCAGTGCGAGGAGGAAATCCAGGGCGCGAATCGAGTTCCAGGTCTGCAGCCCCATCGCCGACTGCAGGTGCGATTCTGCCTGCGGGCTGAACAGCCCCCAGTCCCGCGGACGGTTCATCTCCGGCCGCTGGGTCTTGAATCCGTGGATGACGTCCAGCGTTATCTGCTGGCTGTCTGCGTAGCCAATCATGTCATAGTGGAACACGACGCAGCCCATGCGGGCAAGCTGTACGCACCGCGACTGCAGCGGGCTGCGCCCACCGTCCGCAAAACGCTCCGCCCCCTGCACAATCTCCTTCTTGATCTCTTCGGGTCCGCAGTCGTAAAAACGCCCGTTCGTCCAGTGGCCGTGCGGGCACAACACGCCGGGGCAGCGGTCCTCCGGCTTCCCTTTCGGCCGGTAGAGGCTCCCCGTCACGAAAAAGCCGGGGATGCTCTCGAAATACACCTTCTCGATCGTGTAATCGCCCTGGTCCCGCGGGCTGTGGATCACCGGATTAAGTGGCGTGCGAGCCGGCTCCGGCCACAGCCCGAGCGCCACGAGCAGCCGTTGCCGCACCTCGGCCGCCCGCGCCTCCCAGTGTTCGCGTGACGGCGAGACGGTGAAGGGGAAATAGCCATCGAGATCCCGCAGCGGTCCGAGACGCACGTCCGCCGGTTGCGCGCCGTCCGGCAACACACGCGGCGGTGCCGCCTGGAGTACGGTGGCGGGGATCAGCCCTGCCAGCACAATTCCCAGCAGGTTGTACAGGCAGCGGGTGCGGTCACGACCGACGAACAGACGTGTGCAGGACATCACAGGGTACTCCATCAATGCAGGCCACGATCTCTCGCAGGCCGCTGCGGCCTGCGCGATCCGCCACCCTTTATAGGGCAACCGGCGCGCCGGTGCCACTACCAGCGTGGCCATGGTATGCTGTGCGCGATGCAGAACTCCTCCGGCCAGCCAGACCCGCCACCCGCAGCGCACACGCAGCCGCCCAGCGCGCGGCGCTGGACGGACTGGCCCTGCTGCACGCATTGCGGCCGGCCGCGGCTGACCGTCTGTCCCATCTGCGGCACGGCTGGCGATCAGTTCCGGCTGGCCGAATACCTGGCCCCGGCGGCACCCGTGCGCGGTACGCGCCGCGCGACGACCGGATCGCCAGAACCCGACGAGGTGGTGGTCGAGATCCTGCTCCTGTGCCCACAGTGCGACGAAGTCTTCCCCCCTCGCTTCTACCGGTACTGCCCCCAGTGCGGCCACGATGAGGGAACGGGGATGGACGTCCGGCCGACCGCCCCGCCACCGCTCCCCACAAGACCCCTGCTGGTCCTCGGCGGACTGATCACGTTCTTGGCCGCCCTGCTGCTCTACCTGCGCTGGGCCTTCCATTGATGGACCACGGTTACGGCGGGTTGGTCGTGCACGGTGCGCCGTGACCCGTTTCCTGGCCGTCGAGCATGCCGCGCAGCATGGCATAGCCGCGTCGCGCCGGGGGACGCCGTGGCTGGTAGCTCTTCCGCATCAGCAGCATATCCGGCATGATGCGCAGGAACGTAGCGACGACGTGCGGGTCCCACTGCACGCCGGCTCCCCGCCGCAGAATCTCTTCGGCCTTGGCCTGGGGCAGTGCCTGCCGGTACGGGCGGTCGCTGGTCATCGCGTCGTAGGCGTCGGCCACCGCCAGAATCCGGGCGTCGAGCGGGATGGTGTCTTCCCGCAGGCCATCGGGATAGCCGCGGCCGTCCCAACGCTCATGGTGGTGCAACACGCCGACCAGGACGTCGTCCAACGCGTCGAGTCCGTAGAGGATGTTCCAGCCCTCTTCCGAGTGGCGTCGGATATCCACAAACTCGTCGTCGTTCAAGCTGTTGGCATTCTTCAGCAGGTTGTCATGCACGGCGATCTTGCCAACGTCATGCAGCAGTCCGGCCAGATAGATCCGCTGGCAGACTTTGGCTTTCAGGCCGAGCGCGGCACCCAGGTGTCTCGCGTACATCCCGACACGCTCGCTGTGGCCAAACGTGTAGTGGTCCTTGGCTTCCACCGCGTTGACCAGCGCCCGCACAATTTCCAGCAACAGCTGTTCCTTGTCGCGGAAGAGATCGATGTTGGCGGCGTGAGCGGCTAGGATCGCGGCCGTCAACTGCAGCAGGCTGGCTTCGTTGGCACCGAACTCGTGGCAGCTCAGGTGCCGCGGGCTGTCCGCCGGCACATCGCACTCCGGCGCATCGCACTGGGGGCACAGCCGATTGATGGCCAGCACCCACGCGCAGACGCCCTGCGAACGCAGCATGGGAACGAGGATGAAACTCCGCAGACCACGGATGTCGTGGAACTCGGGCGCGTTCTGGCAGCCGTTGTGCACGACCGGTTGGCGCACGGCGGCGTCACGGAACTGTTCCACCAGCCGCGAGCAGACGCGGTCGCCCAGACGATTGTGGCCCTCCGATACGACGGGCCGCCCGACCAGGCAGGAGTTTCTGTCGCGTCCGGCTGACACCAGCACGACGGCTTCGGCGTGCAGCTGCTCCCGCAGCTGCGGAAAGATCGTCTGAGCCAGCTGGTTGATGTCGAGCGACAGGTCGGCCAGCGACAGATGTTCGGCCACCCGGTGCAGGAACGTCAGCTTCTCCGAGTCCGTGGCAACCTGACTGATGAGCTGGTTGCATTCGCCGCTGAGCAGCTGGACCTGCCGCTGCAGCTGGATCTGTTTCCGGACCTGTTGCAGGAGGCGGGCGAGCAGATCGGGATCGCTGGTACGCACGACGGCCGAGGCGAGCAGCGGCGGGTGGGACGCCCCTGAGAGTGGCAGCACGACCAGCCACTGGTCGGCGCCTTTCCGCGCGATCACGTGGTCGATGCCCGGCTGCGCCGCTCGTTCAAAGAACTCCCGGTCCTCGTGGGCTGGCACGTCCCCGTCGGCCGGCGCGGGCCACAGCTGGAACTCAACGCCGAGCGTTTCACGCAAGATGGCTTCGATGGCCGGGTACTGCCCGGTCGGCAGAGCTGTATCGAGTTTCTCACTGGACGCGGCTGTCATGCGGCGCACTCGTCGTTGCCATCGCTGCAGACCGCAGAAGTGCCATGCTGAGCGCGCGGTGATGCGGCCGATGTGTGGAGATGCCGTTGAGAACCTACGCCAGCTCCGCACGAAGTCAAGCCGCGGGGGCCGGGATTCGGCTGCCAGGTTGTGCGGGCGCACGTACATCAGGCGGCGCATTCATGCCCGGCTGCGCGGCTGCCACAAATCGATCAGGGTGCCCCGCGTCCGTGTGTTCACCTCGCACCACTGGGCCACGTCCAGCTGGATATGGGCCAACGCCGCGGTGGGGAGCGGGACCGGCTGCCCGGTCAACAGGGCAACCAGCTGCTCCAGCCCGGGGTTGTGGCCGACCAGCAGCACCCGGCTGACCGTCTCGTCGAGCGTGCGGAGCTCGTCGAGGCAGGCGTCAGGGGGGGCCAGATACAGGGATTCCCGCTGTTGGATCACATCCTGACAGCCGCATTCGCGGGCGACCCGGATGGCGGTCTTCACCGCGCGTTTGGCGGTGGAGCTGATGATCAGATCCGGCTGCAGCTGGCGCTGCTGGATCCATTGGCCGACGCGCGGCGCGTCGTGTTTGCCGCGTTTGTTCAAGGGGCGGTCGTGATCATCCCACTGCGTGTCTTTCCAGCTGGACTTGGCGTGCCGCAGGATCAGCAAGGTCTTCATGGGAGCGATCCACCCTGGCAGCTCAGCCATTGGGTTCGGGGGCCTGGTGCGGTTCAAAGACGGTGCGCCGCGACTGCTCGGCACTCTTCACGGCCGCCACAGCGCGCTGATAGAGCACTTCCTGGCTGCGAAAGCGGTCCTTCTTGGCCGGGGCGCGGACCCGGCGTGTCGTGCCGTCGCAGCACAGCATGGCCGCTTTGACATTGTCGCGGAGATATGCGTGGAGCGTGGCGATCAGACGCCGTTTCGCCGCCGCGTCCTCGACGGGCACGAGCAGTTCCACGCGGCGGTCGAGGTTCCGGGGCATCCAGTCGGCACTGGAAATGAACACCCGTTCGTCGCCGCCGTGAGAGAAGTAGAACACGCGCGAGTGTTCGCGGAACCGATCGACCACGCTGGCGACCCGGATGTTCTCGCTGAGCCCCGGGACGCCGGGCCGCAGGCAGCAGAGTCCGCAGACGATCAGCTGGATGTCGACCCCTTCCTGGGCCGCTTCATAGAGCGCGTCGATGATCTCCCGATCGCCCAGCGCGTTGAGCTTGGCGATGATCTGCGCCTTCTGCCCCTGCTTCTTCCACTGCCGCTCCATCTGGATCATCTCGATCAGCTTGGGGCGGAGCCCGGCCGGTGCGGTGTCGATCTTGCGGAACCGTTGCGCGTAGGCGTGGCTGGTGACGGAGTTGAAGAAGTCGGTCGCATCCGCGCCCAGCTCCTCGTTGCACGTCAACAGGCTGACGTCGCTGTACAACCGCGCGGTCGTTTCACTGTAATCGCCGGTGCCGAAGTGCACGTAGCGCCGCAGCCCGTCGGGCTCGCGGCGCACGACGATGCACAGCTTGGCGTGGGTCCGCAGGCCCTGCACGCCATAGATCACCTGTACCGAGGCCTGTTCCAGCGTCTTGGCCCAGGCCATCTTGTGCGCATCGCGGAAACGCGACTTGAGTTCGATAATGGCCGTGACGTACTTGTCGTGCTCGGCGGCGCGGATCAGGGCCTCGACCAGCGGGCTGTCGTGGTCGGTGCCATACAGGATCTGCTTGATGGCCACTACGTCCGGATCCTCGGCGGCCTCTTCCAGCAGCCGGATGATCGGGTCGAAGCTGTCATACGGATGGTGCAGCAGCACATCCTTGTTCGAGAGGGTGTCGAACATGCTGGCGGTCAGATCGACGCTGGGAGAAGGCTGCGGGGGCCAGGTGTCGTACTTGAGTTTCTCGAACCCGGCCAGGCGGTGCAGCTGGCCGAACGCCGCCAGGTCGAGAGGGCCGGGCACCGCGAACACGCAGGGGGTGGGAGCCGGGGAAGCGGCCAGGATGAAATCGCGCAGTTCAGTGCTGGCGCGCTGATCGATCTCCAGCCGCACGCAGTCGCGGGCCAGCGCCTCGTCGCTCAGTTCCGGCAGCTGCTGGAGCAGATCGCCGGCCAGGTCCCGCCGCACCGGCGCGTCCGCGTGCCGCGTCAGGCGGAACGGGACGCACTCCAGCAGCTCCTCGTCGGGGAATAGCCGCCCGACGAACAGGGCGATGGCATCTTCCAGCAGCAGGTAGGCATAGCCTCCTTCGCTGTAGAGCGTCAGGAACCGGTGGATGGCGGGGCCGAAGGGAATGATCACGACGCGCTGGCCGGTCGCGTTCTTGAGCCGGATGCCCACAATCACCGTCTGGTTGGGAAGTGGGGGGAAGTGCCCCTCCGCGCCGACCGCCAGCGGCGACAGCACGGAGGCGATCTCGGTCTCAAACACCTGCTGTACCATTCGCACCTGCCGCTCCGACAGCGTGCCGGGGCGCATCCGCTGGATCCCGGCTCCCGCCAACGCCTGCTCCAGCTCCTCAAAACAGGCGTACTGGTCAGCGCACATGGCGCGCGTCCGCTCCAGGATCGCCTCCAGCTGCTGACTCGGTGTCAGGCCGGCGATGTCGGGCACCTCGCAGCCGTGGTCA
>Ga0123333_10005684_pt1 | contig 11148 bp, 9 predicted proteins | sample BioC12SIPDNA_3_FD_89957 | JGI IMG/M metagenome (GOLD analysis project Ga0123333, IMG submission 89957) | Anaerobic biogas reactor microbial communites from Washington, USA - Biogas_R2_B C12 SIP DNA | ecosystem: Engineered > Bioreactor > Anaerobic > Unclassified | place: Washington, USA...
GAGCGAAAATCGCCAACGGCGCGCCTTCAACTTTGTCGCGAGCTTTGTCGGTAACTTTGTCGAAAGCTAAAGATTAAGCGGGTGGTTTAAGCGTGCAGTTTAAGAGTGGGATTAAGTGTGGGATTAAGTGTGCTCCGCGCTTACACCTTGCCTCCCACACCTTGTCCCTGCGCTTTCTCACAAGCTGCCCCCTGTCACCGGACACGGAGGTCCGGTGCTACGATAATGGCACGACGCTGCCGGCGGGGAGCGGGGCGCTTCCTCGTCCTCGTCCTCGAGCCCCGGTACTGCCGTTCCTGCCGGTACTGCCGGTACTGCCGGTGGCTGGCGCCCCATACCCGCCGCCATGCCGCATTATTGGCGGACCCACTTAAATAGATGCGGCTGTGGTGGCTGACGGCTGCGGCTCGCCGTACCCTTCATGCGCTGACGCATACGCTTCCGCTGTTGCCATGTATGCGGCTTGCCTGTGTTTAGGATCCGCATCCCACGAGATCCTATAGCCATGGGCACAAACGCCTTTCGGCTGTGGGTACGTTTTAGACGGGAGTATGAGGCGATGACCTCATACATGTTCCCCATAGGGTCACAAACGCCTTTCGGCTGTGGGTACGTTTTGGACGGGTTGCCGGAGCCGGAGGCGGGGACGTGGTTCATCGTCTCGTCACAAACGCCTTTCGGCTGTGGGTACGTTTTGGACTGTAGCATAAAATAGTGCCGTTTTGCAATGGAAATAAGTGTGTTTTTTCGCTGTTTCGGAGGGAGACGTGTTTTGGGGGTAGCGTCAACCTCAAAAGCGGGCTGGAAAACGGGACGAAAACGCATCTAAATCGCTGATTGCCAAGGGTTTATGCGGTTTCGGAGGCAGAAGGCGGTTTTTGATGGTTTCCGTCTCCCTCCGAAAATCCATGGCAGATAGACCAAAACGGGGCTGGGACGGGCGATCAGCCCGGCACTCCTGGTCTTGAGAACGCAACTGCGGCAGACCTGATAGGCGCCGACCGCATCCTCGTCGGGATCGCCACACCGGCAGCTTAGCGTGCCGTCGTAATCGGCCGGCGAAAGGGGTGCGCTCGAAGAGCGCGAGCACCTTGTCCCCACACCTTATCCACACACTTTGTCATAATCTGTCTCTGTTGGCGGACACGGAGGTCCGCCCCTACGAGAATGAGCCGGCGGAGAGCGGGGTGCTTTCTCGTCCTCGTCCTCGTCCTCGTCCTCGAGCCCCGGTACTGCCGGTACTGCCGGTACTGCCGGTGGGTGGCGGCAAGCGTCTGCTTGCCCGCGCACCTGTGGACGAGCAGACGCTCGTCCCTCCCAGCCGGACGCCCAGCATGGACGGCAGGGGTCTAATCACCGGCGCCAGCCACAACCAAAAAACTTTCGCGATTTTCGCGGTTTTCGCGGTTAAAAAAACACCATCCATTCGCGCCCATTCGCGGTTCCCCTTGGCGCTCTTGGCGTCTTGGCGGTTCAACACCAGCAGGGCGGCTCGGTACAGGCGCCAGCCCAAACTTTAGAACTTTAGAACTCCCGAACTTTAGAACTTCTTTCGTGCCTTTTCGTGCCTTTCGTGGTTCAAAATAAACCTCCCCATCCGCGAAATCCGCGACATCCGTAGCTCCCCCACCCCACACGCATCCTGCAAACCCGCGCAATCCGCGACATCCGTAGCTCCGCGCAGCGGCCATCCTCCACATCCTCCACATCCTGTAAATCCTGTCATCCTGTCAAAAAAAACAGTCGTTGATTGTCGAGAACGAGGACGAGAACGAGGACGAGCCATCCGCTTTCCGCCCGCTCTCCATGCGCCCTCCGCCCTGTCACCAGCCCGCACTTTCACCGCGGCCGCATCACGCCCTCTTCGATCTCCAGCACGCGCCCGCAGCGGGCGGCCACCCCGGCATCGTGCGTCACGATCACCAGCGCCAGCCTGCTCTGGTGCGCCAGCCCGAACAGCAGGTCGAGTATCTGGCATCCTGTATCGCGGTCGAGGTTGCCGGTAGGCTCGTCGGCCAGCAGCAGTTCCGGCGCGTTCATCAGCGCGCGCGCGATGGCGACGCGCTGCTGCTCGCCCCCGGAGAGCTCCAGCGGCATGTGGCAGGCGCGGTTGGCGAGCCCCACCTGATCCAGCAACTCCAGCGCCCGCATCCGCAGCGCCGCACGCCCCATGCGCGAGATCGCCATGGCCGGCAGCAGCACGTTCTCCGTGACGTCCATCTCGGGCAGGAGGTGGTAGGCCTGGAAGACGAAACCGACGTTCTGCGCGCGCAGCCGTGTCCGCCTCGCCGGCGACAGGGCGTAGAGCGACTGCCCCCGCAGGAAGACCTCACCCGCGTCGGGACGATCCAGCCCGCCCAGCACATGCAGCAGGGTGCTCTTGCCGGCTCCGCTGCGGCCGATGATGGCGACGCACTCGCCCTCGCGCACCTCGAGCGAGGCTCCCTTGAGCACCTCGACCACCTTGCTTGGCAGACGGTAGCTCTTGCTCAAGTTGACAGCCGCCAGCAGCGGCACCGTGTTTTTATCCTGTACCAGATTCATGCCCACGTCCTCAACCACTCACTCGCGCAGGGCATCCACCGGATCCATGCGCGCCGCCCGCCAGGCGGGAATGATGCTGGCCAGCGTGCAGAAGATGATTACCGAGATGCAAACCTGAAGCACTTCCGACGGCAGGACGCGCCAGGGAATCTCGTCGAGGCCGTAGATGCTCTTGGGAAACACCTGCAAGCCGAAGCGCGCCAGAAGGTCAACCATCCGCTGCAGATTGTGCAGTACGGCATAGGCCAGGCCGGTACCCAGCACGGCACCTGCCAGGCACTGCAGCCAGCCCAGCAGCACGAAGGCCCACATGATCTGGCGCGAGGAGAAGCCCAGCGCCTTGAGCAGACCGATCTCGTGCGTCTTGCGCACGGTGATCACGATCAGCGTGTTTGTGACGCAGAAGATGGCCACGATCGTGATGAACATCAGCAGGATCACCATCATGTTCTTCTCGACGGCCAGGGCCGAGAAGAGGTCGCGGTCCACCTCGTGCCAGGTGCGCACGAGATAGCTCGGCCCAAGTTTACGGCGCAGGGCGGTGACGACCTCGCCGAAGCGCCGCGGATCGTCGGGGTTCTCGGTCTTGACCTGCAGCGAGTAGGCGCCGCGGGTAAGCCCCATGAGATCGCGCGCCACGCCCAGCGAGGTGATGACGAAACCGGTGTCGAAATGCCCCTGCCCCATGTTGAAGATGCCGGCCACGATCAGTTCCTCGGGAAAGTAGACCTCGTCGCGGGAGACGAGGTTCATCGGCGAATAGACCAGCAAGGTGTCGCCGACGCGGATGTTCAACTGGCTGGCGAGATCCGTGCCGAGTATGATGTTGTCGCCCTCGAGGTCGAAGGTGCCCGACTCGATCCGTGAGGAGAGCTCGGGATGCAGTGCCGCCGCCCGGTCGGGGTCGATGCCGACGACCACGGGCGCCTGCACCATGCGGTCACGCTCGACGAGCACGCGTATCTCGACGCTGGGAGAGACGGCGACGACCCCGTCCACCTCGGCTGCCTGTACCGCCAGCGCCTCGTCGTCCTGGATAATGCCATCGTAGGCCGATACCGTGATGTGCGGCTTGAAGGCGAGGATCTTCTCGCGCCACATGTCGCCGAAGCCGGTCATGACGGCACGCACGATGATGACGATCGCGACGCCCAGGATCACCCCCAGCACAGAGATGACCGTCACCACCGAGGTAACCGAGCGCTTCGGCTTCAGGTACTTGACAGCTAGAAAAAGAGGAAAGGGCATGGCAAAGGCTCAGCGTATCATACGGAACTCGGCGGGGGCGAGGGTGATCTCAGTGGCGCTACCGTGCTGGTGCAACCGGATGGTGTGCGGGTGGTCGAAGTCGATATTGTAGAGGCAGATCTCGCCATGCTCGGGGAAGTGCGTGAAGGCCACATGGTGGCAGGCCGCGCCGGGCAATTTCCCGTCGTCGGTGATGTAGATGCCGCCGCGTGTCTCGAGGGCAATCGTGCGGTAGATCGTGTGGAGCAGGCCCAGATGGTTGTCGTGCGTCGAACTGGGCGCGGTGTCGATCCCCAGCGCCCCCGGATACTCCCACATGTTGAGGAAATAGACCGTGCCGCGTCCCGGCCGGTGGCGCAGCAGCAGCGGCATGAACTGCTCGTCCTCGACGGCGACGATCTCGACTCCCGGCTGGATCTCGATACGTCCCATGTGCGTCATGCAGACGCCGAACTTGCGCTGCGGCGGCACGCCCAGGGGACGCTCCTTGCTCGGCGTCACGGCCCAGTAGAACTGCTTGCCGCGCCCGAGCACCTTCACGCCGCAGAGTTCGGAGAAATCGCCGCCATGGATAAGCTCGTCAACCCCGTAGCTGGTGTAGTTGCGGCTGGTGTTGGTGGAGAGGTGCGGAATCGAGACGAAGAGCGTGCCGCCACCACGGACGTAGGCCACCAGCGCCTTGTACTGCGCCTCGGTACAGGTGTTCCATCCGGTAAACAGCAGCGCGGCGTAGCTGGAGAGGAAGGCCGGATCGGGATCCGCCGCGAAACTCACGATGTCCGTTATGCCGTAGGGCGTACCGGAGAGGAAGGGATTCTTGTAGGGACCCAGCACCGGCGGCCGCGGATAGAAGGTGTCCGCGAAAATGCCCCACCCGCGCTCGGGAGTGGAGTGGAACCAGCGGGCATCCCGGTCGGCCTGGTCGTACTGCCCCGCGATGACCGCATTGGGATTGCATCCGCCCGGGCCGGCCAGATCGAGGTTGCCCTTGATCGCCGCCACGCGTGCGGCCGGCTGACCCGCGGGCGTGCCGTTGGCCTTCAGGAAATCGTAGAACCCGGAGATGCGGCGGCGATACTCGCGGCAAACGTCCGAATCGTAGTTGATGTACGGGTAGTGGCGCCGCGCCTCCGCGACGTAGGGCGCGCTCAGATGCGGACTGTTCTCGCGTATGGAACCCAGATCGAGCTTGGGCACCTGGTGCATGTGCGTATCCTCGATATGGTCGCTCTGCTGCCACCAGTTGCCGCTCTCGACCAGCATCAGCTTGCAGCCGGCCATGTATTTCATGTAGAGCGAGGCCGTCAGCAGCGGCATCTTGTGGGGACTGGCAAAGGGCAGCAGCGAGTAGTGCTCGTGCGCCAGATCGGTGCCCCAGATCGGCAGATCGAACTGCCGGTAGAACCCCCGCGAGATGGCGGAGGCGATGTTGAGATGCGGCACGGCAAAATCCTCGACGACCGGAATCCCGATGCCGCCGATGATCTCGTAGTCCAGCATGGCGATACCGCCCGTCACCATCAGGCGCTGCCAGCCGTCCGCGAGGCGCTGCTGCACACAGGCACGCACGCTCGCCAGAAAGTTATCCGCCAACTGGCGCAGGTCGTTGGTAGCCTGGCAGGCCCGGGCCAGTTCGGGATCCTCCTCATCCTTGAATCTGAAGGTGAAAATCTCGCCCACATTGCAGCCGAGAAAGCGGTCCTTGAAGGGCTCCAGGCGCGCCAACTGGCTGGGATGGGCATCGGTGTAGATCGTCATCACCGACAGCCCGAGCTCCCCGGCCTGGCGCAGCATGCGGATGAGGCCTGCGCCCAGGCGCTCGGGATGCTGCGCAATCACGTCCCAATCCGAGGGCGCCAGGAAACGCCTGTTCTCCCAGTCGGGCCGGGGCACTTCATACCCCAGCTCGTCCAGCGCCATGTAGTCGGCCATGGCCAGCAGGCTCTGCCTGGTGGCGCCGCCATCCCAGATGGCCACCAGGTTGCCCTGGTTCTCGCTGGCCGTGCGCTCGATATACCAGGCGGCGTCGTGATCCTCCGAGACCCAGCTTGTGTAGTATGGGCCGGAAGTCTGGAAAATCGTGTCGCCGCGGTGCAGATAGACCGGCGTTCCCAGAAAGGTGCCGCAGTCAGGCAGGGTGATAGAGTTGCTTGGCGACATGGTGGACTCCTCTCTTCAATCCGCGTTTAGACATTGGCAGGCGGGGCAGAAGTGCGTGCCGCGCTGGGCGACGACGGAACGCTCGATAGTGGCACCGCAACGGGGACACGGCAGGCCGTCGCGCCGGAAGACATTGAGCTGGTCGGAGTTGCGTCCGCGGCGTCCGGCCACGCTGTAGAAGTTGGACTGGCCGTTGCCGAGTGTCGTGCCCTGGTTCTCGATACCGCTGGCAAGCACCTGCCGGATGGCCTTGTGGAGGCTGCGCAGCTCCTTCGGGCCCAGGCGATCAGCAGGGGTCTCGGGATGGATGCGCGCGTGCCAGAGCGCCTCATCAACATAGATGTTGCCGAGGCCCGCGACAATCGCCTGATCCAGCAGGAGCGGCTTGATGCGGCTGCGCCGCCCCGCCAGCCGCTCTCCCAGCACGACCGGCGTAAATGCGGCGTCGAGCGGCTCGGGCCCCAGTCTGGCCAGCGGATCGGAAGCACCGCAGGGGACGATGCGGCCGAAACGGCGCGTATCGTTGTAGATCAGGCGGCGGTCGTCGGAGAGCGTGAAAATGACGTGGTCGTGCTTGCCAGGCTGCTCGTCCGCCGCGCCGAAGCGCAGCTTGCCCGTCATGCGCAGATGGATCAGCAGGCGCGCATCGTTGTCGAAATCAATCACGATGTATTTGCCGCGGCGGTCAATGCGCGCCACCTCCCGCCCCACCACCATCTGCCGCAGGGCTTCCGGCTCCCCGCCGACTATCCTGGCGTTGCGCACATCGACCGCCGTGATCCGCGCGCCGGGCAATCCCGCCTGACGCAGACCGCGGACGACTGTCTCCACTTCCGGCAGTTCAGGCATGGTATTACTCCCACTCGATCGTGGAGGGCGGCTTGCCGGTGATGTCGTACACCACGCGGTTGACGCCCTTGACATGGGTGGCGATCTCCCCGCCCACGCGAAGCAGGAAGTCGATCGGCAGGGGCACGGCCGCGGCGGTCATGAAATCGGTGGTCTTGACGGCGCGCAGGGCAATGACATAACCGTAGGTACGTGCGTCATTGGCCACGCCGACGCTGCGCACGTTGGTCAGCACGGCGAAATACTGGCTCGCCTGCCGGTCGTAGCCGGCCTCGGCCATGGCCTTCAGGAAATGGGCGTCGGCCTCGCGCAGGATATCGAGCTTCTCCTTGGTCAGTTCTCCCAGACAGCGCACGCCGAGCCCCGGCCCCGGGAAGGGCTGGCGGTGGTTGACCGCGGCGGGAATGCCCAGGGCGTCGCCAACCTTGCGCACCTCGTCCTTGAAGAGGTACCTGACCGGCTCGATGATGCCCTTGAAGCCGATGCGCTCGGGCAGTCCGCCGACGTTGTGGTGCGACTTGACGGCCTTGCCGCCCTCCCAGCCGCTCTCGATAACGTCGGAGTAGATCGTGCCCTGCACGAAGTAGTCCATCTCGCCCAGCTTGCGCGCCTCCTCCTCGAAGACGCGGATGAACTCCTCGCCGATGATCTTGCGCTTGGCCTCGGGATCCGTCACGCCGGCCAGGCGCGCCAGAAAGCGCGCCTCGGCATCGACCGCAACCAGGTTGATGCCGAACTGGTCGCGGAAGATCTCGACCACCTGCCGCGGCTCGTCCTTGCGCATGCAGCCGTGGTCGACGAAGACACAGGTGAGCTGGCGGCCGACGGCACGGTGCAGCAGCACGGCGCAGACCGAGGAATCGACCCCGCCGGACATCGCCAGCAGCACCTTGCGGTCGCCGATGCGTTCACGGAGATCGGCCACCGTCTCCTCGATGAACCGCTCCGTGGTCCAATCCTGCCGCAGTCCGCAGCGCCCGACGAGAAACTCCCCGAGGTTCCCGGGCGGGCACTCCGTCTCCAGCAGGTCGAGCACGGGCACGCCCAGCGCGGCAAGATCCGCGGCGGCCTCGCGTCCGAGGGTGCGCTCCCCAAAGGCCTTGCCACGCTGGAGGATCAGGGCGCGGGGATTCAGCTTGCGAATGCGGTCGATTCCCGCGGAAGAGGGCAGCACCTCGCAGTAGATGTTGAGCTGGCGGACAGCCTTGGCGACTATCTGGGCGTTGATCGCCCCGTAATCGAGAATAACAACGGTATCGTGTGGATGCATGGGTCTCTTTCTTCAGGTGCCGGATCCGCTGTTCGCCGGTATCAGGCTGGCGGATGAAGTTATTATCATACTTGCCCGATAGCCACTCCGGCAAGCCCCGACTACAGCCCCGACTACAGGGAGTGTTGACTTATTGCACATCCCTGTTGCTTTTTTATCAGGAACTCATGAAATCAGGAATTTGTTTGTGGAAATCACGCATTCTTGCATCCTTCATGAGTTCTTGAGTTCCTGATTAATCCGCGCGGGGATAAATCAACAGTCCCTACAGGACGAAGTGGATAAAGCGCAAGATTTCGCGGTAGTCCGCCGCATCGAAGCAGATGGTCTTGGCATCGGTCTGCCGGGCGCCCGGATAGAAGCTGCGATCCAGCGCCATGCTGTGGTCGCGGTAGCGGACTTCGATCGAGAACTCCTTGGGAAGCTTGATGCGGCAGGCTCTCAAATCGCCCCTGAGTGCCCGCTCGGCCGCCGCCTCGATACGTGCCTGTGCCTCCCTGGGATGCAGCGAAAGGGTCGCGGCACCCACGCAGCTCTTGGTAGCCACGGTATGAATGCCCGGGATCAGGCCGGCGGCGAAATCACAGATTCCCTGATCGCCACTAACCAGCACCAGCGGCACACCGTGCAGGGCCGCCGCATAGGCGTAGTACATGCACTCGCTCATCGGCCGGCCGTTCAGCAGGATCGACTCGGTGAGGCGGTTGAAGGTGTGGCTTAGCGGATTGGTAGGCTCTCCGGCCGCGCTATGGTAGCCCACCATCATCAGGGCATCGAAAGCCTCGTTTTGCAATCCGGTGATCATCGGCATCAGATCGCCACTGCTGCCGCGCAGCAGGCGCGCCTCCCGCGGCAGCAGGTGCGGCAGCACATTGCGGGTGGAACCGTGGGCATCGCGCACCAGCACTTCACGCGCCCCGCCCGCCAGGGCGCCGCGGCAGGCGGCGGCGACTTCCAGCGACATCTCTTCCCGCGCAAGGGCATAGTCGGGATGACCGTGCGCGCACTCTTCCCAATGGGTGATGCCTGCGCAGCCTTCCAAATCACAGGTGATGTAGATCTTCATTGCCTCGCTGCTCCCGCCGGATTTACGAAACCGGCACTTCATTGCGATCACCTCCAATTTTACGTGCCGGAAATTTATTTGCAAGAGCATCTGAAAATGCAATCGGTTAGCGACAGGGGCGCGCGGGGCTGGCACATGGAGAGCGTGTGACCGCACCCCTTGGTTTGTCGCGGACCTTGTCTGCAACTTTGTCGAAAGTGATAGAGTAAGCGGGTGGATGAATTGTGCCGTTTCAGAGTGGGTTTATGTGGGTGCTTCGCGCTTACACCTTGTCACCACACTTTGTCGCCACGCTGCAATTAGCCTGCAATTAGCCTGCTTGTTTACCCCGGAACCCTGTGCTAGAATATGATTATGAACACTAAAGAGCTTGCTATTCGTACGCTTGAGGAGCTGCCCGAGGATGCCACCTGGGAGGATGTGCAGGAGCGTATCAACTTCCTTATCGGCATCCGCAAGGGACTCCGGGAGCTGGATGAGGGCAAGGGCATTCCGCATGACCGCGTCAAAGAGGAGTTCGCCCAATGGCTTACCGGTTGATTTGGTCGCCCTCCGCCCGCTTCGATTTACGCGAGATCAGCGTCTACATTGCCGAAGCAGATCCCATAGCGGCCGCCAAATTCATCCGTGGCATTTTTAACACTGTGGAGCGCCTGCCGTGTTTTCCCGAATCAGGACGGATCGTTCCCGATTTTGGCGATCCAAGTATCCGAGAGGTGATTCGCCGACCCTGCCGAATCGTATATCGCATCCGCCATTCCGATGAAGTAGTGGAGATCATCCGCGTGTGGCACGCCGCAAGGGGTATTCCAGAACTATAGATAAGCGGCACACCATGAACCCAGCACCTTACCCCCCCCGCTTACTCCTCCGCTTCCGACAAAACGTAGGGACAAAGCGACACAGTGGGGCATCCCATCTCCGGCGGGCACAAAACTTTAGAACTTTAGAACTTCCGAACTTTAGAACTACTGCTACTGCTACTGCCGCCGCCCTGCAGGGCAGCGGCGGCCCGACTAGTCTGAGACACCCCCATCCCAATCCGCAAAATCCGCGCAATCCGTAGCTTCATCCTACCGCGCAGCGGCCATCCAAAATAATCCTGATAATCCTGTTCATATGCGCCCGCGCAGCGGGAAATCCTGTCAAAAAAAATATTGCAGCGGGCAGGCCCGGAAAATCCTGAAAATCGTGTCTCCCACCTGTTCCAACCGCCCTGCAGGGGCGGTGGCAATACTGAACCCTGAACCCTCGCGCCTTTGTGATTCAACTAGTTTGAATCGCACCCCGCTGGCCGATTACGCCGTGGCGTGATTGCCAATAGCCGCCAAATCTGCTATGCTGTCGGTTTTCACTTTCCCCGCATTGCCTTTAGAACGAACATGTCTGACCAGTCCCATCCCCTGAGCAAGATCCGCAATATCGGCATCATGGCCCATATTGATGCCGGCAAAACCACGACCAGCGAGCGTATCTTGTTCTACTGTGGCTCCAACTACAAGCTTGGCGAGGTGCATGATGGCGCCGCCACCATGGACTTCATGGTGCAGGAGCAGGAGCGCGGCATCACGATCGGCTCGGCCGCCACCACCGTACACTGGAAGGATTACCAGATCAGTCTGATCGATACTCCCGGCCACGTCGACTTCACAGCCGAGGTCGAGCGCTGCCTGCGCGTGCTCGACGGCGCCATCGCGCTCTTCTGCGCCGTGGGCGGCGTCCAGCCCCAGACCGAGCAGGTCTGGCGCCAGAGCGAGAAGTACATGGTGCCGAAGCTCTGCTTCATCAACAAGATGGACCGCATCGGCGCGGACTTCAACGGCACGGTCGAGGAGATCCGCAACACGCTGAAGTCGAACCCGGTCGTCATGACCTACCCCATCGGCGCGGGCGAGACCTTCACGGGCGTGGTGGACATCCTGCGCATGAAGGCCATCACCTTTGATGAGGAGAGCCGCGGCGTCAATCTGAACTACACTGATATCCCCGAGGATCTGCGCGAGGTCTGCGA
>Ga0123333_10005689_pt1 | contig 11142 bp, 12 predicted proteins | sample BioC12SIPDNA_3_FD_89957 | JGI IMG/M metagenome (GOLD analysis project Ga0123333, IMG submission 89957) | Anaerobic biogas reactor microbial communites from Washington, USA - Biogas_R2_B C12 SIP DNA | ecosystem: Engineered > Bioreactor > Anaerobic > Unclassified | place: Washington, USA...
AAACATCATGGGAGACATCACCTGGGTGGCCTATGCGGGGCGTGACGTCCCGGCGCGCGCCCAACAGGTCTTCGATGTAGTCCGAGCCGCGCGCGATCGCGCGGTGGCCTTCGCACGCGAGCGCGTGCAGGCGGGCGCGACGGTGTATGGCTATGAAGTGGACGATGCGTGCCGGTCAGTGGTGGCCGAAGCCGGCCTGGCAGATTACTTCATCCACCGCACGGGCCACAGCATTGGAACCGAGACCCATGGCAACGGCGTTAATATTGATAACCTGGAGACGCAAGACCGGCGCCGGCTGATGCCGGGCGTCGGCTTCTCGGTTGAGCCGGGCGTCTACCTGCCGCACGAAGGTTTTGGCGTGCGGCTCGAAATCGACTGTTATGTGACCGGGAACGATGTCGAAGTCACGACGCTGCCGTTGCAGGATGCCTGGGTGCTGCTGGCCTGATGGTGCGCCCCTGTTGGGACCTGACCTGGCTCGTGCAGCGGTCCCGGTCGAGGGGAGACAACAACGTTGAGAACGAACAAGATCACCTTTGTCCTGGGTGTAATGGTGCTCCTTGCCCTGGCCACTGCGGGATGCACGCGACCTGATGCACGCGGCCAGGCCGAAGAATGGACGCCGCCGCCCGTGACCGGTAGCCTGGTCATCGGCACGCGCGCGCCAGATATCCTGCCAACCCTGCCACCGCCGACTCGCAGAGTGCAGGCCCCTGCTGCTACTCCGACGCGCCTGGCCCCCACCGCTGCGCCGAGGGCCGAACCGACCGCGACGCCGACCCGCGACCCTAACCTGGTGATTATTACCGAAGAGGACGTGTTGCGCGCCGTCACCTCCGGCGCCACTGCAGAAAGCGGCGCAACGCTGGAGAATGTCGGCGTTCAGTTCACAGCCGATGGCAAGATGATCCTCACTGCTGGCCGGTTGGGCTACGGGTTCATTAGTGCGGACAACGTCGTCCTGGTGGGACGGCTGAACGCAGTAGACGGCAAACTGCAGCTGGAAACGGAATCGATCAGCCCGCGTGGCCTGGTGACATCCTTCATACCGACCCTGGCGAACGAAGCCTTGCAGCAGTACACTTCAAGATGGTATGTTGACAGCGCGCAGACGATGGAGGGCCGGATCGAGATGCGCGTGCGGGCCCAGGGGAGCTGACGCTGATCCGATAGCTTACCTGCCAGCAGACAGGAATCGAGAAGTTGAAAGAAAGACTAGAGCGCCTGCGCGGCTTGCTAGCCGAGTTCGAGCGCGTCGCGGTTGCGTATTCGGGCGGGGTCGATAGCACCCTGGTGTTGAAGGTTGCGCACGACGTGCTGGGGGACAATGTTCTGGCCGTGACCGCCGTTTCCGCCAGCATGCCGCATTATGAGCGCAGTGCAGCGGAAGATGTGGCGCGGGAGATCGGTGTTCGGGTGGCCTGGGTGCAGACACACGAGGTCGGCGACGAGCGCTATGTTGCGAATCCGCCTAACCGCTGCTACTTCTGCAAGACCGATGTGTACGACGAGTTGCTCAAGGCTGCCGCGCGGGAGGGCTTCGCGCTTCTCCTGGACGGCACGAACGCGGACGATGTGGGCGATGTCCGACCGGGCCGTAAAGCAGCCCGCGAACACGGAGTACGCAGTCCGCTGCAGGAGGTAGGCTTCACGAAGGAAGAGATTCGCCTGGCCGCCCGCGAACTAGGCCTGCCTAATTGGAACCTGCCGTCGGCGCCATGCCTGTCATCCCGGGTCCCATATGGAACTCGCATCACGCCTGAGGTACTGGGCCAGATCGGCCGCGGCGAGTGGGTGCTGCGCGAGCGGGGATTCCGCGAGGTGCGCGTTCGCCACCACGGCAATGTGGCGCGACTGGAAGTGCCCATCTCCGACTTCGAGCGCGTCCTGGCAATGCGGGAGGAGATCGTCGCGGCATTGAAGGACGCGGGCTACACCTTTGTCGCACTCGACTTGTCCGGATTGAAGTCCGGCAGCTTGAACCTGGGGATCTCAAATGGACGCGAAGAAGCTTCGACGCCTGCTAGCTGAGGTGCAGGAGGGCGCGATGTCGGTCGACGACGCGCTCGGCCAGCTGCGGCGACTGCCTTTTGACGACTTAGGATTCGCACAACTGGACCTGCACCGCGAGCTGCGCCAGGGACTGCCGGAGGTGATCTTCTGCCAGGGCAAAACATACGAGCAGGCAGCCACGATCTTCGAGCGGCTGGGTGCGGTCCATGACCGCGTCCTGGGCACACGCGCTACACCCGAGATGGCCAGCTTCATCCAGGCACGGCTGCCCGAAGCCCACTATGATCCTCTATCGCGGTTGGTAATGCTGGCTCGCGGCGAATTGCCGCCTCCCCCCGCAACCGGGCCGTACGCGCTCGTTGCCTGTGCAGGCACGGCGGACCTGCCGGTGGCCGAAGAGGCCGCGCAGACCTTGAGCTTTTTCGGCGGGCGGGTCATACGGGCATTCGATGTCGGTGTCGCCGGCCTCCACCGGCTGCTGAACCGAAGCGCGGAAGTGACCGACGCAACCGTGATCATCAGCGTGGCCGGCATGGAAGGCGCACTGACCAGCGTTATTGGCGGACTTGCTTCGTGCCCGGTCATCGGTGTGCCGACAAGTGTCGGCTACGGCGCCAGCTTCGGCGGCGTGGCGGCACTCCTTGCTATGCTCAACTCCTGTGCGGCCGGCGTTTCAGTGGTCAACATTGACAATGGTTTCGGCGCCGCAGTGGTAGCGCATCGCATACTGACCCTAGCCAACCAGAGGAGCCAAACGTGAAGACCCTCTATTTTGACTGTGTCGCTGGCGCCAGCGGCGACATGATCCTCGCATCCCTCCTCGCCGCGGGATTGGACGAAGGAGCACTTCGTTCGCGACTGGCAGGCCTCCGGCTGCCCGGCTTTGACCTGCGCGTCGAACAAGTCCAAAAATCGGGCATCGGCGCAACACACGTCGATGTCCTGGTGGACGACGAGGCGCCGGAGCGCCATCTGAGTGACCTGGTGGAAGTAGTTGAGGCGGCTGAGCTTCCCGCCCAGGTCATCGCAAAGTCAGTGGCGATCTTACGGCGCATCGGCCAGGTCGAAGCGAGCATTCACGCTGCGCCGAACGCGGAGCACGTCCACCTGCACGAGCTGGGCGGGCTGGACACCCTGGTCGACGTGGTGGGTGCGGTGAGTGGCATCGACCTCCTCGGCATCGATCGAGTCGTGTGTTCGCCCATCCCATTGGGTCGCGGGTTCATCAATAGCGCGCACGGGCGCATCCCTGTGCCCGCACCTGCGACGGTGGCACTGCTGCAGGGCGCGTCTGTGGTAGGCAGCGAGATTGAAGGCGAGACCGTAACGCCTACCGGCGCAGCGCTCCTTACTTCCCTGGCTTCGGGGTACGGCCCAATCCCGGCGATGACACTTCGCACGTTCGGGTACGGCGCCGGAAGTAAGAACTGGGGCATTCCCAATGTCCTGCGCGTGCTGATCGGAGACAGCCCGGCACAAGTGGGCGAGCTAAAGGCGGAGATGCTAGCTGTGTTGGAGACCAACATCGACGACCTTAATCCGGAAGCCTACGACTACGTGATGGCTCGACTCTTCACAGCAGGCGCTCTGGATGTGTTTCTGGCCCCGGTGCAGATGAAGAAGAACCGGCCCGCCACGTTGCTGAGCGTTCTCTGCCGGCCGGATGTGGTCGACGCGCTGTCGCAGATCCTCTTTTCCGAGACGAGCACCCTGGGCATCCGCCGCCAGGATGTGATGCGCACAAGCCTGCCGCGCGAAATCCGGTCCGTCAATACCCCTTTCGGTCCGATCCGTGTTAAGGTCGCGCACTGGGCTGGCGGCATCAAGCTCGCGCCCGAATACGAGGATTGCCGTGTCGCGGCGGAAGCGCACGATGTACCGCTACGTGATGTGTACGCTGCAGCCCTCGCGTCATAAACGTTCAGCGCACTTGCGCGAGAGTGTACAAGTGGTTACAATAGGGCTTGGGCGACGTTCCGGTCGATGATGAAAAGGAGCAAACCAAGATGGCTTTTGAGTTACCACCCCTGCCGTATGCCGACACAGCATTAGAGCCCTACTATTCGGCCAAGACCTTCAGTTTTCACCATGGAAAGCATCACAAGGCTTATGTGGATAATCTGAACAAACTGCTATTTGGCAGCCCCTTCGAGCACAGCACGCTCGAGGAAATCATCAAAGCAACTGCGGGCGACTCAGGCAAAGCGGGCTTCTTCAACAACGCAGCTCAGGTCTGGAACCACACCTTCTTCTGGAACTGCATGAAGCCAGGCGGCGGAGGTCGACCCCAGGGCAAGTTGGCCGAACGCATCGACGCCACCTTTGGCGGCTATGACAAGTTCGCCGAGCAGTTCAAGGCAGCTGCGGTCGCCCGGTTTGGGAGCGGTTGGGGCTGGTTGGTTCTCGATGGCAACGAACTGAAGATCATGAGCACGTCGAATGCCGATACCCCATTGGCCTCTGGCAAGGTTGCGCTGCTCACAGTGGACGTGTGGGAGCATGCGTACTACCTTGACTACCAGAATCGCCGTCCGGATTTCGTGCAGGCGTTTCTGGATCACCTGGTGAACTGGGACTTCGTTGCACAACAACTTCCGTGAGGCGCTGAACAGCAATATCGATGATACCGAGGGCCAGATTTCTAGATAGAAATCTGGCTCGTTGTTTACTTTCGCAAATTATATAGTATACTGGAAACGTGTCTGATTCTTCTCGTGCTTTCCGACCTGAAAGCAACCTCCAACGAATCCTGGTCGTGGATGACGACCCGGCCATCCGGCGCTTAGTGAAAGACAAGCTGGAGGGCGCGGGCTACGAAGTCTGGACAGCTGCGTCCGGCGATCAGGCGCTGGACGCCATCGACCGCCGAGGAATGCCCCACCTGGCAATCGTCGACATCAATATGCCAGGCATGAATGGCTTGCGCTTCTGCGAAACCGTCCAGCAGTTCAGCGACCTGCCAGTTATCATGCTGAGTGCCATCGATGAGGAAGAGACGATTGTCGGAAGTATCAGCCGCTTCGCAGAGGACTACATCACCAAACCATTCAGCCCGCGCGAATTGGTTGCCCGCGCGGAGCGGGTGTTGCGGCGAGTCGGCGATTACAGCTACACGTTGGATGTCGTAAACCGGATCGATGACTATCTGGCGATTGATATACCGCACCAACGTGCCCTGGTGGGCGATCGATCAGTTGCGCTGACGCCAACCGAGACCAAATTGCTCTATTTGTTGATGCGCAACGCGGGACATACCGTATCCACTGACTTCCTGCTTCGCCGGCTCTGGCCGATGGAAGAAGTATTCGAGGACACGCTCCGCGTCCACATTCACCGCTTGCGCCACAAGATCGAACCAGCGCCATCCCGTCCGCACTACATCGTGACGGAGCGCGGCCTGGGATACAGTTTCCCGGCCCGCTCCTAGTTCACGCGTTATTCACGACTTAATCTTTCTCATCTATAGTGGAGGAGGTCTCATGACAGAGCAAGTAGCACCCCAGGGTGAGTCAGTCGAGCGCATCCGGGACATCATCTTCGGTCCCAAAATGCGCGACTACGAGCAGCGTTTTGATGCCGTAATCCGTGACTTGGCGCGGCTCCAGCAAGACCTGGATCACCTGGGCGAGCAGCTTACCGCGAAGGACGCGGCGCAGAACAAGAATCTGCAGGCCTTACGCCAGGAACTTCGCCAGGCCGATGGCGAGTTGCGCAATGAGTTGAAATCTGAAGGGACACGGCTGACCGCTCAGTTAGCTGAGCAGCACACCGCGCACACCAACGCCCTTCAGGCAGCGCGTCAGGAGCTTGTGCAAGCCGACGATCTCCTGCAAGCAGCGCTCAAGACCGAGTTGGAGGAGCTCGGCAGCACCTTAACAGATCACGAGACGACGCAGAAGAGCGCGCTCCAGTCGCTTCGCCAGGAATTGCGCAAAGCCGATGCCGATCTGCGCGAAGAATTGCGCCAGGTGATGCAACGACTCACCGAGGACAAAGCTGACCGCAGCACATTGGGTGAGCTGTTCATCGAATTGGGCAATCACGTCAAGAGTGGTGGCAACCTCTCGGACCTCCTCCAGAGCCTGGATCAACCGAGCTGACAGACGTGGACGCAGCGAGAGGGGCGGAGCCTGAGGGCGACCGGATAGACGACGCGCTATTGGATGACCTGCGCGACATCGTCGCGGGTCCAGACCGCGAGCGCATGAGACTGCTGGAGACACGCATCGCCCTGGTGGAGCACCGCACAGGTGACCACGAGGCGCTGGCGGCAGCGGTCAGTCCCATTCTTGGTGATGCGATTCGCAGGCAGGTGCGCGAGGATCGCGACGAAATGGTCGAGTCGTTGTACCCGATCATTGGCCAGCTCATCACGCGCGCGGTCGCAGAAGCGATCCGCGATCTGGCACGCACCATCGATCAACGGATGCGGACTTCGTTCAGTCCAGCCTACTTTGTACGGCGTCTCCAGGCGCGTGCGCGGGGCGTGTCGGGCGCTGAGCTTGCCCTCCGGGATGCACTGCCTTTCAAAGTGGCCGAGTTGTTCCTGATACACCGCGAAAGCGGGTTATTGTTACTGCATCTCCCACAGGAACCGCTTTCGATTTCCGGAGCTGAGGACAACTCGGATCTCGTCAGCAGCATGTTGACCGCGATCCGGGATTTTGCACAGGATGCGTTCGGTCAGGACCAACAAGGAGGGCTGGACGAAATCCAATATGGAGATCGCAGAATCCTGATCGAGGCGCTCCAGCATGCGTACCTTGCGGTGGTCGTCGATGGCGTAGAACCGGCGGGGTTTCGCACGAAGCTGCGCGAGCAGGGCATCGAGATCGAAAACACCTATCTTGATGTCCTGAGAGATTACAGCGGCGATGCATCTCAGCTTGATGCAGCGCAGACCAACCTGGCCAGGCTCATGGAAGAAGGCTTCGGGGAGGACGAGCCTGCAGACCTCTCATCGAGCCAGAAACGCATTGCAGTCGGGCTGGTAGTCGTGCTAACGCTGTGCCTCTTGGGCGCATGTTTGGGCGGGGCTATTTGGGCACGTAACGCGCTGAAACGGCCGGCCTATGTTGTTGTCGTGACGGCCACACCCGGACCGGCTGAAGCAGCAACAGCAACAACGGTTCCAACCGGCACGCCGGCAGCCACTGCGACGCCCACGGTAACGGTCACTGCATCGCCAACCACAACGCTGACGCCAACGAGCACAGCAACCGTGACCGCCTCTCCGACGGCGACCCGAACAGTCGGACCGGCGGCTTCAGCGCAGGTAGTTGTAATTGCTAACTTGCGTGCAGAGCCCAGCCTGACTTCTGCCATTATCGAGCGGGCCGCCATCGGGAGCACATACACTGTGCTGGGCCGTGACGCAACGGGAGGCTGGCTGCAGGTTTGTTGCACCACGCGCGGGGATGCAGGGTGGCTTGCTACGGCCCTGGCGACGATCTCAGGTAGCATGGAGAGTGTGCCGATCGTTGGAGAGGAGTGAGGTGTGATTTCGCTTGGCGCTAAGGTGTGTCTTTTGGGAGACTATGCCGTCGGCAAGACGAGCCTGGTCCGTCGCTTTGTCTATAACATGTTCGAGGACAAGTACCTGAGCACGATCGGCGTCAAAGTCAGCCGCAAGGTCGTGGCAGTGCCACGCGATGATGATGTCGTAGAACTGACTCTGATGCTTTGGGACCTGGCAGGAAGCGAAGAATTCGACCGAATTCGCGCCAGCTACCTGCGCGGTGCGGCAGGCGCGCTGATCGTCTGCGACCTGACGCAGCGCAGCACGCTGGACAGCATACATGAATATGCCCACCAGATGTCCGAGGTGAATCCTCGGGCGACGCTTGTTCTTGCGGCCAACAAATGCGACCTGGTGGAGCAGCGGGTTGTCCAGGAAGACGAAATCTCGGCCATTGCGGCAGAATTAAAGGCTCCCTGCTATCTAACGAGCGCCAAGATGGGCGTGGCAGTCGAAGAGGCATTTCGCCATTTGGGACGCTTGGCGGTGGGCCAATAGGTGGAGGACAACTGTGTTGGACCGGGAACCATCTCCACCTGAAGAGCCGTGCACCGGCGCACAAGTTGTATTGCGGGACCGGCGTATTGCCTACGCTGTTACGGACCGCAACCTGCGGGTTCAACAGGTAAACGGCGCACTCCAGGTCCTCCAGAGTGATGCTGGAAGCTGGTTGGGCAAGTCCCTGCTGGAGTTGGTCCCGGAACTATTCGGCAGTGAGGACGCACTGAAGGACATCCTTGCGGGTGCGCTGCCGCGCTTAGAGATCCCCTGGGTCAATCGTGACGGCGATGGAGGGAAAACAAGCTATCTCACGCTTGTAGATCTGCCGTGCAAAGACGCCACAGGCGCCATCATCGGCCTGATCCACGTCATGCATGATGTGACCGAGGGTGGGGTGCTGGAGCAGCGGCTCATGCAGCACCGCAACGATCTGCGTCTGCTGGAGAAGGCACAGCGGGAGCAGAATGCTCAGCTGCTGGCCGCAAATATAGAACTCCGTCGTCTGGATGAGGCCAAGTCCACATTTGTCTCGCTTGCTGCGCACGAACTCCGCACGCCGCTCGCCTCGATCACAGGCTATGTTGAGATGCTGCTCGATGGCGATGCCGGACTGCTCAACGGAGCGCAGACCGAATATCTCTACACGATCGATGCCAGCGCGCAGCGGCTCCTGCGAATCACGCGTGACCTGCTCGACGTGGCTCGAATCGAATCAGGGCGGCTCCAGCTGTCGCTGCAGACCGCCAATCTGAGAGATCTCCTTGTCGAAGTCGCCGTCGAACAAAGGCCGCAGCTTGAGGCGCGCTCACAGCAAATCCACCTCACCGCTGCCGACGACATTCCGCCGGCTTTGGTCGATCCCCAGCGCACGATCCAGGTCGTCAGCAATCTCATCAGCAATGCCAGCAAATATGCACCAGCGGGCACGACGATCACGGTTAACCTCCTGGAGGCCGGCGACGAGCCAGGCTTTCTGCGGGTTGCGGTTACAGATGAGGGCGACGGGGTTCCACCAGAAGACCAAAGCCTCCTGTTCCGGCCTTTCTTCCGCGGCACCAGTGCGCAAATCACCGGCATGCCGGGCACCGGGCTTGGCCTCTATATAGCCAAATCACTGGTCGAGCTGCATGGCGGCCGCATCTCCCTGGAAAGCAGGCCCGGTGTAGGCGCCACATTCGCCGCAACCTTCCCAATGGCAGTTGGCGCACCCTAGACGCCAGCCCCCTGGCATCATACTCTGTAATGCATGTCGTAATCCCTGTGGCGTACAATTATTCACGGAGTTACAGGTAATTGTGCTCAGAGGGAGGAAGCATGCCGGTTGTGATGTCCAAGCTTCATGGCGTCGAGAGCGACCTCGAATCGAAGCTGAAGACCAGAGGAATCAAAGACTCAGAAGATCTGCTGAAACGCTGTAAGACTCGGACGGACGTGCAGACATTTGCGGAAGAAGTTGAAGTGGACTTCGAGACGCTGAATCGCCTGGTGCACCGGGCGCACCTGGCGCGAATTCGGGGCATCGGCGTAACCTACACAATGCTGCTGGAGGCTGCGGGCATACACTCGCTGAGTGATCTTGCAGTCAAAGCGCCCGATGAACTGCACATGCGGTTCGAGCAGGTCAACCAGGCACAGAAGATCGTCGGCCGTGTGCCAGCACTGGCGATGGTCAGCGGTTGGGTCGCGAAAGCGCAGAAGCTACCCCACTATAACTGACGGTTGCGCTGACGTATCGCAGAGCGCATGCCTACCTGACTGAGCAGTCCCTATGCCTGGGCTACTTTGTTGCTGCGCTATCTCGTAGCGAGGAGATAGGCCGCGCCATCCGCTCCGGCCATGATGCCGTGCAGCTGCCCCTGCGGCATCTCGATGCGGTCGCCAGGCAGCAGTTCGATAAGTCGTGCATCTGCCGGCAACACGACGGTCAGGTTGCCTTCAATCACCCACATCGTTTCGGGATAGATGTGCGCGTGCGGCGGGTAGCCTGTCGCCGGTTCAATGCGCCACATGACGACGCCATATCCCTCGGCGGTCAAACGCTCTCGTATGCTTTCCTCAGCCGGCCGGCCCGGCCCCTCCCACAGCACCACCTTGACAGCCGGCTTTGGAAACCTCGGAAATTGCAGCGCCTCACCCATACCGCTACCCTAACTCTGCCAATACCTGCCCCATGTGTGGAGTGGCATATCCGCCAAGTGCATCGACGCGCTCGGCAAACGCAGGGTCGCGAATGATGGAAAGCACCGGCTCAAGCACGCCGCTCTCATACGCCCATGCGGGAATGACCAGATCATATTGCTCCTGGTCCATGGGAATGAAGTCGAGTCCAAGCGCGCGCGCGGCGGCCAGGATGCCAAGCCCACAATCTGCTGCACCTGACGCTACCGCCGCTGCCACGGCCAGGTGGGTGAATTCCTGCCGGTCGTAACCTTGAATAGCCGTTGCGGGTACCCCCAGTTGGCGCAAGCGGAAGTCCAGCAGCACGCGAGTGCCGGCTCCGCGTTGTCGGTTGATGAAGATGACATCGGGCCGGGTCAGATCAGCCAGCGAATGGATGCCCTTTGGGTTTCTCCTGGGCACAATCAGACCTTGCTGCCGTTGGACAAAGCCGAGCAAGATCACCTTCGTGCCCGCCAACACGCGCCGGATGTAGGTAATGTTGTACGTTCCGGTCTCCTCATCCAGCAGGTGCGAGCCGGCGAAGTGGGCCTCTCCGCGGCTGAGCGCGAGCAGTCCGCCCAGGCTGCCCACATTCGCAGACGACAGGACACGGCCGGGAAAACGCTGCCCAAGCTCATCGGCAAGGAGATCCAGCGTCAGGTCGTGGCTACCGATGGCGACGACCGTACGCCGGACATTCTCGGGCGGTTTCATTAGATTCACAGTGACCACCGCACCCGGCTCGAAACCCTGAACGCCGCGCGGGATGCGCACCAATCCGTCAGCGCGCACCAATGACATCAGTACTCCTGAACCGCCCGGCAATGGCGTCGCAACAACCCGATCGCCAACCTGGCCAACCGTCACCCGGAGATACTCTTCCTCGCCCTCCGGGCTGACTACCTTGCGCGTCAGCGAAGCCTCCAGGGTGAGGCGCTCTTCTACCG
>Ga0123333_10005693_pt1 | contig 11137 bp, 6 predicted proteins | sample BioC12SIPDNA_3_FD_89957 | JGI IMG/M metagenome (GOLD analysis project Ga0123333, IMG submission 89957) | Anaerobic biogas reactor microbial communites from Washington, USA - Biogas_R2_B C12 SIP DNA | ecosystem: Engineered > Bioreactor > Anaerobic > Unclassified | place: Washington, USA...
ATGCGCAGCGTCGCGTCGCCCTCGGTGTCGGACACGTGGACATGGGCCACGGTCGCGCTGACGGCCACAGCCGAGATGCGCGCGTAGCGACTGACGCCCAACGGTTGGAGGTCGCCGCCGGCGAAGAGGAGCTCCAGCCCGGCGGGGCTGGCGGCGGGGTCGCGCGCCACGAGCGGTTTGCCGCGCGCGTCGTTCAGCGCGATGAGCTTGGGGCCTTCAAAGCGGGCGGTGAGCCGCGGGGTCGCGACGTGGATCGCGATGCCATCGACCGTGATGCTGCCAACTGCAGGTGGGCCATCATTGGCTGTCATCTCTCAACTCCTTGATGTCGCTGACGCAGCGCATCCGGAAGCCGAACTACGGTCCGGTTGGAGCGCGTTTGGGCGCCGCCGAGCGCGCACCGCACCCCGCAGAAGCCGGACTGTGCTCCGGCTCGAGCGGTCTCGTGCATTGTGCTTCCCGCAGGGGCCCGGCCCCCCGACCCGGGGTGCGTCGTCATAGGCCGGACGGCGCGCGGTATGACGGGTCGCTGACGAAGCACGCGGTCTCCAGGTCCAGCGTCACCTGACGGCGCGGCGGGAGCACGACCCGGAGGTGCGCGCCGTCGACACGGATGGTGCCGGCGGCGTCGGGGCCAGAGTCGCCCAGGACAGCCGCCGCGCCGAAGCGGTGCTGTGCCAGCGATCCGGCCTGGACGATGACGACGCGCTCGGCGGTCTCGCTCAGATTGACCAGCGTCAGGCGGGTGCTGGCGGCGGTGACACTGGAGACGAGCGCCGCGACGTCGCGGGGCAGGCCGGGGCGGCGCGCTGCCGGGTCGAAGTAGCGCACGCGGGTGAGCAGGAGCCCGCCGTTGTAGATGGGCAACGGGCCGCCAAGGGTTAGCTGGACCAGGCCCTCGCACGTGATGGGGTTGCGGAACTGCAAGTAGGCGTCGTTGTAGGACGAGGCGGGCTCGTCGTCGGTCTCCATGAAGGCCAGGCGCCCGGCCACCTGCCGGAGGTTGTGTTCGAGGATCGCCTCGGGATAGCCGGGCCACTCTCCCAGTATATAGGCCAGCCACTGCCCGTCGTTGCCGCCCTGGTCCTTGGCGTAGTCCGTGGAGAGGGCCAGCCAGTCGTGCGGGCCGGTGCCGCGCAGGCGCGCAGCGCGGGCCGCGTCCTCGGGCGCCATCCCCAGCGCCCAGGCGTGCACGGGCACCGGGGGATCCATGGCCATGAACTCGTGCCAGCCGTCGATCTCGAGGGTCGTGCCATCATCGGCAACGAGCGCCCTGAGCCGCGGCCAAGGGGTATAGCGCACGCGGCCGGGCTCGGCGTACTTGAAGGGAACATAGGCCATCCCGTCGCGCTCGATCGCGAGCCCGGCGAGGGCGTCGATCTGCCCGCGGGGGAAGTCCAGGTAGCGCGACCGGCGGTGCAGCATGTAGGCGTTCTCGGCCGCGGCCATCACGGCCTGGCCGATGTTGTACCAGCCGTGGGGCCAGGTCCACCCGTAGTTGCCACCGTACCACCTGCCGTCGATATGCTCGCCCACAACGCCGGAGAGGCCGACGTTGTCGGGGATCAGGCCGGGGGCGCCGGGCGCGACGTTCTGGGCAGCGCGCTCGATCCAGGCGTCTGTGTACTCGACGACCCAATCGGCGTAGCGTGTCTCGCCGGTGAGCAGATAGGCATTGGCCAGGAGCGACGTGGCGGCCAGATTGGGCACCGCGTCGCCGCGGCCGCGACGCTGGCGGCTGGCGTCGGCCATCCGCCGCATACAGGCGGGGTTCTTCAGATCCGAGACGGTCTCGCACCCGGGCACGTCCCAGAAGGGCAGGCCATAGCCCTCCTGCGTCCAAACGCTTTGGCCCTCGAAGTTCCAGTAGGCAGGGCCGACGCTGCCGTTGTGCGAGCAGCGGATAATGCGGTGAACCGGGTCGTAGTTGGGCGCGTCGGGGTCATCGTTGAGGTAGAAGCCGGCAAAGCGCCGCGCGCGCTCGACCACGAGCGGGTTGCCGGGGTCGGCCATCGAGAGCATGTAGAAGAGGTAGTTGCCCTCGCCCTCGTGGAACCAGTCATAGGCAGGCTGGTAATCCTTGACCACCATCGGGTAGCCGTGGCCCGTGGGATAGCGGGCAAACTGCGCCGTGATGGCGTCGAACTCGCGGTGGCTGTGCGCCAGGAACGCCGCGTCGCCCCCGAGCAGGTAGTAGAGCGGCCAGTTGTGGAAGCTCTCGTAGGCGTCGTCGAGGGCATCGATCGACTGGAAGCGCGCCTCGTCGGACGGCCAGAGCAGCGAGCCGTCGGGGCGCACATACCTGCGCAGGAGCGGCTCGGCTGCGGCGTCGAGCGCGTCGAAGAGCGCGCGCTCGAGCACGGCCCAGCGGGGCGGGGTCGTGGCGACCTCGGTCGCCGAGATGGTGGGGATCGACGATGCGGACGGCACGGGTTGGACTGCTCTCTGAGCACGGCTCATCTCACTCTCCTTCTGTGAACGAACGGTCGCGGAGGCGACCCTGGACGAAGATCTTGTCCCAGTCGTAAGCGGCGCGGAAGTCGAGCGCCGGCAGAAGCGGTATCGTCACCATCGACAGCCGGCCTGGCGCGACATCCACCACCTTGAACTCGAAGGGCGTCTCGACGAAGGCGCTGGCGGTGACGACGTGCGCGCCATCGCGGGCGTGGTGCGTGTTGATGTGGTTATGCCCGCTGAAGACAGCGCGCAGGTGGGGATAGCGCCCTACCCAACCGAGCACGGTTTCGGTGTAGGCGTCGGGCGGCGCGTGCAGCAGCGTGTCGAAGCCGGTCTGGTCGGGGGGGACGCCGAGCACCTCACCGTGGGTGCAGAGGATGTGCGGGACATCGGGGCGGGCGGCAAGCGCCGCCTCCAGCGCGGCGACCTGTTCGGGCAGGTAGTGGGGCACCTGGACCTCGCCCCAATAGAAGGGACGGCCTCGCTCCCACTGCGTCGGGACAAGGTGGACCACGCAATCGGGGAAGTCCAACGTCGTGGTGACGCTATCGCCATCGAAGAGTGCCGGTGCCTCGCGCAGCCAGAGCGCGTCAGCGCGCTCATCGCTATCCGCGGGGGTCGCCATATCGTGGTTGCCCAGGACGAGGCGCACGGGCACGCTGAGCGCAAAGGCACGCGCGGCGGCCTGCACCGCCTCAGGGGCGGCGCGGTCGACGATGTCGCCTAAGTGCACAACGAGATCGACCGGGCCGACGCCACCGGGGGAGACTGCTGATCGCGCGCCTTCCGCCTGGGGCGTGTCGCCAAGATGCACGACGAGATCGACCGGCCCGGCGCCACCGAGGGGGACTGCTGATCGCGCGCCTTCCGCCTGAGGCGTGTCGCCAAGGTGCACGACGGGATCGACCGGCCCTGCGCCATCGAGGGGGACTGCTGATCGCGCGCCTTCCGCCTGGGGCGTGTCGCCTAGATGGACGACGAGATCGACGGGGCCAACGCCACCGCGGAGGACTGCTGATCGCGCGCCTTCCGCCTGAGGCGTGTCGCCAAGGTGCACGACGAGATCGACCGGCCCTGCGCCATCGAGGGGGACTGCTGATCGCGCGCCTTCCGCCTGGGGCGTGTCGCCAAGGTGGGCGATGAGATCGACCGGGCCTGCACCGGCGGAAGTGGCTTGCGCCTGGAGCCAAGCGTCGAACGCCGCGAGCAGCTCGGGCAGGCGTGCAGCGTAGCGCGGCTGCTGGTGGTAGCCCTCGGGCTCGGCGCCCGTGGGGTCGAGATGGGTATCGGTGATCAGGACGATCCGGGTCATAGGCCCTCCTGGGCTCGCGTCCGGCAGCCGGCACCGGAGCGCGATAGGCAGTAGCTTACTGCCGCGTGGCCCGGTGGCAAGCGGGCGCGAGACGCGTGCCAGGAGACGGCGGCCGGGGAGGCGGCCGGGCGCGCGCAACAAGCGCCCGGCATCCCAGAGGGTTGCGACCCAGAGCGCTTGTGTCCGCCGCCGATCGTGCTACCATCCCCCTATGGACAGCGACGTGCTGCGACAACGACTTGCCGAGGCGTACCGGGAAGACGAGAACGTGGAGCTCGTCTATCTGTTTGGGTCTCAGGCCACAGGAACGGCTGGTCCCGGCAGCGACTATGATTTCGGCGTCCTGGTAGCGCGCGACGTCGACCCACGAACGATGGCGGCGTCTGTGAGCCGAGTGCTGGGCGAAGCGGTTGGCCCCGCACAAGTGGACACCGTTGTGCTGAACGAGGCACCGGTCGAGTTGGCCTATGCGGTGATTGCGCAGGGGCAGGTGCTCTACGAGCGGAGCGCTCTGGCGCGCGTCGAATACGAAGCCCGCATTCTGAGCCTCTACGGCGACTACCTGCCCGTCCTGCGCGCACAGCGCCGCGAGATCATTGAGGGAGATGGCTATGGAGATCGAGTTCAGCGGTATCGAAAGGCGCTTGGACGAACTCGTCGAACGCTTGGCCAGATTGCGCGCCCTCCAGGAGGAGCCACGTAGCGCGTTCGACGCGGATCCCTTCCTTCGCGACATAGCCGAGCGCAACCTGGAGGTAGCGGCCCAGTGCTGCATCGACCTCGCGAATCGTATCATCGCGCCGGAGCACGCGCGGAAGCCAATAGATTACCACGACGCGATCCTGCGAATGGGTGAACTCGGCGTCCTGTCGCCAGAGTCGGCGCAGGCGCTTGCCCCGATTGCCGGGTTTCTCAATGCACTGGTCCATAATTACGTTAGCCTGGACTGGGACAAAGTCTTCGCCAACCTCCAACATCTAGAGGAACTGGAACACTTCTCCGAAGCGGTACACTCCTGGCTGCGTGCCAGGCTCGAACGCTAGCCTCGCGCCGCGATGGGTTTGTCGCTGTGGCGCTCTTGTGACAAGGTGTTGACCCCTATGGCGAGGCTGGAACAGTACGGTGGCACGCCTGTAGGTGCCTCCCCCTCTCGTCTCGACACGGCGCTCGGCGGCGCGGCGATCCTGCTCTGGAGCACAACGGTCGCGGTCGGGCGCAGCCTAACCGAACAGCTTGGGCCGCTGACCGCTCCGGCGGCGATCTTCCTCCTGGGAGGCGGGATCGGGATCGTTCTTCGCCGGTTGGCGGGCCGACAGCGTGCGGCGCCCCCGCGGCCCGCCGTTGACCCGCGCTACCTCTGGGGATGTGGCGCGCTCTTCGCCGGTTACCAGGCATGTCTCTACCTCGCGTTGGGGCTGGCGCAGGACCGCGCCCAGGTACTGGGCGTGGCACTCGCCAACTACCTCTGGCCGATGCTCACGTTGCTCCTGTCGGTGAGCCTGCTCCGGCTGCGGGCGCGCCCGTGGCTCGTACCGGGCGCGCTGCTGGCGACGGCAGGGGTGGCGCTGGCGGTGACTGAGGGCGCACCGTTGACGTGGGCGTCGCTCCGCAGCAGCCTGGCGACGAGCGGGCTCCCCTACGCGCTGGGCGCCGGGGCCGCCGTGCTGTGGGCGCTCTATTCGGTGCTGGCGCGGGCGTGGGCCAGCGACAGGGACGCGGTGCCGGCCTTTATGGTGGCGACCGCCGCCGTCCTGGGCGCCGGACGCTTCCTCACCGGGGAAGCATCAAGATGGACCGGGCGGGGAATAGCCGAGCCGGGGTTCATGGCGCTGGGCTCGTCGCTGGCCTATATGTTCTGGGACCGGGCGGTGCGCAAGGGCGACATCGTTCTGGTCGCCGCAGCGTCGTATTTGACGCCGCTGCTCTCGAGCGCGATCAGCGCGCTCTATCTGGGTGTGGCGCCGGGGCCGCGGCTGTGGCTCGGGGGCGTGCTGGTCGTCGTGGGGGCGGCGGTGTGCAGGCTGTCGGTCGGGGCGAACTGAAACTTCGCCTTACGGGGCGACCGCGGTCAAGGGACGATGGCGGCGTGGTCGCGGAGCAGGGCTCTCAGGCGGTCGAAGGGGACGGTGGCGGGCGTGGTCCCCAGATGCGCGGCGAGCGCCGCGGCGGCGCCGGCGGCCTGGCCCATGGCCATGCAGGGCGCCTGGACGCGCAGGGCTGAGTTGGCCAGGCGATCGCTGCTCACGCAGCGACCGGCGACGAGCAGGTTGCGGCTGCCCCTGGGGATAAGCGCGCCGAGCGGCACGGCGGGCACGACGCCCTCGTGGAGCGGCTCGGGCTCGACCCCCTCCGCCGTGTGGACGTCGACGGGATAGAAGGCGTTGCAGACGGCGTCGGGGAAGCGCCGGCCCGCGACGTAGTCGGCAGCGGTCACGGTGGCCTCGCCGTCGATGCGGTAGGTCTCGCGCACGCCCGTCTCCGGCGCCATGGCCGCCAGCCGGGCGCGCTCGCACCCCGGCAGCGAGCGCACGAAGCGCAGCAATCGCAGCACCGACCGGCGCCCGGCGATGTTGGCCTGCGTCTGCGTGGCAGCGGTCGAGCTATCGGCGCCCAGGACGTGCTGGGCGTTCTCGCCACCGGCGCGCAGAAACGCGATGAACGGCGAGCCCGCGTGCGCCACGTCGCCGGGCTGCAAGGTGCGGTCGGCGAGCGCCTGGCGATAGCGCGTCTCGATCTCGCCGGCATCCAGGCTGTCGACGTCGTAGCCCTCGAAGCGGAAGCGTAGCGTGCCCGGCTGGGTCTCGGCGTCCCGTATGCGTGCGAACCCCAGCATCGCGACGATATCGGCGTCGCCGGTGCAGTCGACGAGTTGGCGGCAGGTGAGCGTGCGGCGCAGCCCCTTGCCCACCGCTTCGACGCTCCAGCCGCCGGGCGCGGCCCGCACCGCAATGGGCATCTCGTAGTAGAGAAGCTGCACGCCCGCGGCGAGGCAGGCTTCCTCGGCCAAGGCGGCGTACAACGGGCCGTTGAGCGGGATCTGGTGGCGCCAGTGCTCGAGGCCGTAGGGGCGCGAGAAGTCGGGCAGCGTGCCGCCGTCGAGCTCGACAGCGCGGGTGACCAGCTCCCAGCCGATCCCGGCGATGATCTGCCGGCCCCAGGCGTGGAAGAGCCCCGGGAAGGCGACGCCGCCGGTGGTGAGCGTGCCGCCCAGCTGCGGGCCGCGCTCGAGCACGGCGGTCCGCGCGCCCGCGCGCGCCGCCTGGATCGCGGCGATCGCGCCGGCGGTCCCGCCGCCGACGATGAGGACATCGGTGTCTGTGGTGAGTGTCTCCAAGGGTCATGGCCTCCAGGGCTGCCAGTCAGTAACTCGCCGAGATATCCCTACCGGCACAGTGCGTGGACTGCACCGGACAGAAAGGTGCTCAGACTCGAAGCGTCCCGCCACCCCAGCTTTTCTTTGTCAGCCTCCAGAAGTGTGGCGCCGCCTACCTTACCCCTCTTCCCGCAAGCACATCTTGCAGGAGCAGCGCCACAGCTCTCTGCTGCTCTGGAAAGTAGATGTGATAGTCCCGGTTGTAGCTCAACTCGGATTCGATCCCCGTTTGCGAGGCTAGTTCGCGCCTGGGCGTCTGCGAGATGATGTAGGAGTGCAAACGCACGTCGTCGCGTCCGGCCTGCGCATTCAGCGCGGCCTCGTAACCCTTGATTGTCCTCCAAAACTGCACCTTGGCGTTGACATCCAGGTTGCCGCCGACGATCAACCCGTGCGGATCCACGAACACGATGTCTTGCCCGCCCCGCCCCCGCAGCCACAGGACAAAATCGGGGAAGAAACGTTCTTCGTTCACCAAGAAGCCGATCCCGTGTCCCCGCGATTGATTGCGCAAAAGAAACAGCTCGCGATTGTGTTGGGCGAGGAGTGCCTGCCCCTCGTCGGCCTCGACGTAGGCGCGTAGAGCTTTCACGAACCGCTGCTCCCCTGGGTTGAGCCCTGGCGGTGAGTACTTAACCACCGGATCCTCGCCCTGATCCTCCAGCAGCAGGGGTAGATAGAGATGACGGTCGAAGTGCACTCGCGACGGCAGACCGGCGTCGCCGTCGTAGAGTGTCGAATCGTCTCGCATATTCCGCAGCGTCTCAAGAAACTCAGCAGCCGACCGCCTCACGCGTGCTTCGTAGTGTCCAATCAGGTTGTCATCGTCCTTGTCCAGCATCTGGTAGGTCAGTTGCTCTTGCTCCCACCGCCTGCGGGCTCGGGTATAGTAGGCGTCCACGTACTTCCGCAGGATCATCAGCGCCAGATACTCCAGACGTTCGACATCGGCAAATGACCTCAGGACGACCAGATCGGGCGAGCACCGGAGCTCATAGTGCCCCTCTTCGAGTACGCGACGAAGCGTCCGCCGGTCAATCACCAGATTCTGGTACCCGTGAGCCGTTCGGAAGCGCCAGATCTCCTGATGGATCGCGTGCCAGTCCAGGAGATCCAGGTGCTCCGGTTCCAGTTTCTGGGTGACCGCTTCCACGTAGACTTGCGGCTGTTCATGTGCCAGTCCATCCGACGCCAGCACCTGCGCCTGCATCGTGAGGTCGAGCTTTGGACTGCAGGCATCCTCGAGCTCCAGCCGGAGATGCACACTCTCCTCGAACGGCGTCTCGATCCTGGGACGCACGACCAGCAGGCCTTTTCCTCGGAAGTCTTCGTTGAGCACAGTCGGGATAACCACCGTCTCCCGTTCCTCGACGTCGATGCCTTCTTGCTCAAGGTAGTCGCGGAACTGTGCCATGTAACTGGCCCGCACGCCGAAGATGTTCAGCGTCTCCAATCGGGGCAGGTCCCGTGGATGCTTCCCCTCTAGCGCCTCTGATCGCTTGAGGGTGCGGCCCTTGCCCAGCAGACGCACACCGCGTCCGAAAAGCTGGATGATCTGCGGTCCCTCGCCGCGACCGATGTTCATCAGGCCCATGGCCGACACGCGCCACGAGTCCCAGCCCTCGATGAACTTCTTCGCCCCCAGCAGGACGTTGATGGACGATCCCTGCTGGTTGATCGTATGAAAGAGCGATCCGCTGAACTGCTCTTCGTCGACAACGATTTCCGGCGTCTTGTCTACGCTGAGCTTCAGATAGTTGGCCGCGTCGCCGATGTTGATCAATCCAAAGCAGCGGTCCGCAGGACCTGCCCGCAGCCCAATCTCTCCCTCGGCCGACTGCAGGTTGACCAGGTGGAGATCGGTGGGCTGGCGCACGTGGAAGACCCGCTGCAGCATGTCCGCGTAGATCGCGGCGCCGTCCAGCCGCGCTTCCCGAAGCGTCGAGAACGCGTCACCAAAGAGATCGCTGCCGTCCTCCCGCACGAGCCCGGCTTCTCCGGTGAGGATCGCATCAACGGTACGTTCAACCCACCCCCCCTCGTTCCGCAAGACGGCGTGGAGGAACAACACCATCGCCTGCACGTCAGCCAGACTGCGCTGGTCCGTGCGCCCAAGGCCAGATCGGGTTGTGCCCGCCGTAACCGTGTGCCCCACGAAGGCCAGGAGCGGCGGCTCCACGTTGTATTCGCTGAAGAAGGTCCGCCGGTTGCTCTCGTAGCAGCGCACCTGCTCGTAGAAGGTGAGCAGATTCGCCAGGAGATAGCGCTGCGTCAGGTCCGGATCCAGGTCCTGCTCCAGGTTCAGGATCCGGTAGTCCTTGCCGTAGCCGTTCGCGTAGAATCGCGGATATGAGTAGTCGAAGAGGATCGCCTTTCCGTACTCCTCTTCGATATCGGTGCCCGCCCCACCGACACCCTGCCCGAATGTGGCGCTGTACTCGAAGGTGAAGCCTTCCTCCGCCACCGCAGTACGCCGGCTGCGCCACGCCTGCGCCTCGCTGCCGGCGCCCTTGTGCCCCTCGTCCACGAACACCAGGTTGCGTCCCTCCAGGTGCGCCACGTCGACGCTCTTGCCCCCGCCGGTCTTCTCCTCGGTCAGCTTCGTGATCTCGATCACCTTGACCGTCCGGGCATCATCGGTGAACAGGTCGCTGCTGTCGGCGTCGAAGCGGCGGCAGGGGATGCCGCTCTTCCCCATCTCCGCGATGTGCTGCTCCGATAGGCCGGCGTTGGGCGTGACCAGGAGGATGTTCTCGGAGTCATCCGGCCGGTAGTCCAAATACTGGTAGTAGTTGAGGTGCATCAGCAGCGTCTTGCCGCTGCCGGTGGCCATCCAGAAGGCCAACTTGTTCAGATCAGCGGCGGTGAAGCTCGGAAGGTCGATGCCGCCCCCACGCGCCGCATTCTGCATCTTGACAAAGGCGTTGAGCTTATCGAGGAAAGCCTCTGGATCGTGCGTCACGCGATCCAGGTACCGCTCCGTCATTAAGGCCGCCAGGATCTGGAAATACTTCAGCGTGATAGGCTCGGTGCGCCGGCGGTTAAGGGCTTCGGTGTGCCGTTTCACGTTGGCATCGTAGCGCAGCAGGTCCTCTGCCTTCATGTCCCGAACCCGCCCCTCCAGCGCGTTCGCGACGTAGCTACGGCCCTCGGCGTTGTACCCCTCCTGCTGTGCCTCCAGCGCGTCGTAGAAGCTCCGCACCGATCGGGGATCGGTCACGTCCTCCACGCCGAAGACGTGCCGGAAGTAGTCGACCAGCGCCAACCGCTGCTGAAACCGCTCCAGCGCGCTAGTCGCCATAGACCGGAGCCTCCATGAGCTGGCGGAAGGTGATCTCCGTCGGCTGGGCGTGCTCGATGAAGTTCTCGTAGCCGTTGACGTAGACCCGATCCACCAGCTCGGTCAGCACCTCGGCGTTAACCCACGCCGCTTCCTGCTCGAGGTCCAGGCCCTGAGTATCCCGCCAGATCGTCACGACCTTGTCGATGCCCCGCTCGGTACGGACATCGCCCCGGGAGACCACGTAGGCGCGTCCCTGGTGTTCGTAGCGTTCCAGCCGCCGCACGTGCATGCCGATCAGGTAGTGGAAGGTCTCAACCAAATCGACAACCGTATCCTGGGGGCTCTCCTGTCCGCGCTGGATCTTGAGGGTGTAGGCGAAGGGCCTCTCGAAGGCCTCCTGCGCCAGCAGCGTGGGGCTCTCCCGGGTCTCGAAGTCCAGCATGTAGTGCAGCATATAGTCGCCAAACTCCCGCAGGAGCGCCAGCTGCCCTCCCCCCGGCTGCACCACCCGGATGTTGTTCAGCGCGTCCTCGTAGGACTCGATCCGTTGATACTTGATCATCTGGCTCATTCCATCGCGGTCCTGCGGCACGCCGTCCTTCCAGTTGGCGGAGAAAGCCACCTTGAGGATGCGCGGCTTGAGCACGGTGTCGAAGTAGTCGCCCATTTCGACCATAATGTACTTGCGGCTGCCTCGATCCTCACGATTGAG
>Ga0123333_10005703_pt1 | contig 11126 bp, 9 predicted proteins | sample BioC12SIPDNA_3_FD_89957 | JGI IMG/M metagenome (GOLD analysis project Ga0123333, IMG submission 89957) | Anaerobic biogas reactor microbial communites from Washington, USA - Biogas_R2_B C12 SIP DNA | ecosystem: Engineered > Bioreactor > Anaerobic > Unclassified | place: Washington, USA...
AGTGTCCGTCTCCTCCCGATCGGTATGAGTTTGTCTACCAATCTCTCGTCGCCGTCTACCGCACAAACGTACGTCGGATGTACTCGTCCGGCGTCGTGAGCCTGACCCCGTACGCCGGCGCGGTCTCGGTCATGTCCACGAAGGTCTCATAGGTCTCCATGCCGTTCAGCAGATTACCGGCTTCTGGCGGCAGCAGAGGAACCTCCGAGCCGAGCGGCAGGTAGCGCACCGGCAACTGCGCACCCATGGCTTGGCCAACGGCGTTCACGATCTCCGTCCAGTTATAGGAGGCCGGCCCGCCAATGGTGATATGCTGATTGGCCGCAGGCGGGTTATCTATTGCAGCAAGGGCAAACGCCGCGACATCTGCCTCGGAGACGAGATTGTGGCGGTGATTGCCCTCGCCGATCAGGGTGACCTTGTTGCGCCAATTCCAGCGAGATCGAATTGCGCCGATCCAAAAAGCGCACGGCCTTGCCCTGCGCCAACAGGCCGCGCGTGATGCGGCCGCCCAACGAACCGGTTGCTCCAACAACTAAGATCACGGTGCGCCTCCACTTTGGATCCCCTGGCCGGCCGGTTCCTGATGACCTGTCACCAGCATCGCCGTCAGGTGCCTGATCAGGCCGGGCCAATCGCGGAAATAATACGCCTCGCCCTCCGGCAGCGCTTGCACCTTGCCGCGCCACTCGATCTGCGCATCGCCCATCTCTTCTTGCCACATGCGCAGGGCAAACAAGCGAGTTTCCCGGGTTGTTGCTGTCATCCTGTACGCCTCACGGTCTGATGACGCAACTATATCAGGACAAGCGTTTCACGAAGTCGTTTTGACAATCGGAAGATCAGGAGAAATTCATCTTCTGCGCCAGATGCAGGGCGCGGCGGGGGTGCTCTCGATCGCGATGTCGGATCGGCCCGCGTCCCAGGCGGCCAGGGCGCCTGCCAGTAAAACGGGTAGGGCACCGCAGCGGCTCCCGGAGGCGCGCCTGACCGAAGCCCTTGACACCTCACCGCGGTGGAGCAGGCGGAACGATCCGAGCAAATGGAGGCTGAGTGTGTCGGCTGCCATCGCTCTGCACCTGCGGTGGGACCGGCGCCCATTCCAGGCGCGGCCATTTTTCGGCATCCGCCTTATCTCACAGGGCAAGCGGCGACCAAAACGACGCGCCAGGCCTGGTAGCGTATACCGTTCGGTTGAGATTTGGACTTGCGAAGGGGCAGCTTCCTGGTAAGGTATGTGTATCGAGCACTACCACCAAGGGATGCTGCCCCAATGTCCAGCGAACTGCCAGATCGTCGCCAGGCCAATGTGCGGACCTTGATCGAGACGGCGCTGGCCGAAGCGCATAGCGCGCTGCTGCAAGCCCTAAGTACACGCATGAACCAGTTGTTGGTGGAAGCCGTCGCGATTCTTCTGGGCCGTTCCCGTAAAGCCCTTGGTGAACCAGCCGTTGATGGAGGGAAGCTCGGGTGCCGCCGGGACTTTGCCCTGCTGGTGCCCAAGGCATTGACAAGGGGGGCATAAACCCCTATATTGCGTGCGTATGCTAGGAAACGCAGAACAGTATCAGCCGGCCGCGCCATCTGTAAGACACACATGGAGAAGATGCCTGAGATATCTTCTTATGAAGGGGGCCCATCATGGCAAGGATCATTTCCGTCCATTCGTTTCGTGGCGGTACCGGCAAATCCAACACCACGGCCAACCTCGCTGCGTTGATGGCGATGCGCGGTCAGCGCGTGGGTGTGGTCGATACCGACATCGCCTCGCCGGGTATCCATGTCCTCTTTGGCATTGGTGATACCGACGCGGGCCGGTCGCTGAATGATTACCTTTGGGGTCGCTGCCCCATCGAAGAGACGGCCCACGACGTGACCGCCAGCCTGGGGCCGGACGTGCCCGGCAAGGTGCTGCTCATTCCGTCCAGCATCAAGGCCGGCGAGATCGCCCGCATCCTGCGCGAAGGCTACGACGTGGGCCTGCTGAACGACGGCTTCCACGACTTGATCGCTGCGTTGCACCTGGACACTCTCCTCGTAGACACGCACCCGGGCCTGAACGAAGAGACCCTGCTTTCGATGGCCATCTCGGACGTGCTGGTCATCGTCCTGCGCCCCGACCAGCAGGATTACCAGGGCACCGCGGTCACGGTGGAAGTCGCACGCAAGCTAGAGGTGCCCTGCATGAGGCTGATTGTCAACAAAGTGCCCGCCGCCTTCAACCCCGAGGAAGTGCGGGCGCGGGTTGAGCAAACGTACGACTGCCAGGTAGCGGCAGTATTGCCACACAGCGACGAGATGATGGTGTTGGCCAGCGGCGGGGTGTTTATCGTACGCCACCCGAACCATCCGTTGACCGCGCTGTACCGCCAGGCGCTCGACTGCCTGGACGTATAGCGAACGCACTGCGCGCCCCGCAATCGGGTGCTACGCCCTTAGGAGAGCCTCTATGAGCTCGACGGATAGCGGCGAAACCGAAGCAGAGCTGCGTGAGCGGCGGACGAGGATTCTGATGGGCAACGAGCGCCGGTCGCGAACCGAATTGGCTCAAGCCTTGGCGCTGCTGGAAGAGCAGAACGCCATGCTCGAGCTCCAAGTGCAGGAACGCACCGCCGAACTGGCCGAGGCCACCCGCCGGGCCGAGATCGCTGCCGTCGCAACCGCGCAGGCCGACCGTGAGCGCGGCGCGCTTCTGGATCAGATGATGCGCCAGAACGAGTACCTGGCCGCGCTGCACGAGGTGACGCTCGGCTTGATCACCCGGCTAGATCACCAGGATCTGCTTGAAGCGATCATCGCGCGCGCCGCACAGCTTCTGGACGCCCCTCATGGCTTCGTTTACCTCCTTGAACCTGGCGCGAGCGAAATGGAGTGCAAGGTCGGCGTCGGGGCGCTCACCCAGTTGGTCGGGTCCAGCAGGAAGCCGGGCGAAGGCGTAGCGGGCAAGGTCTGGCAGACGGGCGAGCCGCTCGTAGTGGATGACTACGATCACTGGCCCGGCCGAGTGGAGCAGTTCCGGCCCGGCCTCCTGGGCGCGATCATGGGCGTTCCCCTCAAGTCCGGCGGGCAGGTCGTGGGCATCATCGGGTTGGCTCGTGATTTCGCGACCGGCCAGACCTTCGGGACGGAGGAGGTTGCGCTGTTAAGCCGGTTCGCTCAGCTTGCCTCGGTCGGCCTGGACAACGCGCGGCTTTACTCGGCCGCCCAGGAAACGCAACGACGGCTGACGGATATCATCGACTTTCTGCCCGACCCCACGCTGGTCATCGATGAGGCAAACCGCGTCATCGCCTGGAACCGGGCCATGGAACAGATGACGGGGGTCCCTGCGCAAGACATGCTGGGCAAGGGCGACTACGAGTACGCCCTTCCCTTCTACGGCGAGCGGCGACCCATCCTCATCGATCTGGTGCGTATGCCCCCTGAGGAGTTCGCCCACAAGTATGCCCATATCGCCAGGCAGGGCTCGGTGCTCGCGGGTGAAACGTTCGTGACCCACCTGCGGGGGAGCAGCGGCTATCTGTATGCCACGGCATCGGCGCTTCATGATTCTAAAGGCGATTTCGCAGGCGCAATCGAAACGATTCGTGACCTTACCGAGCGCAAACAGGCGGAAGTGGAGCTGCAGCGGGCCAAGGACGCGGCTGAGGCGGCGACGCAGGCCAAGAGTGCCTTTCTGGCCATGATGAGCCACGAGATCCGCACGCCGATGAACGCCATCATCGGCATGAGCGGCCTGCTGCTCGACACCCAGCTCACGCCAGACCAACGTGAATTTGCCGAAACCATTCGCAACTCGGGCGACGCCCTGCTCACCATCATCAACGACATCCTGGACTTCTCGAAGATCGAAGCCGGCAGGATGGAACTGGAGAGCCAGCCCTTCGACCTGCGCGAGTGCGTCGAGTCGGCCCTGGACCTGGTGAAGCTGAGAGCTGCGGAGAGGGGCCTGGAGTTGGCCTGCGAGATCGCCGGCGACATCCCGCTCGCCATCGCCGGTGACGTGACCCGTCTGCGCCAGATCCTGGTCAACCTGCTGAACAATGCCGTCAAGTTCACCGAGCAAGGCGAGGTGGTAGTAACGGTGACGCGCGACGCGACGGACCGTAGGGGCGAGGCGCCCGGCGGCGAGTCCGCGTCGGCCGCGTCGGGATTCGCTTCGGGCGCCTCGCCCTTGCATTTCACCGTCCGCGACACCGGCATCGGCATCCCGACCGACAGGCTGAACCGGCTGTTCCGGGCCTTCAGCCAGGTGGATGCGTCGACCACGCGCAAGTACGGGGGCACCGGGTTGGGACTGGCGGTGAGCAAGCGGCTGAGCGAGCTGATGGGCGGCACGATGTGGGTCGAGAGCGAAGGCGTGCCGGGCAAAGGATCGGCCTTCCATTTCACGATTCAGGCGCCGAAGGCCACCGAGTTGCCGAAGCGGTCGCACCTGCACGGCGAGTCACCCGAGCTGCGCGGCCGAAGCGTGCTGATCGTGGATGACAACGCCACCAACCTGCGGATTCTCACGCTGCAGACGCAAAGTTGGGGGCTGCAACCGCGCGCTACCGGCTCGCCGCACGAGGCGCTGGAGTGGGTACGGCAGGGAGTGCGGTTTGACCTGGCCATCCTGGATCTGCACATGCCTGAGATGGATGGCGTCGAGCTGGCCGAGGCGATCCGGCACGTAGGGGCGGGTCTTGCGCCCGCCCCAGTCGCATCCGCGGGTCCTGTACCTGCCCCGCCGCCGTTGATCCTGCTGTCATCCCTGGGCGGCTATGGCAGAGAGATCCCGCCCGGCCTCTTTGTCGCGAGCCTGACCAAACCGCTCAAGGCCTCGGCGCTGTTCGATTCGCTGGTGGGCGTTTTTGCGGGGCAGCGGGCGCCTGGTCCTGCGCCGGCGAGCGTGCCGGCGCGGCCGGATGCCGAGATGGCACAGCGGCAGCCGCTGCGGATTCTGTTGGCTGAAGACTACGTGGTCAATCAGAAGCTGGCGCTGCGCCTGCTGGCACAGATGGGCTACCGGGCGGATGTGGCCGCCAATGGGCTGGAGACGATTCAGGCGCTGGAGCGCCAGCCGTACGATGTGGTGCTGATGGATGTGCAGATGCCGGAGATGGACGGGCTGGAGGCGACGCGGCAGATCCGCTCCCGCTCGCTTGCGAGCGGCGCTGGCACGAACGCTGAGCAGCAAGGCTATCGCTGGCCCCGCATCATCGCCATGACGGCAAATGCCATGCAGGGGGACCGGGAGATATGCCTGGAGGCCGGCATGGACGACTACGTCAGCAAACCGATCCGCGTGGAGGAACTCATCCAGGCACTGGCGCGCTGCCAACCGGTGGCCCCACGCCCGGCGTCTGAGTGAGTCGACCTGGCACAGGTGGAGGAGCGATGCCATGCCGGAAGCTGAAATCATCGAGCAGAAGACTCTCGCCGCGTTGCTGGATAGCCTGGACGGGGACGTCGACTTCCTGAAGGAATTGGTGGACGCTTACCTGGACTCGACGCCAGGGCTGTTGGCCGCTATGCGGCAAGCCACAGCAGCCGGTGACGCCGCCGGGCTCCAGCGCGCCGCGCATACCCTTAAGAGCGGGAGCGCCAATATGGGCGCCCTGGCGCTTGCCGCGCTATGCAAACAGTTGGAAGACATGGGCAGATCGGGTTCAGTCGACGGCGCAGAGGCGCGGATCGATACAGCCGCCGCCGCATACGATGACGTTGCGACCGCGCTGCACGGCCGCGTCCAGGCGTCGTAGTTATATCAGAAGAGGCGGTTGAGTACGGAAGCGATCTAGGGACACAGTGAGGTTTCCCATGCCCTCTGACAGCCTTTTCAGTCGCGAAGAAGTGCTGGGTGGCCTGACCGCCAAGCGCGCTCGCACTCTCCTCTACCTGATCGAGAGTCGCAGCGCTCGCCTGGCTGCCCAGGCCAGGCAGGCCATGACGCCCTTTCGCTTCGAGCAGACTGCGGCAGAAGACGAGCTGGCTTTCATCACGGCCTTCAGCGAGGGCCGAGACCCGCCGCGGAAACCCTCGATCCAAGACCTGGAGCAGTCCGCTGCGCAATGGGCAGACCTGGTTCCGCGAGAGCCCAGGATGCAGGCTGCGGTCGCCCACGCGCTCGGTGCGAAGTACCGCTTCACGCATCAGGCGGCGCCGGGGATCAGGTCCGCCCTCGGCCTGGACGAAGGCCCAACGCAGGATGCCTTCCTCAGGCAGTACGGGGCGCCGATCGCTTCGATCTATCAGCGACGGCCCGATCTCCCCGAGCGGCTGCGCTGGGCCTGGGCCGGACTTGTCCGCCGGCTGGAGTCGCTGCCGCCCTTTTGGACCTCCTTTGCCCTGACCCTTACGGAAACGGTCGGCGCCGGCGTCCTGGCCTTACCTATCGCCCTGGCCGGCATCGGTCCACTGCCGGGCATTCTGCTGATGATCGTGCTGGGCCTGGTCAACGTGGTAACCGTCATCGCCGCGGCGGAGGCGGCGGCGCGCAGCGGGACGGTGCGCTACGGTTCGGGCTTCATGGGACGCATGGTGCGCGACTACCTGGGCAACCTCGCCAGCCTCGTGCTCATCGTGGCGGTTGCCCTGCTTTGCTTCCTGACATTGCCGGTCCTCTACATCGGTTTCGGCAGCGCGATGGCGGGCTTCACCGGCCTGCCTGAGCCGGTGTGGGTCATCGGACTCTTCCTGGCCTGCCTGTACCTGTTGCGCCGGGAGTCGCTGGACGCCACGGTCGGCTCGGCGTTGGTGGTGGGAGCGGTCAATATCGCCATCATCCTCCTGCTTTCCCTCCTGGCATTCACTCAGCTGGATCCCGCCAACCTGCTTTATTTCAACGTCCCCTTTTTCAGCGGACAGCCGTTCGATCCCTCGCTCTTGGGGCTCATTTTCGGCGTGATCCTGTTGGCCTTTTTCGGCCACATGTCGGTGAACAACTGCGCGCAGGTTGTGCTGCGCCGCGATGCCAGCGCCCGTTCCTTGATCGGCGGCGCGGCTGCGGCCCAGGTAGTGGTCATCGCCCTGTACATCATCTGGTGCCTTGCGGTTGCGGGAGTCGTCTCACCGGCGACTTTGCAGGCTGAGACGGGCACCGTCCTGGCGCCTCTGGCCGGTCGAGTCGGGCCGATCGCCGTCCTGCTAAGCAGCGTCTTCGTCATCTTAGCCCTCGCCATCGGGTCGCTTCACAGTTCGCTCGGGCTTTTCAACCTCGTGCGCGAGCGCTTGCCGGCCCAGGCATCGCTCTCCGTCAGGTTGCCGGTGCGCGACGGCCGGCTGATATTGACCCCCCGTCGCGGCATTGGGGGGCTACTCCGCGCTGACCCACAGAGCAGCCAGCTCGTCGTGACTTACCTTGGCCTGGACGACCTCCGGTCGCAGGCCGCGCCCTGCCCACGTCTGCGCCTGGACCTCACCCTGGGTGACCAGGTTCACGTCCTGGAAACCACCCTGGAGGGTTCTTCGTGGGACCAGACCGTGCTGGCCAGGCTGCTACCGGACCTGCACTGGCGAGGGGACCGTCTCAGCCTGGAGGTGGTCGAGGCAGCCCCCGCCAGTATCCATCTCCGAGTCGCAACGTCGATGGTTGTTCGTTATGAAGGCCAGAGGGAAAGCGCCGGGTTCGATCTTGCCACGCTGCTGGAAACGACCGATGCAGAGCGCCACCTCTGGACTTGGCTCTCACGGCAGCCGCAACCCGTTAGCCTGGCCCAGATAGGCGCGGGCGCCCGGGTCGATGAAGTTACAGCACAGGCGCTGGTCAAGTCCCTGATCCAAGGAAGGCTTGTGAGCGAAGATCTGGCAGGCGGCCAGCTGAGCTACCGCGCCCGCTTTGCCCCTCGGCGCGGCCGCAAGCTTCCTGAGCCGTTGCGCAGCGAAGAGGCTCCGCCACCTACGAACGAATCAAAAAACTCTGACGCCAAAGGGGCCCTGGCTCAACCAACTCGCTGGGCCAACCTCAGCGCAAGCAGCCGTTACGGACTCTGTGCCTTGCCCACCGTCGTGGCGTTCCTGCTGACCGAGTACCTCATCGTCAGCGGCAAAGCGTCTTTCACCGGCGCCTTCAGCCTTATTGGCGTGTTGCTGGCCTCTCTGCTTGGCGGCTTTTTTCCGGTATTGCTGCTCGTTGCCAGCCGGCGGAAAGGCGACGTAGTACCCGGCGTGGCGCCGCGCCTGGTCGGTCACCCGCTCATCCTGACGCTGATCTACCTGCTCTACCTGGCCGGCCTACTGTTGCATGGCCTGATCATCTGGCAGGAGCCTGTCCAGCGGCTTGCCGCGCTCGGCATTGCGTTGTTGGCGATTGCGATGCCCATCGTCATGGTGCGCGCCGGCGCCTTCCGCCGGCGCGCGGTGATCGAGTTGTACGCCCAGCTTGACGGGAGGCGTCCGGCGACCTTTGCTGTGTCTGCCGCCGGACAACCACGCTCGGCCGAAGTGCAGCTGTGCTACGACCAGGTCGACCGATGCTCCCGGGCCGCGAGCGGCGAAATCCCTGATTTTGCCGCTTTGCGAGCTGCCAGCTTTCGATCGCTGCCCGGACCGGAAGCCGGTGCGGCTGACCTGCCGCCTGGCGTGCGCGATGTGAAAGTCTGGACTCATGCGCTTACGCACGACGGCGACGACCAGGCGCTGGCGGCCACCGGAGAGCTCCGTAGCGGGGACGCCGTCACTACCTACGACCTGGGAACCCTCGGCGGCCAGGTGGTTCTTTCGCTGGACGGCGCCGGCTTCGAGGTGCAGGTCGCGTTTCAAGGGCCATCTCCCTCTGCGATGGTTCCCAGGAAGGACGCACGACGAACCACACGAAGTGAACACCCATACGAGTAGCAGCCATCAACGATAGGGTAACTGACAAGAGGAGGCGGCCTACGGCAGACATCCAGGGTCGGATTCTAGTAGTAGATGACTACGTGCTCAACCGCATGCAGCTGAAGCGCAGCCTCGAACAGCAGGGACACGCTGTCAGCCTGGCCGAGAACGGGCGGCAGGCGCTCGAAGTGCTGGGCGCGGCCGGCTTTGACCTGGTGTTGCTCGACATCCTCATGCCTGAGATGGATGGCTATGAGGTGCTGGAGCGGCTGAAGAGCGATCCGGCGCACCGCGACCTGCCGGTCATCGTGATCTCTGCGCTGGACGAGATGGAAAGCGTGATCCGTTGCATCGGCATGGGCGCCGAAGACTATCTGCCCAAGCCCTTCGATCCCCTGCTGCTCCGCGCCCGCATCGGCGCCTGCCTGGAGAAGAAACGTCTGCGCGACCAGGAGGTAGAGTACCTGCAACAGGTGGCGCGCCTGACGACGGCTGCCGCGGCGGTGGAGGCAGGGGAGTTCAGCTCAGACACGCTGGACATCGTCGCGGCCCGGCCGGATGCGCTTGGGCAACTCGGGCGCGTGTTCCAACGCATGGCGCGCGAAATCTATGCGCGCGAGCAGTCTCTGAAGCAGCAGGTGCAGGAACTGCGCATCCAGATCGACGAGGCGAAGAAGGCGCGCGAGGTGGCTGAAATCACGGAGAGCGATTACTTCCGCGACCTTAAGGAGCGGGCCCAGCATCTGCGCCGTGTGGGCCGGCGTTGAATCGCCAGCGTTGCGATAACGCATCCCTCATCGTCGCATGAAGTGTGCGCAAGTCCCCCCGGGACATCAATCTTATGTAAATTCTGGCATCAAACAATGCTGGACATTCTTTTTCGCATCACCATGACAGAACACCTTCGGCGCCCAGCACACTGCCGGCAGCAGTATACTTGCACGTTATTGAAGTTGTTCATCTTCTCCGACCTATCCACTTGACCAGTCCAGGACTCTCCCTGTGACCGATGCGTAAGACCTCGAATTGCCCTAGACTGCACACGAGGCTGAAAAATGTCACGCATCCTGTTTTGAGAAGGGAATCACACCGATGCTGCCTGCGACATCTCAGGACCCGGAACTCGCCACCATTCAGCTCGCCCGCGCCGGCGACCGCCGAGCCTTCTGTTGCCTCGTCGAAACTTATCAGAAGCCGCTCTACAACCTGTGCTATCGGGTGCTGGGCAACCCGCACGATGCCGAGGAAGCAGCTCAGGAGGCTTTTCTGCGCGCCTATACCCGGCTGAGCAGCTACGATTCGGCGCGTCCCTTCAAGACGTGGCTCTTTGCCATCGCCCACCACTATTGCATCGATCGTCTGCGCCGCCGGCGACTGGTCTGGCTATCACTCGATGATGAGCCAGCCCCGGACACCGTAGCCTGGCGCAGCCCTGCGTCCACGCCCGAGGCGACGGCCATGCGCCAGGAGCGGGACAATGAGATCCAGGCGCTGTTGGCGTCTCTGCCGCCAAAGGATCGCAGCGCGGTGGTCATGCGCTACTGGTACGATCTCTCCTACGAGGAGATCGCCGCAGCCACGGCGACGACTGTGAGTGCGGTGAAAAGCCGCCTGCACCGCGCCCGGTGCGCGCTGGCGCCAAAGGTGAATCCATCCGAGATTGTCACGCCTGGAACGACGCGCTCGCCCTACCGACCGGCGCCGGCCCGCTCCTGCCCCGCCATCTAATGCGACCGGCTCATAACCAGGATCGAGCCAGACCCCGCACGACGTTGTATCATTCTCAATGTCTGCGGGGCAGGCTACACCGTCGGACCGGCGGATGAGGCGGACGGTCCCAAAACCGCACCGCCCGCTACCGCATGTTCAGAGGCAGGAAGAGACGCCAGTCCCCGACACCCAGCACATTGATGATGCTGGTCGCATGGGTCGTCAGGCCGTCGCCCCACTCGGCCTCGGCGTACACCGCATGACTGCCCGCCGGCAGGCCAGGCGGCAGCAGCGTGCTGGTCGTCTGGAAGCCGCCAGTAAGCTCCACGGAGCCCGAGGACACCGGTGCGCCGTCCAGCCAGACACGGACGTTGACCGTGCGCGGCAAGGGGCTGTACCAGTCGAGCAGGATCTCCCGTGGATCGGTCATCGCCACCTGACCATCCGCCGTCCGGATCGCTTGCAGGACCGGTGCGTCGATGGTGAAGTACCTGTGCGCCTCCACGTAGACAACGTCCGGCTGCGCGGCGTCCGCGAGCGCCAGCTCAAGGCGCACGCTCCCGCTGGTCGTGGTGCCGATGGGCACCGTCATGGTCAGGGTCTGCTCTCCGGCCACG
>Ga0123333_10005706_pt1 | contig 11123 bp, 12 predicted proteins | sample BioC12SIPDNA_3_FD_89957 | JGI IMG/M metagenome (GOLD analysis project Ga0123333, IMG submission 89957) | Anaerobic biogas reactor microbial communites from Washington, USA - Biogas_R2_B C12 SIP DNA | ecosystem: Engineered > Bioreactor > Anaerobic > Unclassified | place: Washington, USA...
GACATCTTCGGGATTAACCCCGGTCATGTACTCGACGATCCTGTTGAATTCGGTTATCGCGTTGCGTTCGGCAAGCATGTCCGAAACGGCAGCGGCGTCCACCATGGTGAAGGGAAAACTGAACGCATCATGCATCCGCTGGTAGACTTCCTGGGCGATATTGCCCTTGAGCTTGCGCACAAAGATATCCTTCAGCGGCCCGTAGAACTCCTGTCCTTGGGCGACCGTCATGTTGAAGAGTTTCGCGCCGACGATTCGCAGGCCGGTAAGGCTGAAGGCATCCATGATGTTGCCGGGGCGGCGGCTGCGGCGTTCGAAGTTGTCGGGCTTGAGCATGACCAGCGAAACTTCGACGTTGCCTTCGGGATACTCGATTCTACCGTCAAGCAGTCCGCCGTCGGTGCATGCGTATTTGGCAAGGAGTTCAAGATGCTTGTCGTTGACTTCGGAATTCGGGCAGGTGATGACGGCTGGCTCGAAGTATCGAATGCCGTGGTCGTCGTGAATATAGTCGCCGTACGTGCCGCGGATCGTATCGCCGACGGGCTGGTCGGTGAATCCGCCGATGACATCTTCCTTAAGATGCCGCACCGCGTTGGGGCCTCTGAACAGCAGCAGCATGCAGCGTGGCAGGTATCCCCAAGGGTTGTCCGGCCGGAGCGACTCGTCGATGTACTTGTGCCAGGCGGATTCCAGCTTGGCGTCCATTCCCGGCGGGCAGATGATCTTCTGGTACTGGTCGATGAACTCGTTGGAAAACACGAACATTCGCACGCCGACGAACTCCAGCCGGGCGTGGGCCAGCAGCCTGCCGATGATGCCGCCCGTGCGGCTCTTGTAAAGGCTGTAAGGCGTAATCATTGCGTATGCAAGTTGGTCATTCACTTTTGTAATCTCCCAAAAGGCCGGAATGTATCAGACCCCGCGATGCCTATCAAGATAGTACGCACACGCCCCGGGATTGGCCCGGGAGGGCCGGTGGCTTTCCGGCAATTGGGCGAGAAAATTCGTATGTACATCTTGACAGCGCGCGGCGGGCCCTATACCATGCTTACATGAGCTTGACCGAACAAGCAGTTCAGTCGTCGCACCTTTCGAGCCTTCCGGCCCTATCGGGCCGCTACGTAGTCGTTGTACGTTAGGCTGCCGAGCCGACCCGGCGACGCAGCCCAGCCCCTTTCGCCCAACGCAGACACTTTTCGCGCTCAAATTGTCTGCCGCGGAACTCCCGTTCGTAGTAACATCCGAAAAACCCAAGGGAAACAGGAATGACAAAAAAGAGTAAATCATCAGAAGGAGCATCTTTCCTCGGCGCCAGCGGGGCCGAACTGTTCGACCGCATACTCCAGGAAGAAGGCGTTGAAGTGCTCTTCGGATTCCCCGGAGGCATGGTGCTTCCGATATTCGACAGGCTTTACTCCTCGCCGATCAAGTTTGTGCTGTCTCGTCACGAGCAGGGCGCCGCCCACATGGCCGACGGTTATGCGCGGTCAACCGGGCGAACTGGCGTGGTTATCGCCACCAGCGGCCCGGGCGCGACGAACATCGTTACCGGCCTGGCTAATGCCCACATGGACTCCGTGCCGATGGTCGCGTTTACAGGGCAGGTCCGCAGCGCCCTGATTGGCAACGACGCCTTCCAGGAGGCGGACATCACCGGCATATGCCGCCCGATAACCAAGCACACCTGCCTGGTGAAACGAGTGGAAGACCTCGGAAGGGCCATGAAGGAAGCCTTCTACATAGCCAGGACCGGCAGGCCCGGCCCGGTTCTTGTGGATATCCCCATCGACGTGAGCACGAGCAAACTTGCCCAGGAGCCGAATCTTCAGATCGCGCTTCCGGGTTACAAGCCTCGCATAAGCGGGCACATTCGCCAGATCAAACTCGCGGCTGAGGCGATCAACGCGTCGAAGCGGCCGGTGCTTTACGTCGGCGGCGGCGTCATTATCGCCGGCGCCAGCGAGGCCCTTAGAGAGCTGGCCCATAAGGGCAAGCTGCCCGTCACCACCACGCTGATGGGGCTTGGCGCTGTCGACGAAGCGGATCCGCTGGCTATGCAGATGCTCGGAATGCACGGTTCGGCAACCGCAAACTACGCCGTGCAGGACAGCGACTGCATTATTGCCGTGGGCGCCCGTTTCGACGACCGCGTCACCGGAAACACCGCCACCTTCGCGCCGAAGGCCAAGATCATCCACATAGACATCGACCCTGCGTCGATCTCGAAGAACATCAAGGTGGACATTCCCGTCGTGGGCGACGCCAAGGACAGCCTCGAACGGATCATCGAGTTCATCCAGCCGGTGGACCGCTCGCCGTGGCTCGAACAGATCGCCCAGTGGAAGAAGCGATATCCATTCACATATGAGGCTAATGGCAACATCAAGCCGCAGGAAGTCATCGATACGGTCGCCAGGCTCACCGACCACGACGCGATTGTCGCAACCGGCGTGGGCCAGCACCAGATGTGGGCGGCCCAGTTCTACAAGTGGCGAAAGCCAAGGCAGGCCATCATATCGGGCGGCCTGGGCACAATGGGCTTCGGCGTGCCCGCGGCCATCGGCGCACAGTTCGGTAACCCCGGCAAGACGGTCATCGACATCGACGGCGACGGCAGCTTCACAATGACCATGGTCGAAGTGATCACTGCGGTGCGCTATGATCAGCCCGTCAAGTGGATCGTGCTGGACAATGATTATCTTGGAATGGTCCGCCAGTGGCAGGAGATGTTCTACGGCAGGCGGTATTCCGCAACGCCGCATCCGTGCCCGGAATTCAAGGCAATCGCCGAAGGTTTCGGCGCGCGGGGCATTTCGATCCGCGATCGAGCCGAGCTTGCCGACGGCCTCAACGAGGCCCTCAGGCATCCCGGCCCGGTGGTGGTCGATGTGAAGGTTGAACCCGAGGAAAACGTCTTCCCGATGGTTCCCGCCGGAAAGAGCCTGCACGAAATGGAACTGGGCAAACTGGCCTGAAAGAAGGATCTGGTGAATAACATGAAACACATAATTACGGCTCTGGTTCAGAATCAGCCCGGTGTGCTGGCTCACGTTGCAGGCATGTTCGCCGCCCGCGGCTTCAATATCGATTCGCTCGTCGTCGGAAGAACCGAAGACCCCGAGCTTTCGCGAATGACTATCGTGGTTGTCGGCGACGACCGTGTGCTTGAGCAGGTGCGCAAGCAGCTTGAGAAGATTATTCCCATCGTCAAGGTGCGCGACTTCATGAACGTTTCGTATGTCGAGCGCGACTTGATGCTCATCCGGATTCACGCCACGCCAGAAAAGCGGCCGGAGGTGGTCGAGCTTGTCAACCTCTTCCGAGGCAAGGTGGTGGACGTGGCGAAAAGCAGCCTGCTTGTCGAGCTCTCGGGCGCCGAAGAAAAGGTCGAGGCATTCATCGAACTTGCCCGCCCATACGGCATCCGCGAACTGGCGAGGACTGGCATCATCGCCATGCCCCGCGGCACGCAGTCGGATTCGCGCCAGACGGATGAGGCTGACGAATAATTTACTCCACCAAGCGGTGAGCTACCCTGAGTGAGCAAAGCGAATCGAAGGGCTGCTCATCGCTTGGACGGGGTAAGCTCCCGCAGCAGGGCAGCCCGCACTGAACCGCAAGCCGCCTCGCCGGTGGCCCGGCCGGCAATGAGCTTTGCGATTCGATCAAGATTCCAGCCCGGTCGTTCAGCCAGCATGGTGATCAATTGGGCATCCTGTCTGCCCGAATCCCACGCCATCAAACGCAGCGAAGGCAGCATGCCCGTCATGCCGAACTGCGCGCCGGCGTGCTCCATCGCCTGCCCCGCCGGCAGGGCGGGGGCGTTGCCGGCAAGCACCTGTTTAACGGCAAGGCTCGCCCATGCGGTGTTATCGTCGCCCCGGTTCACGACGATGTGCGAGTCGGAGGAGGAAGGAGCGATGTCCGGCAGAGTTACGTCGCAAACATCAAGGCTCAGCGTTACGGCAGCGACTGCCCTGCCGTTGCGAATCACCTGAAGCTGGCCTTGATAAAGTGTGGCGGCTGCACTCGGCGGCACGAAGATCTCCAGAACGAACGCCTGGGATACCTGGTTGGAGATATTGTTTCGCCGCCACGGCAGGTCGATGGACGATCCAAGCTTGAGCGGGATTAATGCATCGGGAATCCATCGCGCCCCGTCGTGTTCATACCATGCGCGGTGCAGCCGAAGCTGCGTCAGCGGCTTATCGCCCTTGCCGCCCATGATGGCCCATCGCAACGACGGCAGTTCGATGCTGATTTCACCCCTGGCGTCGCTTGGCCAGGATACTACGAAGAGCCACAGCGATCGGGCGTTTCTGGCTGTCACCTGTCGTGGTTCGACCGGATTGCAGACCGGCCGCAGTGGATCGCTCAGATCGGTCAGGGGCGAAACGACAAGCTCCCATCGTTGCTCGCCGGCCTCAAGGCGGCATGTCAGGCCGATGATCAGCACGATTGCCGGCATCAGCATGATCGGCGTTCGCTTCATGTAAGATACTTTCCGCCGCCTCGACCCTGGTATCAAGCTTATTGCGTTTTTTTAGAGGCCTAAACTTCCATATGCCGCGCGCATTTTGCGCCGGCCCAACAGGAGATCAAATTATGCTTCCAGTTGCAGTGCGGCGACGTCAAGCGACGGAGTTGCCTATCGAGCGGGCAATCGAGCGGCTCATTCGTCCATGGTGGGAGGAAGATGAAGAAGGTTTCGCCAGCTACCCCGTGGACGTCCGTGAGGAAAACGGAAAGCTGTTCGTAGACGCCGAGTTGCCGGGCTTCAAGCGCGAGGAGATCGACATCCAGATCGACCAGAACATGCTGCGAATCATTGCCGAAAGAAAGGCCCAGGAAGGCAAAGGCAAACAGCATCTGCGTGAACGCCGCTACACTCGAGTCGAGCGATCATTCACGCTTCCATGCCCGGTTGACTCCGCGAAGGTTCAGGCGAAGCTCGAGGACGGCGTTCTGCATCTTGAAATGCAGCAGACCGAGGAAAGCCGCCCCCGCCGCATCGAGATAAAGTAGATGATATGACAGACGAATGCCGGTCCGGGCGGCGCCCCAACGCAACGCCGCGCTCGCTCGCTCGGTGTGCGCCGCCAGGCCGCTTGCCTCATACCTGCAAAAGCGATGTTGCATTCAGGGGCAGTTCCTATAGAATCCTTGTCCTGAAAGGATACGGAACACCCGATGCGCTTCGCGGCTTCCATTATGGCTCTGTCCGTCTGCACAACCTGCTTCTGCGGGGGGTGCGGCTTGGGCGAGGACGAATCTATCTACATGACTCCTGCACGCCAGGAGAACGGGCTTGTCATTATCCTTCCGGGCATAGAGGGCGTCAGCAACTACAACCGAAGCATCAGGCGGGGGCTGAATGAAAGCGGCTGTCGTTACGCGCTGATGATCCGCCCGTGGGGAAGGCCCATTCCCGTCGCCGGCATGCTGCTCAATCAGATGGACGCCGTTGGCAACAGGGCGGCTGCGGCGGGCGTAGCGCAGACTGTCGTGCGATACTGGCAGCAGCATCCGGGCAAGCCGGTGTACATGGTGGGGCACAGCGGCGGCGGCGGAATCGCCGTCTTCGCAGCCGAGGCCCTCGCCGATCAGGGCGCCGCCCAGGTGGACGGGCTTGTTCTTCTCTCGGCCAGCATCTCTAACGGATATGACCTGTCCAAGGCGCTGAGCAGAACTCGCCAGGGCGTGGTCAACTTCTACAATCCCCAAGACGCCGCCCTTCTTGGAATTGGAACAACCGTGATGGGCAACGTGGACGGCGCCCGCGGCCCGTCCGCCGGCCTGCAGGGCTTTAGCGAAAGCTTCCCGCGACTGTTCGAAGTCGCCGTGAGCGGCATATCGCTTGATCCGCACGGCAGCACCACGAACAGCAAGTATGTAATGAATACCGTCGCCCCGTGGATCAAGTCTGACCAGTGGCCGCCTTCGACGACGGCCGGCCTTCCATAAAGAACAAGTCCGCGCGGTCTATCAGCTCAACAAGCCCAAGACCCGCCCCTTGAAGCATCGCCGGCCAGTCGTCATTCCCAGGCAGCAGATCGCCGCCAATGGCCCCGCCGACGCCCGAATGAAAACCGTTTATGTGGGCGCTCGACGCCAGGTGCATCACAATCAGCCTTCCGTCGGGTTTGAGGCACGAGCGTAGATTGCGCAGCGCTCCAGGCTGATCGCGAAAATGCGGAAAGCTGTGGAAGCACATCACGACGTCGTAGGGGCCGTCGGGCGGCATGTCACCGCAGATATCCACGCACTTGAAGTCCGCGCCGATGTTCTTGGCACGCGCAAGCGAAATCATCGCCGGCGAGAAGTCGACAGCTGTCACTTTGCCCGGCGCCACCGCCCGCGCGAACCATTCCGTCGTCTTGCCCGTGCCGCAACCGACTTCAAGCAGCGACTGGCCCGGCTTGAGGTCAAGAAGCTCGCGATGCCAGTCCAGCCGCATCGCCATCGTCTGCGTCGAGGGCTCCTCGTTGTCCCAATTCTCGGCCAGACGATTGAAGAACTCGACCCGCGGGTCCGCACATTTCATACGATTTTCCTCTTGCGTAATACTGAGGCAGTGATACAATTTCGCACAATCGTAATACTGGCCGCCTTGGTCGTCAAGGCGGTTGTGCTCACAAGAGGAGAAAGCTCATGCGTTTTGTTGTCGCTTCTGCAATTGCACTGTTGTCGCTGCCGCTTTGGGCTAACGCAGCCGTGGCTGTGACTCACAGCGAACTTCAGGCGGTGGATTCATCCGGCGCGGGGACAAATCCGTACGTCGGCACGATGACGCAGGTCGTCCTTGAAGGTGTGGTGCTGAATAACCCAGCCGACATGCTCGACACCTCCGCCGGCGCGCCTGGCGGCATGGGCGGCCAGTGGCAGATCTTCGTACAGGGACTCGGCGACGATCTTGCCGGAACCGCGCTCTGGATGGGCCAGAACTACGGCACGCTGCCGGGCAAGGATCCGATCCTCGACAGCTACAGCGACAGCGCCTGGCTTGCTGAGATGGATCGGCTGAACGATCTCGCCGGCCATGTTCTGCAAATGGGCGACATCATCCGCATCACCGGCTACGCCATGTTCCGGGGCGGCAAGACAATGATCAACGAACGCCATAGCATCGCACCCGCGATGGACTTCAGCATCGAGTATCTCGGCCAGACGCTGCCGGCGCTGTCGGCGACGCCGGTTTCGCTTGCCTCGCTTCAGGCCGACGTGCTGTGCGAAGGTTACGATGCCGCCTACCCGATGTTCGACGCATCGCGCGACAGCGGCGCCGAGAAGTATCAAGGCGTGCTTGTTCGCCTTGAAGGCGTGAGCCTGGCGGGGGGCGTGTGGGGCAAGGACGGAGTGATCACCGTCACCGACGGCGAGTACACACTGCCGGTCCGGCTGGGCGTGTCGGATGACTTTCTTCTGCCCTGCCTGCTGGATAGCGAAAACGGGTTCGATGTTATCGGCATACTCAATCAGGAGAACTCCAACAAGGGCGGCTATCAGCTTTGGGTAATGGGCTACGACGGCTCGGCCTCGACGCTTGGCATAGTGCCCGAGCCAACAACGATTGCGGCGTTCTTCGCATCGGCGCTGGTGCTTGTCAGGAGCAGATGCAAACGAAGATGAGCCGCGGCAATCATGGTTGGACGCTTGTTGAGCTGCTCGTTGTCGTCGGCATTCTGGCGCTGCTGGTGTCGCTGCTGCTGCCGGCGTTGTCGGCGGCGAAGGAGCTTGCGGGCATCGTGAAGGTTCAGGCAGAGTTGAAGGGAATCTCAACCGCGTTGGAGATGTATGCCCTCGACAACTCCAGTTCATTCCCGCCGGAAAGAACGTGGTGTTCCATCGGCATGGCCGAGCATTCCTGCCAGCTTCCGCGCGAGCTTGCCCAGGGCGATTACCTGCCCTCGGCAGGGGCCAGACAGGAGCGATACGTGGACATGAACGACGTGTTCAATCCCGGCTTCACTTACAAGTACAAGTCGCCGGGCATTGGCATGCATAACGAGGCGGCGGACTTCAAGGGCATGTGGATACCCGACGCGTTTCCCGGCGATTCGCCGGATGGCGATCCGCTGACGCTGCCGCGTCGCAAGTACGACAACAACACGACGCCCGTCGGCGACGATGGACAAATCATACGTTCGCCCATAGCCTACGCCCTCTGGAGCGTCGGACCCGGATATGACGCCGCCAAGCCCGCCCCGACGATGGCGCCGGTGGCCAGGAGCTCGTGGTATCGAGGCAGGGGCGACAACGGCGTCATCCCGCTGCTGGCTCTGACCAATGGAGAACTGGTGACGTATGCGAGGTAGCATCGCGGCAATCTTTCTTGCAGGCATCACGGCCCTGATGTGCCCCGGCTGCCGAGATACGCAGCCCGCAATGTCGAAGAACCCAGGCGCCGTCGCCGTGACGAACTCGCTGTTGCTGTCGGCAGTCAAAGACCTGATGGGCGATGATGAACCGGTCCTGCTTCTGGCCGACGCCGGTTCGTGCCCCGGCCACTTCGATCTCCGCCCCAGCCAGGCGTGGGAGCTTTCACACAAGCGGTTGCTGTTGAGGATGGATTTTCAGGCGGCGATGGATTCCAAGCTGTCGGCGGCAGCGAAAGAGGGCCTTCGCATATCGGCCATCAGCGTCCGTGAAGGGCTGGCGGTTCCGTCAACGTACGTGCAAGTCTGCCAGCAGGCAGCGGACGCCCTTGTTGAGGCGGGCCTGATGGATCGCCTTGCCGTCGAAAAGGCCTGCAAACGCATTGCGGAACGAATGAACCTGCTGGCCGAGCGGCAGCTTGAACGATCCGCCGAGCTTCGCGACGCGCCGGTGCTTTGCAGCGTTCATCAGCAGTCGTTCTGCCAGTGGCTTGGAATGAGGGTCGTCGGCGTCTTTGCATCGAGCGATTCGGCAGGGGTTGAAGGGCTCAATCGCGCGGTGATTGACGGGCGAGAGGCGCGGGTGAAGCTTATCGTGGCCAACCTGCCCGAAGGCACGAAGGTGGCCCAGGCTCTTGGCGGGCGGCTGGATGCGAAGGTCGTGGTTCTGGGCAACTTTCCCACGGTAAGCAACGGCCGGGCGCTATTCGACGAGCTGGTTTCGCGGAACGTAACCAACCTGCTGGAGGCACGCCAATGACCTTCCAGGCGGCGATACACGCAGAGAACCTCCGCGTGCATTACGGCAAGAGAGACATTCTCAACCTGCCGCTGCTGAGCGTGCCTGTGGGCCAGATGGCGGCCCTGCTTGGGCCAAACGGCGCCGGCAAGAGCACGTTCCTGCGATGCCTGCTGGGCATGGAGCATCGAATGCAGGGAGATGTATATGTTCAGGGCAAGAGAGTGGGCTCGGTTGGGGCGGGTGGCATTGCTCGCCTTCGCCGCGGCATTGGCTACGTGCCGCAGCAGTTGCCCGCCCATAGTGAAATGCCGCTGACCGTGCGGGAAGTGGTAGCGATAGGAAGGACGGGAATTGCCGGGCTTTTCGGGCCGCTGCGCGGGAAGGACTGGCGGATTGTTGACGAGTGGATCGCCCGCCTGGGACTTTGCGATGTCTCGGCCAGGGGCTTCAACAGAATCAGCGGAGGGCAACAAAGAAAGGCCCTCATCGCCAAGGCCATGGTGCAGCAGCCGGGCCTGCTTCTGCTGGATGAGCCGACGGCCAATCTGGACCTTGGATGGCGGGAACGAATGATCGAGGTCATCGAAGACCTTTACCAATCAGCCGGCCTGACGGTCGTCCTGGTGTGCCACGAACTCGAGGTCCTGCCGCCTTCGTGCCAAAGAGTGATAGTGCTTCAGGACGGCAGGCTGCTTGAGGATGGCCCATGCGCGGATGTGCTGCGCGACGACCTTATCACCTCGCTCTACGGCGCGGGTTTGAGCGTCATTCGCAACGGGCGGCGTTGGGCGGTTGCGCCGGGGGAGGCGGTCAATGCTTGACTTCGCGTTCTGGGCGCCTGTCTTTGGCGGCGGGCTCGTCGCCGGCGCGTCGGGCGGCCTGCTTAGCGTGTACATCGTCGGCATGCGTATTCCGTTCATCGGCGTCTGCGTGGCTCACGCCGCTCTTGCAGGCGCGGTGTTCGGCTCGCTGGCTGGACTGAGTGGTCACATGCTTATGCTGCCGGCAATGGGCGGGGCGATGGCGATGTCGCTGGCGCTGGGCCTTGCCGATCCGAGGCGAGTTCGCATGGACGCCAACATTGTCATGGGACTGCTGTTCTCGATCACGATGGGGCTTGCGTTCCTGGGCTTTGGCCTGTTCGGCGTTCTGGGCAAAAACGACGCCGAAGTGCGAAGCCTGCTGTGGGGCAGCCCGTTCTGCAGTTGGGGCGACGTCCGCCTGATGGCGGCAGTGGCGGTTGGGCTGGCTCTGTTCGTCATCATCTTCGCCAAGGAGATGAGGGCGATTCTGTTCTCACGAACCGAAGCGCAGGCGGCGGGCATTCGCGCAACGGGCGTTTGGACCGGGTTTCTGATCCTGACGGCCGCGGTGCTGACGGTGAACTTTCAGACGGTCGGCGGCCTGATGATATACAGCCTCATCAGCAATCCCGCAGCCGCCGCCTTTCAACTCGTTCGCGGAAACCGCAACGCAATCGCGTTGTCAATGCTCTTCGGCGCCGCCTCGGGGTTTGGCGGTTTCGCCATATCCGCAATGACCGATCTTCCCGCCGGCGCGGTCATCGTGCTTGTTTCATCCTTCATAGTAATGGTCGCCGCGATAATCGGACATTTCGCCCACAAATTCCGCCGCCCTGCCACGGACAGGTAGTGCAACATTGCCATCGCGCAGCGAACCACGCCGTTCTCGCTCGCTTTGGGATGTCACTTTGTCGCAAGGACGGTAATGGACGCGGCCGAGCCGGAAAGCGATTTCGAAACCCCGCCTGTCACGGGATCGTCACATGCGTGATCGACTTCGTATGTGCGATCGCTGAGAAGCTCGATCTTCTCGAAACCTGCGTTGCGGATGGCTTCGAGATACTCCTGCCGCATCAAGGCGCCGGCGATGCAGGCTGCGTAGAGATCGGCATCGTTTTTGGCGGCATCAGGCAGCGGACGGTTGAGCACGATGTCGCTGACGATCATCCGCCCGCCGGGCTTGAGCACGCGGTAGACCTC
>Ga0123333_10005707_pt1 | contig 11122 bp, 9 predicted proteins | sample BioC12SIPDNA_3_FD_89957 | JGI IMG/M metagenome (GOLD analysis project Ga0123333, IMG submission 89957) | Anaerobic biogas reactor microbial communites from Washington, USA - Biogas_R2_B C12 SIP DNA | ecosystem: Engineered > Bioreactor > Anaerobic > Unclassified | place: Washington, USA...
ACAGTCAGCCGCCGCTCGACACCGCTCCACACGCAGGCCAGCTCCGCCGTCAGAACGCCCTCCGCGCGCACGTCCTCCCCCAAGCGGCGCGCCAGCGGCTGCACAAATGACAAGCCCATCCCCCGGACCTGAGTCGAGAACGACCAGCCTCGCGCTGCCGACTCCGGCTGCCACTGCGCACGGACCGTACAGTCACCCGCCTGTGATCCAATCGCCAGGTGGCACTGGTCGAGTGTGACCGTGCCCGGGGCCTGCTCCCCCGCCGGCAACTCGATCGTGCCCCCGATCGACGACACCTGCGCGAGGCTCGCCCGTGCCGCATCCACTACGTCGATCGATCCATCCGTGATCTGCAGCGAACCGGTGACCGTTGTGGATGAGGACGAGGTCAGCACCGATGTGAGCACGTCCTCCAGATTGCTGCCGTCATCGCGCAGCACCACGGTCAACGCCGGTCTGTCGATGTGGATTGTGCCGAGCGCGCGGGGATGGAGCAGCAAAGACAGCAACGACGACTCCGTCCGCAGCGACGCGACCCGCGCCAGCGGCTGTCCCTGATGTTCCACCACCACGCTCTCCACCACCACCGGCGAGAACCACCCCAGCGATGCGCGCTGTGCTGTGACGCGCCCCTCGAAACCGGACGTCAGATAGGCCAGGACCGTCGGCCAGCACAGACGACTGCCGAGCAGCGCCGGGAGCGATCCACCCGCCACCAGCAGCACAAACAACAGACAGATGCTCGCGCCCACCCAGCGCGCTGCACGACGGTTCTTCAGGCCCACGATCTTGAACAGCATGACACGCTCTGTAACACGATTCCGAATCCTGCGGTCGGAGCGCACTATACCCCCGTTCCGCTTGCGGCAGGTCGGGATTCTACTGGAGGAGGTGCCAAACGACCTAGACACAGTGGGGAACTGGCGGAGAATGGGGAAGACGGCTCGCGCGATTCGTACGTGACGACGAGGCGGGTGGGGTGGCCGACACGTTTCGGGTGTTTACCTGCCAGTACCAGCCAGTACCAGCTGGGCCACACCCTGCCGGAGCTGTAACGTCTCGCTGTTCCGGCCGCCGCGGGACGCGGAGGGTCAGTTGTATTTGCTTTGAGGTTGCTTTGAGGCGTCAGCTCAAGAGCGAAGGGAGCGATTGTGAGCAAGTCACTGTTCGACGCTGCGGAAGCGGCCCATTTCCAGCAGGCGCAGCCCCTGGCGGCCCGCATGCGCCCCCAGACGCTCGAGGAGTTCGTCGGCCAGCAGCATCTCCTGGGGGAGGGGAAACTGCTGCGGCGCCTGCTCAAAGCCGACCGGCTGGGATCGGTGATCCTGTTCGGTCCACCCGGCACGGGCAAGACGACTCTGGCCCGTCTGCTGGCGCGGGCGAGCAGCAGCGAGTTCCGGCAGATCAGTGCGGTGACTGAAGGGGTCAAGGAACTGCGCGAAATACTCCGCGCGGCCCGCGACCGCCTGGCCTCGGGCGGTGGCAAGACGCTGTTGTTCGTCGACGAGATTCACCGCTTCAACAAGGCCCAGCAGGACGCCCTGCTGCCCGATGTGGAAGAGGGGATCGTCACGCTGGTGGGGGCCACGACGGCGAACCCGTTCTTCTCGGTGATCAGCGCGCTGGTCAGTCGCAGCCAGATCTTCCAGTTTGAACCGTTGAACGTGGACGACATCAAGACACTGCTCCGCCGAGCGCTGCGCGATCCGCAGCGGGGGTTGGGCCGGCACGATGTGCGGCTGACCGACGAAGCGCTCGAGTTCCTGGCCCAGGTCTGCGACGGCGATGCCCGCCGCGCTCTGTCCGCGCTGGAAATCGGCGTCATGTCCAGCGACGAGCGGCCGCTGGAATTCACCCGCGAGCTGGCCGAACAGTCGGTGCAGCGCAAAGCGGTCGCGTACGACGCCGACGGGGATGCCCACTACGACGCCGCCAGTGCACTGATCAAGAGTCTGCGTGGCAGTGACCCGGACGCCGCTCTGTACTGGCTCGCACGCATGCTCGAGGGGGGCGAGGATGTGCGATTCCTCTGCCGGAGGCTGATCATTCTGGCCAGCGAAGATATCGGCAACGCCGATCCCCAGGCGCTGATGCTGGCGGTAGCGGCCATGCAGGCCTGCGAGTTCGTGGGCCTGCCGGAATGCCAGCTCACGCTGGCCCAAACCGTGACTTATCTTGCCTGCGCTCCGAAGTCGAACGCCTCCACCGTGGCCATTGACCAGGCGCGGCGGGATGTGCGGGAGACCCGGCTGCTGCCTGTGCCGATACACCTGCGCGACGCCCACTACCGCGGCGCACAACAGCTGGGGCACGGCGCGGGATACGAATACGCACACGATGCCACAGACGGCGTCGCCACGCAGGATTACCTGGGGGTGGACCGCACGTACTACCAGCCGGTCGACCGCGGATTCGAAGCGGAACTCGCACGCCGGCTCGTACAGATTCGCGCGAAGCTCAAGGGGCAGTAAGGAGCGGGGCAGGGGGGCGTTTCCCGCGTCCCGCCGCCGTGACCGCCGTTCTCCAGCCCCCCCAATCTCAGGTCGCACGGCGGAAATTGCGAAAAACGTGCCACATTGCTCTTTCTGCACTTGACACGTTCGCGTATGATTCTGCCCGCGCTAGATGGTTTTGCGGGCTCCTAGAGGCCGAGAACGAGCGTCAGGATTGCGGCGACGATGCCCAGCAGTCCCAGGGCGATCCACCACAAGGATTTGCTCGACCAAACGCGGGTGTCTGACAACAAGTATTCGCCGCACTCCGGGCACTGATCCGCGTCCTCGTACACGTCCGCGCGGCAATGCGGGCAGACGACGGTGTCGGTACTCCCGTCATCCAGGTCGTCTTCGTCCGGGTACTCGCGATCGTCGAGGCTATCGGATGCTTCATCCCAATCTGCGGCGGTCATCAATCTGGCACGGTAACGGTGATGGAATACGGCATACGAACGGACAACACGATGAGGAGAGTTGTCAGTAGTATAGCAGTCGACCGCGCGGCATGAAGCCGCTGCGGGATCCGGCCGGGTTTTCGTCAAGGAGGGCAAAAGTGCAAACTCTCAAGACCGCGGTGGTTGTCGTCTTGCTGTTGGTGGTCTTCTACGGCGTGTACGAGATGCTCAGCCGTCCGCCCGACGCGCCGCCGGCGGAAGTGGCGCAGCTGGAGGACATGCAGTTCGATCCACCGGAAGTGCAGTTCGGCGATGCCCCGCTGCACGATCCCCTGTCGGAACCTGCCGTGTCGGTGCCTCCCGTCACGACCAACGGGCCCGTTGAATCGCCCGTTCCGCCGCACAGCATGACCGCCGCCGACCCGCCGGGTGCGTCCGCAGCCTATCCGGTCGCCAACGCACCGGATGCATCTACAGCTTATCCGGTCGCCGGCGGCGCGCCGGGCACACCGGTGATGCCGCCAGTGACGCCGCCAGTCGAACCCGAGTATCCGTCGCTGACGGTGGAACCGCCCGCCGCCGCAGTCGCGGCCGGCACCGCGCCGGCACCGGCAGCTTCCCCGCCTGGTCCGCCGACAACTCCCTCCGCTCCGCCCGACCAGAACCTGCCGCCGCCAGTGAGCGACCCGCGGCTGCAGCAGAATCCTTTCTTCCACGAAAACGTGGTGACGCTGCCGGCGGGCGCGGCGCCGTCAGCGGACACTCCGCAGAACGGCGTGCGCGCCTATGAGCGCGCGCGGAAGATCGCCCAGTCGCAGATCGAGGCGGGAAAATACCACAACGCCCTGGCCACGCTGTCGGTGTTTTTCCGGAGCCCCGACCTGACGCCCAGCGAACACCGGGAACTGCTCGACCTGCTCGACCCGCTCGCCGGACGCGTTGTCTATTCGCGCGAACACCTCCTGGAACCGCCCTACATCGTGCGCCGCAACGAAACGCTGGCCAACATCGCCCAGCAATACAACGTGCCGATGGAACTGCTGCAGAGAATCAACGGGGTGGACACGCCCGATGTGCTGGTGCCAGGCACGGAACTCAAGGTCGTTACCGGGCCGTTCCGCGCCGAAGTGAATCTCCAGGGCCAGGAGCTGACGCTGTTCCTCAACGAACTCTATGCCGGTCGGTTCCCGATCACCATCGGTCAGGACCCGGCACCGATCATGGGTGACTTCAAGGTCCGCGAGAAACGCGAAGACCGCGACTACTTCTCGATGGCCGGACAGAAAATCCCGGCCGGAAACCCGGCCAATCCGTTCGGCAACGTGTGGCTCGACCTGGGCCGCGAGGTCTGCATTCATGGCAGCCCCGCCGCCGGCACCGATCCCCACCGCGGCTGCATCAGCCTCAGCCCGCAGGATGCGGATGATGTGTACGGCATCTTGTCGGTCGGTTCCACGGTTCGTATCCTGCGCTGACTTCGTATCCTGCACTGACGGGCAAGACGCCGCAGGCCTGGGAGAGCTGTTGCCGTGTACGACCGAGATGCCTTGATCGCACTGATCCGTGACCGGGCCCTGAAGCTGGGGAAGTTCACCTTGGCCTCGGGCAAAGAGGCGACATATTACCTCGACTGCCGGCAAGTCACGCTCGATGGCCGTGGCGCCAACCTGATCGGTGAAGGAATCCTCGAGCTGTTGGGCTCCGACCTGCCGGATGCCGTGGGAGGCATGGCGATCGGCGCCGACCCGATCACCGCCGCCGTCGTGACGCTGGCCGGCCAACGCGGGCTCCCCCTCAAAGGATTCATGGTTCGCAAAGAGCCCAAGGCTCACGGCCGCGGACGGGATGTCGAAGGTCCCGTGGAACCGGGCCAGCGCGTGGTCATCGTGGAGGATGTCGTGACCACCGGCGGCAGCTCGCTGCAGGCGATCGAACGCGCCGAAGCGTTCGGACTCACCGTGCAGCGCGTCATCGCTATTGTCGACCGGCTGGAAGGGGGACGCGCCGCATTTGAGCAGCGCGGCTACCCGCTGCAGACTCTGCTGACCATTCGCGATTTCGGCCTCGAGCCGCCTCCGGCCGGCTAGGCGGCCGCCTGGTCCGAGACTGGACGGGCAGGCGCCCACATGCATCGGCCTCCCACCGTCTGGCAGCCTGTCCCACGCAACCCGGTGTGCGATTGAGATGGAAACGTCCCTGCATCGACAGCTCAAACAGCAGTATGCGTGCGACACGGCAACTCAGGAGGTCAAGGTCGGTGCGTTCCGCATCGATGTCGTCAACCCGGATTGCCTGGTCGAAATCCAGCACGGTTCGCTGGCGGCCATTCGCGACAAGACAGCCCGCCTGCTGGCGGACCACCGCGTGCTGATCGTCAAACCCATCATCGCGCGCAAACGCATCGTGCAACTGGCGCGCCGCGGCGGACCTGTCGTGTCCGAACGTTGGAGTCCCAAACGCGGTTCACCACTCGATCTGTTTGACGAACTGGTGCACTTCACCCGCGTCTTCCCCCACGCCAACCTCACGCTCGAAGTCCTGCTGGTGGAGGTCGAGGAGCGACGGTTTCCAGGACACGGCCGCAAACGGCGGTGGCGCGCCAACGACCGGCAGGTGGAAGATGTGCGCCTGGTCCACGCCGGTGACCAGTACCGCTTCACGACCGCCCGCGATCTGCTGCAGATTCTGCCGCGCCGGCTGCCCCAGCCGTTTCACACTGGGCACCTCGCTCAACAGCTCAACGTCCATCGCTCGGTGGCCCAGCGGATCGCCTACTGCATCCGCCAGACGGGCGCGGTGCTGGAAGTGGGCAAACAGGGCAACACGAGACTCTATCGGATGACCCCAGCCGCCTGACGCCGCCCGCCCTACGCGTTCGCCTTGGCGCGCGCCTCCCGCAGCCCGCGGCTGAGAATATCCCGCAGCAACGGCGAGTAGTCCTCGAACTTCGCCTGATCCGGCGGACCACTGGCGTACTGGAAGATGGCGTCGCGCGGCTTCTTGCCCAGCGAAATCAAAGTCGAACTCACCGTCCCCCGCGTCTTGTTCCGCACGACCATGCTCGGCCGACCCGGAGGCGACGGAGGACGGGCAAATACCTTGCTGGCCACCGCCAGGAACTTGACTGGCGAATCGAGCGTCTGCAGGGTCAACAGCCGCAGCGCCATCTTGACCCGCTCGTCACGCGGATCGTTCACGTCGCCGTTGGAGACAATGCTCAACCCTTCTTCCAACTGCACGACCTCAGCTTCGTCACATCCATGCACTACCCAGCCACTCTCGGCATCCGCAATCACATAGTTGACGCCGTCATACTTGCCGGTCGACAACTCCTCCAGCGCCGTGTCCACCGCCTGCCGCGCTGACCCGGCGCGCAGAAGGTCTCGACACAACGCCCCACGCGACCGCGGCCCCAACGGAGGAATCGATCGCAGGCGATTACACGCTGCCACGAACAGTCCGTGCTGATTGACCCCCAGCCAGGTGCCACCAGCCTCCTGGTCAATCCCACACAAGACACGTGGCTTCCCCGATTGAATCGTCGGTGGCTGGCTCAATCGGTCGTATCGCTCTTCGCGATTGGCGGCCACTAAAACGGGGGATTCGGGAACAAGTCGATACTGAATAGCCAACAGGCACATGGCAAGCCATCAGGTCCGATAAGAGGAAGTGGAGGTAGGCGTAGGTGGCCAATTTACGCTTGGCCGGTATGCCGCTCATCCCGCTTAATGTATTCATTCTATCTCGGCTCGTACACCCCTACGCGGGGGTGAATGGTAGGTTTTTTCACCGCACCACAGCTTGTTTACGGCAGACGCATCGGTGAAGTTCAAGAGACTTCTGCAAGTCGTTGGTCAGCAAGTCGTTGGTCAGCAAGTCGTTGGTCAGCAAATAGGAAACCCCAGCCGTGCCACACGTAACTCAACCGCCGGTACGCATTGCCATTCTGGGTGCGGGTGCTGTGAGCGATTACCACCACGTGCCAGGAATTCGGTTGGATCCGCGAGCTGAGCTGGTGGCGGTGTGTGACAGCAATGTCGCGCTGCTTGAGCAGCGCAAGCGGGACTGGCCGGTCGACCGGGTCACGACGGACTACGAGCAGTTGTGTGCGGATCCGCAGATCGACGCGGTGATCATCGCCACACCCAACAACCTGCATCTTCCGATGGCGCGGGCGGCGGCAGCGCACGGCAAGCACGTGATGTGTGAGAAGCCGTTGGGGTTGAATGCCGCGGAAGTACGTCAGATGTACTGCGCGGCGCGCGATGCGGACGTCGTGCACATGACGGCCTTCACGTATCGATTTGCGCCGTCGATGCGTTATATGAAGCATCTGCTGAACACCGGTGCGCTCGGCACACCACGGCACTTCCGCAGCCAGCGGTTTCTGGATTGGCCGGAGACGAGCTGGGGGTGGCGGCAGTATCGCAACCAGGCCGGGGCGGGGGACCTGTACGACATGACCATCCATCGCATCGATTTCGCCCTCGATCTGATGGGGCCCCTGGAGCGCATCTGTGGCGCTGTGGCGCGGTTCGCGCCGCGCACGACGACGGCTGACGGGCAGCCGTGCGCCCCATCGGAAGTGGATGACTGGTCGGGCATGATTGGCCAGTTCGCGTCTGGTGCGGTCGGCGTGTGGGAAGGCACGACGCTGGCCAAAGGATACGGGCTTAAGGGCTTTGGTCACGAATGGGCAGAGATTAACGGTTCGGAAGGTTCGGCCGTCTATCGGCTGCACGAGCCGAATACGCTGCTGCTGGGAAAGACCGGTCAGGATCTGGCGCCGGTCTCCGTGCCCGACGAGTTTCTGAGTCCGGCGGGGAGTCCGCGCGATCCGCAGGTTGGGGTGCCGGCGACGGTTTTCCGGTACGATCTGGTGTGGGAGTTTGTATCGGCGATAACGCAGGGGCGCGCTGCGGTGCCCAGCTTCCACGACGGTCTGCGCGCTCAAATCGTAGCGGACGCCGTGCTCGAATCGCAGTCGCAGCGGACCTGGGTGACGATCGCAGACGAACCGCGCTAACGCTATGTTCGGCGGCAGGACCGAAGGGCCCCGCGCCACACTCTTGACGGGCCTGGGATGACGCTGAACTCATGCTATAGTAGATGACTTGCAGGTGGATCCTTGCAGGTGGATCGAGTCCAGCGTCTGGAGAGACCATGTCCTCAAGTGCTTCCGAAGAGACAGCGACAACACGTGTAGCAGACGACGAACTCGTAGCGGGTGCTCTGGCAGCCAAGGCGGTGAAGACGACCGAGCCGCTGGCGCGCGTCGCCCGCCGTAGCCCGCTGGCAGCGCTCCTGGGAGTGCAGATTCTCGGTGCCGGGGCCTACCTGCCCGAGCAGATCGTGAGCAACGAAGATCTGGTGCACCTGGGGTGCGATGCCGACTGGATTATTCAGCGGACGGGGATTCGTGCGCGCCGGCACGCAGCGCCCGAGCAGGCGACGAGCGATCTGGCGTATGAAGCGGCGGTGCGTTGTCTGGACAATGCCGAGGTGGCGGCGCGGGACGTCGATCTGATTCTCGTGGCCACGGTGACCCCCGACACGTGGATGCCGTCGTCGGCCTGCACGGTGCAGCGTCGGCTGGGAGCCGTTGCGCCGGCGATGGACATCAACGCGGCCTGTTCCGGATTCCTGTATGCGCTGGTGACGGGCATGCAGTTCATCAAGACGGGTTGCAGTCGGCGCGTGCTGGTGATCGGCAGCGATGTGATGTCGCGGATCATCAATCCGGCTGACAGGCAGACGTATCCGTTGTTTGGGGATGGGGCGGGGGCCGTGTTGCTGGGTGCGGGGCGCGACGATCGCGGTCTGGTGGCGTACACGCTCGGCTCCGAAGGGGACGGTGGCGTATTGTTGTCAGTGCCGGGGGGCGGTTCGCGTGAGCCGCTGACCGCCGATGGGCTGTCGGCCGGCCGGCAATACATGCGGATGGACGGCCGCGGCGTGTTCAAGTGGGCGGTCCGCACGGTGGTGGAGGTGGCCCGGGACGTCGTGAAGCATGCCGAACTGGAAATGGACGAGATCGACCTGGTGGTGATGCACCAGGCGAATCAGCGGATCATTGACGCGGCGGCCGACGGTCTGGGGTTGAGCCGCGATCGGGTACTGGTCAACCTCGATCGTTATGGCAACACGACGGGGGCCAGCGTTCCGATCGCGCTCTCTGAAGCAGTGGCCACGGGCCGGCTGTGGCGCGGCGCGCACGTGTTGCTGCTCGGCTTCGGTGCCGGTCTGACGTGGGGCGCCGGCGTGATGAGGTACTGATGAGCAAGACGCAGCGACTGCCGAAGCGCGAGGCGGTGCGTCCCGCCGACACGTGGGATCTGACTGGTCTGTTCGAGGATGATGCGGCCTGGGACACGGCCCTGGGGCGGCTGGAGCAGCGCATCAAGGGCTACGAGCAGTTCCGGGGCCGGCTGGGTGAGAGTTCGGCGCTGCTGGCCAAGTGCCTTGCCTTCGACAGTCGCGTCGATCGGCTGGCTGAGCGGCTGGGGGTGTACGCCTTTCTGCGAACGGCCGAGGACCAGGCGAACAGTGTGTATCAGCGCATGCTGGGGCGTTACCAGAACGTCGCAACCCGCGTATCGGAAGCCGCCAGCTTCATCCGGCCGGAACTTCTCGCGCTGCCGGCCGCCCGGCTCAAGCAGTTGACCTCCGAGGCGGTGATGAAGCCCTACCGGCTCCAACTGCGGCGGCTGGTCCGTTTCAAGCCTCATACGCTGGGCCGGAAAGAGGAAGAGCTGCTGGCGATGCAGGCGGAGATGGCGCAGGCCGGCAGCCGGATCTTCCGCCAGCTGCACGACGCCGACCTGAAGTTCGGCTTCGTGATGAATGAACAAGGCGAGAAAATCGAGCTGGGCAACGCGACCTTCATGCAGCTGCTGCATTCGCCCCGGCGGTCGGTGCGCCGTGGTGCCTTCCACCAGTACTATGCCCAGTTCGCCGCGCACGAGAACACGCTGGCGGCCACGCTCTACAGCTCCGTCCTCAAGGATGTCTACTACGCCCGCGTGCGGCGATACTCCAGTTCGCTCGAGGCGGCGCTGTTTCCCGACAGCGTGCCGCGCTCCGTGTACGATAACCTGATCGCAGCAGTCCGGCAGCACCTGCCCGCCGTCCATCACTACTATGACGTGCGCCGCCGCAAGATGCGGCTGCGCGATATCCACCACTACGACACCTACGTGCCAATCCTCAGCGGACTCGAGACGCAACGCACCTGGGACCAGGCGGTCCAGCTGGTGATCGCCGCACTCCAGCCGCTCGGCGCCGACTACTGCCGCACCCTGGAAAACGGCTTGCGGAACCGCTGGTGCGATCGGTATCCGAATCTGGGTAAACAGAGCGGCGCATTCAGCTGCGGAACATACGATGCGGACCCGTACATCCTGATGAACTACAAGCCCGGCGTGCTCGATGACGTCTTCGTCCTCGCGCACGAAGCGGGGCACGCCATGCACTCGTACCTCTCCGCGAAACACCAGCCCTACATCTATTACGACTACACGATCTTCGTGGCGGAGGTGGCCAGCACGTTCAACGAACAGCTGCTCAGCGCCCACATGCTGGCCGCAGCCAAGGACCGCCAGCAACTGGCCTACCTGGTCAACCGGGAAATCGACAGCATCCGCGCGACCATCGTCCGCCAGACGATGTTCGCTGAGTTCGAGAAGATCACGCACGAGCTGGTGGAAGGCGGTGAGCCGCTGACCGTCCAGACACTCAAAGACGTCTACCAAGGTCTGCTGGAGGCCTACTTCGGACCGGATTTCGTCATCGATCGTGAGCTGTCGTTGGAGTGCCTGCGCATCCCGCACTTCTACCGCGCCTTCTACGTCTACAAATACGCGACCGGTCTGTCGGCCGCCATCGCACTCGCGCAACGCGTGCTGCAGGGGGGAAAACAGGAACTGGGTGAGTACCTCGGGTTCCTGCAGGCCGGTTGCTCCCAGGAACCGCTCGACCTGCTGCGCAACGCCGGCGTCGACATGACCAGCCCGGCACCTGTCGACACGGCGCTCGACCACTTCACCCACCTCGTCCAGCAACTGGATGAACTGATCTGAACTGGGACGGTGAAAGGTTCAGTCATTCCGAGCCGGTTGTAGTGGACGAATCCATGCCATGGATGGGCCCATTCGCATGGACTGCCTACCTCCTCACCGTGCAGCGGTTCCATCCCGCAATTGGCCGAAGGCCACTATCAACGTAGCCTGGGGC
>Ga0123333_10005708_pt1 | contig 11119 bp, 11 predicted proteins | sample BioC12SIPDNA_3_FD_89957 | JGI IMG/M metagenome (GOLD analysis project Ga0123333, IMG submission 89957) | Anaerobic biogas reactor microbial communites from Washington, USA - Biogas_R2_B C12 SIP DNA | ecosystem: Engineered > Bioreactor > Anaerobic > Unclassified | place: Washington, USA...
CCTGGTGCTCACGCTCAACCGGCTGACGGTGCTGCTGAGCGTCGCCGGCCTGTTCCTGGCCGCCACCTATCCCTACCTCAAGCGCTACACCTATCTGCCGCAGGTGTACCTGGGCATGGCCTTCGGCTGGGGCATCCCGATGGCCTTTGCCGCGGTCCAGGGCAGCGTGCCGCCGCTGGCCTGGGTGCTGTACGTGGCCAACATCTTCTGGGCCACGGCCTACGACACCTGGTATGCGATGGTCGATCGCGACGACGACATCCGCATGGGCGCGAAGTCGACCGCGATCCTGTTCGGCGATCTCGACCTCGTCGCCCAAGCCGTGCTCTACGCGGCGACCTTCCTGGCGCTGGTGCTGGCGGGGCGCCAGGCCGGCCTGGGCGGCTGCTACTGGGCCGGCCTGGGCATGGCCGCGCTGCTGGTGGCGTGGGAGTTCGCCATCGCCCGGCATCGCGAGCGCGCCGCCTGCTTCCGCGCCTTCCTGCACAACCACTGGGTGGGGATGGCGGTGTTCGCCGGGATCGCGCTGGATTACGCGCTGGGCTGAGGCGGCGCCGGCCAGCCTGGACGCCGACCAGGACCCGACCAGCCTGCAGAAGCAGCTTCAGCCGCGACCGGGAACCGGGGCGCCCGACGTGTCCGGCCTGCCAGCTAGCGGCCGAAGCCGCTCCCGGGGGAGGCACCGGGCAGGGGACACCGGACTCACCGCGGCTCAGGCCACCCGCGCGCACACCCAGGCCTCCACCCGCCCGACCCCTGCACGCCTGAGCGCGCGCGCAGCGGCGTGGAGCGTGGCGCCGGTGGTCATCACGTCGTCGACCAGCACCACGTGCGCCGGCAGCGGGCGCGAGGCGTCGACCGCGAAGGCGTCGCGCAGGTTGCGCGCGCGGCCGGCGGCATCCAGCTGCGACTGCGGGCGGGTGGCGCGCACCCGCCGCAGGCCCCCGGTGAGCAGCGGCAGGTCCAGCGCGCGCGCCAGCGGACGGGCCAGCTCCAGCGCCTGGTCGTAGCCGCGCTGGCGCAGGCGGCCGCGGTGCAGCGGCACCGGCAGCAGCGCGTCCGGCCGCGGCAGCGCCGCGCAGCGTCCGGCCATCGCCTCGGCCAGCAGCCGGCCCGCGGCCAGGTCGCGGTGGAACTTGAACCGCGGCAGCAGCCGGTCCACCGGGGCGGCGTAGCGCAGGGCGGCGTACGCGCCGTGCAGTAGCGGGGGCCGCGCGCGGCAGTCGGCGCAGCGCGGGGCGGGCGCCGCCAGGGGCAGGGCGCAGCGCGGACAGGCCGGCGTGTTCCAGGGCAGGCCGTCGCGGCAGGGTGCGCAGAGGTCGGCACCGGACGCCGCGGCCTCGCCGCAGGCCAGGCAGCGTGACCGGCACAGCGCCACGCCGAGCCGATGCCACCAGCCGTCAACCCGTGCGAGGTGGTTCAGGTTGACAGGCCCTGGCATGCTTTCCAGACTGCCCGGCCTGCCCCGTCCCGTCCGTCAGGGAATCCCGATGACCGCCGTCAGTCCGCTCCGCCCCGGGTCGCCGCGTGCCGCGACCGGGCCCTCCGCCGATGCCGTCCTGCGCCACGACTGGCGGCAGGAGGAGGTGGAAGCCCTGTTCGACCTGCCGTTCCCCGAACTGCTGTACCGGGCGGCCACGGTCCACCGCCGCCACTTCGACCCGGCCCGGGTGCAGGTGAGCACCCTGCTGTCGATCAAGACCGGCGGCTGCCCCGAGGACTGCGCCTACTGCCCGCAGGCCCAGCGCTACCACACCGGGGTCGAGGCGACCAAGCTGATGACCACCGGGGAGGTGGTGGCGAAGGCCCGCCAGGCGCGCGAGGCCGGCGCCAGCCGCTTCTGCATGGGCGCCGCCTGGCGTTCGCCCAAGGACCGCGACATCCCCAAGGTCGCCGAGATGATCCGCCAGGTGAAGGCGCTGGGCCTGGAGACCTGTGCCACGCTCGGCATGCTCAGCGCGGAGCAGGCGCAGGCCCTGCGCGAGGCCGGGCTCGACTACTACAACCACAACCTCGACACCGACCCGGGCTACTACGGCGACATCATCCATACCCGCGGCTTCGAGGACCGGCTCGAGACCCTCGAGCACGTGCGCCGGGCCGGGCTCAAGACCTGCTGCGGCGGCATCGTCGGCATGGGCGAGACCCGCGCCCAGCGCGCCGGCCTGCTGCGCGCGCTGGCCAACCTGCCGGCGCACCCGGACTCGGTGCCGGTCAACCGCCTGGTCCAGGTCGAGGGGACGCCGCTGCACGGCACCGCGGAACTGGACCCGTTCGAGTTCGTGCGCACCATTGCCGTGGCCCGGATCCTGATGCCGCGCTCGATGGTGCGGCTGTCGGCCGGCCGCGAGCAGATGTCCGACGAGCTCCAGGCGCTGTGCTTCCTGGCCGGGGCCAACTCGATCTTCCACGGCGAGAAGCTGCTGACCACCCCGAACCCGGACACCGCCCACGACCAGGCCCTGTTCGACCGCCTCGGCCTGGAGGCCATGCCGGTGGCGGTGGATGCCGATGGACACGACCACGGTGGTACCGTACATGCCGACATCACGGACGGGCAGGGCGCCGGGGACGGCGCGGCCCGGGCCGGCACCTGCGCGGCGGGGGGCCGCGGCTGAGGGAGAGGCTGACCATGCCGGTGGATCGTCCCGACCTGCACGCCCGCGTGGCGGCGCTGCGCGGACAGCGCGAGTCCGACGCGGCGCGCCGCACGCGGCGCGAGGTGCTGCGCCACGACAGCGTGCGCTGCGAAGTCGCCGACCCCGCCGGCGGCAGCCGCACCCTGCTCAACTTCTGCAGCAACGACTACCTCGGCCTGTCCCAGCACTTCGCGGTGGTGAGCGCGCTGCAGGACGCGGCCGCGCGCGACGGCGCCGGCGCCACCGGCTCGCAGCTGGTCTGCGGCCACCACGCGCTGCACGCCGAACTCGAGCGCGAGGTCGCCGACTGGCTCGAGGTGCCGCGCGCGCTGCTGTTCGACAGCGGCTACGCGGCCAACCTGGCGGTGGTGCAGGCGCTGCTGGGCGACGACGACGTGTGCGTGCAGGACCGGCTCAACCACGCCAGCCTGATCGATGCCGCGCGCCTGGCCGGCTGCCGCCTGCGCCGCTACCCGCACGCCGACGTGGAAGGCGCGCTGCGCCAGCTGCGCAGCATGCCCGAGGCGGCGGCGATGCTGGTGACCGACGGCGTGTTCAGCATGGACGGCGACGTCGCCCCGTTGCGCGAGCTGGCGATCGCCGCGCGCGTGCAGCAGGCGCTGCTGTACGTCGACGACGCCCACGGCGTGGGCGTGCTCGGGCCCGGCGGACGCGGGTCGGTGGCCGCGGCCCGGCTCGATTCGACCGCGGTGCCGCTGCGCCTGGTCACGCTCGGCAAGGCGCTCGGCAGCCACGGCGCGCTGGTCGCCGGCGAGCCGGACCTGGTCGACCACCTCGCGGAAACCGCACGGCCGCTGCTCTACACCACGGCGCTGCCGCCGCCGGTGGCGGCAGCCGCGCTGGCGGCGGTGCGCCTGGCGCGCCGCGACGACTGGCGGCGCGAGCGGCTGCAGGAGCTGGCCGGCCGCTTCCGCGACCGCGCCGGGCGCCATGGCCTGCAGCTGATGCCGTCGGAGACCCCGATCCAGCCGGTGCTGTGCGGCAGCAACGCCAATGCGCTGGCGATGGCCGCCTCGCTCGAGCACGACGGCTACTGGGTGGCGGCGATCCGCCCGCCCACCGTGCCCGAGGGCCAGGCGCGGCTGCGGGTGACCTTCACCGCGGCGCATGAGCCGGCGCAGGTCGACGCCCTGGCCGACGCCATGGCGGCGGCCCGCGACCGTGCCCTCGACGCTTCGACCAGCCCGACGGCATGACCATGCCCGACGCACACGGCCGCGTCGCGCTGGCGGCGGTCGGCCTGGCGCTGCTGTCGGCGCTGTTCTTCACCATGACCTATGTCCTCAACCGCGCCAGCGCGAGCACCGGCGCCCACTGGGCCTGGGTCGCCTGCCTGCGCTACCTGATCACGCTGCCGCTGATGCTGCCGCTGATGCTGGTGCGCGGCGGCGCCCGCCCCGTGCTGCGCGCGATCGCCGCCCACCCCTGGGCCTGGCTGCGCTGCGCCGGGATCGGCTTCGTGCTGTTCTATGTGATGCTCTCGTACGCGGCCGCGAGCGGACCTTCGTGGCTGGTGGCCGGCTCGTTCCAGTTCACCGTGATCGCCGGGCTGCTGTGCGCACCGCTGCTGTACCGCGACCAGCGGCGCCGCATCCCGCTGGCGGGGCTGGGCGTGGCGGCGATGATCCTGGCCGGCGTGCTGCTGATGCAGTTCGGCCACGCCAGCGGCGCGCTTGACCGCGCGGCATGGATCGCGCTGGGCTGCGTGCTGGTCGCGGCGGTCTCCTACCCGCTGGGCAACCGCCTGCTGCTGCTGCACCTGGAGCGCAGCGGCGAACCGCTCGACGCCATCCAGCGCGTGTTCGGCATGACCCTGGCCAGCCAGCCGCTGTGGCTGCTGGTGCTGGCCTACGCGGCCTGCGTGGCCGGGCCGCCGACCGTGGCCCAGGTCTGGCTGGGCGCCGGGGTGGCATTGTCGGCCGGAGTGATCGCCACGATCCTGTTCTTCCAGGCCACCGGCATGGTCCGCGACCGGCCGCTGGCCCTGGGCGCGGTGGAGGCGATGCAGGGCGCGGAGGTGGTGTTCGCGGTGCTGCTGGGCGTGCTGCTGCTGGGCGAACCCTGGCCGACCGGGCGCACCGCGCTCGGCGCGCTGGTGGTGGTGGCCGGGATCGTCGCCTTCGCCTGGATCGTGGCGCGCCCCGCCGCCGGCAGCCGCGAGGTGGCGGCGCTGCGCACGGACAAGGGAGCGTGATGGACGCGGGAGTGCATATCGAAACGACCGGCCAGGGCCCGGACCTGGTGCTGGTGCACGGCTGGGCGATGCATGCGGGCGTGTTCTCCGCGCTCGCCGGGCGCCTGGCCGGGCGGTACACCCTGCACCTGGTCGACCTGCCCGGGCACGGGCATGGCCGCAACAGTGCGCTGCCGCTGGCGCTGGAACCGGTGGTCGAGGCGATCGTGGCGCGGGTGCCGCGCGCGCTGTGGGCCGGCTGGTCGCTGGGCGGGCTGTTCGCGCTGCATGCCGCGGCGACCCGGCCCGATGCCGTGCGCGGCCTGGCGATGCTGTGCGCCAGCCCACGCTTCGTGCGCGGCGAGGACTGGCCGCTGGGCATGTCGCCGGAGATCTTCCGCGGCTTCGCGCTCGGACTGCGCAGCGACTGGCGCGCCACGCTCGAGCGCTTCATCGCGCTCGAGGCCTTCGGCTCGGACGACGCGCGCCGCGAGATGCGGGTCCTGCGCGACGAGGTGTTCGCGCGCGGCGAGCCGGCCGCGCACGTGCTCGCCGACGGCCTCGGGCTGCTGGAAACCGTGGACCTGCGCCCGGCGCTGCCGGGGCTGCGCATGCCGAGCCTGTGGCTGGCCGGGCGCCGCGACCGCCTGGTCGATCCGCGCGCGATGCGCGCCGCCGCGGCGCTGGCGCCGGGCGCCGACGTGGTCGTGGTCGAGCATGCCGGCCATGCCCCGTTCCTCACCCATGCCGACGTGGTGGCGGACGCGCTGGACCGCTTCGCGGCCGCGGCCGCGGAGGGCGGGGCATGAAGCCCGGCGCGCCGCTGTTCGACTCGCGCCACGTGCGCCGTGCGTTCTCGCGCGCCTCGGCCGGCTACGCCTCGGCGGCGGCGCTCCAGCGCGAGGTGGAGTCGCGCCTGCTCGAGTCGCTCGAGCTGCTCGAACTCGCGCCCGAGCGCGGCAGCGGCTGGTCGCCAGGGGTGGTGTTGGACGTGGGCAGCGGCCCCGGCCGCGCCGCGCGCGCGATGCGAGAACGCTGGCCGAAGGCGCGGGTGGTCGCGCTCGACCTGTCGCAGGACATGCTGCGGCAGATGCCGCGCGGCGGCTGGCGCGACGCGCTGTCGCTGCGGCGCCCGGTTGACCGCGTCTGCGCCGACCTGCGCGCGCTGCCGCTGGCCGAGGGCAGCGTCGACGTGCTGTTCTCCAACCTCTGCCTGCAGTGGATCGACGACCTGCCGGCGGCGTTCGCCGGCTTCCGCCGCGTGCTGCGGCCGGGCGGCACGCTGGTGTGCTCGACCTTCGGGCCGGACACGCTGTGGGAGCTGCGCGAGGCGTTCGCGCGCGCCGACGACGTGCCGCACGTGAGTCCGTTCGCCTCGATCGCGCAGTTCGGCGACGCGCTGATGCATGCCGGCTTCCGCGATCCGGTGCTCGACCGCGACGTGCTGGTGCGCGGACATCGCGACCTGCCGGCGCTGATGCACGAACTGCGCGCGATCGGCGCGACCAACGCCCTGCGCGCGCGCCGCCGCACGCTCACCGGACGCGCGCGGTTCGCGGCCGCGGCCGCGGCGTACGAACCGCTGCGTGGCGCGGGATTGCCGGACGCGCAGGCCGACCTGCTGCCGTCGAGCTGGGAGGTGATCACCGCGCTGGCCTGGGCCCCGCAGCCGGGCGCGCCGATCCGCGAGCGGGGCGCGGAGATCGCGGCGTTCCCGGCCGACCGGATCCGGGTGCGGCGGCGGGGGTGAGGCCGGGGCCTTGCCCCCACGCTTGCCCTCCCCCGCAGGCACCGGTTCACCCCGCACGCCCTAGACTCGTCCGCCTCCCGCCGGACCTCGCCCACGATGAAGCTCCACGCCGCTCTCCTGTGCCTGGCATTGGTCGCGATGCCCGCCGCGCTGGCGCAAAGCCCGCGCACCGCGCCGCAGGGCATCGATCCGCTGGCGCTGATCGCCGGCGCGAACGACCTGGTCGCGCGTGCGCCCGACGCCGATATCGACCGCTTGTTCCAGGCCGTACACGCGGCTTCGCGCAACGACGCCGAGGCGTGCGGCCTGTGCGCGCTGTTCGAGCCCGGCGCCGACCGCAGCCTGCAGGGCCTGCAGCGCGCGGCCGAGGCGCTGGGCGGGGACAGCCGGGCGCGCTTCATCGAGGCCTTGGCCGGGGTCGCGATCGGCGGCCTGCAGAACCCGCCGCAGCCCTACGATCCGGCCGAGGGCGAGCAGGCGCTCAGGACCGCGGCGGTGACCGCGGCGATGCTGCACGAGGGCTTCATGCCGGCGCTCGAGAATGCCGGCGCGGATGCGGCCGCGCGCCGCGCCCGCTGCACCGCACTGCGGCAGCTGCTCCAGGTGCTGCACGGATTCGAGGCCGGGCGGCGGGTGGCCGCCACGCGCTACCTGCTCGGCGAAGGGCTGGCGCGGTTGGGCGGCGACTCCTGAGCGGCCGCGCGCCGGGCGCCTCGGCCGAGGTCAGCGCGGTCGCGGCGCCCGGCGTCCCCGGAGGATCCGCACGCATCCGCGTCGCCCCTGGTACAGGGCGCATCCGCCGCCCCCGGCGTGCCCAGGCGCAGCAGCGGACGCAGCGTGGGCCGGGGTGCCTGCGCCGCCGCGGCCGTCGTCCCGGAGCGCGTGGAGGCAGGTGCCGCCGCCGCGGGCGGCGCCAGCGGCTGCGCGCCGGTACGCCGCTTCGGCGCCACCTTCCGGAACACCCGCACCCAGTCCACGTACATGCGCTGCGGGAACACGCTGCCGGCGTCCGGACTGCCCGGCCAGTCGCCGCCGACCGCGACGTTGAGCAGGAGGAAGAACGGCTGGTCGAACACCCAGCGCCCACGCGCTTCGACCTGCGCCCGGGTCAGGCTGAAATACTCGTGGCCGTCCACCGACCAGCGCAGGCCGTCGGCGTCCCAGTCCACCGCGTAGACGTGGTAGCGCGCGTCGGCCGCCTCGCCCAGGTCGTAGGTGCCGTTGAAATGGCGATCGCCGGAGTAGCCCGGGCCGTGCAGGGCGCCGTGGGTGAGGGTGGGTTCGGAGCCCACGTGTTCCATGATGTCGATCTCGCCGCTGTCCGGCCAGCCGATCTGGGCGAAGTCCGAGCCCAGCATCCAGAACGCCGGCCAGATGCCCTGGGTATGCGGCAGGCGGATGCGGGCCTCGACCCGTCCATGCGTGAACTCGCGCTTGCCGCGGGTGACCATGCGCGTGGAGCTGTACTGGCAGGCGCCGTACCAGCAGCTCGCGCCCGCCGGCGCGCCGCGCCGCGCCTCGATCACCAGCACCCGGCTGCCGGCCATCTCGTCGTACTGGATGAAGGCGTTCGCGCCGTCGGTGTAGTACTGCAGCTCGCGGTTGCCCCAGCCGTGGCCGCCGGTCTCGAAGCTCCAGTTCGAGGCGTCGGCGGTGTCGAACTCGTCCGACCACGCCAGTTCAAGGGCCTGTGGCGCGCCTTGCGCCCCGGTGGCGCAGCCGGCCAGCAACGCCAGCGCGGTGATCGTGGCCAGCGGCCCCCGGGCACCCCCCAACGCAAAGCGCATGCCGTCCCCCTCCCCGTCGATGCGCGCCGCTGCGGCGCGGGCAGGGCAGATCCTGCCACGCGGGGCGGCGGCTGTCCCGGTTCAGCGCACCTGCGCCAGCCAGTCCTGGAGGTTGTAGTAGTTGCTCACCCGCGCGATGCGGCCGTCGCGGATCCCGAAGAAGGCGCCGCCGGGCAGCTCGTAGCGCTGTCCGCGCGCGGGCGGAAGGCCGTCGTCGGTCGCGAGGTATTCGCCGTGCACCACGTACTCGGCGGCGGCGCGCGTGCCGTCGGCGGTGGCCATCACCACCACGTTGCGCAGCTGCTCGCGATAGCAGCGGTCCATGCGGGCCATGAACGCGGCGAAGGCCTCGCGGCCGTGCTCGCGCGCGCCCTGGTTGAGGTCGTGGACCACGTCGTCGGCGAGCAGGGCCAGCATGCCTTCGCGGTCGCCGCGGTTGAACGCGGCGTAGTAGGCCAGCACCAGTTCGGTGGCACGGTCGTGGAGGCGGCTGCCGTCGATGCGCATGGGTCGTCTCCGGGCGCGCCGGCGGTGGGCGGGCGCGCGGCCATCATAGCGTGCCGCGCCCGCCCTACTGCGGAGGCACCACCAGGTCGCGGTGGAAGAAGTACACCTCGCGCGCCAGGAACTCCCAGCGCGTGCGGAAGGAACGGAAGCGGGTGCGCGGCGTGGGCGAGCCGTAGGCGCGGATGCCGAGCTGGCGGCACAGGCGCAGGGCGCGCGCCATGTGCAGCGGGTCGCTGACCACGATCGCGTCCCGCAGTCCATGTTCGAGCATCAGGGTGCGGGCCTCGAACAGGTTCTGGTAGGTGGTCTGCGAGCTCGATTCGATCAGGATCGCCTCCTCCGGGATCCCCTGGCGGATCGCGTAGCGCCGCGCCACCTGCGACTCGGCGAACCGCGCGCCGCCGCCGCCGTAGCCGCCGGTGAACAGCAGCACCCGCGCATGTCCGGCGCGGTAGAGGTCCAGCCCGTGTTCGATCCGCGCCCGGAACACCGGCGAGGGCACCGCGTCGTAGGCGGCGGCGCCGAGCACGATGATCGCGTCGGCCGGCCGCGCCTCGTCGCGCTCGCCCACCCAGTGGATCCAGGTCGCCACCCCCGCCAGCCACAACACCGCGAGCACGCACAGCCGCAGCACCCAGCGCAACAGCGGGCGCTGCCTGCGCGGCGCGCGGCGGCTCATCGCGGCCCCCACGGCAGCGCGTCGGGATCGACGTTGCCGCCGGTCAGCACGATGCCCACGCGCCGGCCGGCGAAACGCTCGCGATGGGCCAGCACCGCGGCCAGGGCCACCGCCGAGGAAGGCTCCACCAGCAGCCGCAGCCGTTCGAGCAGCAGCCGCATGGCGGCGATGGCGTCGGCGTCCTCGACCGCCAGCACCTGCGCCCCGCTCGCATGCAGGATGCGGAAGTTCGGTTCCCCCAGGGTTGCGCGCAGGCCGTCGCAGATGGTGCCCGGCGCAGGCACCGGCTCGCGGCGGCCGCTGCGCAGCGCGTGCAGGGCGTCGGCCGCGCCGGCCGGTTCGGCCAGCACCAGGGCCGTGCCCGGGGAACGCCCGGCCAGCGCCAGCGCGGCGCCCGCGGCCAGGCCGCCTCCGCCCACCGGGACCACCACCACGTCCAGGCCTGGCGCGGCCGCCAGCAGCTCGAGCGTGGCCGTGCCCTGGCCGGCGATCACCCGCGGGTCGGCATACGGGTGCACCAGCGTGGCGCCGGTGTCGGCCTGGACCTGGGCGCAGCGCGCCTCGCGCGCCGCCAGCGTTGGCGCGCAGCGGTGCACGATCGCCCCCTGGGCGACGATCAGGTCCAGCTTGGCCCGGTTCGCTCCTTCCGGCACCACCACGTGGCAGGGAATGCCGCGCAGCCGCGCGGCCAGCGCCAGCGCCGCGCCGTGGTTGCCGGACGAATGGGTGACCACCCCACGCGCCGCGTCGGCCCCGGGCAGGCCGGCCACCGCGTTGCATGCGCCGCGGAACTTGAAGGCCCCCGCGTGCTGCAGGCCCTCGGGCTTGAACACCAGGCGGGCGCCGGCGGCGGCGTCGAGCGCATCGGCGCGCAGCAGCGGGGTCACGCAGACGTGGGGTGCGATCCTCGCGGCCGCGTCCAACACGTCGTCGAACTGTGGCAGCGGCGCGTTGGAAGGCATGCGCGAAGCCTAGCCGACCCGGCGCCGGCGGTGTTCAGCAAGCCGAATGCGGCAGGGGAAGGGTTAAGCACGGATTCAAAGCGGCGGCCGGATGCTGGCCTGCAGCTGACATGGGGGATCCGGCATGGTCCGCACGCTTCTCATCGCGCTGGTCGCGCTCGGCGGACTGTCCGGATGCGCCAGCTACCACCACTACCACGACCGCTTCGGCGACGCCTATTACGGGGACGATCCGTACCACGGCGGTGCGTCCAGCTACTACTACGGCGGGTCGACCTATTACTACGGCAGCGGATACGGCCTGCTGGGGCTTGGCCACGGTGGGTGGTACGGCGGCCTGGGCGACGGCTACCCGTACCGCTACCACGGCTATCCGTTCCGTTACGGGTACGGCGGCGGGGCCTACCGGTTCTGGCCGCACGGCGGTTACTGGCCGTACTACGCTCCCCGCCCGCGCCCGTCCCATCGGCCCGACGCCCCGCCTCCGTCCACCACGCCGGAGGTGGAACGGGCGACCGGCGGCGAACTGCCGCCGCGGCGCCGCCGGGTCGCGCCGCAGGCCGCTCCGGCCCGGGTCGCCCCGGCGCCGGTGCGGGGCGAC
>Ga0123333_10005709_pt1 | contig 11118 bp, 7 predicted proteins | sample BioC12SIPDNA_3_FD_89957 | JGI IMG/M metagenome (GOLD analysis project Ga0123333, IMG submission 89957) | Anaerobic biogas reactor microbial communites from Washington, USA - Biogas_R2_B C12 SIP DNA | ecosystem: Engineered > Bioreactor > Anaerobic > Unclassified | place: Washington, USA...
ACGATGCTGCGCACCAACGAGGACATCACCTGGGTGCCCGAGCACGTCAAGCACGGCCAGTTCGGCAAGTGGCTGACCAACGCCCGCGACTGGTCGATCAGCCGGAACCGCTTCTGGGGCAGCCCGATCCCGGTGTGGAAGTCCGACGACCCTGCCTACCCGCGGATCGACGTCTACGGCTCCCTGGCCGAGATCGAGGCCGACTTCGGCGAGCTGCCGCGCAACCGCGACGGCGAGGTCGACCTGCACCGGCCGTTCGTCGACGACCTGACCCGGCCCAACCCGGACGACCCGACGGGGAAGTCCACGATGCGCCGGGTCGAGGACGTGCTGGACGTGTGGTTCGACTCCGGGTCGATGCCCTTTGCGCAGTGGCACTTCCCGTTCGAGAACACCGACTGGTTCGAGCAGCACTACCCGGCCGACTTCATCGTGGAGTACATCGGCCAGACCCGCGGCTGGTTCTACACCATGCACATCCTGGCGGCCGCGCTGTTCGACCGCCCGGCGTTCGAGACGTGCATCAGCCACGGCATCGTGCTGGGCAGCGACGGGCAGAAGATGTCCAAATCGCTGAAGAACTACCCGGACGTGCGCGAGGTCTTCAACCGGGACGGCGCCGACGCGATGCGCTGGTTCCTCATGGCCAGCCCGATCCTGCGCGGCGGCAACCTCATCGTCACCGAGCAGGGCATCCGGGACGGGGTCCGCCAGGTGCTGATCCCGCTGTGGAACGCGTGGTACTTCTTCGGCCTCTACGCCAACGCCGCGGGCGGCGGGAAGGGCACTGAGGCGACCTGGTCGACGGCCTCGACCCACGAGATGGACCGCTACATCCTGGCCAAGACCCGGGACTTCGTGCTCGAGGTGCAGGAGGCGCAGGACGCCTTCCACATCGCCTCGGCGTGCGAGGCGGTGCGCTCGTTCGTGGACGTGCTCACCAACTGGTACATCCGCGGCTCGCGCGACCGGTTCTGGGCCGAGGACCAGGACGCCTTCAACACCCTCTACACCGTGCTCGAGGTGACCTGCCGGGTCGCCGCGCCGCTGCTGCCGCTGACCACCGAGGAGGTATGGCGTGGGCTCACGGGCGGCGAGTCGGTGCACCTGACCGACTGGCCGGACGCGGCGGACCTGCCGCAGGACGACGACCTGGTCGCCGCCATGGACACCGTGCGGGAGGTCTGCTCGGTGACGCTGGGGCTGCGCAAGGCCGAGGGGCTGCGGGTGCGGCTGCCGCTGTCCACGCTGACCGTCGCCACCGCGCACCCCCAAGGACTGTCGGTGCTCACTGACATCGTGCGGGACGAGGTCAACGTGCGAGAGGTGGTGGTGCTGGACCTGGCAGAAGCGTCGGCGGCTGATTTTGGGGTCGAGCAGAAGCTGACCGTCAACGCGCGCGCGGCAGGGCCGCGCCTGGGCCGGGACGTGCAGACCGCGATCAAGGGTTCCAAGTCCGGTGACTGGTCGGTGGCCGAGGACGGCACGGTCACCTCGGGTGGGCTGGAGCTGGTCGAGGGGGAGTACTCCCTGGAGACCGTGGTCGCGCAGGCGCCCGACGGCACCTCGCAGTCGACCGCGATGCTGCGCGGACAGGGCGGCGGCTTCGTGGTGCTCAACACCGAGGTCACCGAGGACCTGGCCCGCGAGGGTCTGGCCCGCGACCTGGTGCGCGCGGTGCAGGGCGCCCGCAAGGACGCCGGCCTGCAGATCACCGACCGGATCAGCCTGACCGTCGTCGGCGACGACGACGTGTGGGAGGCCGCGACCCAGCACCAGAAGCTGGTGATGGACGAGACGCTCGCCGTGCAGTTCGGCGCGGCCGGGGCCGACACACCGCTGCCCAAGGGGCCGCGGCACAACCTCGGTGGCGGCACGGACCCGGACGGGGGCACCCAGCCCCGCATCACGTCATACAGCACCGAGGCGGAGCTGGACGGCGGCCGCAAGGTCGAGCTGCTCATCACCAAGGTGGACGCCCGATGAGCCCCGGCCGGGCCAAGGGCTCCGACCGGCCGGTCGACCCTGCGGTCGCGGCGCGGATGGCCCAGGTGACCGAGGAGATCCTGGCCCGGTCGCCGGAGAACGTCATCGAGCCGACCCTCGACCGGGTCGTGCAGGTGATGGACCTGCTCGGGCACCCGCAGCGCAACTTCGGCCTCGTGCACGTCACCGGCACCAACGGCAAGACGTCCACGACGCGGATCATCGAGCGGCTGCTGCGCGAGCTCGGGCTGACCACCGGTCGGTTCACCAGCCCGCACCTGCACGACCTGCGGGAGCGGATCGCGATCGCCGGCGAGCCGATCGACGAGGAGCGCTTCCTGGCGGCCTACGACGACGTCCTGCCCTACGTGCAGATGGTCGACGAGGCCTCGGTCGCCGCGGGCGGACCGCGGATCACCTACTTCGAGCTGCTGGTGATCGTGGCCTACGCCGTCTTCTCCGACGCCCCGGTCGACGTCGCGGTCGTCGAGGTCGGGCTGGGCGGGGTGTGGGACGCGACCAACGTCGCCGACGGCTCGGTCGCCGTGGTCGCGCCGGTCGCCATCGACCACACGCGACTGCTGGGCGACAACCTCATCGACATCGCCACCGAGAAGGCCGGCATCATCAAGTCCGACGCGATCGCCGTGCTCGGCGTCCAGGAGGACGAGGTGATGCAGCTGATGCTGGAGCGCTGCGAGGAGGTCGGGGCCTCGGCCCAGGTGGAGGGTCTGGCCTACGGCGTGCTCGAGCGCGAGGTCGCGGTCGGTGGACAGCTCATGTCGCTGCGCGGGCTGGCCGGTGACTATACCGACCTCTTCCTGCCGCTGTTCGGTGCCCACCAGGTGCACAACGCCGCGATGGCGCTGGCCGCCGTCGAGGCGTTCGTCGGGGGAGGGGAGCAGCCGCTGGACGCCGACGTCGTGCGGGCCGCCTTCGCCGAGGTGACCTCGCCGGGCCGCCTGGAGATCGTGCGACGCAGTCCCACCGTGCTCGTCGACGCCGCGCACAACCCGGCGGGGATCGCGGCCATGGCCGAGGCCATCCGGGAGTCGTTCACCTTCCACCGCCTGGTCGGCGTCGTCGCGGTGCTGCAGGAGAAGGACGCCTCCTCGATGCTGGAGCTGCTCGAGCCGCTGCTGGACCACATCGTGGTCTCCCGCAGCACCTCCCCCCGCTCGATCCGACCCGACCGGCTGGGCGCGATGGCCGTCGAGCTGTTCGGCGAGGACCGGGTCACCGTGGTGCCGGACCTCCCGGACGCCCTCGACATCGCCGCCGGTCTCGCCGACGAGGGCGGCGTCTCCGGGGCGGTCCTGGCCACGGGCTCGATCACCACCGTCGCCGACGTCCGCATGCTGCTGGGCGCCGACGAGCGGGGTGACGCACAGTCGTGAGCTGGCTGCGACACATCCGGTTCACCGGCGTCCCCGGCAACGCCACCCTGCGGCTGGCCTCGATCGTCCTCGGCGGTCTGGCGCTGGCCCTGTTCTTCGGTGGCCTGGTCGGGCGGCAGCTCGAGCTCGCGCACGACGGCGACACCGCCCTGGCCAACTGGATCTTCGTCGGCGGCATCGTGCTCTCCCTGCTGGCCGTCGTCGCGGCCGGCTCCCTGCGCCGTCCGTGGGGACTGACCCTCGGCTGGGTCGTGCTGGCACTCACCGCGCTGAGCGCCCTCGTGCTGACGCCGATGGCGATCGTCGCGGGCCTCTTCGGCGCGTTGTGGGTCCTCGCGCTGGTCCAGGGCCCCAAGATGGAGCAGATGACCCGCGACTGGATCGCCGAGCACGGCGACGTGCACCCCGACGACCTCGCCGACCGAGCGCACGGTGTGGCGGAAAATGGCCCCACCGAGCGCACGGTGTTGCGTGATTCCGACCCCACCGAGCGCGCGGGAGATCAAGAGAACGACCGCACCGAGCGCACCGACCGTGAGGACACCACCTGATGGGATACCTCGAGGCGATCGTCCTCGGCCTGGTCCAGGGGCTCACCGAGTTCCTGCCGATCAGCTCCAGCGCCCACATCTCGATCGTCGGGCAGCTGTTCGGCTGGGGCGACCCCGGCGCGGGCTTCACCGCGATCAGCCAGCTCGGGACCGAGGCCGCCGTGCTGGTCTTCTTCTGGCGCGACATCGTGCGGATCATCCGTCAGTGGGCACTGTCCCTGGTCGGCCGGGTGCCGCGCGACGACCCGGACGCCCGGATGGGCTGGCTGGTCATCATCGGCTCGATCCCGATCGGGGTGCTCGGTTACACCCTGCAGGACTACATCGAGACCGACCTGCGCAGCCTCTGGCTCACCGCCACGATGCTGCTGGTCTTCGCCCTCGTGATCTACGCCGCGGACCGGGTCGCCGCCCGGGTGCCCCGCCCCAAGGGACTGCGGGAGATCACCTGGCGGGACGGCATACTGTATGGACTCGCCCAGTCCCTGGCCCTGGTCCCCGGCGTCTCCCGCTCCGGCGGCACCATCGCGGCCGGTCTGTTCATGGGCTACAAGCGCGAGACCGCGGCCCGCTACAGCTTCCTGCTGGCCATCCCGGCGGTGATCGGCTCCGGGCTGTTCCAAGTGGCCAAGTTGTCCGACGAGGGCGTGGCCACGGCGTGGGGGCCGACGTGGGCGGCGACGGCCATCGCGTTCGTCGTGGCGCTGGCGATCATCGCGTGGTTCATGCGCTACATCAGCACGCACAACTTCACGCCGTTCGTGATCTACCGGATCCTGCTGGCACTGGTGCTGATCGCGCTGCTGGGCACCGGGGTCCTGGTCGCCTGAGCGGGGCTTCGCCCTCAGACCGTATGCCGTGAGCCAGCGCCACGCCGCGCGCTCGGTGAGGTCTGTGGTCGCCACAGGGTGCGCCCGGTGGCCCTGGTGGCCGCAACACCGTGCGCTCGGTCGGGGAGGGGGGCCGGTCGAGAGGAGGCGGCTAGGTAGGGTGGGCGCCGTGAACGAGCAGATCGAACGGTCCCTGGTCCTGGTCAAGCCCGACGGTTACCGTCGCGGTCTCAGCGGGGAGGTGCTGCGCCGGATCGAGGCCAAGGGCTACACGCTGGTCGCGCTGGCGGTGACCACCCCGACGGGCGAGCAGCTGGCCACCCACTACGCCGAGCACGAGGGCAAGCCGTTCTACGAGCCGCTCGTCGAGTTCATGTCCTCGGGCCCGGTCACCGCGGCCGTCATCGAGGGCCACGGCTGCATCGCCGGGTTCCGCGCGCTCGCCGGCGCGACCGACCCGACCGCCGCGCTGCCGGGCACCATCCGGGGCGACCTCGGCCGGGACTGGGGCCTGAAGGTCCAGCAGAACATCGTGCACGGCTCGGATTCCCCGGAGTCCGCGGCCCGCGAGATCGCGATCTGGTTCCCCGAGCTGGGCTGAGCCCGCCCGCCTACCCGCCCGGGAGCGGGTCCGCGCCGGGGTCCACCGGGCCGGCCTCCGGCTGCGGGGTGTCCCCGGTGGTAGGCGCCAGGTCGACGAGCAGGGCGGTCGCCAGCTCGCCCGCAGCCTGACGCACCTGGGCGATGTCGACGGCCGTATGCCGTTCGGCCGCCGTGGGCTCGATCATCGACAGCACCTCCTCCCGGCTGCGCTCGGCCGCCTGCACGGCCAGGTCCTGCCGGAGCTCCGGGCTGAGCAGCCCGCCGGAGGCCGCGGCCCGGCGGCACAGCTCGACCGCGAACGGCTCGGCCCGGGCCGCCTCCTCCTCGTCGTCGCTGGTCAGCATCAGCGCCGCGCGGTGCAGCATCTTGCGTCCGCGCTCCAGGTCACCCTCGCCCAGCTCGGCGACGGCCCGGGTCAGGAAGGGACGGTCCCCCTGCCCGGCCTGGCGGGACAGCAGCGCGAGCTGGATCCCGAGCACCCGCTCCCTGGTGCGGGCACCGACGTCCTCGTGGCGCAGACCCGGGACGAAGGTCTCCGCGGGGGCACCGTGCGCCATGGTGTCGAGGTACTCCCGCTGGGCCTCCTCGGCGGTGTGCACCGTGTCGCGCAGCGGGATGGCCCGGATGCCGAGGGTCGCCAGGAAGACCACCACCATGATCGGCAGCCCCAGCAGGAAGACGTCGTGCAGCTGGTCGGCCAGCCCGGCCCGGATCGCGGCCAGCACCTCCGGCGGCAGCCCCTCCATGGCGGCGGGGTCCAGCGCGGCGCCGGCGTCGATGCCCTCGAGCTCGTCGCCCATCTCCTCCAGGACGTCGCCCGGCAGGTGCGAGGCGATGGCACCGGCCAGCCCGGCGGTCATCACCGAGCCGAAGATCGCGATGCCGACGGTGTTGCCGACGTTGCGGAAGAACTGCAGGGCCGCCGTGGCGACCCCGAGGGAGGAGCGGGGCACGGCGTTCTGCACGACGAGGGTGTACTGCTGCATGGCCAGGCCGAGCCCGGTGCCCATGACCGCGATCGCCGCCGTCAGCTCCCACTCCGAGGATCCGACGCCCAGGCGGGTCAGCATCCACAGCCCGATCGCCACGACCGCGACGCCGAGGAGCATCAGTTCCTTGTAGCGCCCGGTCCGGGTGATCATGAAGCCGGCCACGATGCCGACGACGATCAGGCCCAGCATCATCGGCATGAGGATGAGGCCGGACTCGGTGGCGTTCACCCCGAGCACGCCCTGGGCGAAGACCGGGACGTAGATGATCGAGCCGAACATCACCATCGCCAGCCCGAAGGCCGCGATGTTGGACCAGGTGAAAATGCTGTTGCGGAACATCCCGAGGGGCAGCAGCGGGTTCTCGGCGCGCGTCTCCACCACCGCGAAGGCCACGAGCAGGACCGCCCCGCAGGCGAGCAGCCCGAGGATGACCGGCGAGCCCCACGGGTAGGTCGAGCCGCCCCACGAGGTCGCCAGCAGCACCGCGACTAGCGCGGGGGTCAGCGTCACGATGCCCAGGACGTCGATCCGGCCCCGGGTCGGCTCGTGGTCCAGGCGCAGGAACCGTCCGATGATGAAGACCGCGACGACCCCGACGGGCAGCGCCGCGAAGAACAGCCAGCGCCACCCCCACGCGTCGGTGATGAAGCCGCCGGCGATCGGCCCGGCCACCGAGGTCACCCCGAAGACCGCGCCCATCAGCCCCTGGTACTTGCCGCGCTGCCGCGCCGGGATGATGTCGCCGATGATCGTCTGCGACAGTGGCATCAGGGTGCCCATCCCGAGCCCCTGCACCGCCCGCCCGGCCACCAGCGTCCAGAAGTTCGGGGCCAGGCCGGAGATGACCGAGCCGACCATGAAGACCACCAGGCCGCCGAGGTAGAACTCGCGCCGGCCGAACATGTCCGAGAGCTTGCCGACGATCGGCACCACGATCGCCGAGACCAGCATCGCCGCGGTCGCCACCCACGCGTAGTGGTCCATGCCGCCCAGTTCTGCCACGATCCGCGGCATCGCGGGGCCGACGATCGTCTGGCTGATCGAGGCGACGAACATGCCGAGCATCAGGCCGAGGAAGACCCGGCGGTGCTCGGCCGTCATCGTGTATGCCGTGGGTGCGGTCATCGTGGTCCCTTCGCCTGGGCGCAGGCATCCTATCGAGGTCAGGGCTGGCCCTTCCGGGCGCCGCCCACCAGACTGGACGGGGTGGAGGCCTCCCTCGTCCTGGGACCGATGGTGCGGCACGTCGACGGCGACACCGCGGCCATCTGGGTGGAGACCGCCCGCGCCGGCGAGGTCGCGGTCCGGCTCCCGGGGCGGGACGGCCAGGCAGTATGGCGTGCGCCCACCTTCTGCGTCCACGGTCACCACTACGCCCTGGTCGAGGTGACTGGCCTGCGGCCGGGTGAGCGCACGGCATACGACGTGCTGGTCGATGACCAGGTGGTCTGGCCGGCGGAGGACGACCCGTTCCCGCCACCCGCACTGGCGACCAGCCCCCCGGAGGGGCCGCTGCGGCTCGCCTTCGGCTCCTGCCGCACCAGCGTGCCCCACGACGCGGTCCACCACCTGACCCACGGGGTGGACGCGCTGCGCACCTACGGTCTGGCGCTCAGCGCGGGGGAGCCGGGTCCGCTGGGCGTCGCGCCGGACCTGCTCCTGCTGCTCGGCGACCAGGTCTACGCGGACTCCACGAGCGAGGCGATGCAGGAGTTCATCGCCTCCCGGCGCAGCCTGCAGGAGGAGCCGGGCGAGGAGCTGGCGGACTTCGAGGAGTACGCCCACCTCTACAGCCTGGCCTGGACCGAACCTCCCCTGCGCTGGCTGTTCTCCTGGCTGCCGAGCCTGATGATCTTCGACGACCACGACATCCGGGACGACTGGAACACCTCGCAGGCCTGGCGGGAGGAGATGGCCCGGACGAGCTGGTGGCACGGGCGGGTGGTCGCCGGGCTGGGGTCCTACTGGGTCTACCAGCACCTGGGCAACCTCTCGGTGCAGGCTCGTGCGCAGGACCCGTTGTGGGTCGAGCTGCGGCGGCGTCAGGCCGAGCGGCCGGGGGAGGAGGTGGACCTCACCGGTGCGGTCGACGACTTCGCGGCACGGGCCGACCGGGACCCGCTGTCCTACCGCTGGTCCTACACCCACCCGCTGGGCTCCTCGCACCTGGTGGTCGTCGACTCGCGAGCCGCCCGTCGGCTCGATCCGCGACGCCGGGCGATGCTGGACTCCTCGGAGATGGCCTGGCTCGACGAGCAGCTCACCGGCGACGTGGAGCACCTGGTGGTCGCGACCTCGCTGCCCTACCTGCTGCCGCCGGGGATCCACCACCTGGAGGCCTGGAACGAGGCCGTGGTGGCCGGCGCCTGGGGAGCCCGGTGGCGTCGCCCCGGGGAGTGGCTGCGGCAGGAGTTCGACCTGGAGCACTGGGCTGCCTTCAACGACTCCTTCGAGCAGGTCGCGGCGATGGTCACCGAGGTGGCCGAGGGGCGGCGTGGCTCCGCGCCGGCGTCGGTGCTCTTCCTCTCCGGGGACGTGCACCACTCCTACGTCACCGAGGTCGATCGGGCGGGGGCCTCCCGCATCCTGCAGCTGGTCTGCTCCCCGATCCGCAACCCGATGCCCCGCGTGCTGCGCGCCGTCTTCGCGGTCTTCGCGCACGGGGTGGCCCGCCCGGTGGGAGCCGTCCTGGCGCGGTCGGCGAAGGTGCCGGCACCGCCCCTGCGCTGGCACGGCGTCGCCGGCCCGTGGTTCGACAACAACATCGCGGTGCTGGACATCGAGGGCGAGGACCTACGCACCGTGTGGCTGGCCGGCCGTGTCGTCCCTGGCCTGAGTGACGACGAGCCGGAGCTGTCCGTGGTGGCGGACGTGGAGCTCGACCTGCCGCCGGTCGGCGCCGCGCAGGGCCCGGCCGTTGCGCACGTCCACCCGGAGGTGGGCGCACGCCGCTGGATCCGCCGAGCCGTCCCGCTCGGCGCGACCGCGCTCGTCGTGGCGGGCATGCTCTGGCACCGTAGCCGGCGGTGAGGTCGGACCCCCTGCTCACGTCTGGCCCACCTGCTCAGAGCCGGGCCCGTCCGCTCACGCCAGGACCGCCTGCTCACGCCAGGCGGCTGACCCGCTCCACGGCGAACGAGGCGACTCGGTCGATCGTCCCGGCATCGGTCAGGATCCGGCGGTGGCCGAGGCCGTCGGTCAGCCGCAGCTGGCTGCCCGGCCACGCCCGGGTGATGGCGACCGAGCCGCTCACCGGGGTCATACGGTCGTCCCGGTCGTGCACCGCCAGGAGCCCTGGTGCAGCCGGGGGGTCGGTGACCGACCGCGCCAGCGTCGGCACGTCGAAGGCTTCGAAAGGATGACCGATCCGTCGCTCGACGCGGGCGGCCATCCGGCCGCGCGTCCGGCGACCCAGGTGCAGGGTGTGGCCGAACGTGTCGAGCATCGGCTCCACCGAGGCGGCCGCCGCGACGAACGCGTAGGCGCCGGCCCGCGTGCCCCGGGCGCCGGCCCACATGGTGGCCATCGCCCCGATGGAGTGAGCCACCACGAGATCGGCGGGACCGTGTTCGCGCACCACGAGGGCATAGGCGTCGGCCAGCTCCATGACACGGGAGGAGTGTGGCCCGTAGGCCCCGGCGGGCGAGTCGCCGTGGCTGGGCGCGTCGTAGACCACGACCCGGAAGCCGGCATCCACCAGGGGCTGGACCAGTGCTGCCAGCTGCTGCCACCAGCCGGCCCAGCCGTGCACGAAGTATGCCGTGGCGACACCATCCGGCCCGTAGGTGCGCCCGTGGACGGCGAGACCATCGCTCTGGGTGGTGAACGGCGTCCCGCCCGGGGGCGTGCCGAGGTCCCGAATCGCGCGCGGGGTCGGCGACAGGCGGAACCACAGGCCCTCGGCGACCCGGGCCGCCAGGCCGGGTGCGACCGGGTCCGTGACGCGGAAGAACGCCCGGACCGGCGCGGGAGCCCGTGGGGGCCGAGGCGCGGGTGTCCCGGGAGGAGCGGTGGTGCGAAGTTCGGCACGAACGATCGTGCTTTTCTGAGGCGACATGATTTCTCCTTCGGTGGGGTCTGCGAGGATCAGGTGGGGGTGCGCAGGTCGTCGAGCAGTCGCTCGAAGGCGTGTCGAGTCCGCGCGTCGGCCTGCTCGTCCCGGAGCAGGCGCACCGCGAAGTGGTAGCCGAGCACCAGCGCGAGGATGTCGTAGGCCGTCTGGTCGGCGTCGGTGTCGTCGCGGAAGTGCCCTTCCCGGACTCCTCCCCGGACCACCTGGGCCAGCGTGTCGAGCCACTCCTGCTGCTGGGTGACGAGCAGGTCGCGCACCGGCCCGTCCGGCTCGTCGTCGAACTCACGGGCCGCGGTGACGAAAACGCAGCCGCCCGGCAGGGCGTAGTCGGCGAAGCCGGCCCAGCCGAGCCAGTGCTCCACGATGAACCGGAGTCGCGGTTCACCGCTGGGCACCTCCAGGGCGGGCGTGAACACACGGCGGATGAACATGCGGCCGGCGAAGTCGAGCACGTCGAGCTGCAGCTGCTCCTTGGACCGGAAGTGGGCGAAGAGCCCGCTCTTGGACATGCCGAGCGAGTCGGCCAACCCGCCGATCGTGATGCCCTGCAGCCCGACGTGGCTGGACTGCGCCAGCGCCTCGCGCAGCGCCAGCTCGCGCGTCTGCTCACCCTTGCTCACGCGACCATAAAAGCACGACCGTGCGTTTCTGCGCAAGGGCATTCTGTGAGGGATGCGTCCGTGTGCA
>Ga0123333_10005710_pt1 | contig 11117 bp, 6 predicted proteins | sample BioC12SIPDNA_3_FD_89957 | JGI IMG/M metagenome (GOLD analysis project Ga0123333, IMG submission 89957) | Anaerobic biogas reactor microbial communites from Washington, USA - Biogas_R2_B C12 SIP DNA | ecosystem: Engineered > Bioreactor > Anaerobic > Unclassified | place: Washington, USA...
GGCCTCAACGACGAGGTCGCCGAGGGTATGATCAAGCTCACTGGGGATCCGCGCTTTGTCTATGACTCCTACCGCCGCCTCGTGCAGATGTTCGGCAGCGTCGTCATGGGCGTGCCCGACGAGGTATTCGAGGAAGTTATCACCAAGCAGCGCAACAAGGCCGGCGTCACGAGCGACTCGGCATTGAGCGCCGACGATTGGAAAGCCGTGACCGACGAGTTCGAGCAGATCTTCCACGAGTATACCGGCCGCGACTTCCCCAGCGACCCGTACGAACAGCTCCGGCTGGCGACGGAAGCGGTCTTCAAATCGTGGAACGGCAAGCGAGCCATCGACTATCGCAACGCCGCCCACATCCCCCATGACCTGGGCACCGCCGTCAACATTGTGACGATGGTCTTCGGCAACATGGGCGACGACAGCGCGACGGGTGTCGCGATGTCCCGCAATGCTTCCACCGGCGAGCCGCACCTGGAAGGCGACTTCCTGGTCAACGCGCAGGGTGAAGACGTCGTCGCCGGCATCCGCGTCACGCAGCGCATCGAAGAGATGAAAGAGGTGATGCCGGAGCAGTACGAGCAGTTCGCGCAGATCGCCCGCCGGCTGGAAGAGCATTACAAAGAGATGCAGGACATGGAGTTCACCATCGAACAGGGTAAGCTCTGGCTCCTGCAGACCCGTAACGGCAAGCGCACGGCGCAGGCAGCCGTACGCATCGCCGTGGATATGGTCGAAGAAGGGTTGATCACCAAAGAAGAGGCGGTGCGCCGTGTCACGCCAGAGCAGATTGACTTCTTCCTCCATCCGCAGTTCGATGCCGAAGCCATCCAGAGAATAGAACCGTTTGCCACCGGCCTCAACGTCTCGCCGGGCGCTGCCGTCGGCGTCGTCGCCTTTGACGCCGATACAGCCGAACGGTGGGCGAAAGAGGAAGGCCGGCAGGTCATCATGGCCCGGCCAGAAACCAAGCCCGACGACGTTCACGGCATGCTTGCGGCCCAGGGTATTCTGACGAGCCGTGGCGGGCGCACCAGCCACGCCGCCCTCGTCGCCCGCCAGTTTGGCAAGCCCGCCGTCGTCGGCGTCAGCGACCTGGAAATCGACCTGGACGCCCGCGTCATGACGCTCAACGAAGAGCTGACCATCGCCGAAGGTGACTGGATCAGCATCGACGGCACCAACGGCTTCGTCTACCAGGGCAAGCTGCCGACCGTCGTGCCCGACATCAGCAACCCTCACCTGCTCAAGCTGCTGAGCTGGGCCGACGAGTACCGCCGGCTTGGCGTCTGGGCCAACGCCGACTATCCGCAGGATGCGCGGCGGGCCCGCGAATATGGCGCCGAGGGCATCGGCCTCTGCCGGACCGAGCATATGTTCTTCGGGCAGGAGCGCCTGCCCATTGTCCAGCGGATGATCATGGCCAAGACCGTTACCGACCGCAACGAGGCCATCGGGCAGCTGCTGCCCTACCAGCGCGCCGACTTCGAAGGCATCTTCCGCGCCATGGACGGGCTGCCCGTAATCATCCGTCTCATCGACCCGCCGCTCCACGAGTTCCTGCCGACCTTCGAAGAGCTGATCCAGGAGCTGGCCGATCACAAGGTGCGCCTGCAGCACTACCATACGCTGAGCGAGATTGACGCGTCGCTCGATGAAATCCGCATCAAGCAGGACTACCTGGAGCGCGTCGAAGCGCTGCGCGAGCAGAACCCGATGCTCGGCACGCGCGGCGTCCGCCTCGGCATCCTCATTCCCGAGCTGACCACCATGCAGGTGCGAGCCATCTTCGAGGCGGCGTGCAACGTCGCTAAAGAGGGTATCGAGCCCCATCCCGAGGTCATGATCCCGCTGACCATGCACGTGAACGAGCTGAAGGTCGAGCAGACTGAGCTGGAGGCCGAAGCGCGTGCCGTGATGGCCGAAAAGAACTGCCAGATTGACTACAAGTTTGGCACGATGATCGAGATCCCCCGCGCGGCGCTGACCGCAGCCGAGATCGCCGAGATCGCCCAGTTCTTCAGCTTCGGCACCAACGACCTGACCCAGACGACGTTTGGCGTCAGCCGCGACGATGCCGAGGCCGGCTTCCTGATCGAGTACATCCAGCGCGGCATCCTGCCGGAGAACCCGTTCGCCACAATCGATCCCGACGGCGTGGGTCGCCTGATGGAAATCGCTGTGAACGAGGGTCGCAGCACCCGCCCGGATCTTGAGATCGGCATCTGCGGCGAGCACGGCGGCGACCCCGCCAGCATCGCCCTCTGCCACAAGCTGGGCCTAAACTATGTATCCTGTTCCCCGTTCCGCGTGCCGATTGCCCGCCTCGCGGCGGCCCACGCGGCGCTCGCCGAACGGGAGTAATCGACCTGTAGCGGTGAGCGGTGAGGGGGCCCTCCCTCACCGCTCACCACCCATCGAGCACCGATCACTGGAGAATCAGTATGGCAACGTTAGCCGAGAAAAAAGATATGTTCCTGACCATTGACGGCAACGAGGCTGCGGCCACGATTGCTCACTTGGTCAACGAGGTGATCGCCATCTACCCGATCACCCCATCGTCCGCCATGGGAGAGTTGGCTGACCAGTGGTCGGCCGAGGGCCGGCGGAATATCTGGGGTACGGTGCCGCTGGTGGTGGAGCTGCAATCGGAAGGTGGCGCGGCCGGGGCCGTGCACGGAGCGTTGCAGACTGGCTCCATGACCACGACATTCACCGCCTCCCAGGGTCTGCTGTTGATGATCCCGAATATGTACAAGATCGCCGGCGAGCTGACCTCGACGGTCTTCCACGTGGCAGCCCGCTCGCTGGCGGCGCAGTCCCTGTCCATCTTCGGCGACCACAGCGACGTCATGGCGGCCCGCAACACGGGTTTTGCCTTTATCGCCTCCAACAACCCGCAGGAAGTGATGGACACGGCGCTCATCGCCCATGCCGCCACACTGAAAGCGCGAGTGCCTTTCGTCCACTTTTTCGACGGCTTCCGCACCTCTCATGAGATCAACAAAATCAAGCCGGTAGACGTGCCGGTTGTTCGGGCGATGATCGACAACGAGCTGGTCCGTGCGCACCGCGCGCGGGGCCTGACGCCGAAAAATCCGGTCATGCGCGGCACGGCAGCCAACCCGGACGTCTACTTCCAGGGCCGCGAGACGGTAAACCCCTATTACCTGGCAACGCCGGGCATCGTCCAGGAGACCATGGACGAGTTTGCCGCGCTCACCGGCCGGCAGTATCACCTCTTTGATTATGTGGGTGCGCCCGACGCCGAGCGCGTCATCGTCCTGATGGGCTCCGGCGCGGAGACAGCGCGCGAGACAGCCGATTATCTGATCCAGCAGGGCGAAAAAGTGGGCGTGCTGATCGTGCGCCTCTACCGCCCGTTTGATAGCGAAGCGTTTGTCCGGGCGCTGCCCGCCAGCACGCGCGCCATCGCCGTGCTCGACCGCACCAAGGAACCCGGTTCGACCGGCGAGCCGCTCTACCTGGACGTCGTCACCGCGCTCAACGAGCTGATTAGCAGCGGCGAGAGCCAGTTCGACGCCATGCCGCGCGTCGTCGGCGGCCGCTATGGTCTCAGCTCCAAGGAGTTCACCCCCGGTATGGTCAAGGCCGTCTTCGACGAGCTGAAGAAAGAACGGCCCAAGAACCACTTCACCATCGGCATCAACGACGACGTGACCCACACCAGCCTGCCGTGGGACCGCTCGTTCATGATCGAGTCGGACGACGTCGTGCGCGCCGTCTTCTATGGGCTGGGCGCCGACGGAACGGTGGGCGCGAACCACAACTCGATCCGCATCATCGGCGAGAACACGACCAAGTTCGCCCAGGGCTATTTCGTCTACGACTCCAAAAAATCCGGCGCGCGGACCGTCAGCCACCTGCGCTTTGGGCCGCGGCCGATTCACTCCACCTACCTGATCGAGTCGGCGAACTTCGTCGCCTGCCACCAGTTTAGCTTTGTCGAGCGCTACGACGTGCTCGCTCTGGCGGCGCCGGGCGCCACGTTCCTCCTGAACAGCCCCTACGGGCCGGAGGAAGTGTGGGATGCCCTGCCGCGCTCGATGCAGCGCCAGATCATCGACAAGAACCTGAAGTTCTACGTCGTAGACGCCTACACGGTGGCCGACCAGACAGGCATGGGGCGGCGCATCAACACGATCATGCAGACCTGCTTCTTCGCCCTTCTGGAAGAGATCACGGGCGAGCCGCTGCTGTCCCGCGAAGACGCCATCCGCGAGATCAAGGAGGCCATTGCCAAAACCTACGGCAAGCGCGGCCAGACAGTCGTCGAGCAGAACTATGCGGCCGTCGATGCCGCCCTGTCGCACATGTACCGGGTCCAGGTTCCGGCCGAGGTGACCAGTGAGTTGGTCCGGCCACCCATCGTGCCTGCGGAAGCGCCCGACTTCGTACAGAAGGTGACGGCGCGGATGATGGCCGGTGAGGGCGACCTGCTGCCCGTCAGCGCGCTGCCCGCCGATGGCACCTATCCGACCGCGACCACCCAGTGGGAGAAGCGCAACATCGCCGTGGAGGTTCCGGTCTGGGACCCCGATATCTGCATCCAGTGCGGCAAGTGCGTTTTCGTCTGCCCGCACGCTGTCATCCGTCAGAAGGTCGTCACTAAGGACGCCGTAGCCGGCGCACCTGCCTCCTTCAAGACGGCCCCGGCGCGCTTCCGCGAATGGAAGGACGATCTCTACACGCTGCAAATTGCCGTGGAAGACTGCACGGGCTGTGCGCTCTGCGTCGAGGTCTGCCCGGCCAAGAACAAGGCTCAGCCGAAGTTCAAGGCCATCAACATGGCCCCGCAGGCGCCGATCCGCGAGCAGGAAGCAGAGAACTGGGCGTTCTTCGAAACCCTGCCCTATGCCGACCCGGCAGAAATCCCGCTCAATCAGGTGAAGTACAACCAGCTACTGGAGCCGCTCTTTGAGTTCTCCGGCGCCTGTGCCGGCTGCGGCGAGACGCCCTACCTGAAGCTGCTCAGCCAGCTCTTTGGCGACCGGGCCCTGATCGCCAACGCCACGGGCTGCTCCTCGATCTTTGGCGGCAACCTGCCTACCACCCCGTGGGCCAAGAACGACGAGGGGCGCGGCCCGGCCTGGTCGAACTCCCTCTTCGAGGACAATGCCGAGTTTGGCTTCGGCATGCGTGTCGCGCTCGACCAGCGGCTGGAGGCGGCCACGCACCTGCTGCGCGTCCACCGCGACCTGATCGGCGCGGAGCTGACCGACGCCATCATCTACGCCGACCAGCTGAACGACGAAGAGATCCGCGCCCAGCGCGGCCGTGTCGCCGAGCTGAAGCATCGCCTCGAAGAACTGCTGCGCAGCGGCGACGCCGAGCTGGACGAGGCCCGGCCCGATCTGGAGAACCTGCTCAGCCTGGCCGACGTCTTCGTCAAGAAGTCGGTGTGGATTGTCGGGGGCGACGGATGGGCCTATGACATCGGCTACGGCGGTCTGGACCACGTCATCGCGTCGGGTCGCAACGTCAACATTCTCGTCCTCGACACCGAGGTGTACTCGAACACCGGCGGGCAGATGTCCAAAGCGACCCCGCGCGGCGCGGTTGCCAAGTTCGCCGCTGCCGGCAAGCCGCTGCCCAAGAAAGACCTGGGCATGCTGGCGATGACCTACGGCAACGTCTACGTCGCCCGCGTCGCCATGGGCGCCAACGACGGGCAGACAGTCCGGGCCTTCCTCGAGGCCGAAGCCTTCGACGGCCCGTCGCTGATCATTGCCTACACACACTGCATCGCGCACGGTTACGACCTGCGCTTCGGTCTGGAGCAACAGGACGCCGCCGTCAAGTCCGGTTACTGGCCTCTCTTCCGCTTCAACCCCGATCTGGCTGCCGAAGGGAAGAACCCCATCCAGCTAGACTCCCGCGCGCCCAGCCTGCCGCTGGACAAGTACATCTACCGGGAAGGTCGCTACCGGATGCTCACGCAGAGCAACCCTGAAGCGGCCGAGCGGCTGCTCCATCTGGCGCAGGCGGACGTCAACACCCGCTGGGAAGCCTACGAGCGGATGGCTAAGGCCGAGAACGGAAACGGCCATCGTTAATTGAGATGGGAGAGGAGCGGTAGTCTGTCTGCCGCTCCTCTTTCTGTGACAGGAAGAGACCCGATTCCGGCAGGTGGCTCATGCCTGCAGAAGGAGAATTCACATGGATCTGAGTACGACCTACCTGGGGCTCAAACTGAAGAATCCGATCGTGCCCTCGTCGTCGCCGCTCTCGCGCCACGTCAGCACGCTGCGCCGTATGGAAGATGCCGGCGCTGCCGCCGTCGTCCTCTATTCGCTCTTTGAAGAAGAGATCCGGATGGAGAGCAAGACCCTGAACGAATACCTCACGCAGGGCACCGAGATCTATCCGGAATCGATCACCTTCTTCCCCGAAGCGCCCAGCTACCGGATGATCGGCCCGGACGCCTACCTCAACCATATTGCGCGGGCGAAGGAAGCGCTCGACATTCCAGTCATCGCCAGCCTGAACGGCGTATCGACCGGCGGCTGGATAGAGTATACCCGCCTGATCGAACAAGCCGGCGCCGACGCGCTGGAGCTGAATATCTACTACATCCCGACGAATCCGGAGCTGACCGGCGCCGAAGTGGAGGAGATCTACCTGAACGTCCTGCGCGACGTGAAGGCCTCGGTCCAGATTCCCATCGCCCTGAAGCTCAGCCCCTACTTCAGCTCGATGGCCAACATGGCCAGCCGGCTGGACGACGCCGGGGCCGATGCTCTGGTCCTGTTCAACCGCTTCTACCAGCCCGACTTCGACCTGGACGCTCTGGAAGTCGTGCCGAACCTGGTGCTCAGCGACTCCGACGAGCTGCGGCTGCCGCTGCGCTGGACGGCCATTCTTTACGGTCGCATTCGGGCCGACCTGGGCCTGACCACCGGCGTGCACACGTCAACCGACGTGCTCAAGGGGCTGGCGGCAGGCGCGACCGTCACGATGATGGCCTCCGAGCTGTTGCAGAACGGGCTGGGGCGCATCGGCGAGATACTTACCGAGGTGGCGCGCTGGCTCGTTGAGCACGAGTACAACTCCCTCGACGAGCTGCGTGGCAGCCTGAGCCAGATCAACGTGGCGGCTCCCGCTGCGTTCGAGCGAGCCAACTACATTCAGGTCGTCAGTTCCTACGGCCCGGGATACGTGTAAACCATCAACTGTGCGAGCCGGTCTCCGCGCCAGCGGCCCCGGTGAGCACCGGGCCGGTAGTGAACGGGGCGGCTGCGGTTGGTTATCGCAGCCGCCCCTCGACGTTTATGCCCAAAAAAGCGCCGGTGTGTTGCCATATCGTGGCAGCGCACCGGCGCTGATTGGACCCCCCGGCCTCCAACGGCCTTACACCAGCCGGTCCCTCTTCCAATCACTGATCAGCCCCTGATCAGGCTTGGCTGGTGCCGGGTTAATGTGCGAAGTTGAAGCGGTCAATCGTAGGAGCGGTGTAGGCCCACTTGCACGGGCAGCCCATCAGATTGCACTCGATGTCTGCCGAGCATTTGCGGGCGAGAACGCGAAATCCTTCCGTGTCCGGGAGCGTGCTATCGGGATAGACGCGCCGTTCCAGCAGCTCGGCCTCGCGCTGCAGGACATCACACCACTGTCTCTTAACCACGACCCACTTTTCTGTGGCCATTCAATGCCTCCGACAAAAGCTCGCCCGTCCAAAGAATGCCTAAAGAATATCTGACTCTGCTTCCCCCAGGCAGTGTTAGTTGTCATACCATATGCCTGACAAATGTAATCAGTCCACCCCTCCCTTGCGTCCCGCAGGCTGCTCGCCGGGCAGCGTTCGCGCCCTCTGTCGCCGCCGGTATAATCGAGCCGGCTGCCGGGAACAGAGACGATGACCAGACCAACCATTCTTGTTGTCGAAGACGAAGCGAGCATCCAGCGTGTCGTGCGCACCTATCTGGAGAGCGCCGGCTACCAGGTGATCAGCAGTGAGAACGGGGCCGAGGCGCTGGCGCTGGCCCAGGCCCACCGCCCCGATCTGATTATTCTCGACCTCAACCTGCCCGGCATGGACGGGATGGAGGTGGCGGCTCGCCTGCGGGAGCGCTCCGACGTCTACATTCTCATGCTCACCGCCCGCGCCGAAGAGGCCGATCGGGTTGCCGGCCTGAAGATCGGCGCCGACGATTACCTGACCAAGCCTTTCAGCCCGCGAGAGCTGGTGGCGCGTGTCGAGGCGATCCTGCGGCGGCAGCGCCGGGCCGCGCCCCCAGACAACGTGCGCCGCTTCCGCCACCTGACCATTGACCCCGACCGCTACGAGACCACCACCCCGAACGGCCCGCTGGAGCTGACGCCGACGGAGTTCAAGGTGCTCTGGGAACTCGCTCTGCACGCCGGCCGGGTGCTCACGCGGGAACAGCTTTTGGACCGGGTCTGGGGTATCGACTTCTACGGCAACGAGCGGGTGGTAGATGTCTACGTCGGGCAGGTGCGCCGCAAGCTGGAAGAGGCCACCGGCGAGCCGCTGATTGAGACCGTGCGCGGCGTGGGCTACAAGCTCGTGGACCAGCCGGCATGAAGCGCCATCCTCTCTTCGGGCAGCTCCGCTGGCGCATTGTCGGCGCCCAGATGGTCGTGGTCGTCGTCGGCGTCGTCGTCGTCCTCGCCGTCACCAACCTGCTCGTCGAGGCCATGCTGGCGGCAGCCGTCGCCGGCGTCGGGGACCAGGTGCAGGCAGCAGAGCTGGCCCGCGAGCTGTCGGCGGCCTTCCGCACGCGGATGCTGATCGCCGTCGGCATCGGCGCCCTCGGCGCCATCGTCGCCGCCCTGGTTACCGGCCTGCTCCTCGCCCGCCAGATCCTGAACCCCCTTTACCAGCTTGCCCTCAGCAGCCGGCGTATCGCCGCCGGTCGCTACGCCGAGCGCTGCGACGTTCCCGACAGCGATGAGCTGGCGCTGGTCGCCACCAGCTTCAACCAGATGGCCGAAGAGCTGGAGCGCGTCGAGCAGCAGCGGGTGACCCTCATCGGCGACGTGGCCCACGAGCTGCGCACCCCGCTGACGGCGCTTGCCGGCTACCTGGAAGGGCTGCTCGATGGCCTTTTCCCGGCCGAGCCGGAGACGTTTAACGCCATGGCTCAGGAGCTGCGGCGGCTGCGGCGGCTCATCGACGATCTCCAGGACCTCTCCCGCGTCGAGGCCGGGCAGATCAGCCTGAACCTGGCGCCGCAGCCCCTCGTGCCGCTCGTCCGGCAGGCAGTCACGGCGCTGCAGCCCCAGGCCGAGAGCAAGGGCGTCAGCCTCGCTTTCGCGCCGCCCCAGGTTGCCCCGGAAGTCCTCGTCGACGCCGATCGCGCGGTGCAGATCGCCCACAACCTGATCGGCAACGCGATCCGCTACACACCGGAAGGGGGCACGATTACCGTCTCGGTGGGCGTCGCCGGGCGGCAGGCCGAGGTCGTCGTGGCGGATACGGGCATCGGCATCCCCGCCGAAGTCCTGCCCTACATCTTCGAGCGCTTCTACCGCGTGGACAGCTCGCGCTCGCGCCAGAGCGGGGGCAGTGGAATCGGCCTGACCATCTCCCGCTATCTGGCCTGGGCCATGGGCGGCGAGCTGGTCGCTGCCAGCGCCGGTCCCGGCGCTGGCAGCACCTTTACGCTCTCGTTACCGCTGGCGCCGGTTAGCTCCCCTGCGCCTCGTTCCACGGAGCCGAATCAGGTATGAACAGCGATTGGCCGAATTCGTCAACGCCGAACTGGGCGATCAGCTCCTGCGTCTCCACCGCGATCAGCCAGTCGATGAACGTATTCGCCAGATCGACCTGAATCTGCTCGTTCTTGTCCGGGTTCACGGCGATGACGCCGTAGGGATTGAACAGGCGCTCGTCACCCTCCACGAGGATTTCCAGCTCCGTGCCCTCCAGCGTGCGCGCCAGATAGGTCGCGCGGTCGGATAGTGCGTAGGCTTCCTGCTCGTCGGCCATGGTCAGCACCGGCCCCATCCCCTGCCCCGACGCAACGTACCAGCCGCCTTCGGGCGTGATGCCTGCCGCTTCCCACAGCTCCAGCTCCTTGACGTGGGTGCCCGAGTCGTCGCCGCGCGAGACAAAGGGCGTTTCCGACTCGGCAATGGCGGTCAGGGCCGCCGCTACGTCGGTCATACCGCGGATTCCCGCCGGGTCAGATGACGGGCCGACGATGACGAAATCGTTGTACATGAGGTCTTCCCGGCGCACGCCGTGGCCCTCGGCCATGAACTCGTCTTCCTGGGCGCGAGCATGGACCATCAACACGTCGGCGTTGCCGTCCCGGCCGAGCTGCAGCGCCTGCCCCGTACCGACGGCGACGACATCCACGTCAACACCGTACTCCTCTTCGAAGACAGGCAGCAGGTATTCAAGCAGGCCGGAGTTCTCGGTGCTCGTCGTCGTGGCGAGCCGCAGGATGGGCCGCTCGCCGCTCTCGGCTGCCGGCTCCGTCTCCTCAGCCTCTTCAGGTTCGGCCTCTTCGACAGGCTCGATCTCCTGGGGCTCCTCGGTGGGCGCTGTGGTCGGCTCTGGCGTGGCATTCCCGCCGCAGGCCACCAGCATCAGGGCCAATAGGATCAGTAGTAGACTCAGCTTGCGAAGCATCTCACCTTTCCTCCTTTTAATACACCATGTCACCACGCACAAACGCGGCGGTACGCGGGTCGCGCGGCGCGGCAAAGAATTGCTCCTTATCCGCCACTTCGACGACGCTCCCATTGAGCAAAAACACCACCCGGCTGGCCAGCCGGCGCGCCTGGAACACGTTGTGCGTGACCAGCACCAACGTCGTCCCCCTTTCGGCGTTCAGTTGCTGCACGATCTCTTCGATAACGCCCACGTTATATGGGTCCAGATTGGCCGTTGGCTCGTCCAGCAGCAGCACGGTGGGCTCGACGACGAGCGCGCGGGCCAGGGCGACGCGCTGGGCCTCGCCGCCAGAAAGGGTGCGGGCCGCCTGGCGGGCCAGCGGCAGCAGCCCCACGCGTTCGAGCGCCTCATCCACCCTCTCCTGCCCATTCCGGCCGCGAAGATGCAGCGGATAGGCGACATTATCGCGCACGCTGCGGCTGAGCAGCAGCGGCCGCTGAAAGACGGTGGTCAC
>Ga0123333_10005711_pt1 | contig 11114 bp, 11 predicted proteins | sample BioC12SIPDNA_3_FD_89957 | JGI IMG/M metagenome (GOLD analysis project Ga0123333, IMG submission 89957) | Anaerobic biogas reactor microbial communites from Washington, USA - Biogas_R2_B C12 SIP DNA | ecosystem: Engineered > Bioreactor > Anaerobic > Unclassified | place: Washington, USA...
AGCGGTGCCGGAAGACACCCTGGAAGCCCTGGTGGAAGCCGCCACCCTGGCGCCCTCCTGCTTCAACGAGCAGCCCTGGCGCTTCCTGGTGGCCACCGGGGCGCGCAGGGAAACCCTGCTGGCTTGCCTCACCCCCGCCAACCAGGAATGGGCGGGCCGGGCCGCCGCCCTGGTCTTGACCTGCGCCAAGAAGACCTTCACCCTAAACGGCAAGGACAACCCCTGGCACATGTCCGACGCCGGCTGCGCCGCAGGCTTTTTCATGCTGGAGGCCCAGCGCCGGGGCCTCACCGCCCACCCCATGGCAGGCTTCAGCAAAAAGGAAGCCCGGGCCGCCTTTGATATCCCGGAGGAATTGGACATCGTCCACGTGATGGCGGTGGGCTGGCCTGGGGACCTTGAGCGGCTCAGCGAGCGGAACCAGGCCAGGAACCATCCCGGCACCCGCAAACCTCTTCAGGAAGTGCTGCTGTAAGCAGCAGCCCGGGGTATATTCCCTGTAACATAAAACGCGAAAAAGGAGATCCCATGAAACGAGACATCGCGCAAACCGTCACCGGCCATCGCACCATGGATGGCGCCGGCGTACACCTGGTACGGGTGCTGGGCCGCCCCACCACCACCGCCTTTGACCCCTTTTTGATGCTGGACGCCTTTGACTCCAGGGACCCGGCGGACTATATCAAGGGCTTCCCCTGGCACCCCCACCGGGGCATTGAAACGGTGACCTACCTGGCCCGGGGCCACATCGTCCACTCCGACAGCCTGGGCAATTCCGGGGACATTCACGATGGCGGCTGCCAGTGGATGACCGCGGGCAGCGGCATCATGCACCAGGAGATGCCCCAGGCCAGCGAGCGGATGCTGGGGCTGCAGCTGTGGCTCAACATCCCGGCCAAGGACAAGATGACCCCGCCCAAGTACCACGACATCCGCAACGAGGACGTGAGGGAAGTGCAGGAGGAGGGCGCTGTGGTCCGGGTCATCGCCGGGGACTACAAGGGCACCAGCGGCATCATGTCCGGGGACCATGTGCAGATGACCATGCTGGAAATCAAGCTGCAACCCGGTGCCTCCTTCCAGATGGACACCCCCCGGGAGGACACCCTGTTTGTCTACGCCTTCTCCGGCTCCGGCCTGTATGGCCCGGACAGCCGGGAGGAAAGCGCCCGGCAGGCCATCCTCTTCACCCCGGGGGACGAGGTGGGCTTCACCGCCGGCCCCGAAGGCCTGCACGCCGTGCTGTTCATGGCCAAGCCCTTGAAGGAGCCCATCGCCTGGGGCGGGCCCATCGTCATGAACACCCGGGAAGAATTGATGAAGGCCTTTGACGAACTGGACGCCGGCACCTTCATCAAGGTGTGATACCAAACTTAAACATTCGGAGGACAACCCCATGAAAAACCTGCGCAAGGACGCCATCCTGGGCATCATCCTGCTGGGCCTGTACCTGGTGATCAAATACCTGTTCAGGGGCGGCGGCCTCTTCCTGTGGCTGCTGGGTGCCGTCGGCCTGGTGGTATTGGTGGTGGGCCTGCTGCCCGAGGACCTGCACAAAAAGGTGATGGACTTCAAGCAGCGCCTGTTCAACAAAGGGAAATAACAACGGGCAGCTTTCTCCCCCATCCTGCGCGCCTGCTTTGGCGTGCCCTTTGACACCGGCCGGCACCTGCCTGCAAAAGTTTGTGCCCTGTTTGTCAGACCTTTTGTTTAATGGGTAAGATAGAGATGTACGTTCTGTACAATTTGAAGGAGGAATTGAAACATGATTACGAAAGAAATCGCAAAAATGCTCAACGACCAGATCAACCTGGAACTGCATTCCGGCTACCTGTATCTGGAGTTCGCCAATTACTACGAGGAACAGAATTTGCCCGGCTTTGCCCATTGGTTCAATGTGCAGGCCGTTGAGGAATATGAACACGCCATGCGCATCCGCAGCTTCCTGAACGACTGCGGCGTCCGGGTCACCTTCTCCCCCATCGGGGACACCGACAAGGACTTTGCCGACATCAAGGCCCCCCTCCATGCGGCCCTGAAGCATGAGCAGTTCATTACCAAATCCATCTACAAGATCTACGAGAAGGCCCTGGAGCTCAAGGATCACCTGGCTGCCCACTTCCTGCAGTGGTTCATCGAGGAGCAGGGCGAGGAAGAGACCAACGCCCAGCTGAACATCGACCGGGCCAAGGTGGTCGGCGCTGCCGGTCCCGCCCTGTATATGCTGGACAAAGAGATGGGGCGCAGGGAAGACTGATTCTGATTTCATCCCACAACCGCTGCCGTTCCGGAACCCCGGAACGGCATTTTTGTCGACTGATTTGTATTTTATATGTTACAATCCCTGATACTCAACACACGAGTTCATGCACTCAGGAATCGAGGGTTTTTGATGGCTCTGCTAAGTCGAAGGAACGAGGCGTAGTCTCGTCGGGACTCCCTGCGTTCCCTTTCCACCTCGCAAGCTCGGCGGAGGCGTCCACTTCGGGGTCCCTCCTCTCGCTTGAAAGCCTGCTTTCAAGCGGAAGGAAGGGTTCCGGAACATAGTGAGCTGGCAGGCTTGTCCTGGCAGCGAACGAAGTGGAGTGAATCCTGACGCAGACCGATTCATGGAAGCATGAAAGAGTGCGTTGAGTATCGAATCTGTTTAGGAGGGAGCCATGAAAACAGCCCTCATCACCGGCGCCAGTGACGGCATCGGCCGGGAAGCCGCCATCGCCCTTGCACAAAAGGGCTGGCAGGTGGCCGTCATCGGCCGGAACCCCGAACGCACCCGGGCCGTGGCCGAGGGCATCGGCGCCGCGCCCTACATCGCTGATTTTGCAGAGCTGGCCCAGGTGCGCACCCTGGCCCAGCGCTTAAAGGCGGACTTCCCCCGCATCGACGTGCTGGTGAACAACGCCGGGGGCATGTTCAACAAGCAGCCCCCCACCAAGGACGGCTTGGAAATCACCTTTCAGGTGAACCACCTGGCCCATTTCCTCTTAACCCACCTGCTGCTGCCCAGCCTCATCAAAAGCCGGGCCAGCGTCATCAACACCAGCAGCGTGGCCCACAAATCCATCGGCCTGTTCTTCAACCTGAAGGATGTGCCCAGGCCCCGGCGCTATTCCCAGCACCTGGCCTATGGCAATGCCAAGCTGTGCAACATCCTCCACGCCCGGGAGCTGCAGCGGCGCTTCGGCCGGCAGGGCATCGCCGCCGCCAGCTTCCACCCCGGGGTGGTGGCCACCTCCTTCGCCCGGGACACCACCTCCTTTATGCGCATCCTCTACCACAGCGCGCTGAAGAACCTGCCCGGCATCATCAGCCCCGGCCAGGGCGCCGAAACCCTCCTCTTTCTGGCGGAAGGGCAGCCCGGCACAGACTGGGAGCCCGGCCAGTACTATGCGCAGAAGCAGCCGGCCAAGAGCAGCCGGAAGGCCCGGGATCCCCAGCTGGCCCACGACCTGTGGGAGGCCAGCATCCGCCTCTGCGGCGACTACCTGTAATCCCCCCCCCTGGACCACCAGGAAAGGAATCACTGCCCATGATCACCATCGCCTTATTCGGAGACTCCATCGGCCGGGGCGTCAGCTTCCAGGAGGACCGCGGCCGCTATGCCTATCTGAAGGGCAGCTTTGAAAAGCTGGCCCAGCAGCACAAGCTTTGCAACCTGAAGAACCACTCCCGCTTCGGCGCCATCGTGCAGGACGGCATCGATGCCCTGCCCGAGGAGGATTTAAATGGCGTTGATGCCGTTGCCATCCAGTACGGCGGCAACGACTGCACCCCCAGCTGGGAGCGCATCTCCGCCGACCCGGACAGCTTCCACCCGCCCCGCACCGACCTGGACACCTTTGAAAACCAGCTCACCACCATTGTGAAACTGGTGCGGCAGCAGGGCAAGGTGGCCGTCCTCATCACCCCGCCACCCCTGGTGGCCGAGCGCTTCGTGCCCTGGGTCTCCCAGGGCCTCAACGAAGAGAACATCCTGCGCTACCTGGGGGATGCCCACCACGTCTACCGCTGGCAGGAGCAGTACGGCCTGGCCGTCCACAAGGTGGCCCGCCACACCCAGTGCAAGCTCTTCGACCTGCGCGCCTTCTTCTTAAGGGAGCGGGTCCTGGGGGACCTGTACTGCATCGACGGCATGCACCCCAACGAGGAAGGCCACCGGGTCATCTACCAGGCGGTGGAGCAGATGCTGCCCATGCTCATGACGCCGTAGGACGGGGAGACGGAGAGACGGGGGGGACGGCACTTTTTTGAAAAAAAGTGCGCAAAAAACTTTGGAATCTGTCTGATGAATCAGCTTTTCTCCCTGTTTTTGTCGTTTTGGATGTCGTGAGTCATTGTTTGTGAGAAAATTCTAAAGTTTTTCGGAGGTTTGGAACCCTTTTTTCAAAAAGGGTTCCAAGGTCCCCCCGGTCCAAAAAGCGGTTGGGCGTGCTGCTCAACCGCTGTTGTTTGTGTTTGTGTTTATGCTGTCAGGATAGTTTCGCGATGATGGCGGCCATCTGCTCCCACTTGTGCTCCATGTCCGCCACCAGCTTGAACTGGGTGCGGCAGCGGTCCAGGTTGTGCTCGGGCCGGTGGATGCGGAAGTAGACATCCCCCATGAGGTAATCCGTGAGGAAGCGGACGCCGCATTCCAGGGTCATGGCCCAGGCGCCTTCGGGCAGGGCGGCGATTTCGTGGGGGTTGAGGCTGTCGCCGCAGCCTTCCAGGAAGCCCTGGGCATAGGTTTCAAACAGGTCCAGGGACATGGACACCTTCTCCAGGTCCTTTTCGTCTTCCGCGGCGGTGGAGGCGCCGAAGCGGATGCTGTCGCCAAAGTCGTGGGCGGCCAGGCCGGGCATCACGGTGTCCAGGTCGATGACGCAGAGGGCCTCCCGGGTCGTGGCATCCAGCAGCACGTTGTTGAGCTTGGTGTCGTTGTGGGTGACCCGGGTCAGCAGATGCCCGGCTCGCTGCATCTCCTGGAGGCGGCCGGCCCGGTGCTCCCGGGACATGACGAAGGCCACCTCCGGCCCCACTTCCAAAAGGCGGCCCTTCACATCCCTGCCCACGGCCTCCCGGAAGATGCGGTAGCGGTCCGGCGTGTTGTGGAAGTTGACGATGGTTTCGTGGAGGGTATGGGCGGGGAAGTCCGCCAGCTGGCGCTGGAAGCGGCCGAAGGCCTGGCCGCTGCGGTACAGGTCCCTTGGGGTTTCCGGCTGCTGCAGGCACAGGCTGTCCCGGACAAAGATGTACATCCGGAAGGCCTCTCCAGCGCTGTCCACATAATAATCCCGGCCATCCTTCGTGGGCACGATGGTGAGGGTGCGGCGGGGGTCGCTGTCCTCCCTGGCCAGGTGCCGGGTGACGTTGCCGATGTTTTCCATCAAGGCGGCGACGTCCAGGAAGACCCGGGTGTTGATCTGCTGCAGGATGTACCATTCATCCAGGTCGGTGATCACCAGGTAGGTGCGGTTGATGTGGCCCTCCCCGTAGGGCTCGCAGCTGACGGGCTTTCCCTTCAGGGGAAATTGATAGACGGCGTCCAGCATCTTGTGGGTCCTTTCAGTGGTGTGGTGTTATATCAGCATCAACCCTTGATTCCGCCGCCGGTGACCCCGGCGATGATCTTCTCGGACAGGAAGATGTACAGCAGGAAGGTGGGCAGGAAGACAATGATGACGGCGGCGAACATCCCCGCCCAGTCCCCGGTGTACTTCATGGAGTTGATCATGCTGTACAAGCCCACGGCCACCGGCCGGGTGTTGTTGGAGTTGGCGAAGATCAAGGACATGAAATACTCGTTCCAGATGTTGATAAAGTTGAAGATGGTCACCGTGATGATACCCGGCTGGGCCAGGGGCAGCATGATCTGCCAGAAGGTGCGCATGGGCGGGCAGCCGTCAATGGCGGCAGCCTCCTCATAGGAGCGGGACAGGTTGGCAAAGAAGCTCAGCAGGAAGATGGTGGTGTAGGGCACGTTGAAGCCCACATACAGGTAGATCATCAGCGCCCTGATGGTGCCGTCGGATTTGAGCAGGTTCATCTGGCTCACCTGGCCAAACAGCGGCAGGATGATCATCACCACCGGCACGCCCATGGCGGCCACAAAGCCCGACTGGATGGTACGGTTGGCGGCAAACTTGAAGCGGCTTAATACATAGGCCGCCGGCGCGCAGACCAGGATCAGCAGGAGGATGGAGGCGATGGAATACAAGAGGGAGTTGCTGAAGAATACGGACACGTTCTGGCTGGTCCAGGCCTTGGCATAGGTTTCAAAATGCAGCCCTGTGGGGAAGCGCAGGGCATCCCCCTTGAAGATCTCCCGGGTGGTGGCCAGGGACGCGGCCAGGATCCAGCCAATCAGCACAAAGGTGAACACAACCCACAGGGTGGTGATGAGGTAGCCGGGCAGGAGGCGGCCTTCCTTTTTCCAGTTGATGTTGCGGAAGGAACGGTATTTCAGGTGTCGATCAGTCATGCCGCCCTCCTTAAAATTCCATCTCATCATCGCGGATGAGGGTGTTCACAGCCACAAAGACCAGGACCACCAGGACGCCCAGGGTGATGCCCACGGCAGCTCCCAGGCCGGCATTGCGCTCCGTGACTGCATTGCCGGCAGAGAAGACCTGGTTGTACAGATAGACCATGGGCGAGATGGTGTCCACATCGGTGGTGACGGTGGAAAACAGCTGGCTCCACACAAAAAAGCCCACGGAGGAAATGGACCACATGGTGATGTTGGTCTTGGTGACGCCCTTGAGCAGCGGCCAGGTGATGTGGCGGAACTGCCCCAGGATGCTGGCCCCGTCAATGGCGGAGGCCTCATAATACTCCGCGGGGATTTTTTCGATGCCCGAGGAAAAAATCAGCATGTGGTAGCCCACCATGCCAAAGCTGTAGGCGAACAGCAGCGCCCAGAACTTGTTCCCCGGGGCGGTCCACTCTGTGGCCGCCAGGCCGTCCAGGCCCAGGGTCTTAAAAAAATTGGTCAGCAGCCCAAAGCGGGTGTTGTACACAAACTGTAGCCACATGGTGGCCAGGGCCACGGCGGAGATGATGTTGGGCAGGTAGATCACCGCCCGGTAAAAGCGCTTGAAGCGGAGGCCGGAGTTGAGCACCATGGCAAACATCAGCCCCAGGCCCAGCACCACGGCGCCGCCGATGGCCCAGATGCGGAACAGGTTCCACATGGAGGTGCGGAACAGGCTGGTCTGGGCCAGGCGGACATAGTTGTCCGCCCCCACAAAGGTCCATTCGGACATGCCGGAGGTGAGGTTTTCCACATGGAACAGGCTCATCACCGCGGTCCTGATGATGGGGTACAAAAACACCGTGCCGAAGAAAATCAAGGCTGGTGTCAGGAACACGACGATCATGGTTCTGCTTTTGCGCAAGCCAGTCCCTCCTTTCCTGTCACGGGGGGTGTCGCAGCAAATCCGGGGCTGCGCCCACAGGCGCAGCCCCGGAACATGGGCTTATTTGTTGGAAGCGGCTTCCAGGTTGGCGACGAAGTCCTCAGCGGTGATGCTGCCGGCGCACAGCTTCTGCAGCTCCTGCTTGATGAAGGGGGTCATGTCGGGGTTGTTCTCAATCCCGGCAGCCCAGTTGTAGCGGGTGGTGGTCTGGTCGAAGACGGGGCGGACACCGGCCAGCATGGCGGGCCACTCGGTGTTGTTGGCGTCGGCGGGGATGCCGATGGATTCCTGGCTGAGCATCAGGTCGAACTCGCCCTTGGTGACCTTCAGGATGATGTCAAAGGCTTCCTTGGCCACTTCGGATTTCACGTTGATGCCGTAGACCTGGCCGCCAAAGTTGGCCGCTTCGGTGCCGGTGACGCCGCCTTCAAGGGCGGGGTAGGAGAAGCAGCCCCATTTGAAGTCCGGGCCGGTCATGGCCTTGACCTCGTTGGGCAGCCAGGAGCCGTTCAGGTACATGGCGGCATCGCCCAGGGCCAGTTCGCCGTTCTGGTTGGTGGGCCACACGGAGGAGCCGATGGTGGGAGAGAAGAAGCCCTTCTCGGCCATGTCGGCCAGGTGCTGGGCGGCGGTGAGGACGGCAGGCTCTTCAGCCCAAAGGCCTTCCTTCACGATCTTGTCCACCTGGGGCTCGCCCACCAGGCGGGCCAGGTGGTAGCCCAGGGTGCAGAGGATGTAGGCATCGTCAGAGGTGACGGGGATATAGCCCTTGTCCTTGACCTTCTGGCAGACATCCAGGAATTCGTCCCAGGTGGTGGGCACGGCGTCGATGCCGGCTTCTTCGAAGATGTCCACGTTGTAGAAATAGTTGAAGATGAAGGGCTGGTAGGGGATGGACTTCAGGGTGCCGCCGCCGGAGGTGCGGGCAGCTGCCATGAGGCCGGCGTTGGCAGTGGCTTCGTAATCAGACGCCTTTGCCAATTCTTCCAGGTCCATCAGGTAGGCGCCCCAGGTGCCGTTGACGCGGTCGATGTCCTCGTCAAACAGGTCGATGACGGTGCCGGCGTCCAGGGCGGGCTGGAGGCCTTCGCGGATGCCGGTGCGGCCCTTGAACTGCACATCCACCTTGTTGCCGGTTTCTGCCATGTAGGCATCAACGGCTTTCTGGATCACCTGGCCCTGGGGCTCTGCGGCCTCCCACATGGACCAGTAGACGATGGTTTTGCTTTCGGCGGACACGGTGCCCACCACGGCCAGCAGCATGGCTGCCATCAGGAACAGGCTGACAATACGTTTCATTTGGATTCCTCCTCCTATACATTTGCGCAATTCGGCGCATTCTTGCCCATATTATAGGGGGTACAAACTTGCTTTGTATAGCAATAATATCGCAGATAGTAGCAATTTCTTCCCATTTCCGCGGTTTTACGCTATACTTGGTCCGCCAAAGTGGGGAGGAGCGGACATTGATCAACATCAAACGCCTGTCGGAGCTGCTGGGCTACCTGTATGACATGCAGGGCCTTCAGTGCTCCATCCACGAGCCTGACGGCAGGGAAATCTATTCCTCAAAGGCCCGCAGCCGCTATTGCGACCTGGTCTGCGCAGCGGAGGGCGGCTATGCGCGCTGCCTGGCCTGCGACCGGACGGGCATCCAGACGGCCATCCAGCAAAAAAAGCCCTACCAGTACCGCTGCCATGCCGGGGCCATCGACACCGCCATCCCGGTGATGATCAGCGGGGAGGCCCAGGTGGTGATCCTGTTTGGCCAGCTCCTGGACGACAGCGGGGTCCAGCAGCAATGGGAGCAGGCCAAAGCCAGGGTGGCCTGGTACCCCAACCAGGAGGAGCTGCGCCAGGCCTTCTACAGCCTGCCCCGGATGAGCCAGCGGGAGATCAAGGCTTGCTATGAGCTGGTCAACGCCTGCGTCAGCGAAACCCGGATGGAGCTGCTGACCGCCCTGGATGCCCCCGGCAACGTCCAGAAGCTGGAGTGGTACATCGCCAACCATTATTCCCAGCCCCTGAGCCTGTCCGGCATCGCCCGGGCCCTGAACATGAGCGTCAGCCGCCTGTGCGACCTGGCTTCCGGCATGGGGCCAGACACCACGGTGATGCGCCTGGTGACTGCAAGGCGGATGGCGGCCGCCCAGAGCCTGCTGGCGAACAGCGACCACAGCATCAGGGAGGTGGCCAGCCGGGTGGGCATACCGGACTATAACTATTTTTCAAAGGTGTTCAAGAAGGAAACAGGACAAACCCCTTCAGCGTGGCGCAGGCAGCAGCGGACGGCTTCAGGCAAGCAGGTCCAGCAGCAGCTTTAGCAGCAGCAGGCCCAGCACCACCAGGAGCAGCAGGCGCACGAAGGGTGCGCCTTTTTTGATGGCCAGACTGGCCCCCAGCAGGTTGCCTGCGATGCCGAAGGCTGCCGCCGGCAGGGCCAGGGCATACAGCACATTGCTGGTGGCCATCAGGGTGATGAGGGCCCCCAGGTTGCTGCCCAGGTTGATGAGTTTGGAGGTGCCGGAGGCCATCAGGGCCTCCTTGCCCAGCAGCATCACATAGGCCAGGATCAAAAAGGTGCCGGTGCCGGGACCCACCAAGCCGTCGTAGGTGCCCACCACCAGGCCGATACCGATGCAGGCCAGGGGGGTGAAGCGCGGCGGCACCAGGGAGGGCCGGGGGGACAAATCCTTGTTGCGCAGCACCAGCACTGCCACCAGGGGCAGGGCCAGCAGCACCCCGGCCCGCACATAGACCTCTGGCAGCCAGGTGAGCAGGAAGGCCCCCAACATAGCGCCGGGGATGGCACCCAGCAGGGACAGCAGCCCTGCCTGCCAGTCGATGTAGCCGTTTTTGGCGTACTTCACCGTGGACACCGTGGTGCCCATGATGGCGGACAGCTTGTTGGTGCCCCCGGCCAGGGAGGGAGGCAGGCCGGCCAAGTAGTAGGCCGGCAGGGAAATGAGGCCCCCGCCGCCGGCGATGCTGTCCACAAAGCCCGCCAGAAAAATCAGCGGGCAGACGATGAGATAGGTCCAGATGGTGAGGCTGGGCATCAAAAAAACTCCCTGGTGATTGGTTGCGGCAGGCTCAGTTTTGCTGTTGGTAAAACGCCGTCACCGCGTCAAAGAAGGCGTCGATGTTGGCCCAGGGGCTGCCGGGGGGGATGTCGCAGCCCGAGGAGATGATGAAGTTGGGATGATGGGGCGCCAGCTGGTGGAGCAGGCCCAGGGCGGCCTCCCGGATGCTGTCCGGGCTGCCGCCTGAAAACTGCGCTGCCGGGCTGATGTTGCCCATCAGGAGAACATCCCCGGGCACCAGGTCCGCCAGGGCGGCCAGGTCCACCGCGTCCCCAAAGTGGTAGCCGTCGCAGCCGGTGGCGAGGATGGCGTCCAGCATCAGGGGCACGTTGTTGCCGCAGTTGTGGTAGATTACCAGGAACCGGGGCGAGGCGGTTGCCTCCCGGATCTGTTTCACATAGGGCGATGAGAATTCCGCCGCCAGGGCCGGGGACAGCAGGCCGGCCACCGGCTCTGCGATGACCACGCCGTGAGCGCCTGCCGCCTGGTAGGCCTTGATGTAATCCGTTAAAAACCGGGTGGCTTTTGTGAGCACCAGGGCCACGGCCTCCGGCTCGTCATAGCAGGCCATCATGATGTCGCTGACCCCCATGAGCCGGGCGGCCAGGGAAAAAGGACCGATGACGCCGGCGAA
>Ga0123333_10005712_pt1 | contig 11114 bp, 6 predicted proteins | sample BioC12SIPDNA_3_FD_89957 | JGI IMG/M metagenome (GOLD analysis project Ga0123333, IMG submission 89957) | Anaerobic biogas reactor microbial communites from Washington, USA - Biogas_R2_B C12 SIP DNA | ecosystem: Engineered > Bioreactor > Anaerobic > Unclassified | place: Washington, USA...
AACGTGCCGGTTCCCCCAGGGGATCGGCACGTTTGTTTGCTGCGGATTTGTGGCTCCCGCTTCTAGCCGTCGCTGTCCATGATGCCCTCCAGCAGCCCTTCCAGCAGCGGCGCGGTATTCACCTCCGTGTTGCCCAGCGCGGAGGCGGTGATCCTGTGCCTGGGAAAATACGCGGTGAAGAAATCCACGCCAAAGTCGCCGCCTACCGCGTAATAGGCCGTGTCGCCGCCATGGTCGCAGTGGTACACGCCCAGGCCATAGTTGTCTTCCTTCCCCAGCGCAACCTGACGCGCCAAAAAGGTATCCATCCCCTCCGGGGACAGTACTTCTCCTGCAAAGAGCTTGCGCCAGAGCCTATCCAGATCCTCCGCGCAGGTATACAGGCCGCCGTCGGATCCGCCCAGCACCGGCAGGCTGAAGATGTTGGTGCGCACCTCTCCTGTGTGTTCATCCTCCATATACCCCAGCGCCGTATTTCCGGGCAGGGCATCCATGCGGTAAAAACCGGTATGCTTCATGCCCAGAGGCTGAATCATCTCCCCGGTCACAAATGTCTGGTAGGGCTTCCCGGTCACAGCCTCCACCAGCAGGCCCAGCAGCACATAGCCGGCGTTGGAATACCCATAACGCGTTCCGGGCTCAAACTTTGGCGGGAGGGGCGTGATCATGGGCAGATAATACTCCAGGGTTTCCCAGAGATAGACGGGGTACTTGCGGCACAGGGCCATTTCCTGCTCACGGGAATCCGGGGCCTCCTCATCCAGGTAATCGCCGATGCCGGAGGTGTGGGTGAGCAGATGATAAACCGTAACCCGCCTGTCAATCCGTCCCAGGTCATGGGGCAGCCTGTCCCAGATCCTGTCATGAAGGGACAGTTTGCCCGCGTCCAGCAGCTTGCCGATGGCAAGGGAGGTGAACAGCTTGGTACCGGAGGCAATGCCAAAGGCGGTATCCCGCTTGTTGGGCAGTTCCTCGCTCCGGTTGCGGTATCCCTGGCTTCTTTCAAAAAGAACACCCTTTTCACCGGCAACGGAAAATACGCCCGAGAACAACTCCGCCTCAGGCCATGCATCCCAGATCTGCTGGACATTCATGCGCTTCACCTCACAGGGATGATACCATGGTTTGAAAAAACGCCATCCATCAAAAAAGCGGCCGTGCATCCCTGGATGCGCAGCCGCCCTTTTATGGCATTCCTTATTAGTCTTCCTCGGCCGTGTCGTCCTTGGGCACGATGATGTTCAGCAGGAAGGACACCACGAAGGAGAGAATGATGGGGGACTTGCCGATGATGTCCTGGACAGCCAGGGGGAAGAACTGGAGGGAGTTTGGCACCATGTAGATGCCCACGCCCAGGGCCAGGGAGATGCCCACGATCATCTTGTTGCGGTAGTTCATAGGCTGCTGGGTGATGAGAGAGATGCCGGACATGGTGATGGCGGCAAAGACGGTTACCGTGGCTCCACCCAGGACGGAGTAGGGGATGGTGGTCATCAGGGCGCCAAACTTGGGAATGAGGCCCGCGGCCAGCATCAGGGCGCCCACGATCACAAAGACGCGCTTTGCCACCACCTTGGAGGTAACGATAAGGCCCACGTTCTGGCTGTAGGGGTCGGTGGGCAGGCCGCCGATGCAGGCGCCCAGCATGCCGCACAGGCCCTGGCCCATGATGGCTCCGCCCAGCTCCCGGTCCGTGGATTCCCGGCCAAAGCCGCCGATGGCGGTGGAAGAAACGTCGCCGATGGTCTGCACTGCCTGAACGATGTACATCAGGGTCATGGAAATGATGGCCCCAACGGGGAAGCTCATGCCGAAGGAGAAGAACCGGGGCAGCGCAATCCAGCCGGAAGTCAGCACATTGTCAAACTTGATCATGCCGCCGCCCAGCACCAGGGAGAGAATATACCCGGCGGCAATGCCAATCAGCATACCGGACACCTTGATGTAGCCCTTGCCAAAGAAGTTGCAGGCCAGGGTGACGCCCAGGGTAACCAGGGCCACGATCCAGAAGGTGGGGCTGCCAAACCGGTCTCCAGCTCCTGAGCCGCCGGACATGTAGGTGATGGCGGTATTATACAGGGAAAGACCGATGCTCAGGACCACGGTGCCGCTGACAATGGGGGGGAAGAACTTGCGAATCTTGCCGATGCCCATGCCGATGAAGATGGAGAGAAAGGCGGCTACCAGCTGGGAGCCGAAAATGGCGCTGATGCCGTAGGAGAGTCCGATGGAAAGGAGCACAGGCATGTAGGCAAAGGCCACGCCCATTACGTTGGGAAGGCCCATGCCAAAGCGCCAGATGGGGAAGAGCTGGATCAATGTGGTGATGCCGCCGATGATCATGGCTGCCTGGATGAGAAGAATCCGCTGGTCATCCGGGAGCTTGAGCGCCTGGGCCAGGAGGATCGGGGGGGTGATGTTCCCCGCCAGCATGGCCAGCACGTGCTGCATGGCCTGGGGGAAGGAAACGCCCCAGCCGGGTTTTCCGTTGAGTTGGAACAAGCCTGGATCCGTGGTCCTTGTTTTCTGCATGTTGGTTTCCGTCCTATCCTTATTTTATTTGCGATAAGCCGTGCCGCTGATCGGCAGGCGGTCTCGAAAGATCCCGTCCACCCGGAAGGCAGCCAGGGCAGCGGCGGGGGCCGTGGGGATGGCGGAGATCTCACCGATGCCCTTTGCGCCGTAGGCGAGGCCGTCGGGATCGTTCTCCTCCACAAAGATCGTTTGAATTTCAGGGGCTTGGGGAGCGCGGATGAGGCCCAGGGTGCCATAGGTGGACTTCACCAGGCCGTTTTCCATCACGAAATCCTCGGTGAGGCCGTAGCCCAGGCCCATGAGCACGCCGCCCTCCACCTGGCCCTCGCAGGCCGGGGGATTGATGACCCGTCCTACATCGTAGGCTGCCACCACCCGGGTGACGGCCTTGTTCTCATCCATGATGACCACCTGAGCCCCATAGCTGTAAGCCACATGGCTGACAGGGTTGGGCACGTCCGCACCCATCTTGTCGGTGACGCCGCTGTACTCGCCGTAGAATTCCCGGCCCTCCAGGTCCTGAAGGGTCTTGTCCTGGCTGAGTTCCTCCCGCAGCAGCTCCGCGGCGCGGCGCGTGGCCTCGCCGGTAAAGAGGGTCTGGCGGCTGGCGGTGGTGGTGCCGGAGTTGGGGGTGAGTGCCGTATCCGGAGCGTCGTGGATGACATCCTCCGGGGAAAGGCCGGCGGCAGTGCAAACCATGGAGGTGCACACGGTGGCCATGCCCTGTCCGATGCAGGCGGCGGAGGTGCGGGTGTGAACCTTGCCGCCCTGCACTACCAGCCGGCACCGGCCGATGTCGGGCAGGCCCACACCGATACCGCTGTTTTTCAGGGAGCCGGCTATGCCTGCGTAGGGGCTGGATTCATATGCTTCCTTCAGCGCTTCCAGGCATTGCACAAAGGCGGTGTCCGGCCCGGCGATCTGGCCGTTGGGCAGCACCTGGCCGGGGCGGATGGCGTTGCGGTAACGGATCTCCCAGGGGGAGATGCCCACCTTATCTGCCAGAAGGTTCAGGTTCTGCTCGGCGGCAAAGCAGCTCTGGGTAACGCCAAAGCCGCGGAAGGCCCCGCCGGGCACATTGTTGGTATACACGCAGATGCCGGTGATGTCCACATTCTGGAAGTTGTAGGGTCCGGCGGCGTGGGTGCAGGCCCGCTGGAGAACGGGACCGCCCAGGGAGGCATAGGCACCGCAGTCGGAGATCAGGGTGGCCCGCATGGCCAGGAGGATGCCGTCCTTGTCGCAGGCCGTGGTGACGTCCATCTCCATGGCGTGGCGCTTGGTGTGGATCTGCAGGCTCTCCTGGCGGGAGAACCTCACCTTCACGGGAAGCCCCGTGTGGTAGGCCATGAGGGCCGCGTGATGCTGAACGCTCATGTCTTCCTTGCCGCCGAAACCGCCGCCTACTAGTTTGGAAATGGAGCGCACCTTCTCGGGAGGCAGTTGGAGCATCCGGGCGATTTCCCGCTGCTCGTCATAGACGGACTGGGAGCCAGTGTACAGCAGCAGCCCGCCGTTTCCGTCGGGCATGGCGATGGCGCACTCCGGCTCCATAAAGGCGTGATCCGTCATGGGGGTGGAATAGTGATGGGTGACCACATGGGCGGCGGAGGCAATGGCAGCGTCCACGTCCCCACGCTTGAGTTCCTGGCGGAAGAGGATGTTGCCCTTTTCGTGGATCAGGGGGGCATCGGGCTTCATGGCCTCCAGAGGGTCGGTGAGGGGGGGCAGTTCCTCGTAGTCCACCTCAATCAGGGCCAGCACCTCGTCCAGCGTCTCCTTATGGCGGGTGGCCACCAGGGCCACAGCGTCCCCCACGTAGCGGGTCACGTCCCCCTGGGCGATCATCACGTCCCAGTCCGGCACGATATGACCGGTCTTGTTGAAGGGAACGTTGTCCGCGGTGAGGATCCGCACCACATCGGGATGCTGGGAGGCCTTATCGATGTTGATGCGCAGCACCCGGGCGCGGGGATACTTGGTGCGCAGGGCCTTGGCATAAATCATGCCGGGGAACTGGAGGTCATCCACGTACTGACCGGTGCCCAGCACCTTTTCCTCCGTATCCACCCGGACAAAATGGGAGCCGATGACCCCGTCCTGACAGCGCTGGGGCACGGGCTTGTCCTCCCGGAAGAACTCGGCGGCCATCAAAATGGCATCCTCGATCTTCACATACCCGGTGCAGCGGCAGATGTTGCCCTTCAGGGCCGCCTTCACCTCCTGGCGGGTGGGGCTGAGGTTGCTGTCCAGCAGGGCTTTGGCGCTGATGACCATGCCGGGAATGCAAAAGCCGCACTGCACCGCCCCGGCCTCGCCAAAGCAGTGAACATAGACCTCCTTTTCCCGCTGGGAGAGCCCCTCCAGGGTGGTGATGGACTTGCCGTTGGCCTTTGCCACGGTGAGGATGCAGGCGCGCATCTTTTTCCCGTCCACCAGAATGGTGCAGGTGCCGCAGGCCCCCTCGCCGCAGCCGTTCTTCACCGAGGTCAGGCGAAGCTCGTCCCGCAGGTAGTCGATGAGCTTTTGGTCCCGGTCGGTTTGATGGGGTATGCCGTTCACGGTGATCGTGTACATGCTGCCGCCTCCTGTCATATGGGTCAGGGGAGAACCATGGGCCCGCGGGCCACATAGGTTCCCAGATTTCTGGAGACCAGAACGCCGTTTTGAACCGCTGTTTCGCCCATGAGGAGCACATCCCTGGCCCGGCCCGTCACCCGCATGCCCTCAAAGGGGGTGTAATCCACGTTTTGCAACTGGGTGGCGGCAGAGACGGTTTCCTCCACGCCGGTTTCCCAGAGGACAATGTCCGCGTCGCTGCCGGGCAGCAGGGCGCCCTTGCCGGGATACAGGCCATACAGCTTGGCCGGGTTTTCGCTGAGCAAGCGGCACAGGGCCTGGGGGGCAATCAGGCCGGAATCGGCCAGGGCCGTGTAGGCCAGCGCCGGGCGGTGCTCCACACCGGGCAGGCCGTTGGGGATGCGGGAGAAGTCGCCTTCCCCCAGGGTTTTTTGCCCTTGAAAGTTATAGGAGCAGTGGTCTGTGGCAAGGGTGTCGATCCTGCCCGCCCGGATGGCATCCAGCAGGGCCTGCCGGTCGGATTCCTTGCGCAGGGGCGGGGAGCACACATACTTGGCCCCGTCAAAGCCCGGCTTATTGTACCTCTCGTCAGTGAGCAGCAGGTATTGGGGGCAGGTCTCAAGGATGACCCTCTGGCCCATGGCCCGGGCCTTTTCCGCTTCATGAAGGCCCAGTTCCGTGCTCAGGTGCACCACAGTGACCGGCCAGTCCGCCAGCCTGCCGATGTAGCACAGGCGGGACACAGCCTCGGCCTCCGCCTCCGGGGGCCGGCTGACGGGATGGGCTGCCGGGGTGAGATGCCCCAGGCGCTTTTGTTCCGCCACCAGTGCGTTCACCAATGTGCCGTTTTCGCAGTGGCAGCCCAGCAGCCCGCCCACACTTTTCACGGCCCTTAAGATGTCCAGCAGCTGAGCATCGTCCACCCGCAGGGCGTCATAGGCCAGATAGACCTTGAAGGAGGTTACGCCATGAAAGGCCATGTCCGCGATCTCCCGGCGGGTGTTCTCGTTCCAGTCGGTTATCGCCATGTGGAATGCCACATGGCAGCTGGACACACCCACGGCCCGCTGCTTCCAGGCCTCCAGCGCAGCAGCCAGGGTGCCACCCTTGTCCTGGGTGGCAAAGTCGATGAGGGTGGTGGTGCCGCCTCGGACCGCCGCTGCCGTGCCGGTGGCAAAGTCGTCCGCCGTAACGGTGGTTCCATTGTCCATGGCCAGGTGGGTATGGGCGTCGATGAAGCCCGGGAACACCAGGCATCCCCGAGCGTCGATGACCTCGTCGCCGGGGGCAGGGAGGATGGACTCAGCCACCTTCACGATCCTGCCACCACCCACTGCCAGATCCGCCCTGCGGGTTTCGCTGCCGCTGACCAGCGTTCCGCCCTGGATAATCCTCATAAGCCGCGCCTCCTTAGTACGCCAGGCACCAGGCATAGTCCCGGAGCATGCATTCCATCAGGGCCACCAGAGCCGGGTCGGTTTTGCGGTCTTCGCTGAGCGTGGTCTCGTATTCCTCGCCGCCGACCCGCACCCGCACCTTGCCCTTCTCCCGATCCAGCACCAAAAAGCCGGGGTTTTTGCTGTCCTGCATGTCCTCTTCCCTGTCAAAGAGGGTGAACTTGTCCTTATAGGGGGCGCTGTCGTAGGGGCAGAAGTCCTCGCAGTTGCCGCATTCGTTGCACATCCGGTCGATGTGGATGATCTGCTCCACAACGAGCCCCGGCACCTTCACGGCAATGTTGGCCCGGTTGGGGCATACGTCCACGCAGTTTTCGCAAACCATGGAGCAGCCCAGGCAGCGCTCCTTCTCTTCCTGGGGCTTCAGGCTGTGGGCCAGGGAGATGCGGCGCTTTTTCAGCACTTCCGGCTCCATGCGGTAGGGAGTATGGGTGCCGGCTGCCTGGCCCAGAATGTGGGTGACGGCTGCCGTGGCATCGGCGATCGCCTCCACCACCGTAGCCGGGCCCCGCTTGGCGTCGCCAATGGCAAACAGCTTGTCATTGGTGCTGAAGGCAGCCCGGCCCCTGGCATCGGTAGCAACGCCCAGGGCAGCCAGGGCCTCCCTGTCCACCTGCTCGCCAATGGCACTGATCACGCTGTCCGCCTCCATGTGGAAGCTTTCTCCGGTGGCCTGGGGACTGCGGCGGCCGCTCTCGTCCGCCTCGCCCAGCTGCATCACCTGACAGCGCAGTTCGCCGCACACATAAGCCTGGGGAGCCAGCAGGGGGGCAAACTCCACCCCGTCATGAAGGGCAAGTTCCAGTTCCTCCGGGTCGGCGGGCATCTGCCGCTGGGTACGGCGGTACACCACGGTTACCTTTTCCACGCCGGGAACCCGCTTCGCAGCCCGGGCCGCGTCCATGGCGGTATTGCCGCCGCCCACCACAGCCACGGATTTGCCCAGGGCAAGGGCTTCCGGATTCTTCTTGCAGGTCTCCAGGAAGTGAAGGACGCCCAGGGCATCCTCGCAGGCCAGCTGACCGGGTTTCCAGGCTCCGATGGCCACGATCACATGGGTGAAGCCTTGCCGGTACAGAGCCTGGGTGTCGGTGATTTCCGTGTTCAGGCGGACTTCAACCCCCAGTTTCTCAAGCAGGGCTGCGTCCTTGTCGATGGCCTCATGGCCGATGCGGAACTGGGGAATCACATGGCGCACGATGCCGCCCAGGGAATCCCGCTTTTCAAAGATGGTGGCCCTGGCGCCGGCCCGGGCCAGCAGGAATGCAGCCGCCATACCGCCGGGCCCGCCGCCGATGATGGCCACGTTTTCGCTCCGCTTTTCGCCGGGGGCCAGGGTCTTCACAAAGTCGTCAAAGCCTTGCTCCGCTGCCGTCAGCTTTACGTCCCGGATGCGAATGGGCTCCTCGTAGAAATTGCGGGTGCAGGCCCCGGTGCAGCGGTGGTTGCAGATGGTGCCGGTGATGAAGGGCAGGGGGTTTTGCTGGCAAATCACCTGAAGGGCTTCCAGGTACTTGCCCTGGCCCACCAGCTCGATGTACTCGGGAATGTTCTGGCCGATAGGGCAGGTGTCCGCGCAGGGGGCGGTGAAGCAATCCACCAGAGGAACAGTTTCCCGCAGCTTGCGATTGTGCTCCCCGGACATGCTTCGCCTGTGGTGGGGGTCCTCCCTGGCCTCATCCGCCAGCTTCCCGATGGCGGCCAGGTCAAGCCCGGTGAAGGGAGCAAAGGGCAGGGATGCCAGCTGATGGGCCATGGGCAGCAGGCGGTTGTATCCGCCGGGCTTGAGCAGGGTGGTCGCCAGCGTGATGGGCCAGATGCCCGCCTGAAAGATCTTGCCGATGTTGTGTTCATCCGCGCCCCCGGAGAAGGATACCCGCAGCTTCCCCTCAAAGGCCTTCCCCAGCTTTTCCGCCAGGGCGATGGACAGGGGGAACAGGCTGCGGCCGCTCATGTACATTTCCTCGCCGGGCAGCTCTCCCTTGGTCACCTGCACCGGGAAGGTGTTGGTGAGCTTTACGCCAAACTCCAGGCCGCCCTCGGCGGCCAGGGCCTGCAGACGCCGCAGCATGGGCACGGCGTCCTCAAACTGCAGATCGTTCTTGAAATGATGGTCGTCAAAGGCCAGTTCGTCGTAGCCCATCTCGTCCATGGTCTTTCGGGCAAACTCGAAGCCAAGCAGGGTGGGGTTGCACTTGATGTAGGTGTGCAGCTTTTTCTCCCGGATCAGGTAGGTGGCGATCCGCTCAATCTCCTCCGGCGGGCAGCCGTGGAGGGTGGACAGGGTGATGGACTTGCAGATTTTGGAGTCGATTCCCTCCAGATAGGCTTCATCGATCCTGGTAAAACGGCCCAGATTCGCCCTGGCCCAGGCCATGCATTCCTTCCAGATTTCACTGTCCCGGGCCTGCTTCATCCCTTCGATATAGCGGTCGATCTTTTCCGATTGAATACCCGCCAGGTCGTAGCCCACGCTCATGTTGAACACGAAGCCGTCTCCCGCGCCCAGGCCCAGCTCCCGGGAGAGGAGCTTGAGGGCGAACCAGCCCTTCACGTACTCCGCAAAGGCCTGGGGCACCCGCAGCTCCGTGCTCCATTCCACGTTGTAGCCCTCGTCATGGGCGAGAATGCAGGGTTTGCTGACAGGCAGGTCCTCCCCTTCGATGATCTGGACGGTTTTTACTTCAAAAAAGCGGCTGCCCGCCGCATAGGCGGCAATCAGGTTCTGGGCCAGCTGGGAATGAGGCCCGGCGGCAGGGCCAAAGGGCAGCTCGATGGTTTCGCCGAAAATGGGCAGGGTTTTGCCGGTCTGATGCCGGTACAGGGCATGGACGCCAAACAGCGTCCCGTGCTTGCGGTATTCCTCCAGCGCCCAGTCCATCAGGGCGGAAAAGGCAATGGGCTTCATGATGTCGCTCATGGATTCGTCCTCCTTCTTAGCGGCCTTGGTTGATCCGGTTCCAAAGGGACTGGGCCTGTTCCCGGCAATGGGCCAGCACCTGTTCCTTGTCGATCCCGATCAGCTGCCGATCCTTCATCTTTACTTCCCCGGCAATCACCGTGGTGGTGACGTTGTGGCCGTTCATGCCAAAAAGCAGATGGGAGTTGATGTTGATTTCGTTCATGGGGGTCAGGGGTACATAATCGCAAATGATCACGTCCGCCGCCGCGCCGGGGGCCAGGATGCCAAGAGGTGTGGGGAAGAACCGGGCCCCCATTTGGGCGTTGTTTTGAAACAGCATGGCGGGGATTTCACCCCAGGCGACAGTGGGGTCGCAGGTGTGGTGCTTGTGAAGGAGATTGCCCACCTTGTAACTCTCCAGCATGTCGTTAGTATAACCGTCGGTTCCCAGACCAATCAACACGCCTTTTTCAAACATGGCAAGCACCGGCGGGCAGCCGATGGCGTTGCCCATGTTGCTTTCGGGATTGTGAGCCACCATGGATCCGGTGTCCCGGATCAGCTCAATCTCCGCCTCGCTCACATGGGTGCAGTGGCCGCAGATGGTCTTCTCGCCCAGAATGCCAAAATCATGGAGCCTGTACACGGGCCGCTTGCCGTGATTTTTCAGGCTGTGGTGGACGTCCTGGATGCCTTCGGCCACATGGATGTGGTAGCCCGCTCCCTGGGGATTCTGCGAGACGCAGTAGTCCAGCGTATCATTGCACAGGGTGAAGGCCGCGTGCATGCCCATCATGCCGGCCATCATGCCGTTGCCCTCCCGGCGGGCATACTCGATGAAGTCCACATTCTCCCGCACGGCCTGTTTCATCTTCTCGGGGCCGTCCCTGTCGCTGATTTCGTAGCACAGGTTCACCCGCACGCCGTAGCGTTTTGCGCTTTGAGCAATGGCAAACAGGCTGCCGGGAATCTCCCCGTAGCTGGCGTGATGGTCAAACACTGTGGTGACGCCGTTTTCAATGCAGTCGATGAAGGTGGCGTCTGCGCTGGCTGCGGTGTCGTCCAGCAGCAGGTGCCGGTCGATGGTCCACCAGAGCTGGTCCAGAATCTCCAGGAAGTTGCGGGGATTGTTGCCCTTGATGGCAAGGCCTCTGGCAAAGGCGGAATAGATATGGTTGTGGGCGTTGATAAGCCCCGGCATGATGACGCCGCCCCTGGCGTCCAGGAACTCCGCGTCCGGGTACTTGGCCGTCAGCGCTGCGGTGTCCCCGATCTCCCGGATCAGGCCTCCGTCGATTGCCACAGCTCCGTTTGCAAGGAAGGGACGGCTTTCGTCCCGGGTCACCACATTGCCATTGGTGAGAATCAGCATGCTTGAATTCCTCCTCAAATCGCTCATGGATCCATTAAAGACGAAAAACCGCCCATGTGGACATTGTCATTCTGTCCAAATGAGCGGTTCCTAGATGAGACAATTCTTTTCACGGTGCCCATCTGAGGGAATAGCCCGTGCGCAAAGCACTTCCTTGCAGCCATTGTCGTCATTTGGTTGTAAGGCAAACCAGGGTTTTTCGCGGCTTCATTCTAGCATATCCCCATGCAAAGCGCAATAGGCGCACGGAGTGCTCTCCAAAAAAATG
>Ga0123333_10005713_pt1 | contig 11112 bp, 10 predicted proteins | sample BioC12SIPDNA_3_FD_89957 | JGI IMG/M metagenome (GOLD analysis project Ga0123333, IMG submission 89957) | Anaerobic biogas reactor microbial communites from Washington, USA - Biogas_R2_B C12 SIP DNA | ecosystem: Engineered > Bioreactor > Anaerobic > Unclassified | place: Washington, USA...
CTAGAAATGAACCGCTGGCCCGCAGGCTGGGCCAGAAGGAGGATACAATGGCTACGACCGTGCTGCATGCGCAGAACATCTCCTGCCCGCATTGCGCCATGACGATCAAGCGCGAGCTGGGACCTATCGAGGGGATCCTCTCCGTGAGCGTCGATGTACCGACCCAGGCCGTCTCTCTGGAGTACACCGGTGCGGACGCGCTTGAGAGAGCCAAGGCGACGCTTGATGATCTGGGATATCCTGTGCGCGACTAACGAGCGCCGCGCCCGGGCAGCGGTTGGCCCTCGCCACGTGTCCGTGTACAATCGCCGAGTTCCTGCGGGGAGCCAACGGCACACATATGGAGGTTGCATGCTTCGACGAGACCTGCGGGTTCTTGGGGCCATCGCATTGATCTGCCTGGCGCTGACGGCCTGCTCTTTGGCTGCAGATGAAGGCACCCTCACCGTTCCTACTACACCCAGGTCCACTGGTCAATCGGATCAGGGGAGCTCGGAGCCCGGCTCTGTCGCGCGCGAGATTGCAGCCACCGCGACCCTTTCAGAGGATCGGGCCACCGAGCCTGCCCTGCCGCCGGCAGACACGGAGGATGCCGTGGCACCTGAGCCGCCAACGACTGCCCCCGCAACGACGGCGGCGCCCGATGATGCTGAGATGAACGAGGCCTCTGGCGAGACCTCTGAAGGCACCGCGACGCCGACTCCTTGGACTCCAGAGCCTGAGGAGATGCCTACGGTTCAACGGGTTGAGGCAGGCACCTCCGCGCCGGATTTTACGCTATCCGACCTCAACGGGGCGCTCCAGTCGCTTTCGAACTATCGCGGCAAAGCAGTCATGCTGAACTTTTGGGCCAGCTGGTGCGGGCACTGCCGATCTGAGATCCCGGCTCTGAGTGCGGTCTACAGTGAGATGCGCGATGCCGGCTTTGAGATCGTGGCTGTGAGTATCGGCGAGCAGCCCGCCGAGCTGTCTGCCTTTGTTCAGGAGCAGGGCATGCAGTTCCCGGTTCTGGCGGATACGCAGGGCGTGACGGTGCCGCTGTACCAGCTCAGTAGCGTGCCGACCTCCTTCTTTCTGGATAGAGAGGGTGTGGTCAGCCAGGTGTATGGCGGGGCGATCACCGCAGACGTGCTGCGCGAGGTCGTCTCCGCGCTGCTCGATGAGTAGGTCAACGCCAATGGGGCCGGGTGATTCCGGGCTCCCAAGTCGCGAGGAGGCCATCGGGCGATCTGCCGGACGAATCGTAGGGTGGGTTGGCCACCACTGGTTGCTTCTGGTGAACGTGGCGATGCTGCTGTACCTGGCACTCCCGGTAGTGGCTCCCGTGCTCGCGAGTGGTGGCCACGATGGCTGGGCCCGTGCGGTACACCTCGTCTTTGCTCCCTTTTGCCATCAGCTCCCGGAACGGTCGATCTTTGTCTTTGGGCCGCAAGCCACATACACACGCGCGGAGCTCGTGGCTGCGGTGGGGGAGGTGATACCGCTACGTTATACAGGCGGCCCCGCTACAGGGTACAAGATCGCCGTGTGCCAGCGGTGTTTGGCAATATACGCCGGCTGGTTCGTCCTGGGAGTGGTGTACTCGCAGGTAAGGCGTTCGCTCAAGCCACTTCCCATCCGGTGGTTCCTCGGCCTTCTCGTCCCGATTGCCGTTGATGGGGTGGGGCAACTGGTCGGCCTCTGGCACAGTAGCTTGCCATCCCGGGTGGCTACGGGACTGCTGTTTGCGCTGGCCATTGTCTGGCTCACGTACCCGCACCTTGAGGCCGGAATGGCGGACATGCGTGCCGACGCGGCACGCGCCCAGCGATCGGCACCCCATCGCTAACGGCGCGCACCCTCTTCCAGGGGAGCCGACGGCGCACAACGAGTGTGCGAACCCACTGTGACGATCGCGCCCGCGCGGCTGCCGGATGGCTGTTTGGGTTATCAGACCCTGTGGGTGGCGAGGTCCTCCCCAGGCATGCAGGATCGGCGCTCACGTCGTTACCACACGGTCCACGTACGTTGCGCCCAGAGGACGCATGCTGGTGGGCGTATCTCGTGCGTATAGGCAGCCAGATAGGGCTTCGCTTACAGGCTAGAGGCGGAGCAGGACACTTCGGGGCGGATGGCCGGACGCGAGCGCGAGCGCGGGCGCTATCTCCCCCGGGGAGCGCACTACCCCGCAGCCGCCGAGGTGACTGCTAATGCCGGCGATCCAGTATCTGAATGGTGGCGCCCTGTCCGAGGATGTTGATCGGGTAGTGGCGGCCGAGGCGCAACCTGGGGCATTGGTCGATTGCGTCGCGCAGCGTGCCGATCTCACTTGTGAGCAACACGGCCTTTCCACCCGGCTTCAGGACACGCTCCAGTTCGCCGGCGAGCGCCAGATAGAGGGCCGGGAGCTCCCGCGGTGTCCCCAACTGTCGCCCAAAGGGCAGGTTAGACGCTACGCGATCCACGGTCCCGTCTGCAAGGGGCAGCCGTCGCGCGTCCCAGAGCATCAGCTCACGTGGCCGGTGCCTCGGGCCGACGTTCTCCACCGCCGCAGCGATCGCGGCACCATCGATGTCGCCTCCGATCAACAGCCCGTGGCGGCAGGCCAACCCTCGCTCGATTAGGATCGTGCCTGTGCCACACATCGGGTCCAGGAAGACATCGCTGTTGCCCGGCTGTGTCAACTGCACAAGAGCCGCAGCCACCGACGGCCGCAGGCTGGCGGGTAGGTGCACCTTCTGATACGAGCGGTGCCGCATCGATTCGTCGGATAGTCGCAGGCCCACCACCAGCTCGCGACCCAGCAGATTCGCCCAGATCTCGACTTGTTCTCCCGAAGGAACGCTCTTCCACTGCTGGCGCGAGCGGCCGCGGACGGCTTTGCTGACCACGTCGACGAGATCGGCACGCCGGTAGGGTTGTCCGCTGCCTGCCACGCGTGCAATGGTGCGAAACGTGAGTGGCCCGTCCGGACGGATGGCTCGCACGCTTCGAAGTACGTTCAGCCCATGGTTCAGGGCGAGCGCCCTGGGCAACCGCTCTCGCAGGACCGCGAGCCCTTCCCACCCCCAGGGAATATCTGGCACGCGCGCCAGCAACACGAACACATCTTCCGCCAAGCGCAGATCCATCAGCCGACGGGCATCCTCCGTGGTAGAGAACACCACCATGCCGTTCCGGTCCGGAACGGTCTTGAAGCCTTCGAGGACGAACACACCCAGCAGAGTCGCAAGCTCGTCGCGAGCGACGCCCTCGATACCTGGGATCGTATGGATATAGTACAGAGTCGGTCGGCGTTCCGAGGGCACCAGCGTCGTCCTCCAACTAGAGCATATCCCTGATTGTACCTGACGGTGCACCCAGAGGCAATTGGACTGCGTTCTGCGCATCAGATTGGCCAGGCGAGGCGCGTTTGCCGCCCCGAGGAGCGTGCATATAATGGTTATGTTATTGACCAGCCATCCCTACATCGCGGAGGATCGATGATCAGTGTTACGCAGTTGCGCAAGGGGGTAACCTTTACCAGAGACGGCAGCATCTACCGGGTGCTCGAGTACGACCACTACAAGCCCGGCAGGGGCGGTGCGATCATCCGTACCAAGCTGCGCAACCTCAGGACCGGCGCGACCACGAACGTCAACTTTAACTCGGGCGATCGTGTGGATGACGTCCGCTTGGACCATCATACCGTCCAGTATCTCTATGCTGACGACAGCTTTTACTACTTTATGGATACCGAGACGTACGAGCAGACGGCACTCCCCAGAGCCACGCTCGAGGATGTCATCCTGTATCTCAAGGAAGGGATGTCGATCGACATCGAGTCCTATGAGGGCGAGCCGCTGGACATCGAGATTCCGATCACCGTCGAGCTGGAAGTGACCGATGCCCCGATCGGATACGCCGGTGATACGGCCACCGGCGCCAACAAAGAGGTGACGCTCGAGACTGGGCTCAAGCTCAATGTGCCGCTCTTTGTACAGAGCGGAGATATCATCCGGATCGACACGCGGACGGGGGAGTATCTCACGCGCGTGTAGCGCGGCAGACTCATCTCGTGGTTGTGAGAAACAGCGGCCTGTGTTACCATCGCTTTGTCGGCTGGCCTACAAAGCGAGGCTGGTTTGCACAGGCCGCTGGTGCGTGAAGGGGGGAGCATGGCGAATAGCAGAACTGCCGCAGTTTTTACGGTGATACTCATCCTGCTGGGTCTGATACTGCCGTCGGCAGCCTCTGCAGCCCCGGCCCGCGCGGCCGAATGGACCTATGTGACCGGCGCCCGGCTAGGCCTCCGGATGCACAGTGAACCGAGCCTGCAAGCTGACAGCACGCTCGTCCTCTACGACGGTGAGGACGTACGTGTGGAAGGCGAGGTCACCTGGTCCGAAGGGCTCTGGTGGCGTGAGGTGCGGGTAGAGCGCCGCACTGGAGAGTACCGCGGCTGGGTCGCGGCGGCGTACCTGGCAAACCATGAGGATGCGGAGCCGGAGGATGACCAAGAGCCGGGCTCCTTCTACGCGGTTGTACCGGCAGCAGGTCTGCGACTTCGTGCGGCGCCCGGGCTCGGGTCGGCTGTGCTCCATATCGTGCCCAGGGGAGCGCGCTTGCAGGCGGCCGAAGAGGCAACTCGCTCTGCAGATGGGCTGGTCTGGCGTGCGATCTCTCTGGGAGAGACCGTCGTCTGGGCCGCCGATGCGCATCTGGTGATCGACGCCGCTGAGTGAGAGATAGTGTAGCTCGATGCGGGCCGCAGCCTCCGGGTTGCGGCCCTTGTTGTTGGCACGGGCGTATGTGAGAGGCGCCTTGGTGCGTTACCCCAGCGCGCGTATAATCCCTCGTTGTAGAGTGAGCGATGCATGGCCGAAGATCGTGGACGCTCAAGTCGCATGGGGATACACGGCATGGATAACCAGTTACAGGGGCTGCGGCGGTGGGCCGGCCGACGAGCGATGCCCCGGCTGTACACAGAGCTGGCCCTCCATCTGGCCGGCGAGGGATACGAGTTGGAGCTGGAGGGCGAGGTTCTCTCGATATTTGGGCTGCGCAGGCCCAAGGGACCACTCGGACGCCTGCGCAGAGCCAGACGAGAGTGTCTACTGCGTCTGGTCAGGCAGGATGATGGCGTCTCGATCCCCGAAGATGCGGCTGATCCCTCGTTCGTCGCCGAGCTTTTAGAGCGGCTGCGCGTTTGATCGCGGGTGAGCGCTGTTATCTGATTGGTTCTGCCTCAGATCTCGGGAAGAGAAGGACATGGCAACGACACTTTCCACTGGATCGCCTCAGCTGGATGACCTCATCGAGGAGCTGCAGCCGCAGGACAACGTCGTGTTCTTCACCGAGGACCGCGACGACTATGTCCCCTTTGTCAGGACGCTGGCCCGGCATGTGGCCGAGATCCGTAGACGACTCGTCTATGTGCGTGGGGATGGATCGCTGGATGATATCGTTGCGCGGCATCCGTCGCCGGTCACTCTGGACGTCCACGCCACGGCCTGGGAGGGGCTGCTCGAGAGCATAGAGGCGATCGGTGGCGACGCCTACTATGTGTTCGAGTCACTCTCAGTCCTCGAGGCTCTCGCTGGCGATGAGGCGCATCTTCGCGATCTCTTTCTCACACTCTGCCCGAGGCTCTTCCAGCTTCGCTCCGTGGCCTACTGGGACCTGGCCCAGCACCGGTTCGCGGCCAGCACGGTTGCGGCCATCCGCGATTGCACTCAGGTCTTTATCCGGGTGGAGCGAAACCAAGGCAATGGGTGGGTGGTTACTCCTCTGAAGGTCTGGGGACGCTACTCCGATGCGATGTTCAAGCCGCACTGGGCGCAGCTCTCCTCCGAGGGCCTGCTCGTCTCGCCTTTGAGCGCTGACGCGGACCGGGACGGCTCCTATGTGGCGGCCCTGGCTGACAAGAACCGCGAGCTGGCGGAGGTTCGCGACATACTAAGTCGACGTAACGACGAACTGAGCCAGCGCAACGCCCAGCTCGCCGCGCTCAATGCGCGAGTGGCTGAGCAGAGTCATCTCTATGAGTCGCTCTCCGGTAACCTCGAGCACCTCACCTCGCTTCTCCGTGCAGGATGGGAGATCGGTGGGACCCTGGTGCGCGAGCAGGTCTACCAGGCCGTGCTGCTCGCCTGTACGCGTCTCTTTCCGGGCTGTGGCGCGAGAGTATACCTCCCACTGACGGAGGGAGGGCCGGTCGACCTCTACAGCTCAGATCCGGCAGGCACCATCGCCCAGATCGCGACAACGGATGTGGTCACCAAAGGACGCTCTCTCGTACTGGATTCCGAGGCGAGCGTATCGGCCCGGCTACTGCTGCCTGACAGCGGAGCCGGGGGCAGCGTAGCGCTCGCCCCTCTGATCGTCCGCGGGCGCAGGATCGGCACGATCGAGGTCTATGCCGACGACGAGAGACTGGATGATCATGAGCGCCGCCTGTTGTTGACCTATCTCGCGTCCGAGGCCAGCATCGCTCTCGATAACGCCGATCTGTATCAAGAGACCGATCTTCAGCGTGAGCAACTGCGCACCTTTGTCACGGATGTAATCCGTAACGACGAGAGGGAGAGCCGGCAACTGGCGCTGGATTTGCACGACGGGCTGGTGCAGATGATCGTAGGATCCTACCAACACCTCCAGGCTGCCCAGGCTTGGAGAGGCCGCGATGCGCATGTGGAGGAGGCGGAACTCGTCAAGGGCGTTCAGATCCTGCGAGATGCGATTGTCGAGGCGCGCCGGCTGATTGCGCAGTTGCGGCCCGCCGGTTTGGATGACTTTGGACTGGAGCAGGCGTTAAGAGTCTATCTTGGGGAGGCGCGCAACCTGTCAGCCTGGGAGGTCAACCTCACAGTGCATGGGGCGCTCGAGGGGCTGTCGCCCGAGGTCGAGGCCTCTCTGTTCCGCATCGTGCAGGAGGCGACACATAACGCACTGCGTTATGCACAGGCCGAGCGTCTGGATGTGAGCCTCGAGGCGCGGGAGCAGGAGTTGGTCCTCTCCATTGTGGACTCCGGCCGTGGTTTTGAACCAGGAACGGTGCGTTCCCAGCCAGAGAAGGGGTTGCACGTCGGTCTGGTGGGCATTCGAGAACGCGCGCGCATGCTCGGAGGCAGTTGTGAGATCACCAGCTCGCCAGGCGCCGGTACACGCCTGGTGGTTCGGATACCGTGGACCATCAACTCCATGTCGGGAGAGGAGCAGGCATGATTCGGATCATGCTCGTCGATGACCAGGCAATCGTCCGGGAGGGGCTCAGTTCCATGCTGGGCGTGGAGGACGACATCAGCATCGCCGGGCAAGCGGGGAGCGGCAAGGAAGCCCTGCGCCTGCTGCCCATGATAGAGCCCGATATCGTCCTGATGGACGTCCGCATGCCCGACATGGACGGCCTGGCGACGCTGGAGAATCTCAAGGCCCTCTATCCGGCCCTCAGTGTGATCATGGTGACTCTCTACGATGATCCGGACTATTTGTATCGTGCGGTGTCGGCCGGCGCGGCCGGCTACATACTCAAGGATGCGAGCCGGGCGGAGTTGGTGAGCGCGGTTCGCACCGTGGCTGCCGGCGGAGCGATCATCTCCCCGGGTATGTTGCGCGATCTTCTAGAGCGCATTTCCACGATGATGGAGGCTTCCTCGAGCCGGCCTTGCTCCTCCGATCTTGGGCTGACGCCGCGGGAGATCGAGGTGCTTGGCCTGTTGGCGGAAGGGCTCACGAATCAGGAAATCGCAGAGAGGCTTGTCGTCAGCCCCACTACGGTCAAGACACACGTTCAAAACATTCTTCAGAAGATGGGCGTCTCAGATCGCACACAGGCGGCGGTCTACGCCGTACGATGCGGCCTCATCAACTAGAGCCGCCGTCCTTCTCCCCGCAGAATCCTCCATCCGGAGGATGCTCCGCCGGGCCGAATGATCTGCCCGGCGGATAGAATCTCCCAGAGCCAGCTGGTACCATCACGATGATGTCCGGTGTTGCACCGGCGCATGTGCGGTCTGCCCAGGCCGGCATGTGCAACAGTGCTGTTGACTACCCCCCACGGCCGAGGGTTCGCCACCGATGGCACAACCTGTCGGTCGCCGTTATCCCGTCCCGCCTGATACCAAGTTGGCTCACGAGAGGAGACCCCATGTCCAACCTGCAGCGCCCCAACGCGAATGACGCCTCACAGACGACCAATCGCTCTCGAGATGTGGTTCCTTGCTCGGGCATCTGTTCGCGCTGCGTGGACGGGTGCACCGGCAACTGCGAGATCTTCAAGTCCACCTTTCGCGGTAGAGAAGTGCTCTATCCCGGTCCGTTTGGCACCGTAACGGCCGGTGGAGACAAGGACTATCCGGTGGACTTTTCGCACTTTAACATCATGGGCTACGCGTTGGGCGCCGACGGACTGCCCGAAGGCGTGCAGGGTGGGCCGGATAACACGCTGTTCACAATGGTCAACACGGAGACGGTGATCGGCAATAAGCATACGGAACGCTTGCGCATGCCGATCATCAGCGGCGCTCTTGGTTCGACAGAGATCGCACGCGCCAACTGGGAGCATTTCGCCGCCGGTGCGGCCATCTCGGGGGTAGTGCTGACCTGTGGGGAGAACGTTGCGGGCATCGATCCGGGTCTCAAGCTCGATGCCAGCGGCAAGATCGTCGATTCGCCCGAGCTGAGAAGAAGGGTGGAAACTTATAGACGCTGGTATGATGGATATGGTGATATCCACATCCAGATGAACGTGGAGGATACCGCTTTTGGCGTGGCCGAGTATGCTATCGGCCAGTTGGGCGTCGAGACCATCGAGCTCAAGTGGGGTCAGGGCGCCAAGTGCATCGGTGGTGAGATCAAGGTTAACGACCTCGATCGGGCGCTGGAACTGCAGCGCCGAGGGTACCTCGTCACTCCCGATCCCTCCAACGAGGCTGTTCAGAAGGCCTACCAGGACGGTGCGCTGAAGCAGTTCGAGCGGCACTCGCGTCTGGGCTTTGTCGATCGGGAGGGCTTTGCCCGCCAGGTCGAGTACCTTCGCAGCCTGGGAGCCAAGCGCGTGACGCTCAAGACGGGCGCCTATCCCATGCGCGAACTCGCCATGGCTCTCCGCTGGTCCTCGGATATGGGCGTGGACCTGCTCACGATCGATGGCGCACCAGGTGGGACCGGAATGAGCCCCTGGAGGATGATGGTGGAGTGGGGGATTCCGACAGTGTATCTGGAGGCCATGACCTATGAGCTATGCCAGGTGCTGAAGGAGCGTGGCGCCTACATCCCCAGCCTGGCGATTGGGGGAGGTCTTTCGGCAGAGGACCACGTATTCAAGGCACTGGCCATCGGGGCACCCTACGTCAAGGGAGTGTGTCTGGGCCGCGCAATCATGATTCCCGGGATGGTCGGCAAGAACATCGCCGAGTGGCTCCGAAGCGGTAATCTGCCGCGAACGGTTTCGCAGTACGGGAACTCCGTGGAGGAGATTTTCGTTACGTACGAGACGCTCAAGGAGCGGTTTGGAGGCGAGGTCTCAGAACTGCCGCTGGGAGCGATTGGATGGTATACGTATGTGGATAAGCTGCGTGTGGGCCTGCAGCAGTTGATGGCGGGGAGCCGGAACTTTCGCCTGAGCACGATCAAGCGCCAGGATATCGCTGCGCTCACCCAAGAGGCAGCGGACGTCACGGGCATCGCGTACATCATGGATGCCTACAGGGATCAGGCGATGGAGATCATCGCGGGCGCATGAGTTCGTCCGTATCCTGGAAGAACAGGGCAGGACGGTGTATCACCGTCCTGCCCTGTTCACGAGAGCGAGCTCTTACTTGGCCATGGCCTGCAGCGCGAGGTACGCCGGCCTCGGCACGAACGTCGGATAGCCTGGCTCGGTGATCGCCCACCAGTACTGCTCATTGTCCGGGGTCCAGTCAGGATCCGCCACATAGATCAGGCTCATCACGCCGATCCACGGCGACCACTTGTCCCTGGCGTACTGGTATGCCCGGACCAGGTACTCCGCCTTGGTCTCTTCGCTGACGGCATGCCAGTGATAGGGGGATTCCGGACGCGGATCGCTTGTCCAGCCGAACTCGAGCAGGGCGATCTGTTTGTTCTCATCGCCATACTTGACCATGATCGCGCGCAGGTCCTCCACGCGACGAAAGGCCATCGACCGATGCCCACCCAGCGCCGGGTCGGCCTCTACCGTGGCCGGATCGGTCTCCGGCGGGCTCAGATAGCCCGCCCCGTGAGCACCGAGGACGTCAAAGTAGCCTTCACTGCTGCCGCCCATGGCGATGTACATGCTCTCGACATACCAGTCATCCGGGCGGGTCTGCTCGTCCCAGGTGCCTGTGGGAGACATCCCAGCGGATATGACCATCGCATGGGGATCCGCCGCCTTGACCGCATCATAGGCCAGCTTTAGCAGCTTGACGTAGGCGCCCGGATCTGGCGTCTGGCCTCCCCATTCACGGCCCAGGTTCGGTTCGTTCCAGATCTGGTATGCGCGGATCCGGCCCGCGTAGCGGGTGGCGAGTGCCGAAAGAAAGTCAGCCAGATCCTGCGGATCGTCCGGCGGCCCGCTTGTGGGATATCCGCCACCGGCCCACTCGGGCTGGTAGTCGATCCGGGCGATAATATCCAGCCCCTCGGCATTGGCCATACTGACGATCGAGTCAGTGTGTGACCAGTCATAGCCGCCTTTTTCCAGCTCGATCTCGCGCCAGCCAAAGTTCACCTTGACCCACACGAAACCCGCATCGGAAATGACCTGCAGGTCGCGGCTTGCGACCTCTGGACGCCACCAGAGAAAGGCCTGCATGCCATACTCTGGCGATGCCATCTGCATCGGCTTGACGATGGGGGTGGATGGAGCCTCCGGCGTGGCGCTCGGCTCTGTCGACGGCTGCGCAGGGTCGACGCCGGCGCTCGGCGTCGAGCCTGTCTCTGCCGCACTCGGTGAGGGCGTGTTTGCCAGGGCGGTGAACGTGGGCCTGGGCGTCCGCTGCGAGAGTGACTCCGAAGAGACCGATGGTGGGGCTGTCTCCTGAGGGGTGCAGGCTGCGATAAAGACCAGCGCACACGCCACAAGGAGTGTGGCAACGATGCTCAAGCGATTCCTCATCGCAGGTCCTTTCTGTGTCCGGAGGATCGAAG